>ERZ1066118.36-NODE-36-length-161079-cov-16.264594_pt1 | contig 161079 bp, 147 predicted proteins | sample MGYA00382765_ERZ1066118 | MGnify/ENA primary metagenome ERZ1066118 (study PRJEB33369, sample SAMEA5778348) | biofilm metagenome | biome: Industrial cooling water; feature: Water cooling tower basin; material: Biofilm | place: United Arab Emirates | collected... | reverse complement strand
CGTTGAGCAGCAGCACGCCGCAAGACAGCAGCATCGTTTCGGCCCGTGCCGCGGCTCAGGCCGCGCCCCGCCCGGCGTGTTCCCGCAGGAAGCCGAGCGTGCGGTCGCGCGCCAGCGCGGCGCTGTCGGCATCGAAGGACGCGCGCTGGTCGCAATTGAAGCCGTGGCCCGCCGGGTAGAAGAAGGCCTGCACCTGCGGATGCGCGGCGACCACCGCGCGGGCCTGCTCCGGCGTGGGGCTGTGGTCCCGCTCACCGAAGTGCAGCATCACGGGACAGCGGGGCGACTCGGCGGCGAAGCCCGGAATGCCGCCGCCGTAGTACGGCACCGCGCACGCCAGGCCCGGCAAGCGCGCGGCCGCCACCCAGGCGATGGTGCCGCCCCAGCAGTAGCCCACGATGCCGGCTTTGCCCGCCGAGGCCGCGTGCGCCAAGGCGGCGGCGACGTCGCGCAAGGCGTCCTCGATGTCGATGGACCGCATCAGTCCGATGCCGGCCTCGATGTCGGCCTGCCCGTAGCCGGCCTCGTAGCCGCGCCGGGAGCGGTCGAAGAGCGCGGGCGCCAGCGCCAGCCAGCCCTGGTCGGCATAACCGTCGGCGACCGCGCGGATGTGCGCGTTGACGCCGAAGATCTCGGGGGCGACCACCACTGCGCCTTGAACGGCGCCCGCCGGTCGGGATTCGTATGCGTCGAACACGTGGCCGTCGGCGGCAGTCAGCTGGATCGTTCGGCCCATGGCGCGGCAATGGTCGAGTTTCGTTGCGCCCATTGTGCACTGCGCGCCATTGGCCCGGCCCAGGCGCGCGTCTGTCGGCCGCCCGAAGCGTCCGAGCCGGTGCCCGTAGACTCTATGGTTCGAACTCCCTTCCTGTCATTTCGCTTGGCTTCCGTACCCACCTCCCTGCGCAATGCGATGAACGACCGGCCGCCCGAGCGCCGCGCTCCGCCGCCCGTGCCTTCCGCAGCCGACGCGTCCAATGCCGTGCTGGACGCGATGCAAGCCTGCGTGGGCGTGCTGACGCCGCAGGGCGTGGTGCTGGAGGCCAATCGCGTCATGCGCGAGGCGGCCGGGGGCGACGCCAGCGCGATCATCGGCCGTGCGATCTGGGATGGCCCCTGGTGGCAGGACGAGCCGCTGCTGCGCGAGCGGGTGCGCGGCGCCGTGGCCTGCGCGGCGCGCGGCGACGCGCAACGGCTGGATTTGCCGTGCCGGCTGCAAGACCGCCAGGTCGTGGCCGACCTGGCCATCACGCCGCTGCGCGACGCGGCCGGGCGCGTCGGCCGGCTGGTGCTCACGGGCATGGACGTGTCGGCCCGGCTGACGCTGGAGCAGACGCTTGCCGAGCGGGAAGCGCGCCTCGAACTGGCGCTCGACGCCGCCGGCATGCACCTGTGGACGCTCAACGTCGATGCCGACGCCTTCGAGCCGCCCACCGTCGCGCGAGACGGCTCGGCATTGGCGCCCGCCGCCCTGGTGCCCTTCGAGGAAGGTTTCGCCGGCATCCACCCGGACGACGTGCAGCGCTGCAAGGCGGCGTTGCGCCGCGCGGTGGCCTGTGGCGGCGACTACGACGTGACCTACCGCCAGCAGGACGCGACAAGCGCGCAGCGCTGGATCCGGACGGTGGCGCGGCGAGTCGACCGGGCGGGCCCCTCCGGGCGCCGCCTGATGGTGGGCATCGCGCAGGACATCACCTCGCAGCGCGAGGCCACCCGGGCGCTGGCCGACAGCGAAGAGCGCTTCCGCCTGGCGGTGCAGTCCTCGGCGCTGGGCACCTGGGACTTGGACCCCAAGACGATGCGGGTGCAGTGGTCCGAGAGCGCGCGTCGCATGTTCGGCATCGAGGGCAAGGAATTCGTCGCGCTGGCAGATCCGGTCAGCCGCATGCACCCGGACGACCGTGACCGCGTCCAAGGCGCGATCACGGACGCGCTGGACCCGGCCGGCAGCGGCGACTACCGCGCGCAGTACCGCGTGGTCTGGCCCGACGGCACGGTGCGCTGGCTGGACATGGTGGGGCTGGCCAAGTTCGAGGGCGAGGGCGAGGCGCGCTACCCAGCGCGCTTCGCGGGCCTGCTGTGGGATGTCACCGAGCAGCAGCGCCTGATCGAGAGCCTGCGCGAAGCCGACGCCCGCAAGGACGAGTTCCTGGCGATGCTGGCGCACGAGCTGCGGAATCCGCTGGCGCCGCTGACCAACGCGCTGCGGCTGATCGAGCGCACCGAGCCGCTGTCGGCGCCGGGGCGCACCGCGCTGGAAATGGCCGACCGACAGCGCCGCCAGATGCAGCGGCTGGTGGACGACCTGCTGGAGGTCGGCCGCATCACGCGCGGCAAGATTGCGCTCAAGCCGGTGCAGATGCTGGTGGCCAGTGCCGTCTACGACGCGGTGGAAGCCGTCAATTCGGCCATCGAGGCGCACGGCCACCAACTCACGGTGAACCTGCCCCCCACGCCCAGCCGAATCGTCGCGGACCCGGCGCGCGTGGCCCAGGTGCTGCAGAACCTGCTGAACAACGCCTGCAAGTACACGCCCGACGGCGGGCGCATCCGCATCGATGTCGAGGATCACCCGGACGAGGTGGAGATCCGCGTCGCCGACGACGGCGACGGCATCGCCCCGGACCATCTCGACCGCATCTTCGATCTCTTCACCCAGGCCGACGCCACCTACGATCGGGCCGCCGGCGGCCTGGGGATCGGCCTGGCGCTGGTCAAGCGGCTGGTGGAGCTGCATGGCGGCACGGTGCGGGCCGACAGCCGGGGCAAGGGCTGGGGCGCGACCTTCACGGTGCGCTTGCCTCGCGGCGACGCTCAACCCCGCGCGGCCCACCACGCCGCGTAGGTCGTCGCCTCGACCCGTTTGCGGTTCTGGTCGGGGGCGCCATCACCCCACCACGGCGGGCCGCGCTCGCCCAGCGCCACCTTCGCTTGGTGCACGCGGGCACGGGCGGCGCGCTCGGCGCCCGCCTCCTGGCCGCGCAGCGCCGCCCCCACGTCGCGACGCGCGCGCATCAGCTCTTCGACCAGCGCCTGGCGGTGTCGCGGCTCCAGGTCCGGCCGGCTGGTCCGCCAGAGCCGACCCTCGATGACCAAGTAACGACCGTCGGGGGTGAGGACGGGCGCGGCCCGCGGGCTCATTCCAGCACGGGCGGCACCAGCACGACATCGGCGTGCCACCAGCCTTCTTCGCAGCGCACCGAGACCTCGGTGCCCGGGCGCGGCGCCATCATCCCCACCAACGCCAGGCCCGAGTAGCGACGCTGGGCGACGTCGGGCTCGACCGCTACGCGCGGCGGCCCGCGATTCTCGATGCGCAGCCGCGCGCTCTGGCCGTCGCTCCAGAGCCGCACCAGCACCGGACTGTCGGACGGATCGCGGTGCTTGATCGCGTTGGCCAGCAACTCGTGCAGCAGCAATGCCAAGGGCAACCTGGCGCGTTCCGAGACCAGCCGCTCGCAGTTCGCGTTTCCCGGCGCCTCGTGCAGCTCGATGCGGCAGTCGTAGACGCGCTCCGTACCGGCGAGCACGCTGCGCAGCAAGCGGTCCAAGGATGCGCCGGCTCGGTCCGGGTCGGAGGTCTCCAGGCCATGCAGCTCGGCGATGGCCGCCAGCCGTCCCGCGACGATGGCCAGGGCGCTCGCGATGGCAGGCTCGTCCAGCGCCTGCGCCTGCAGCATTCCGACGACCCCGAACAGGCCGTTCTTGACCTGGTGATGCACTTGGCGGACAAGCGCGTCTCGCTGGCGTTCTAGCATCGCCAACCGTTGCGCGTCGTCCGGCGCCCGCCGCGTGACGTCGAAGGCGCTGACCACCACGCCAGCCGGCCCCGCTGGCCGCGCAGCGGCACGTGCGCACAGCACCAACTCCCGCCACACGCCGTCCGCGCCCAAGAGCCCGGTGTAGACGCGCCGATGGGGCTCCGTGGCGCCGGGCTCGGCGGCCGCATCCCGCAGCTGCTGCCAGGCGGCCGCGCCCAGCAGCGCCTCCGCGGACCGCCCGGCCAGGAGCGGGGCGGGCATGCCGAGGCAGCGGCTGAAAGGGGTGCTGGCATGCACGACCCGACCTTCCACGACCAGCGCGACACCGACCGCGATCGTTTCCAGCAGGATGCGCTGCTCGAGCAGCGCATCCTCGATCTGTTGGCGGTGGGTGAGCATCTCGGTGTGGTCCAGCAACGTGACCACCTCGACCGCGCCGCCTGTCGGATCGTGCGCGGGCTGGACGTGGGCGTTGACCGCGCGCAGTGCGCCGAGGCGCGTGCGCAACCTGTAACGTGGCGCGGCCGAGGCCGCGGGCGCGCCCGCGGCATCGGCGGGCTCGGCGCCGCCGGCGCGCCGCGCCCGCGCGAGCCGTGCGGCCAACACCTGGGCGCGCGAGTTCGTGTCGACCAGGGCCGCCGGATCCAGGCCGATGATCTGGTCCAATGTGAAGCCGGTGAGCGCCAAGGCGGCGTCGTTGGCGTCGACGATCCGGTGGCCGCCGTCCAGCAGCAGCTTGGGCAGCGGCGACTCCTCGAAAAGCGCACGATGCCAGTCGGCCCCATCGGGGCGAGCGGGCATCATCCGCTGCGGCACGGGCTCGAACTGGATCAGCACCAACCGCGACGCGGCGCCGGACACTGGCGAGGCGTGCGCCTGCCGGGCCTCAATGGCGCCAACCGCCGCGCGAACGCCCGCGCTGAACGCCAGGCGCCGATCAGGCGCCAGCGCTCGCAGCCGCGCGTGCACGGATGCGAAGGCGTCCGGCGCGTCCAGCACCATCAGGTCGGTCGCCGAAGAGCCGAGCAACGCGTCGGCCTCGTGGCCGAATTCGCGCTGGAACCGGAGGTTGGTCGCAACGATGCGCAACGCGTCGTCCAGGAGCACGGCCGGCCGCGGCATCGCCTCGAAGAGATCGGTCCAAGCGAGCGTGCGCGGCGTCACGGTGCCCCCTTTGACCTGTCGGAGGAGGCACGAGCCGCGCCCGGCCAAGCGATCAGGAAGATCCGCCGGCGAGCGCCTCGCGATCCGTCGCCAGCAACCGCGCGGCCAATTCCACGAGGGCCAGGTCGGCGTCTTCGCGATGCGCATGGAGGGCGAGTCGATGGTCCAGCAAGGCGTGCCATGCGCCCAACACGAGTCGATCGTCATTCGCCCGCATGCGTGGCGGCGATCCATCGCACTGCCATCTGCGTGGCGAGCACTCCTGGCGCTGCATGCCATCATCGTCATGAACCATGAGGCGGCTCCGGATGTCGTGGGCCGATCATAGCTTCGTTTGTTTCGTTTTTATGAATTTTTAACTGAATATTTGGTATTTTGTGAATAAGTGCGCGTCATCTTGTCGTTCGCAGAGTGTCGGCCATGCCCTGGCATCCCGGGCACGCTTGGTGCCAGGCGTTGGCTGACCCAGGAGGCAAGACAATGAACAGCCCAACGCCGTCGCCGACGAATGGCGAAGTGGATCGCAACCCCTTGCGCGTGCTGGTGTGCGACGACAACGCGGGCACCAACGACATGCTGATCGCCGTGCTCGAGCTGGCCGGCTGCGACACCGAGGCCGTCATGGACGGCATGGACGCGGTGACGGCGGCCCGGCGCTTCCGCCCCGATGTCGCGCTGCTCGACTTGGACTTGCACGGTCCGCTGAACGGCTTCGACATCGCGCGTGCATTGCGCACCGAGCCGGGCCTGGAAGACACCGTGCTGATCGCGTTCTCGGGACACGTCTCGAACGCGGTCCGGCTCGAGGCGTTCGCCGCGGGCTTCGACCGGTTCATCGCCAAGCCGGCCCCACCGGCCGAGCTGCTCGCGGCACTGCCCTACATCGGCCTGCCGGCCGGGGCGTATCCGCGCGCCGAGCCGGGCGGGTCGCCTCAGATCGCCGTGTAGCGCCCCGGGCGGAAGTTGACCGCCAACACCAGGTTCAGTGCCGCCGCCCCGAGGATCGACAGGGCCACGCGCGACACCGGCACGAGCGCCAGCGCCGCGGCCATGATGGCCACATCGACGGTCAGCTGGAACGTGCCCGCCCGCACGCCGCGTCGCTCCTGCAGCACCAGCGCCAGGATGCCCACGCCGCCCAGGCTCGCCCGGTGACGAAAGAGCATCAGGAAACCCGTCCCGGTGACCAGCCCACCCATCACTGCGGCGAAGGCCGGTTGAAGCGAGGCGAAGGCCAGCGCGTGCGGCAACAGCTCGACGAACGCAGACACCAGCGCCACGGCGACGAAGGTCTTGACCGTGAACCTGCGGCCGAGACGGCGTAGCGCCAGCCAATAGAACGGCAGGTTCAGCACGAAGAACACCGGTCCGAACGCCAGCCCGGTCGCGTAGTGCACCAGGAACGCCAACCCGGCCATGCCCCCGGCCAGCAGCCCGGCATGGCGGAACATCACCACCCCCATCGCCACGAAGAGCGTGCCGATGAGCAGGGCCTGCGCATCGTCGAAGAAGCTGTGCCGTTGTGGCGTCGGAATGGGGTCCATGGTCCGCAAGCTTCTCATGCGCCGGGGCCTAAGGCTTTCCGGAGCCGTGGACCGGGATAAACTAGCGGCCCACGTCGCGCCGCCGCGGACGCTCGCGCGCCCGCTCGGTACAGCGGCGCCACCTCGAACACGACGCCACCGGTGATCTTTCCAAAGCACCGCGCCCACCGACCACGATGAGCGCACCCGCCGTCAACCTGTTGCTGGTCGACGACATCGAGGCCAACCTCGAGGCGCTCGATGCGTTGCTGTCCCGCCCGGGCATCAACCTGCTCAAGGCGCATTCCGGCGACGAGGCGCTCGAGCTGCTCCTGCAGCACGACGTGGCGTTGGCGCTGCTCGACGTGCAGATGCCGCGCATGGATGGCTTCGAGCTGGCCGAGCTCATGCGCGGCAGCCAACGCACGCGCGGCATTCCGATCATCTTCGTGACGGCCGCGGTCTACGACGCGCGGCGCACCTTTCGCGGCTACGAGATCGGCGCGGTCGACTTCCTCTACAAGCCGCTGGACCCGCAGCTGCTGGTGGGCAAGGTCGATGTCTTCGTGCGGCTGTATCGGCAGCAGCAGGCGCTGGCCGAGCAGATGCGCGAGCTCGAGCAGGCGCTGCGGGTCAACGAGACCTTCACCGCGGTGCTGGGCCACGACCTGCGCAACCCGCTGGGCGCCATCCGCAACGGGGCCGAGCTGCTGCTGCGCGCGCCGCAGGACGCCACGCTGGTGCGGGGCACGGCCGAGCGCATCCGTGGCAGCGCCGCGCGCATGGGCCGCATGATCGAGCAGGTGCTGGAGTTCGCGCGGCTGCGCAACGGCCGCATCGAACTGCGCCGCGAGACCTTCGACCTCGAACTGGTCTGCCGCGCGGTTGCCGAGGAGCTGGAGCCCGAAGGGGCGGCGCGGCGGATCCGGGTGCAGGTCGATGGGAATGCGACCGGCCGGTGGGACCGTGGGCTGCTCGCCCAGGTGTTCTCCAACCTGCTGGCCAATGCGTTGAAGCACGGCACGCCGGGGGGTCCGGTCACGGTGACCGTCGATGGCGGAACGCCGGACGGGGTGCGCGTCAACGTGCACAACGGCGGCGCCATTCCGGCCGAGTTGGTCGGCCACGTCTTCGAGGCCTATCGCTCGGGTCCGGAGCGGCGCGACGCCCGCGGCGGCGGGCTGGGATTGGGGCTTCACATCGCCGAGCGGCTGGTCCATGCCCACGGCGGCACCATCCAGGTCCGTTCCGACGAGCGCAGCGGCACGCGATTCGAAGTGCGGCTGCCCCGCCTGGAGGCCCCCCCCGCGGCGGCTTCTTGAGCCGGGCCAAGCCCGACGCCGCCACCCTGCTGTTGCTGACGCTGCCCCCGCTGCTTTGGGCGAGCAACGCGGTGGTCGGGCGGCTGGCCATGTCCGGCGACATGCCGCTGGCCTCGCCCCTGCTGCTCAACACGCTGCGCTGGGCCGCCGCGTTCGCGATCCTGCTGGGCCTGCACCTGTTCAGGCGGGGATCCGAGGCGCCGGTGGCCGGAGCGTCGTGGCGCACGTATGCGGTGCTGGGGCTGCTGTCCGTGACGTCCTACAACGCGCTGCAATACATGGCGTTGCGCACTACGACGGCGATCAACGTGACCCTGATCGCCGCGAGCGGGCCACTCTGGATGCTGCTGTTCGGGCGGCTGTTCTTCGGCGAGCCAGGCCACCGGACGGCTTGGCTGGGAGCGGGGCTGTCGCTGTCGGGGGTGCTGGTGGTGTTGACGGGTGGTGACCCCGCGCGGCTCGCGGGCCTTCGCCTGGCGTCGGGCGACCTGCTGGTGTTGGTGGCGGTGGCGGCCTGGAGCCTGTATTCGTGGCTGCTGCGTCGGGGCCGGCCGAAGGCGGACGCGTTGTCGTTCCTGTTGTTGCAGACGGCCTGGGGCCTTGCCCTGGGCATGCCGATCGTCGCGGCCGAGTGGGTCACCGGGCATGCGGCGCTGCAGATCGGGTGGAAGACGCTGGCCGTGGTCGCTTGGGTGGCGATCGGTCCGTCCTTGCTCGCCTATTGGTGCTGGGACCGGGGCGTGGCGCGCGCGGGTGCCGTGCTGCCGATGTTCTTCGGCAACCTGGCGCCGCTGTTCGCCGCGCTGATGTCCGGCGCGCTGCTGGGCGAGCCGCCCAGCGCGCACCATGCCGTCGCCTTCACGCTGATCGCTGGCGGAATCCTGTTGTCCCAGTGGCGGCTGCGTTGATTTCGTTGGGCATGGATGTTGCACGCCATGAATCCAGCGAAGCTTCGCACGCCTACCGTGATCCAGCCCCTGCCTCCGCCACGTCGTCCGATGTCGCCCCGGGCCGAATGGCGATTGCGAGCGGCGAGCGGCGTCGTCCTGGCCGCGTTGCTGGGAGGCGGGGCGTGGTTCGAAGTCCAGGCCTTGGGAAATTGGTTGGAAAGCAAGTCCGTGTGCCCCTCCTCGTCTGCCGGGCGTTGATCAGACATGCAATTCAACGGAACATGACTTAATTCCGCGATTACAACGCTTTCATTGTTTATGATGGGTTCATCACCCACCTAGAAGGCGTTGGCGATCATGGGCTTCGCAACCCGTTTCGGAAATCTCAAGATTGGCGCCCGGCTGGCTGCCGGGTTCGGCGTCGTGCTGGCACTGATGCTGGTGCTGGTCACCATCGCCGTCGGTCGCGTCGGCGATATCTCCACCGGCCTCACCACGATCAACGACGTCAACAGCGTCAAGCAGCGCTACGCGATCAATTTCCGCGGCAGCGTCCACGACCGCGCGATCTCGCTGCGCGACGTGACACTGGTGGCCGATGCCGCCGCGCTGGCCCCGGTGCTGGCCGACATCGACCGCCTGAGCGCCGACTACGCCAAGTCGGCCGAGCAGCTCGACCGGATGTTCGCCGAGCGCACCGACATCACGGCCGAAGAGCGCGCCATCCTGGCCGACATCAAAGGCATCGAGGCGCGCACGCTGCCGCTCATCCAGAAAGTGGTGGCGCTGCGCCAGGCCGGCGACGACGCGCAGGCCAAGGCGCTGCTGATGTCCCAGGCCCGTCCGGCCTTCGTGGACTGGCTGGCCCGCATCAACGTGTTCATCGACCTGCAGGAGAAGATGAACCAGGCGCAGGGTGCGCAGGCACGGTCGGTCGCCCAGGGCTTCGCCGCGCTGATGACCATCCTGGCGCTGGCCGCCGTGGTCGCCGGCGTTCTGGTCGCCTGGGCCATCACGCGCCAACTGACCCGTGCCCTGGGCGCCGAGCCGGCCGAAGTCAAGCGCGTGGCCGACGCGGTCGCCCGCGGCGAGCTGTCCGACCACGTGCCGGTCCGTGCCGGCGACGAGCAGAGCATCATGGCCTCGCTGGCCCGGATGCATGCGACGCTGCGCGGCATCGTGCAGGGCGTGCGTGACAACGCCGAGAACCTGGCCAACGCCAGCGCCGAGATCTCCCAGGGCAATGCCGACCTGTCGCGCCGCACCGAACAGCAGGCCAGCGCGCTGGAGCAGACCGCCGCGTCGATGGAGGAATTCGCCAGCACCGTGCGCCAGAACGCCGACAACGCTGCGCAAGCCAACGCGCTGGCCGCCGGCGCCTCGGAAGTGGCCGTGCAGGGTGGCGAAGTGGTGGGACAGGTCGTCAGCACGATCAAGGAGATCAACGACTCGTCCAAGCAGATCGCCGACATCATCGGCGTGATCGACGGCATCGCGTTCCAGACCAACATCCTGGCGTTGAACGCGGCGGTCGAGGCGGCACGGGCCGGCGACCATGGCCGGGGCTTCGCGGTCGTGGCCAGCGAAGTGCGATCGCTCGCCCAGCGCAGCGCCACCGCCGCCAAGGAGATCAAGACGCTGATCACCACCAGCGTGGAGCGCGTCGAGCAGGGCACCATCCTGGCCGACCGCGCTGGCGAGACGATGCGCGAAGCGGTCTCGTCGATCCGCCGCGTGACCGACGTCGTGGGCGAGATCACCGCCGCGACGCGCGAGCAGTCGGCCGGCATCGGCGAAGTCAGCGAAGCGGTCACGCGCATGGACCAGATGACGCAGCAGAACGCCGCGCTGGTCGAAGAGTCCGCCGCGGCCGCGCAGAGCCTGAGCGAGCAAGCCAACCAGCTGCTCGACCAGGTCGCCGTCTTCAAGCTGGGCAACGACAGCCGCCGTGTCGCCAGCCCCGCCCCCGACGCTGGCAAGACGACCGCTGTCGCACCGGGCACCCCCGCGCGTGCGCCGCTGGCGGCGAAGCGCGACGACACGGGTGCCGGTCGCATCGCATCCAAGGGCGCGGTGACGCGCCTGGCCCGGACGCGTGCGGCGGCGGACAAGCCCGCGCTCACGACCGTCGTGGCGACCGCGGCGGTCGCTGCGGGCTCGGACGACTGGACCGCGTTCTGACCGGGTCCCGGGCCGCGTGCGCGGCCCGTGGTCAGGCGACCTGCTCGAGCGACGGCCCTGCGCCGTCGCCTTCCATTTCTGCGTTCGCCTCGCCGACCGGACGCCGCATCCCCCAGGCACGCTCCACCGACCGCGCATCGTCCTCGAAGCGCAACTCGAGCCAGAAGCGGGCGCCCCGGCCGGGGCGGCTGGACACGCCGATCGCGCCGCCCATGGCCTGGACCAGGCGCCTCGAAATCGCCAGACCCAGGCCGGTGCCGCCGAAGCGCCGCGCGATCGACGGATCGGCCTGCGCGAAATCGCTGAACAGGCGCTCGCGGCCTTCGCGGGACAGCCCGATGCCGGTGTCCGTCACGGTCATGCGCACCCTGCGGCGGCCGTCGCGCGGGCGACGCTCGCGAACGTCCAGCGACACGGTGCCGCCGCCCTCGGTGAACTTGACGGCGTTGTTGAGCAGGTTCAGCAACACCTGCCGCACGCGCGCGGCATCTCCCTGCAACGGCAGCGCGGGCGCGGCGGGCGCGCGCAGGCGCACGGCCACGCCCTTGCGCGCGGCCACCGGCGCGAGCATCGCGACGCAGCGGTTGGCGAGCTCCACGGCGTCGAACGCGATGCGCTCGACTTCGATGCCGCCGTGCTCCAGGCGGGACCAGTCCAGCACCTGGTCGATCACGTAGGTGAGCGCCTCGCTGGAGGTGGCCAGCACCTCCACGATGCGCTCTTGGCGTGCATCCAGCGACGTGCGCGACAGCAATTGCGCCGCGCCCAGCACGCCGTTGAGCGGCGTGCGCAACTCGTGGCTCAGATGCGCGAGGAACGCCGTGCGGGTGCGGGCGGCGGCCTCGGCCCGCGCGCGCGCCTGGCGGGCGTCGTCCAGCGCCTGCGCGAGCGCCGTCGCCTGCCGCTCCCGCTCGGCGCGCTCGCGACGCAGCTCGAGCATGTCCACCACCACCGCCGCCATGGTGCGCAACAGCTCCAGGTCGTCGGCCGACAAGTCGCGCGCGATGCGGTCGATCACGCAGAACGCCCCCAGCGCGTGCCCGTCGGCGGCTCGAAGCGGGGCGCCCGCGTAGAAGCGGATCCCCGGTTCGCCGGTCACCAGCGGATTGGCGGCGAAGCGAGTGTCCGCCACGGCGTCGCGCACCACCAGCACGTCGTCGCCGCGGATGGTGTGCGCGCAGAACGCCTGCTCGCGCGGGGTTTGGCTCGCCGAGAGGCCTTCGCGCGCCAGGAACCATTGCCGATCCTGGTCGACCAGCGAGATGGCGGCGATCGGGACGTCGATGCGCTGCATCGCCAGTTGCACCAGGCGCTGGAAACGCGCATCGGGGGCACTGTCCAGGATGCCGTAGGCATGCAGCGCCTCGAGGCGGCGCGCTTCGGCCTGCGTGTCGACCAAGGCGCAGTCCGAGCCGGGACCGGCCGCGTCTGTGCCGACGCCAGCGGAAACAGGGGCACGAAGCACGTTGGAAGCGGCATCGGCGGTGTGATGGAATCGACATCGTCGCCCGCCGTCGGCGGCCGATCGTGCCCCGTCCGCCGGGCGGCAGCGGTCCGCAGCCTTGTGGCGCGGGATCAGCCTCGCCTGCGCATCACGCGCCAGAGGTAGGCGGCCGCCAACGCCGCCACCACGACGTTGGAGGCCGGCGACAGCCATGCGTCCAGCAACTGCCACTGGTCGCGCAGGCTCCAGCCGGCCAACGCCAGCGCGCTCACCCAGACCGTCGAGCCGGCCGCGACCGATGCGATGAACCGGCCCAGCGGCATCCCGTGCACGCCGGCGGGCACCGCGATCAGCGTGCGCACGCCCGGCAGCAGGCTGCCCAGCAGCACCGCCTTGGCGGCGTGGCGCTCGAAGAAGCGGTCCGAGCGGTCGATGTCGGCACGGTCCACCGCGAACCAGCGGCCCCGCCGGTCGGCCCATCGGCGCAGCCGGTCTTCGCCGACCACGTGGCCGACCCCGTACCACGCGCACGATCCCAGCGTGGACCCCAGGATGCCCGACAGGATGACCAGGGGCAGCACCAGCTCGCCGCGGGCGGTGGCGAAACCCGCGGCCGGCATGACCACCGCGGATGGAATGGGCGGAAAGACGTGCTCGGCGATCGACAACAGCGCGATCCCGAGGTACCCGCTGCGCTCGATGACACCGATGATCCAATCCAGCACGCCCGTGGCCCCCCGGTCACCGGGCGCGGCGCCGATCGACTTCGCGCAGGGCGGCCTCGATCACCAGCCCCAGCACCACGTGCGCCACCCCCGATCGGGCGTGCGGTTGCCAGGGATACTTGTGGGGCGGCGCCGCCAGCCCCAGGAGCGGCCCCATCGCTTCGTCGGCCAGCAGGAAGGCCGACAAGCCGTAAAGCGCCCCGCGCCCCTTGGTCAGCGCCGGTTGGCGCTTGCGCATCAGCGCGTAGGCGATGGTGGGCGCCACGCCGATGAGATAGTGGATGGCGGTGCCCGCCGCGTGGTGCTGCGCCGGCGTGGGCGACCACCCCAGGCGGTGCTCCAGCCGCGTGGCCGCCACGTGCGCCGGATCCTCGCCACCAGGGCGCACGGCGCGCGTGCGCAGGCGCGATGCCGCGGGCTCGCGCCGGTACAGGAACCAGTCCACCCGGTCCAGTGCCCACACGCCCAATGCGCCGGCCAGGGCCCCGGCCACGACGTCCGCGAGCGCGGGCCCGTCCTGGCGCGGCACGCCGTGGCGCGTGCCACCCTGGCGCGTCACTTCGTGCCCCCGCCCGGCTCGGCCATCTTTCGGTGCTGCTCGGCCAGCAGGTCGTTGGGCGTGACGCTGGCGATCGCGGTCTGGACCTTGTTCTTCATGCCGGCGACCACGTCGCTCTCGCCTTTCATCATGGCCTTGAAGCCGGTCTCGGCCACCATGGCCGGGTCGTCCTTGCTGCCCTGTCCGACGCGGGTGTCCATCATGTCGGCGCGCTCGAAGAACTCGGTGTCGGTCACGCCCGGCATCAGCAGCGTCACCGTCACGCCCGAGTCCTTCAACTCGTGCCGCAGCGCGATCGAAAAGGAATCGATGAAGGCCTTGGTGCCGTTGTAGACCGCCTGGAAGGTGCCGGGCATGTAGCCGGCGATCGACCCGGTGATGAGGATGCGGCCTCGACCGCGCGCGCGCATGCCCCTCCCGAGCCGGTGGATCAGGTACAGGGTGCCGGTCACGTTGGTGTCGACCACGTGCCGGATGTCGTCGAAGTCCTGGTCCAGGAAGCCCTTGCCCAGGCCATGGCCGGCGTTGGCCAGCAGCGCGTCGACCGGGCGTCCGCCGACCGCCTCGACCAGCTTGTCGACGCCGTCGAGCGTGGCGAGATCGGCCTGCACGGCCTGCGCCTGGACGCCCATCCGGCGCAATTGATCGGCCGCCTGGTGGACCTCGGGCTGGTCGGCGGCCAAGACCAGGTCGAAGCCTTCCTTGGCGCACAACTGCGCCAGTTCGTGGCCGATGCCGCTGGAAGCGCCGGTGACGACGGCGAGGGGACGATCGCTGCTCATGGATGCACTCGCAAGAATGAAGGGTTGCGCCGAGGTCTCGGGGCGCGGAGATTGCGCCTTGCAAGCTTCGCGCCTTTGGGGGCGGCATCCCGGCCGCGTCGCGCTGGGCCCGCTGGCATCGGCCGCCGGGCCCGCGTGCGGCATTCGGCTAGCATCGATGAATGGATCCTCTCCCCGATGACGCCTTGCTGCCGTCACTGCCACCGGGCCCCGCCGTCGTGATCGGCGCTTCGGGCGGCATCGGCGCTGCGCTGGTGGCGCGCCTGCTGCACGAGCCCCATGTGACGCGGGTGCTGGCCCTGGGCCGTGACATGTCCAAGCTGCACGAGGCGCTGCAAGCCGCTGCCGGCAGCGCGGCCACGGCGACGGGCCGCCTGGGCCTGGGCCGCATCGACCTGACCGACGACGCGTCCATCGCGCAAGCCGCCGCCAGCGTCGCGCAAACGCCACCGCGCCTGGTGATCGTGGCCAGCGGGCGCTTGCACGGCGATGGACTGCGGCCGGAAAAGCACTGGGGCGCCCTGGACGCGGCCGCGCTGGCGCAGGCCTTCACGATCAACACGATCGGCCCGGCGCTGGTGGCCAAGCATTTCCTGCCGCTGCTGCCACGCCAGGACAAGGCGGTGTTCGCGGCGCTGTCGGCGCGCGTGGGCAGCATCGGCGACAACCGCGCGGGCGGCTGGTACGCCTATCGCGCGTCCAAGGCCGCGCTGAACATGATGATCCGCACGTTGGCGATCGAACTGGCCCGCCGCGCGCCGCAGGCCTCGTGCATCGGGCTGCACCCGGGCACGGTCGATACCGCCCTGTCGCAGCCGTTCCAGGCCGGCGTGCCCGCCGGCAAGCTCTTTTCGCCGGCGCAGTCGGCCGGCTACCTGCTGCAGGTCATCGAACGCACGGGCCCCGCCGACAGCGGCAACGTGTTCGCCTGGGACGGCCAGCGCGTGCCCGCCTGAGGGCTTGACGACCGGGCCGGCGCGATCCCTCCCTCCTCCTTTCTTCGACACGCCCCGACGCCATGAACCGACGCGACTTCCTGCGCGTGGCCACCGCCGCCACCCTGCCCTGCGCATGGCCCGCCGGCACCTTCGCGCAGTTGCGCGCGCCCGACGTCGAGTACGAGCCGTCGCCGCCGGTGGTGGTCGATGCGATGCTCGACCTGGGGCGGGTCGGCGCTTCCGACACCTTGATCGACCTGGGGTCCGGCGACGGACGGCTCCCGATCGCGGCGGCCCGCCGCGGCGCGCGCGGCATCGGCGTGGACATCGACCCGCAACGCATCCGCGAGGCCGAGGCCAACGCCCGCCAGGCCGGCACGACCGATCGCGTGCGCTTCGTGCTGGGCGATCTCTACGAGACCGACTTGTCGCAGGCCACCGTCGTGACGCTCTTCCTGTGGCCGGACATCAACTTGAAGTTGCGCCCGCGGCTGCAGCGGCTGGCCCCTGGCACGCGGATCGTGTCCCACTGGCACGACATGGGCGACTGGCAGCCCGATGCCGTGCGGCGCATCCGGGTCGGTCGGCGCATCCACCCGGTCCACCTCTGGGTGATTCCGCCCACCACCTGAACGCACCAGCCCGCCACGGCCACGGGCCCCGAGGCCGCTCGATACCCGTCCCGCCCGTGCCCGGCGGGCCGAGGCTAGTGCCAGCCACGCCACCCGGGCCGGCCACGACCGGGATATCCGTAACCAGGATGGCCGTGGCCGCGGAAGCCGTGGCCCGGATGCCCGCCCCAATGCGGCCGATGGCCCGGTGGCCGGCCCCATCCCGGCCCCGGGACGAACACCGGGCCCGGCACCACCAGCGGCGGGCGAACGAACACTGCGGGTGGATACACGGCCACGGGTGGCGCCGGATAAACCGCCACTGGCGGCGGGAAGACGGTCACCGGGCGCGGCGGATAGGCCACCACCGGGCCGGTGGGCACGACGGCGCAGCCGGCGGCCAGGCTCGCGGCCACCAGCACCGCCGCCAGGGAAAGGGTCTTCATGCATGCGCTCGGGTTGGCGCGCCGTCGGTCGGCGCGGGCACGGGCCCGGTCGGGCGGCCCGCCCCTCGGCAACGCCGCGTGCGCAGCCGCGGTTGTCGTGACCGAACGTAACCGTTGTAACCGCGGCCGATGCGAGCGCGTCCGGCCGCGTCAGCCCACCGCGTGCGCCAGCACCTCGGCCGCCCGTTCGCACTGTGCCGCGTTCACATCCAGGTGCGTCACCAATCGCACCGTGCGCGCATCGAAGGCGAACACCAGCACGCCTTGCGCGCGCGCCCGGGCCACCACGTCGGCAGCGGCCGGGCCGCCCGGGCGCAGCCGGAAAACGACGATGTTGGTCTCGACCGCGTCGGCGTCGATCTCGTACGCGTCCACGCGTGCCAGGCGCTGCGCGATGGCGCGCGCGTTCGCGTGGTCCTCTGCCAGGCGCTCGACATGATGGTCCAGCGCATGCATGCCGGCAGCGGCGTAGAAGCCCACTTGCCGCATCGCGCCGCCCAGCATCCGGCGGTGCCGAAGCGCGCTGGCGATCAAGTCGCGCGAGCCCGCCAGCAGCGTGCCGCCCGGACAGCCCAGCCCCTTGGACAGGGCCACGCCGGCCAGGTCGAAGGGCGCGCACAGCGCGGCCATGCTGCGGCCGCTGGCGACCGCCGCGTTCCAGAGCCGAGCGCCGTCGAGATAACTGGCGATGCCGCGGTCGCGCGCGATGGCGCAGATGCGCTCGACATCTTGTTGCGGCACGACGCGGCCGCCCGAGCGGTTGTGCGTGTTCTCGATCTCGACCAGCGTCGTGGCCGGATAGATGACGTGGTTGCGTGGCCGGATGGCGGCCTCGAATTCCTCGGGCGAGATGAACCCGCGCGTGCCGATCTCCTGGAACTGCACGCCGGCGTTGGCGCCCGAGGCGCCCATCTCGTGCCACACCGCGTGCGACTCGCGGCTGACGATCACATCGTCGCCCGGGCGGGTCAGCACCCGCAGCGCCACCTGGTTGGCCATGGTGCCGGAAGGGCACCACAGCGCGGCCTCCTTGCCCAGCAGCGCCGCCACGCGCTCCTGCAGCTGGTTCATCAGCGTGTCTTCGCCGTACTGGTCGTCGCCCACGGGCGCGGCGGCGATCGCCTCGCGCATCGCCGGCGTGGGGCGGGTGACCGTGTCGGAGCGCAGGTCGATGAGTTCGGAACGGGAAGCGGTGTCGGCCGGCGATGCGGCGGTGGCGGCGGCAGGGGTCATGGAAGGCTCGGGCAGGAAGAGCCGGAAGTTTACGGGAGGGGTGCCCGCGCACGACGCATTGCCGTGGCCATCGCCGGCGGGTTAGCGTGCGGTCCTTCCAGACGCGAGGCGTGCCATGCAGCCAGACCAAGACCGTCCCGACGACGATCATGCCGATGCCCATCCGCATCCCCACCGACCCGCCCATTCGCATGCGGACGAACATCACGCCCCGCCCCCGGCGACACCGACCGACTGGAAGCACGACGGCGTGCGCGTGATTCCGGGCAACCAACTCGATCCGAACACCGCGCAGACGCCCGGCATGGACCGCAAGGCCGCGATCAACTTCGCGCGTGTCGGCGCACGCAAGCTTTGGGCCGGCACCGTGACGATCCACGCCAATGCCAAGACCGGCGCGCATCACCACGGCCACCTCGAGAGCGTGATCTACATCGTCAAGGGCCGCGCCCGCATGCGCTGGGGCGAGCGGCTGGAGTTCGTGGCCGAAGCCGGCCCGGGCGACTTCATCTACGTGCCGCCCTACGTGCCGCACCAGGAGATCAACGCCAGCACGACCGAGCCGCTGGAATGCGTGCTCTGCCGCAGCGACGGCGAGGCGGTGGCCGTGAACATCGACATCGAGCCCGTCGAGCGGCCGCAGGAAGTGCTGTGGGTGGACCCGACCCACCCGCAGGGCGGGATGTGAGTAGGAGCGGTCCCGCATCCGCTAGGCCGGGATGCCGGCAGCCATCCCGGAGCACGCTCGCCACACTGGCCCTCCAGTGCAGCATCAATCCCACGGCAAGGAGCACGAGATGGCGGAGCGATCGGAATCCAAGGGCCCGCAAGGCGGCAAGCTCGACAAGCTGATCGTCGATGCGGGTCAGGCACGCACCAGCGACGCGGCCGCCGGTGGTCGTGCTGGAGCCGCCCCGGGCGGCGAGCAAGCCGGCGACTGGCGCGAGAACAGCCCGGCCGCTTCGGTGGAGCGCAGCGGCGTGCTGGACCACGACGCGCCGGCTGGCGCCGGGACGGGCGCGGCCGAGTCCAGCGCGGCCGACAGCGTCGAGCGCATGCTGGAAGAGGATCATGTCCAGGGCCGGCCACGGGCGGACGCGGGCGGCGCGCCGGGCGGTGCTTCCGGTGGTGGCCGCCGCGAGGGCCCGGGCGGCGGCTGAGGCAGCGGTCGGCGGCGGTCGAGACAGCGGTCAATCCAGCGGCCTGAAGCCGGCCGCCACCAGGAACGCGTGGGTCTCGTCCATCTCCAGGAGGGGCGGCACGAACACGACGCTCGCGTCGCGCGCCCGGGTCAACAGGACGCGGTAGGCGTTCTCGCGAAGCCGCGCCGGATCCCGCACTGGCGCACCGCCACGCTTGAAGCCGCGGCTTCGCGCGATGCTCCATCGGTCGCCGTCCAACCGGTAATCCGTGCCCCAGGCAACCAGCGCCGCGTCGAGCTCCAGGCCTTGCGCGCCGAACTCCGTGACGCACTCCCGGAAGAGCCGGCACGAGCGGCTGTCCGGCGCTTCCTCGTCGTCCCCGTACCAGGGACCGAAGCGCACGCGCTTGGTCGCCTGGAAATCGTTGTCGACGCCGAAGCGCGGCAAGTCCCGGTCACGGCTGGAAGCCAGGAGGCCGAAGCGCGCTGCCGGCGCGTCGGCGTAGCGCTCGCGCAGGTAATCCTTCGCCACGGCCAAGTCACGTGCGATCCTCAAGTCGTGACCCGCCGCGTGCAGGGTCGCGGCGATGGCCGCCAAGGCCTCCGCTGGGGCCGGCCGCGGCTTCACCAGCTCCGAGACGAATCGATGCAGGTCCAGCGCCAGGTGCGAGCGCAGCGACACGTCCAGGCTCAACTCGGCATGGCACGCATACGTCAACCCTGCGAAGTGCTCCGACAGCGCGACCGGGCCATGCACGTCCCAGTCGCCCGATCGGCCCGCCTCGCGCAACGCGTCCGCCCATTGGCCCGTGCCCGCTTCTTCGCCCTTGTGGATCTCCTGCCCGGAACCGATCAGGGCCAGCACCACGCACCAGCCCGGCACGCGTTCGGCGAAGTCGATGAACCACTGCGGCTCGCTCCGGGCCTCGTCCACCGCGTAGCCGTGGCTCTCGGCCACGCGAGCCGCGTCGAAGGCGCGTTGCGCCTCGTCGAACACCAGGACGTGCTCGGTGGGCACGAGCTTCGGATTGCGTGCATAGCGCTCGACGTATTGCTTCACGCCGCGCACGAAGGTGCGGCCGTCGCCGCCGGCGCCGCGCAACTCGTATTGCAGCACCTCGACCAAGGGGCCGTTGCCGGACAGGAAGACCGCCGGCGCCGTCGGCTTGCCGCCCGCACGCGCCACCGACAGGTCGTCGACGAAGTGGGCGTGCGCCAGCCGCAGCCCCACCAGCGTCTTGCCGGCACCGGGCACGCCGGACAGCAGCACGAGCTTGCGGCGCCCCTGCGCGGCCGCCTCGTGCGCCAAGGTCGCGAGCAACTCGACCGCCGGATCGGTGGCCGCTGCCGCCTTGCGGATCCGCGCGAGGTCGCCGCGCTCGAAGAGCTCGCGGGCCGCACGCACCAGCGTGGGCAGCGGGCGGTACGCGTGCGGGTGCAGGAAGCGTTCCACGGACAAGGGCGGCGCGCCTCGCGACTCGGCGTCCAGCCGTGCGATCAAACCGTCCAGTGCATCGGGGCCGCAGACCTGCACGCCGCGGCGCTCGTCCTGCGGCCCGATCGCCAGCGTCGGCACCAGCACGACATGCACCGGCCGCTCGGCGCACTCGGCGTGGTAGCAACGCAAGTCGCGGGCGTAGGCGTGCGCCTGGTCGATGTCGGCGTCGGACGGCGTCCACTTGCCCTTGAGCTCCAGCACCAGCACGGCTTCGCGCAGCAGGAAGACCGCGTCGATCCGACGGAACTCCATCGGCAACCGATATTCCAGCACCGCGTGGTAGCTGCCGGTGGCGGAATCGATCGCCACCACCTCGCCCACCTCGCGCTGCAGCGCGGGCACGCCGTCGCGCCAGGCGCGCACCTGCTCGACCGAGGCGTCCGAAACGAAGTGGCGCAACGCCTCCACCACGTCCCGGCGCTGCGCGACGCTGAATGCTTGGAACTCGGCGTGGTACCCCTGGACGGGCTCATCCATGCGCGACACGATGCGGGGTTCGTCGGGCGCGCGTCAAGGCAGGCCGCACCCTTGCGGGTCGCCCCACCGCGCAGGCCCGCCAGCGCGGCGGGTCCTGCTTCGGGCGCGGGCCGTTCACCCGCGCCTCATCGCTTACTTCAACGGTTGCGTTCCTGCGCCCAGCGCTGCGCGCGCTCGCGCGTGCGGTCGCGGTCCGACGCGTAGCGGTCGTTGCGATCGACCGAGTCGCCGCTGCCCATCCGGCTCATGGCGCCGGCACCCGTGCCGGCCGCGGCGCTGCCCGACCCGACGGGCGTGTCGGCCCGTGCGCTGGCCGACCGGTTCTCGGTGGGCGTGTTCGCCGCACGCGGATACGTCGGCCGTTCACCGACCTGCGGATTGACGGTGCCCGTCGTGCCCTTGGCCACGTTCCGCTGGTGGAAGGCCTTGGCCTTGTCGACTTGGCGCTTCACGGCACCCTTGGCGCGGTCGAGCGTGCCGCCTTCCTCGGCAGCACTGGCCAACGGGGCGACGCCAGCGGCGAGCGCGCCGGCAACGAGGACGGAAAGCAGTTTCTTCATGGCGAGGACTCCTGTGCATGGACTCGGGATGACAGGACACGTGCAAAACCCGGACCCGCCTTCGCGGAACGCGCTCTTCCAGGCTCCGTGAGACCATTCCCTCATCGCGTCTCCGTGCCCGCACATCGCCCGTCGCCATGGCCAAGGATTTTTCCACGATGGAGGACAGCAACGCCTCCTCCAATCCCGACATCCACGCGGTTTCCGACCCGGCTCGTCGAGTCGTGTTGCACGGCGGCCTCGGGATGGCGCTCGCGTCCCTGTTCGGCGCAGGCGCTGCCGGCTGCGCCGCAACGGGCGGCCTGCCGGTCGCTTCGACGAGCGGCGTGCGGCAGCCCACCGGGATGGCGCCCCGCGCCACCACGCCAGGCAGCGGCCCACGCCTGGGGTTCAAGGCGATCCCTGCCTCCAGCGCCGACACGCTGGTCGTGCCCGAGGGGTACGTCGCGGACGTGATCGCCCCGTGGGGCGAGCCGGTCGGCATCGCCGGTCGCATGCCGGCCTTCCGCGACGACGCGTCGAACGCCGCCGCCGACCAGGAGGTGCAGATGGGCATGCACCACGACGGCCTGCAGTACTACCCGCTGGACGCGGGCGGGCGACGCGGGCTGCTGGCGATCAACCACGAGTACACCGACGACGGCCTCCTGCATCCGGACGGCCTGCGCACCTGGAGCGCCGAAAAGGTGCGCAAGTCGCAGGCCGCGCATGGCGTGTCGGTGATCGAAGTGGCGCAAGGCGGCGACGGCCGCTGGTCGGTCGTGCGGCCCAGCCGCTATGCCCGCCGCCACACCGCGTACACCCCGTTCGCGGTGTCGGGCCCGGCGGCCGGCCATCCGATGATGCGCACCGCGGCGGACCCTTCGGGCCGCACGGTGCTGGGCACGTTGAACAACTGCGCCAGCGGCCGCACGCCGTGGGGCACGTATCTGTCGGGCGAGGAGAACTTCGCCTTCTACTTCGACGCGGGGGAAGTGCTGTCGCCGCACCAGCGCCGCTGGGGCCTGCGAAAAACCGGCTTCTATCGCTGGGCCGAGCATGACGAGCGTTTCGACGCGACGCGCCACCCCAACGAGCCCAACCGCTTCGGCTGGGTGGTCGAGATCGACCCGATGGACCCGGACGCCACGCCCGTCAAGCGCACCGCGCTGGGCCGCGCCGCCCACGAGGGCGCCTGGGTCGCCACGACGCGCGACGGCCGCGCGGTGGTCTATTCCGGCGAAGACGCACGCTTCGAGTACATCTACAAGTTCGTCTCGCGCGACCGCATCGCACCCGGCGGGGCGCGGGCCAACCGCGAGTTGCTCGACCACGGCACGCTCTTCGTGGCCCGCTTCGACGCAGACGGCACCGGCCGCTGGCTGCCGCTGGTGCAAGGCCAGGGTCCGCTGACTGCCGCCGCGGGCTTCGCCGACCAGGGCGAGGTGGTGATCAAGGCGCGCCAAGCCAGCGACCTGCTGGGCGGCACCAAGATGGACCGCCCGGAATGGCTGGCGATCGACCAGGCGGCCGGCATCGTCTACTGCACGCTCACCAACAACAGCAACCGAGGCACTCCGAACTTCCCGGGCCCCGACGCCGCCAACCCGCGCGCCAACAACGCGATGGGCGGCGTGATCCGTTGGCGCGAGGACGGCGACTTCGACGGCGCCACGTTCCGCTGGGACCATCTGGTGATGGCAGGCGATCCCGCCAACACACGCCCTGAAGCCAAGGGCAACGCCAAGGGCGACATCTTCGCGTGCCCCGATGGCTTGGTGCTGGACGGCCGGGGCGTGCTCTGGATCCAGACCGACGCCCACGCGACCCAGATGTACAAGGGCGAGTTCGAACGCATCGGCAACAACCAGATGCTGGCTTGCGACCCGGCCACCGGCGAGATCCGTCGATTCATGACCGGCCCGGTGAACTGCGAGGTCACCGGCTGCGCCATCACGCCCGACGGCACCACGATGTTCATCGACATCCAGCACCCCGGCGAGACGCCCACCGACCGAAGCGACCCGTCCGACCCCACGCGCTTTTCGCGCTGGCCGGGCGGCGCCCGGCCGCGGTCGGCCACGGTCGTCATCCGCCGCCTCGATGGCGGCGTGATCGGGATGTAAGGGCCGGCGTCGCCGGTCGTAGTAAAAAGGCGTCTCGCCCAACGCAGGAGCGCCGCATGCCCGAACCGATCCTAGACCCGGCGGCCGCGTCCGAGCCCGTGCTCGACGTGCGTGGCCGGCGCGCCGACATTCGCCTGAACCGTCCGAAGGTCTTGAACCGCCTCCAGCCCGAAGACGTCCAGGCGCTGCGGCGGATGCTGCGCGAGATCGACGCGAACCGCGATATCGGCGTGCTCGTGCTCACCGGCACCGGGCGCGTGTTCAGCGCCGGCTACGACCTCGGCGATCTGGCGCGACGCCGCGCCGCGCAGGACGCCGGCGGCGCTTCGGACGCGCCGACACCCGACTTCGCCGCGCTGACCGTCGAACTCGAGAACCTGCGCGTGCCGACGATCTGCCGGCTCAACGGCAGCGTTTACGGCGGCGCGACGGACCTGGCGGTGAGCTGCGACTTCCGCGTCGGCGTGCGCGGCAGCGAGATGTTCATGCCGGCGAGCCGCCTGGGCCTGCACTACTACACCGACGGCTTGGTGCGCTGGGTGGAGCGGCTCGGCACGGCCGCCGCCAAGAAGCTCTTCCTCACGGCGTCCACGATCAAGGACGAGGAGATGCTGCGCATCGGCTACCTCGACGAGCTGGTGGACGCGTCAGAGCTCGACGCGACGGTCGACGCGCTGGCCGAGCGGTTGCTGGCGCAGGCGCCACGCGCCGTCGAGGGGATGAAGCGCGCGATCAACGAGATCGGCCGTGGCGAGCTGGATCGCGCCGGCAGCGACGCGCGACACCGCGCGAGCCTGGAGAGCGAGGACATCCGCGAGGGCGTGACCGCCTGGCACGAGAAGCGCACGCCGCGTTTCACGGGGCGCTGACGCGCCCGAGCGCAGCGGCACGCGCCGCGGCGAACACGAAAACGACAACGAGGGGAGACGAAGACGATGCGTTTGACGAGACGTGACTTCATCGCGTTGGCCGGCGCCGCGGCGGCCGCCAGCGCAGCGCCGCGCGCGGCGGCACAGGCCGGCTGGCCCGATCGGCCGATCCGCATGGTGATCGGCTACACGGCCGGCGGCGCCGCCGACCAAGTCGCCCGTATCCTCGCGACGCGGCTCGAGAAGCTCTGGGGGCAGTCGATCGTGATGGACTACCGCCCGGGCGCCGGCGCGGCGCTGGCTGCCGAGCTCACCTCGCGCGCGGCGCCAGACGGCTACACGCTGCACCTCACCGACTCGGGGCCGCTCACGATCGGGCCGAACCTGCGCAAGGTGCCCTACGACCCGGTCGCCGGCTTCACACCGCTCGCCTACGTGGGCGGCGCGGGCCTGGCGGTGCTCGTGCATCCGTCGGTGCCGGCGAACGACCTGCAGGGACTGGTGCGGCTGCTGAAGTCCAACGCCGACAAGTACTCGTACTCGACCTCGGGGGTAGGCTCGCCGCATCACCTGGCCGCCGAGCTCTTCAAATCGCAGGCCGGCGTCGAGATGACGCACGTGCCGTACAAGGGCGCCGCGGCCGCGATGGCCGACCTGCTCGCCGGACAGATCCCGATCTCGTTCGCCACGATCGGGCCGGCGATTCCGCACGTGCGCGCGGGCAAGGTGCGCGCGCTCGCGGTGACCGCCGCGGCACGCTCCTTGGCGCTGCCCGAAGTGCCAACCATCGCCGAGCAGGGCCTGCCAGGCTACGACGCCAAGCCGTGGTTCGTCGTCGTCGCGCCGCCGAACCTGCCGCCGGCGCTCGCCGAGCGCCTGCAGTCGGGGCTGCGAACTGCGGTGACCGACCCGGACGTCATGGCTGCGCTGCAGAAGCTCGGCACCGATACCGGCGGGCCCGCGACGCCACAGCAGGTCACGGAACTGATCCGCGCCGACCTCGCCAAGTGGGGCGCGATCATCAAGCGCGCCAACATCTCGGTAGACAGTTGATGGACGATCCTCGCCCGCTCGCCGGTCTTCGCGTGCTCGAACTGTCGCAGATCATGGCCGGCCCGACCTGCGGCCTGATGCTCGCCGACATGGGCGCCGACGTGATCAAGATCGAGCGCTTCCCCGGCGGGGACGACGCGCGCGGCTACCGCCGTGCAGGCGACTCCGGGCTCGCGCCATCGTTCCTGATGCTCAATCGCGGCAAGCGCTCGGTCGCGCTCGACCTGCGCACGCCCGCCGGCCGCGACGCGCTACTGCGGCTGGCCCGCCGTGCCGACGTGCTGACCGAGAACTTCCGTCGCGGCACCATGGAGCGACTCGGGCTCGGCTACGAGCGGTTGGCGGCCGAGAATCCGGCGTTGGTCTACTGCTCGATCAGCGGGTACGGTCCGCGCGGGCCGCTCGCCGACAAGGGCGGCTTCGACTTGATCCTGCAGGCCTTCGCCGGGCTGATCAGTGTCACCGGCGAGCCGGGCCGCACGCCGGTCAAGCCGGGCATCTCGGTGGCCGACGTCAACGCGGGGCTCCTGGCGGCTTTCGGCATCGTGACCGCCTACGTGCAGCGGCTGCGCACGGGGCGCGGCCAGCGGGTCGAGACCTCGCTGCTGCAAGCCGCGATCCAGCAGACCTATTGGTTCGCCGCGGCGTACTTCTCGCAAGGCATCGTCGCCAAGCCGATGGGTACGGCGCACCCGCTCATCGCGCCCTACCAGACCTTCGAGTGCGCCGACGGCGCGATCGCCCTGGGCGGCGCGAACCAGTCGAACTGGGAGCGCATCGCTCAGGTGCTCGGCCACCCGGAATGGATCGACGAGGTGCGCTTTGCCAACGGCTCGGCGCGCCTGGCCAACCGCGGCGAGCTCGAGCGCTTGATGACAGCCGAGTTGCGCCAGCGCACCGCGGCCGAGTGGATCCGCGTGTTCGACGAGGCGGGCGTCCCGGTCGGCCCCGTCAACGACATCGGCCAAGCGCTCGAGCACGAGCAGACGCGCGCCGTCGGCATGGTGATCGAGGCGGCGCATCCCGAAGGAGGCACGCAGCGCTCGATCGGCTCGCCAGTCACCCTAGACGGCATGTCCAGCGCCGCGACCAGCGCCGCGCCGCGCTTGGGCGAGCACACGCGTGCCGTGCTGCGCGAAATGGGCTTCTCCGACGACGAGACCGAGGCGCTGCTCGCCAGCGGCGCCGCGTTCCAGGACGAGCGGCCGGAAAGCTGAGCGCGCTTCGATGATCGCCGTCTTCGACCTCGATGGGACGCTCGCCGACATCGCGCATCGCATGCATCTCATCGACCCGAGCCGAGGACGGCGCAAGGACTGGCGCGCCTTCTTCGCGGCCTGCGTGGACGACGCACCCGTCGCGCCGATCGTGACGATCGCGCGGCGCCTGCACGGTGCCCACGAGATCTGGATCGCCACCGGACGCAGCGACGAGGTGCGCGCGCAGACGGTCGACTGGCTGGCGCGGCACGACGTGCCTTGCGACCGCCTGGTGATGCGCCCGGCACGCGACTTCACCCCCGACCACGCGCTCAAGGAGCGTTGGCTCCACGACGGCACCTTGCCGCGCGAGCGCATCGCGCTGGTCTTCGAGGACCGCGCTCGTGTCGTGCGCATGTGGCGCCGGCATGGACTGACTTGCCTGCAGGTCGCGGAAAACGACGACTGAGCCACGCGTTGCGTTCCAACCGCTCATCGCGCTGCAACCCTTCACGCCGCCATGAAGCGGTCGATCAGCAGCCGCGCCGCGATGGCCCACATCGTCGCGGCCACCGCCGCGTCGAGCAGTCGCCACGCCAGCGGCCGCGCGAACGCCGGAGCGAGCAGGCGCGCCCCAAAGCCCAGCGACGCGAACCAGGCGGCACTGGCCGTGGCCGCACCGGCGACGAACACCGTCTTCATGCCGGCCGGCTGCTGCGCGCCGATCGCGCCCACCAGCAGCACGGTGTCCAGGTAGACGTGCGGATTCAGTAGCGTCACGCCGAGCGTCTGCGCCAGCACCCGCCGCATCGGTTGAGCGTGCCCGGCGGCTTGGGCCTGCAGCGTCTGCGGCGCCAAGGCTCGCCGCAAGGCCGCCGCGCCGTACCAGGCGAGGAACGCCGCGCCCACTACCGCCAGCGCATCGAGCGCCCCGCGCCGCTCACCGACCGACGCCGCCAGCCCGCCGACGCCGATGCTGATCAGGGCCGCGTCCAGCACCGCGCAAAGCGCCACGACCATCGGCACGTGCTCACGGCGCAATCCTTGGCGCAGCACGAAGGCGTTCTGCGCGCCGATCGCGACGATCAGCGAGCCGCCGAGGAACAAGCCAGCGAAGAAGGAGGACATCGGCAGATCCATGCGGGTGCGCGGGGTCGACACGAGGCCGCGATGATCGCCGCGCCGCAGATTCGGCACCAATTAACTTCGCTAAACTCGATTAAGAAATCCTGAAGAGGTGGGCGCTGTGCTCGACAATGCGTTGGTGGCCGCGGTCGCCGCGGTGGTCCGCGAGGGCAGCTTCGAGCGCGCCGCCCGCGCCCTGGGCGTCACGCCCTCGGCCGTCTCGCAGCGCGTGCGGCTGATCGAGGAACGCCTGGGCGTCGTCCTGGTGGTCCGCGGGCAGCCATGCACCGCCACCGAAGCCGGTGCGCGCCTGTGCCGCCACGCCGAGCTGGTCGGGTTGCTGGAGGCAGAGCTGAGACGCGAGCTGCCGTCCCAAGGCGCCGAATCCGACCTGGCGGCCGCGCGGCCGCGCTTGCGCGTCGCGGTGAATGCCGACAGCCTGGGCACCTGGTTCGTCGATGCGGCGGCCCGTTTCGCCGCCGACGGCGAAGCGGCCCTGCTCGACGTCTCAATCGACGACCAAGACCACACCGCCGATTGGCTGCGCCGCGGGCACGTGCTGGCGGCCGTGACCTCGCTGGCCACGCCGATCCAGGGTTGCCGTAGCCGGCGGTTGGGCGCGCTGCGCTACCTGGCCACCGCCAGCCCCGACTTCGTGCGCCGGTGGCTCGCCGACGGCGTGACGGCAGACACGTTGGCGCGCACGCCCAGCCTTCGCTTCGACCGCAAGGACGACCTCCAGGCGCGCTGGGCGCGTCGCCTGCTGCGGCGCGAGATCGAGCTGCAGGCCCACGCCCTGCCCTCGTCCCACGCATTCGTGGACGCGGCGCTGGCAGGCCTGGGCTGGGGCCTGAACCCGCAAGCGCTGGTCGCCCACCACCTGGCCGCCGGCCGCCTGGTCGAGCTCGTGCCTGGGCGGCCGCTGGACGTGCCGCTGTGGTGGCAGTCGGCACGGCTCCCGGTGCCCAGCCTGCAGCGGCTCACCCGCGCGGTGGTCGCAGCGGCCGACGACGCGCTGGCCTGAGGCCGCGCGGGCGACACGCGCGAAGCCGCGGCCTAGCGATCCGCGCGCATCGCCCCGTTCAATTCGGCATGCGTCGGCACCTCCGACGCCACGCTCGCCATCGCCCCGGCCAGATCTCCTGCCGCCAGCCGGCGCGCCCGCTCGACAGCGTTGCCGTAAGCCGCGCGGAAAAGCGCTCCGCCCACGCTCACACGCCGAACGCCGACGGCCGCCAGCGCGGCGACCGGCACCAGCCCGTCCCGCGGCCCGAGCAGCACGTTGACCGGCTTGGGCGCCACCGCGGCGACCACCGCGCGGATCGCGTCCATGTCGGGCAGCCCTGGCGCATACAGGCAATCCGCCCCCGCCTCCGCGAAGGCCACCAGCCGACGGATCGTGTCATCCAGGTCCGGCCGGCCGTGCAGGAAATTCTCCGCGCGCGCGGTGAGCACGAAGGGATGCGGCACCACCCTGGCCGCACGCGCCGCCGCCGCCACGCGTGCCACCGCCGCATCGAAGCCGTGGATCGGCGATCCCGGGTCCGACGTCGTGTCCTCGATCGTGCAGCCGCACAAGCCCGCGGCCCCGGCGGCCCGCACCGTCGCGGCGCAGTCCTCGGGCGACGGACCGTACCCGTCTTCAAGGTCGGCCGACACCGGCAGCACCGTCGCCCGCGCGATCGATACGGCGTTGTCGATCGATTCGTCGCGCGATACGGCCGCCGCGCCGTCGCGCCGTCCCAGCGAGAACGCCAGGCCGGCGGACGTGGTGGCGAGCGCCGCGAAGCCGAGCCCGGACAAGAGCCGCGCGCTGCCCGCGTCCCAGGCGTTGGCGATCACGAAGCATCCCGATGCATGCAGTGCGGCGAACACCTCCGCCTTGCGGTGCGGGGCGTGCGACGAGGGATCGGAGGAGGTCATGGCGCACTTCCTTAAGGCCGGAGCCGAGCGGGCCGAAGCATCCTACCGCCGTCTGGCGTGCGCCGCCGCTCCCATCCCGGCATGATCTCGTCCTTGCCGGGCTTCTGCTCGAAGGATCACCAAATGACACATCGCTCGAATGCCGGCCGACGCACGCGGACGGCCCGCCGCTCCGCACCGGCGTGCCGGATCGCTTCGCGCCTGTCGCGATGAGCACCGCCGCTTTCGCCGCCGCTCCGCCTCGGCGCGTCCTCTGGATCATCGTCGCCGCGCAATTCGCCTGCACCTCGCCCTGGTTCGCGGTCAACGCCGTGATGGCGGACCTGACCCGCTCGTTGGGCATCGCGCCGTCCTCGGTGGGCACGTTGACGTCGGCGGTGCAGGTCGGCTTCATCGCCGGAACCCTCGTGTTCGCGCTGCTGGCGATCTCGGACCGGATCGAGCCGCGACGCGTGTTCCTCGCCTGTGCGCTCGCGGCGGCCGGCCTGACCCTGGGGGCGGCGTTGCTGGCCCCCGGCTTCGGCACGCTGCTCGTGCTGCGCGCGCTGACCGGCTTCGCGCTGGCCGGCATCTACCCGGTGGGCATGCGGATCGCCGCGGGCTGGTTTCCGCACGGGCTGGGGCATGCGCTGGGGTGGCTGGTCGGCGCGCTGGTGCTGGGCACCGCGCTGCCCTATGCGGTGCGCGCGGTGGGCGCCGATTGGCCGTGGCAATCGGTGATGCTGTGGATCGCCGCGCTCACCGCCGCCGGCGGCGCGATGCTGGTGCTCCTGGTGCCGCCCGCGCCGCACCTCCCCCCGACGCCGGGCCTCAGGCTGCGCGCGCTGCGCGCGATCGTGGCCGACCCGAAGCTGCGCGCGTCGGTGTTCGGCTATTTCGGCCACATGTGGGAGCTCTACGCGATGATGGTGCTGGTGCCGGCCATCGTGGCGACGCGGATGCTCGACTTCACGGCGTTGGGCTCCACCACCGCTTCGACCACCGGGGCCGGTGTCGACGCCGCGGTCCCGGGCCCATCATCCGCCGCGCTCGCGGGCGCGGTCGGGAGCAGCGCCAGCTGGATCGTCTTCGCCGCCATCGCCGCGGGCGCGATCGGCTGCATCGCGGGCGGCTACGCGGCGCGGCGCGTCGGCAGCGCCCGCGTCGCCTTCGCACTGCTGGCCACCAGCGCGGGCTGCTGCGTGGTGGCGCCCTGGGCGCTCCATTGGGCGTGGCCCGCGTTCTTCGCGTGGCTGCTGTTGTGGGGGTTCGCCGTGGCGGGGGACTCCCCGCAGTTCTCGGCATTGTCGGCGCGCAACGCGCCGCCCACCGCGGTGGGCAGCATCCTCACGCTGGTCAATTGCTTCGGATTCGCGATTTCGGTGGCCACGATCCAGCTCTTCGTCGCCCTGGCCGGACGGCTGCCGTTGGCCCAGGTGCTGCCGTGGCTGGCGGTCGGGCCGGTGGTGGGGCTGGCGATGCTGTGGCCCCTGGTGCGGGGGGACCGGCGCGGCTGAACCCCTGGAGCGGGAGACGCAGGGCGCGCGGCCGGCCCGGCGCCGCTACACCTGGGGTGCCGCACGCCGAGCGGCACGCCGCTTCGCGCGCGGCGCGGCCCCGACGACGGCCCCGGCTGCCTCGTGAGCGTCTTCACGGCGCCCGGCGAATCCGAACCAGCGTTCCACGTCGATGCCCGGATCTTCGAAGAGCGCCCCGAACTTGAGATCGACCGCGTACGACGAGAACCGCAAGTGCGCCGCATCGGGCAGATTGGTCAGCTCGCCCACCAGGACGCGGTCCGCGGTGTGATAGAAATCCACGCGGATGAACGAGAAGCCGGCCGACAGCTCGCGGGCGAGCGACAACATCTGCTGCAGGTGGGCCGGCCTCGGGATCGGCGCCAGGGCACGCGGATAGTCGCGCCGCTCGATGTCCAGCTCCCGCCAGTCCGGCGAGAAGTAGTTGATGCGCATCCCGTTGGAGCGGCTGGTGTTGACCGAGAGCACGGTCGGCACCCCGCCGAAGCAGAAGAACTTGTAATCCTCGGGGAAGTCGCCGCTCGGGGTGACGCATTCCTCGACGATCACCTTGTGTTCCAGTGCCCGGTAGTTCCGCTCCCTGGACACCGAGTAGAAGTCTTCGTCCAGCCAGGACGCGATCATCTTCCGGTCCACGGGCGCCGCGGCGCCGCGGCGCAGGACGTACCGTCCGCTCGCATGCGTCGGCTTGATCGCGCAGACGTCCGGAAAAGCGAAGCGCTCGATTTCCGCCTCGGACCGCAACACGGCCAACGTCCGGGGCGTGTAGCCCTCGCCGATCCGTTCGCGCACGTAGTCCTTGACCAGCTCCTTGTCCGAGATCCGTTGCCGGATGTCGCGGTCGAGCTCCCCGCCCAGCTTCATGCGCAGCCAGTGCTCGTTCGCGGTCCTCGGATGCCAGTAGTTCGGCCAGCGGCCGAACGCGCGGCGGTGGGCGACCAGCGACCAGACCAGGTCGCCGGATCGATTCCTGGGCAAGAGCGTCATTGCCGCATCGGCGAAGTCGCCTTTGCGTGTCTCCCAATACGCCTTCTTGAAGGCGTTCGTCGTTGTCATCGGTGACCCCATCTGCTGTGGGTGCGCGTCGGCTGCGTCGACGTCTGCGCTGGCGTGTCTCTTCGTCCGCCACCGATTCAGTTTACAAGGCCACCTGGCCAATGGGAGAGAAATCGTTCCGGCTACAGCCCCATTCCGGCCCGAATCGTCAACCCGACGCGTTGTCGGCGTCCGTCTGCGAGAACTGGATCAGGTCCTGGGTCGTCCCGGTGGGCAGCCCCAGCTCGGACAGCAGCGAATCCACCAACGGCGCCTGCGCGCGGTACTTGAGCGCACTGGCCACCACCTGGTCGGACAGGCTGGCCGGCCCGCCGCCGGAACCGCCTCCGTTTTCCAGTCCCGCCAGCTGCACGATCTTGATGCCGTCGATGCGCTCCAGCGGCTTGACGCTTTCCCGGATGATCGACTCCAGGCGCTCGATGAACGCGAGCTTCACCCGCAAGGCCGCGGCCTGCGGCGACTGGCTGTTCTCGGCTTCGTACAACGCGCGCTTGCCAGCCGCGTCGATCGCGTAGCGCACTTCGTCTGCGGCGGTGCGCAGCCGTGCCGCCGCCACCTCCGCCTCGGTCATGATGCGCTGCGCCTCGGCGCGGTGGTGCGCGGCCTCGCGCTCGGCCACGGCCGCCGTCGTCTCGGCCACCGCCGCGCGCTCGGCCTGCGCCCGCGCCGTGGCCACCTCCACCTGCCGGCTGCGCTCGGCCCGCTCCAGATCGCGCGCCGAGATCACGGCTTCCTCGGCCTTGACCACCTCCGCGCGTGCGCGCTCGGCGATGCTGCGGGCGCGTGCCACCTCGCTGGCTTGGGAGGCGATCTCGATCTCGCGGTGCTGCTCGGCGATCTCGATCGCCTTGCGATTCTCGATCTCGGCCAGCTCCACCGCCCGCGCGCGCTCCAGCTCGCGCTCGCGCAACGCACGCTCGACCGCGACGCGCTCCTCCTTCACCGCGCGCTCGGCGGCGATGCGGGCGCGGTCGAGCGTCTCGTCGGTCGAGATCTTCGCCTGCTCGGCCTCCCGCTTGCGCGCGGCCGATTCGATGGCGACCTCCGATGACTGGCGCGCCCGCTCGATCGCGATCTCGCGCTCCTGGGACAGCCGCGCGTATTCCTCTTCGCGGCCCAGATCCAGCATCTGCTGCTCGACGGCCAGATTCTTGCGCTGGATCGCCACCTGCGTGTCGCGCTCGATCTCGTTGCGCCGCCGGCGCTTCTCCTCGATCTGCTGCGTCAGCCACGTCAGGCCTTCGGCGTCGAAGGCGTTGTTCGGGTTGAAGAACTCGCGGCCGGTCTGCTCCAGCCGCGCGATCGACACGGTCTCGATGCCCAGGCCGTTCTTGCGCAGCCCGGGCTCGACCAGCGCCGCCACGCGCGCGGCGAATCCATGGCGCTGCTCGTGCAGCTCCTCCAGCGTCGTCTCGGCCGCGCACGCGCGCAGCGCGTCGACGAACTTGCCCTCGATCAGGTCCAGCAGCCCGTCGGGCGACATCGTCCGCTTGCCCAGGGTCTGCGCGGCCGCCGCGATCGACGGCGCGTCCGGCTCGACGCGCACGTAGAAGTCGGCCGCCACGTCGACGCGGATGCGGTCGCGCGTGATCAGCGAGGCCTCGCGCTCGCAGCGCACCGGCAGGCGCTGCGTGTTCATGCCGATGCGCACCACGTCGTGCAGCACCGGCACCACGAAGGCGCCGCCGCTCACCACGACCTTGCGCCCCATCAGCCCGGTGCGCACGAAGGACACCTCGCTGGTCGAGCGTTGATAAAGCTTGGCGAAGAGGAACCAGAGGATCGCGATCGCGACGACGACCAGCACGATCGTCGCGATCACCGCGCCGAGGTCGATCTGCATGTCAGGGCTCCGGAAACATGGGCATACGTACGGATTGCATCGTGCAGGGCCGCCTCAGGGAGGCGGGTCCAGGCCTAGCATGAGACGCAGGCATTTCGCGAACAGCGGTCGGTACTCCGGCGGCAATGGGGCGATCACCAGCTCCTCGACGCGCCGGTCCAGCGGCATCAGGCGCGTGAGCGCCTCCACTCCCGAGCGTGTCACGAAGAGTTGGTTCGCGCGCGCGTCGTTGGGAGCGCGACGCCGACGCAGCAATCCGGCGCGCACCATCCGGGACACCATCTCGGCGACTGTGTTCGGGTCGACGGCCACGCGCTCGGCGATCTCGCTCTGGCTGGCGCCGGGCCGCTGGTACACGGTGATCAGCAGCGCCTTCTGGCGTGGCGTCAAGCCGATGGCGCCGGCCTGCTCGACGAAGATGTCCTCGGCCCGGAAGTGCGCGCGGCGCAGCAGGTGCGACACGACGCCGGGCAGTTCGAACCCGTCGAGCAGCGCGTCGAGCCGCGGGTCGCGCGCCTCGGTCGCGCCCACCGCGCGCCCCGGCCCGCCCGTCGATTCGTCCGTCACGGTCCGCCCACGTCGCGCGGCCGGTGCCGCCGGCATCCTTCGCTGCGTCACGCATCCCCCGTCGATCCCTGCCCCGGACGCGGCGCCACGCGGATCGCGTTGACGCCTGCCGAACACCGGTCGTATAGTCGATCAAAGTACGTATGCGTGCAATCCATGCGTGTGATCACGCGAAGGAGCGAGCGATGCCGCGTGGCGAGATCCTGGCCGGCTTTTTGGCGCCGCACCCGCCCCACCTCGTTTACGGCGAGAACCCGCCGCAGAACGAGCCGCGCTCCGAAGGTGGCTGGGAGCCGCTGCGCTGGGCCTACGAGCGCGCCCGCAAGACGGTCGACGAGTTGAAGCCCGACGTGCTGCTGGTGCACTCGCCGCACTGGATGACGCAGCTCGGCCACCACTTCCTTGGGGTGCGCTCGCTGCGCGGCAAGTCGGTCGACCCGATCTTCCCCAACCTGTTCCGCTACAGCTTCGAGCTGTCGGTCGACGTGGAACTGGCCGAGGCCTGCTGCGAGGAGGCGCGTGCCGGCGGCCTGGTGGCCAAGATGATGCGCAACCCGAACTTCCGGGTGGACTACGGCACCATCACCACGCTGCACATGATCCGGCCGCAGTGGGACATCCCGGTGGTCGGCATCTCCGCCAACAACTCGCCCTACTACCTCAACACCAAGGAAGGCCTGGGCGAGATGGACGCGCTCGGCAAGGCCACGCGCCGCGCCATCGAGAAGACCGGCCGGCGCGCGGTGCTGCTCGCGTCCAACACGCTGTCGCACTGGCACTTCCACGAGGAACCCGCGCTGCCCGAGGACATGTCCAAGGAGCACCCGCAGAACTTCGCGGGCTACAAGTGGGACATGCGCGTGATCGAGTTGCTCAGGAAGGGCCAGACCAAGGAGGTCTTCCGCATCCTGCCGCAGTTCATCGAGGAGGCCTTCGCCGAGGTCAAGTCCGGCGCCTTCACCTGGATGTTCGCGGCGATGGGCTACCCCGAGATCCCCGGCGAGCTGCACGGATACGGCAGCGTCATCGGCACCGGCAACGCCGTGATGGAGTGGAACCTCGTCAAGGCGGGGCTGGCCGCGCACGCATGAGCGACATCGTCGCCGCCTTCCTGGTCCCCGGCTCGCCGTTGCCGCTGCTGCGGCCCGAGAACCTGCCGTGGGGCCGCATCGCGTCCGGCTACGCGCGCGCCGGGCGGGCGCTCGCCGCCGCGCGCCCCGACGTCGTGCTGATGTACTCGACGCAGTGGTTCGCCGTGCTCGACCAGCTCTGGCAGACCCGCAAGGAGCTCGCCGGCAAGCATGTCGACGACAATTGGTACGAGTTCGGCGACCTCGACTACGACATCCGCATCGACACCGAGCTGGCCCATGCCTGCGTGGCCGCCACTCAACGCGTGGGCGTCAAGTCGCGCGGGGTCAACTACGACCACTTCCCGATCGACACCGGCACCATCGTGGCCGCCCGCCTGCTGGTGGGCGAGCGCAAGACGCCGCTCGTGCTGGCGTCCAACAACCTCTACCACGACGGCGCCACCACCGAGCGCCTGGCCAAGGTGGCGGTCGACATGGCGCGCGAGCAAGGCAAGCGGGTCGCGGTGGTGGGCGTGGGCGGCCTGTCGGGCAGCGTCTTCCGCACCGAGATCGATCCGTCGGCCGACCGCGTCGCGCGGCCCGAGGACGACCGCTGGAACCGGCGGATGCTGGATCTGCTGGAGCGCGGGGATGTCGCCACGCTGCGCCGCGAGATGCCCGACTTCGCCCGCGAAGCCCGCGCCGACATGGGTTTCAAGCAGATGCACTGGATCCTCGGCGCGCTGGACGGCCGCTTCTACGGCGCGCGCACGCACGCCTACGGGCCGGTCTGGGGCAGTGGCGCCGCGGTGGTCGAATTCAATCTGTGAGTTTCACAATCAACCGTCGTCGAGCCGGAGGTGGGGACATGAAATCGCGATCGTCGCTCAGGATGTCGTTGCCACTCGCCATCGCCCTCGGGCTGGGCGCGTCGGCCGCGTGGGGCCAGGAGCAGTGCACCGTCACGGTCGGCCGCGTCGAGCCGATGACCGGGCCGCTGGTGGACATGGGTCGCCAGGCCACGTGGCTGGACGAATGGAAGATCAAGGCCGTCAATGCAGGCGGTGGCGTGAAGGTGGGCAACCAGACCTGCCGCATCGCCTACAAGCTCTACGACTCCAAGGGCACCACCGCCGGCAGCGCGGAAGCCGCCAGCCGCGCCATCCTGCAGGACAAGGTGGACGTGCTGCTGGCGCAGGGCACCCCTGACACCACCAACGCGCCCGCCGACCTGTGCGAGCGCTACCAGCACCCGTGCATCACGGCCAACACGCCCGTGGAAGCGTGGCTGTTCGGCCCGGACGGCAAGCCCAAGACCTTCAAGAACACCTTCCACTTCTTCTTCCAGGTGCCCGACCTGGTGAAGAACCACATCGGGATGATCAAGGCGCTGCCGGGCGGCTTCAACGGCTCGATCGGCTACCTGTACCCCAACGACCCGGACGGCACAGTCTTCGCGCAGATCTTCGACCCCGAGTTCAAGAAGGCCGGCTGGAAGCCCACCGACCCGGGCCGCTTCCAGCAGGGGCTGCCGGACTTTTCGGCCATCGTGAACCAGTTCAAGCGCAACAAGGTCGAGGTCGTGGTGGGCGTGCTCGCGCCGCCCGACCTGCAGAACTACCTGCAGCAGGCGGCGCAGGCCGGTTATCGGCCGAAGATGTACATCATCGACAAGGGCACGGGCTACCCCGAGCCGATGAAGGCGATCGGCAAGAACGGCGAGAACATCCTGTCGGTGAACTTCTGGTCGCCGGCCTTCCCGGGCAAGTCCAAGTTCGGCGGCCACACCGGCCAGCAGCTGGTCGACGCGTACGAAAAGGAGAGCAAGGGCGTGCAGTACTCGCCGCCGCTCGCCTTCGTCGACGCGCAGTACGACGTGCTCTTCGACGCGCTGCAGCGGGCGGGCTCCAAGGACAAGGCGGCGCTGGTCAAGGCGCTGGCCGGCACCGACCTCGAGACCGTGGTGGGCCGCATCAAGTTCAACGCCCAGAACTACTCGGTCACGCCGCTGGGCGGCGCGCAATGGCACGACAAGGGCGGCAAGCTGTTCAAGGAGAACGTCTACAACGCGGTCTATCCGGACGTGAAGAAGACCGCCGACATGCGGCTCTACCAGAAGTGACCGCCGCCTGCCGCCCGTTGGCCGCCGCCCGATGAGCGTCGCGCTCTACCGCGAGTTCCGCACCCCGGAAGCGCTCGACGCACAGTACGACGTCGAGCGCTCGGTGCCGGACTTCACGGTGCATGCGCGTCACTACGTCGACCAGAGCAAGCTCGCGCGGCACCGCCTGCGTTGCGAGCTCGACCGCCGCTACGGCCCCACGCTGGCCGAGCATGTCGACGTGTTCCCCGGCGGCGGCAGCCGCAGCCCCGTGCTGCTCTTCATCCACGGCGGCTACTGGCGGATGCTGTCCTCCAAGGAGTTCTCCTGCACGGCGCTGGGGCCGGTGGCGGCCGGCGTCACGGTGGTGAACGTCAACTACGCGCTTTGCCCGGCGGTGACGATCGAGGAGATCGTGCGCCAGGCGCGCGCGGCAGTGGCCTGGACGCATCGCCACGCGCGCGACTTCGGCGGCGATCCCGACCGCATCTACGTGAGCGGCCATTCCGCCGGCGGCCATCTCACCGCGATGTGCATGAACACCGACTGGTCCGGCGACTACGGGCTTCCCCCGGATCTGGTCAAGGGCGGGCTGTCGGTCAGCGGCGTCTTCGACCTGCGGCCGATCCGCTACACCTCCATGCAGCCGCTGCTGCAGATCGACGAGGGCATCGCGCAGCGCTGCAGCCCGCAACTGCTGCCGATCCGGCGCCAGACGGCCCCCTTCGTCTTCACGGTGGGCGGCGACGAGCCGTCCGAGTTCCAGCGCCAGACCGCCGACTACCTGCAGGCCTGGCGCATGGCCGGCAACGCGGCCGAGTTCCTGCCGCAGCCGGGCGCCAACCACTTCGACGCGATCTACGGCTACGAGGACCCGGCCAGCCCGCTGTGCCGGGCGCTCTTCCGGATGATGGGCGTGGACGCGTCGCGCGTCCGCCGGCCCTGACCGGTCGCCGCCCGACTGCGCCGCCAAGGCCCGCCGCCCGCCCATGGCCGACTTGCTCTCCGTCGCCCGCCTGTCGAAGGCCTTCGGCGCGCTGCGGGTCACCGACGACGTGAGCTTCGGCGTCGAGGAAGGCGAGATCCTCGGCGTGATCGGCCCCAACGGCGCCGGCAAGACCACGCTCTTCGGCCTCCTGGCCGGCAACCTCGCGCCCGACGCCGGCACGATCCGCTTCGGTGCCGACGACGTCACGCCGCTCGCCCCGCACGAGCGCGCACGGCTCGGCATCGGCCGCACCTTCCAGGTGCCTCGCCCCTTCACCCACATGACCGTCTTCGACAACCTCAAGGTCGCGGCCCGCTTCGGCGGCGGCATGAGCGAGGACGAGGCCGTCGAGTGGATCCCGCGCGTGCTGGCGATGACCGGGCTGCGGACCGAATCGGGCGTGCTCGCCGGGCGCCTGCCGCTGCTGATGCGCAAGCGCCACGAACTGGCCCGCGCGCTGGCCATGCGGCCCAAGCTGCTGCTGATCGACGAGGTCGCCGCCGGGCTGACCGAGCAGGAGGTCAACGCCTTCATCGCGCTGGTGGGCTCGATCCGTAAGACCGGCGTCACGATCGTCTGGATCGAGCACGTGATGAAGACCATGCTCACCGCCACAGACCGCCTGCTCGCGTTGCAAGCCGGCCGCGTGTTGGCGGTGGGCAAGCCCCAGGAAGTCATCGCCCTGCCGCAGGTGCGCCGTGTCTACCTCGGCGCCTGAGCGGTCGGTGCGCCCGCCGCTGCTGCGCGTGGCGGGCCTGTCGGCCTACTACGGCGAGCTGCGCGCGATCCACGACGTGAGCCTGTCGATCGTCGAGGGCGACGTGCTGGCGATCGTCGGCGCCAACGGCGCCGGCAAGTCGACGCTGCTGAAATCCATCGTGGGGATGATGAACCGGGGCAGCGCCGCGCACCTGCGCGGCGAGATCAGCCTGCGCGGGCGTCGCATCGAGCGGTTGGGCACCGAGCAGATCGTCGACGCGGGCATCACGCTGGTGCCGGAAGGGCGGCGGCTCTTCGTGCGCATGACGGTGCAGGACAACCTGCTGGCGGGCGCCTGGCTGCCGCGGTGCCGGCGCACGATCGATGCGCGGCTCGACGAGATCTACGCGCTCTTTCCCCGCCTGGCCGAGCGTCGCGGCCAGGTCGTGTCGCAGATGTCCGGCGGCGAGCAGCAGATGGTGGCGATCGGCCGGGCGCTGATGTCGCAGCCTGCGCTCGTCCTCTTCGACGAGCTGTCGCTGGGCCTGGCGCCCGCGGTGGTCGACGACATCTACCGCCGCGTCGACGAGATCCACCGCCGCGGCACGACCTGCGTGATCATCGAGCAGGACATGAAGCGGGCGCTGGCCGCGGCCAACAAGGTGTGCGTGATGCTGGAAGGCTCGATCGTGCTGGAGGGGGCGCCCGCCGAGCTCACCGAGGCGCAGATCACCGCCGCCTACTTCGGCACGGACCACTGAGGCATCGCCATGGTCCTCGACAACGAACAGGTCTACTACGCGCTGATCGACATCGCCAACGGGCTGCTGACCGGCACGATGCTGGGCGGCTACTACGCGATGATCGCGATCGGCCTCGCGCTGAACTTCGGGGTCATGCGGCTGGTGAACCTGGCGCACGGCGACTGGCTGATCGTGGCGGCCTATGTCGCCGCCACGCTGGTCACGTTGCTGCCGGTGTCGCCCTTCTGGATGTTCGTGCCGGTGGTGCCGTTGATGTACCTGGTCGGCTACGTCCTGCAGCGCCTCGTCCTCAACCGCGTGTCGGTGCAGGCGATGGAGCGGCGGGGCATGTCGGCCAGCTTCGGCCTGATGTCGCCGCTGCTGGTCACGTTCGGCATGTCGATCGTGATCGCGCAGGCGCTCCTGGGCGTCTACGACTCGAACGCGCGCAGCATCTCCAACGAACTGTCCTTCGCGGCGATACGCCTCGGCGAGGACCTGAGCGTGTCGGTGCTGCGCCTGATCTTCTTCTTCATCGCGGTGGCGATCCTGCTGCTGCTGCACCGCTTCCTGCACGCCACGCACATCGGCCGCGCGATCCGGGCGGCGTCCGACGACATCGAGGTCGCGCCGCTGATGGGCATGTCCACCGCGCACGTCTACGCCACGGCCAGCGGCATCGCGCTGGCGATCGCGGGCGTGGCCGGCATCATGATCGGCATGAGCCGCACCTTCCAGCCCTTCGACGGCCCGCAGTTCCTGCTGGTGGCCTTCGGCGTGGTGATCATCGGCGGGCTGGGCTCGATCAAGGGCAGCCTGGTGGGCGGCGTCCTGCTCGGCATCGTGCAGGTGCTGTCGGGCACCTACTTCGGCCCCTCGGCGCAACTGGTGGGCGGCTACATGCTGATCCTGCTGGTGCTGGCCTTCAAACCGAAGGGGCTCTTCGGCCAATGAGCGCCCTGCCCGCCACGCCCCGCGCACGCCCCGAGGCCGCCGCCAACGACCCGTCCACGCCGCGCGCGTTTTTCGCCGAAGGCTCGGCCGCCGGCTACGGGTTGCTCGCGCTGCTGGTGGCCGCGCTGCTCGCGTTGCCGCTGGCGCTGGCGCCCACGAGCTACGTGCTGCACCTGCTCTTCTCGGTCTTCGTCTTCGCGGTGATGGGGCACGCATGGAACCTGTTGGCCGGCTACTGCGGCCTCTTGTCCTTCGGCAACCAGGTTTACGTGGGCGTGGGCGGCTTCGCGATGGCGATCGCCTGGTATTACGGCGGCTTCCCGCTTTGGCTGGCGTGGTTGACCTCGGGGGTGGCGGCGATCGCCTTCGCCTGGCTGCTGGCGGTGCCGCTGTCGCCGCGGCGCGAGGGGCGCGGCCTGCGCTGGCCGCTGGCGATCGCGGTGCTGCTGTGGATCGCCTACGAGGCGTTGGTGGCATGGCGGCCGGGCCTGGACGTGTTCCAGAGCGACTACGTGCGCCGCGTGGCGATCGTGCTGCTGATCTTCCTGGGCGCGCTGCCGCTGCTCAAGCTGCAGGGCGCCTACTTCGCGATCGCCACCTGGCTGGTCGCCGAGTCGGTCGCCACCGTGTTCAACGAGTGGAAGGTGGTGGGCGCCGGCGGCGGCATGCAGTTGAAGTCCACCGTCACGTTGACCCAGCTCTACTACGCCGCGCTCGTGCTGCTGATCGTGTCGACCGCGGCCGTGTGGCGACTGCTGCGCTCGCGCTACGGCGTGGGCCTGACCGCGGTGCGCGACGACGAGGAGGCCGCGCAGACCATCGGCATCGACATCCGGCGCGTCAAGACCCACGTCTTCCTGATCTCGGGCGCGCTGACCGGCCTGGCCGCGGGGCTCTATTTCCTGGACGCGGTGATCATCACCCCGCCCTCGGGCTTCGCGCTGTCGTGGTCGGCCTACCTGGTGTTCATCGTGGTGGCGGGCGGCATGGGCACGCTGGCCGGTCCGATCATCGGCGCCGCGCTCTTCATCGTGATCGATCGGCTGCTGGCGGGCGGCGCGGGCGGCGGGCTGCTGGCGCTGGGCATCGCGTCGATCCTGCTGATCTTCTTCTTGCCCCGCGGCGTGATGGGCCTGGTGCACGACTTGCGCCAGCCGCGCGGCCAGCGCACCGCCGGCGGCGGCGAGCGTTGGGCCCGCGTGCGCCGCGCGCTGCTGGGCGACGCCAGCGTGCGGCTGCGCGAGCACGAGCAGCCGGGCGTGGTGGGCGCATGGCTGGTGCCCGGATCGCCGTTGCCCCTGCTGGTGCCGGACAACCCGCCGTGGCAGCCAGTGGTGGCCGGCCTGGACCAGGTGCGCGCGCGGCTCGCCGAGCTGCAGCCCGATGTGCTGCTGGTGTACTCCACCCAGTGGCTGGCCGTGCTGGACGAGCTGTGGCAATGCCGTCCGCGCCTGTCGGGCTTGCAGGTGGACGACAACTGGCACGACCTGGGCACGCTGCGCTTCGACCTGCGCATCGACACGACGCTCGCGCGGGCCTGCGTGCGCGCCTGCCAGGAGGCCGGCATCGCGTCCAAGGCGGTGGACTACGACCACTTCCCGGTCGACATCGGCACCATCGCGGCCAACGCGGCGATCAACCCGCACGGCGAGATCCCGCTGGTGATCGCGGCCAACAACCTGTACCACGACTTCGACACCACCCGGAAGCTGGGAGAGCTCGCGGTGCAGACCGCGATCGAGCAGGGCAAGCGCGTGGCGGTCATCGCGATCGGCGGCTTGTCGGGCACGATGTTCCGGGACGAGCGGCCACTGACCGAAGACCGCGTCGCCAGCGCATCCGACGACGCCTGGAACCAGCAGGTGCTCGCCAAGATCGAGGCCGCCCGCATCGAGGAATTGCTGGCCGAGCTGCCGCAATACGCGCGCGACGCTCGCGTCGACATGGGCTTCAAGCACTTCGCGTGGCTGCTGGGCTGCATGAAGGGCGAGTACAAGCGCGCGCGCGTGCTGGGCTACGGACCGGCCTACGGCGCGGGGGGCGCGGTCGTCGAATTCATTCCCTGAATCCGGCATCGGCCTGAAACGAGGCCTGAAACGGGGACAGACACCATTTTCTCGAGGAGCTCCATCCCATGCCGATCCGACCGTTGCCCGCCAAGGCGCTCCCGGCGCCGCGCTTTCGCTACACGCCCTGCGTGCAGGCCGGCCCCTGGCGCCAGGTCAGCGGCATGATCGCGCTGGATCCGGCCAGCGGCGCGCTGGAAGCGGGCGGCCCGGGCGCCGAGACGCGGCGCGTCCTCGCCAACCTGCAGGCGGCGCTGCCCGAATGGGGCCTCACGCTCGCCGACCTCGTCATCGCGCGGATCTTCACCACGCGCTTCGACGCCTTCGGCGAGATCAACGCCGCCTGGGAGGCGACCTTCGACAGCGCCACCACGCCGCCCGCACGCACCTCGGTGGGCGTGACGGCGCTGCCGCTGGGTGCGACGGTAGAGATCGAGTTCTGCTTCTGGAAGGCCGATGACGACGGGCAGGTCCGGTGAGACTGGACGCGAAGCGCGCCCCCCGGGTCCCCTTGCGTGCCGCGCCGGAGCGCATGATCGCGACCGCGCTGTGGCGGCGCCTCGACACGCTCGGCCACGATGCCGCCCGCCTGGCGCGCGTCGCATCGGGTTGGCGCCTTGACCTAGCGATCGGCCAGGCCGCCGACTGCCCGGTCGTCTGGCTGGACGCCGGCGACGCGGCGGCGTCGGAGCTCGCCCAGCGCTACGAACGGATCGCGCCGAGGCGTTACCGGTACCAGTCGCCGAGCGCGCGCTACGACGCCGTGCTGGAGGTGATGGACAACGGCTTCGTGCGGCGCTACCCGGGACTCTGGGCCGCGCGCGCCGTGCGGCCACGCCGCGATTGACCCCGCCTGGCCGCGGTGGTGATCATGGGAACGTCGAGCTGCGAAGCGAGAGGCCTGCCATCGAAGCGAAACGTCCGACGGACCCTTGGATCGCCGGGGACCGCTACGAGCCCTACGTCGGGCGCTGGAGCCGCCGCGTCGCGGCGGTCTTCCTCGACTGGCTCGACGTTGGAGCCGGCCGGGACTGGCTCGACGTGGGCTGCGGCACCGGCGCGCTGGCCGGTGCCATCGCGGCGAAGACCGATCCACGCTCGGTGCTGGGCGTCGAGCCATCGCCCGGCTTCGTCGCCTATGCGCGGGCGCGCCTGGCCGATCCGCGCGTGCGCATCGAATCTGGCGACGCGCAGTCGCTACCGCTCGCGGACGCGAGCGTCGACGTCGCCGTGGCGGGCTTGGTGCTGAACTTCGTGCCGCAGCCGGAGCGGGCCGTGACGGAGATGGCGCGGGCCACGCGCCCGGGCGGCACGGTGGCCGCCTATGTCTGGGACTATGCCGAAGGCATGTCGCTGATGCGCCTCTTCTGGGACGCGGCGGTCGCGCTCGACGCGGCGGCGCAGCCGCTCGACGAGGGACTGCGCTTCGCGCTGTGCCGCCCCGACCCGCTCGCCCGGCTGTTCGAGAGCGCGGCCTTGCGCGACGTCGAGGTCCGCCCGATCGACGTCGCGACCGACTTCACCGATTTCGACGACTACTGGTCGCCGTTCCTCGGCGGACAGGGCCCGGCGCCGGGCTACGTCGCGTCGCTCGACGACCGTGCCCGCACGCAGTTGCGCGAACGGCTCCGCACGAGGCTGCCCGTCGACGCGGACGGCTCGATCCGCCTCGTGGCACGCGCTTGGGCGGTGCGGGGGCGGCGGACCGCCGTCGAGGCGCCGACCCGCTGAACACGCCGACGGCATGCCCCCAGGAGATCGTCCACGGCTTGCGTGACGGTCAGTCGTTCGCGGCCGGCGCGGACCGCACGCGCGCCACCGCGGCCTCCAATCCATTCCAAGGCGGGGCGTCGGGCGCGAAGCGCGCGCGCATGTACGCGGCGAGCTCGGCGATGCGCGCGTCCGACAGCGCATGGCGAAAGCCCGGCATGAAGCCCACGTCTCGCCCGGCCGGTCGCGTGATGCCGTCCAGCACGATTCGGATCAGGTTGTCGGGCCGATCCGAGTGCAGGTTCGTGTTCAGTGCCAGCGGCCGGTTCACGCCGAGCAGGCGCGGGCCGTCGCCATCGTGATGGCATGCGGCGCACGCACCGTCGAAGAGCCGCTGCCCCGGGCCGCGCAAGGTCACCGAGCGGACCCGCGCGTCGGCGACCACGCGCGCGGCGGCATCGCGCGTGGCAGCGTCTGGAGCCGCGTTGCGGTCGTCGAAGGACGCGAGGTAGCCCGCCATCGCACGCAGGTCGGCGTCGGGCAACGCGGCCAGCTCGCGCACCACCGGCGCCATCGGCCCGGCCGCGATGCCATGCTCCAGCGTATGGCCGTGCCGCAGGTAGCGGTACAGCTCATCGGCCGACCAAGGCACCGGCGCGCGCGACAGCGACCCGAGCGCAGGCGCCTCCCAGCCGTCGACCATCGCGCCGGCGAACGCCGCTGCGCCGACGCGCTCGGCACCCAGCGCGTTCCGGGGCGTGTGGCACGCGCTGCAATGGCCCACCCCTTCGACCAGATATGCGCCGCGGTTCCATTCGGCGCTGCGGGCAGGGTCCGGGCGGAAGGGCGCCGGGTCGTGATGGAGCGCGTTCCAGATCGCCATCAGCGGGCGCCAGGAGAAGGGAAAGCGCAGCGCGTTGGCCGGCGTGGGCGCTAGCACGGCCGGTTGCGACATCAAGTACGCGTACAGCGCGGTCAGGTCGTCGTCGCTCACCTTGGCGAAGGCGGTGTACGGGAAGACCGGGTACAGGTGCCGCCCGTCGCGGGACAGGCCCTCGCGCATCGACCGCTGGAACGCGGAGAAGGACCACCGCCCCAGGCCGGTGGCCTCGTCGGGCGTCAGGTTGGTGCTGTGGATGGTGCCGAAGGGCGTCTCGAAGGCGCGGCCACCGGCGTTCGGCGTGCCGCCGGGCGCGGTATGGCAGGTCGCGCAATCGCCCGCAGCGGCGAGCACGCGGCCGCGCTCGATGGTGGCGGCGGTGTAGACCGACGCGTCGGGCCGCGTCACCGGCGCGATCGTGGAACGCCAGCCGAGCGCCGCGGCGCCCAGGCTCAGCACGCCGGCCACGAGCGCGCCCGCCCGCGCCCACCACGCCCGCCGGCGCAACCGGGGCGCCCCGGCGGAAGGCCGGCCCCGAGCGGCCGCCTTGGGTGCCGTCGCCGACCCGGCCGGGTCGGCGGCGCCGACGCCCGCCGCCGCCAACCCCTGGCGTACCACCTCCGCCGTGAACGGCGGCTGTCGGAAGCGCACGCCGGTGGCATCGAAGATCGCGTTGGCGATCGCCGCGGTGCCGGGCACCGACGAGGACTCGCCGGCGCCCAACGGCGGCTCGCCGGGCCGCGGCATCGTCATCACCTCGATGACCGGCACCTCGCGGAAGCTCAGCAGCGGGTAGGCGCCCCATTCCAGGGGCCAGGCGGCCGGCGACGTGGCGGGCAGGCGTGAGGCGGTGGACGGGCCGCCCGCCACCCGGTCCGCGCCCACGCGACCGCCCGCACCCAGCCTCGCGCCCGGCGCGGTCGCCCGCACGGCGGCCGGCGTGGCCTGCTCCATGAGCGCGCGGCTGGTCGTCTGGAGCACGTTGCCGTGGATCTGGTGCATGACACCCGCCGGGTTCACCATCAACCCGGCGTCGTGGCCCACGACGACGCGGCGCACGTGCACCTCGCCGGTCCGGCGGTCCACGTCCACGTCGGCCACCCAGGCGGCCCAGGCCGCGCCGAAGCCTGGCCAGCGGCTGTGCACGTAGCGCGCGTAGGCGAAGCCCTGCCCGTGCAGGATGTCGCCATCGGCGGGCTGCTCGCGCGGGCCCACGCGCGGCCGCCAGCCGGCGCGTCGGGCGGTGGCGCGCACGAGGTCGGCTGCGCGCGGGTCCTCCAGGTAACGCAGCCGGAACTCGACCGGATCGGCGCCGGCCGCGGTCGCCAACTCGTCGACGTAGGACTCGTGCGCGAAGGAATTCGGCAGCGCCGACACGCCGCGCAACCACGAGGCGCGCAGGATCGGCGCCATGTCGTCGATCGTGACGCGCAGGTTGCCGAAGTCGTAGGGCGGGCGCGCCGTGCGGTCGCCCATCTCGTAGGCTTGCGCGACCGGCTCGATCGTGCGGGTCAGCAGCAGCGCCAGCGTGGGCGCGCCGTTGGACGGATAGCAGCTACGAAAATCGTAGGCGGCGACCGAACCGTCGGCGTTCAGACCGCCGTCGACCTCCATCAGCTGCGCGGCGCCGCGCGGCTCCCACGCGTGCTCCTGCTCGCGCGTCAGCTGCACCCTCACCGGCGCGCCCGCCGCGCGCGACAGCAGCGCCGCGTCGGCCGCCACGTCGTCGGCGCAGTTGCGGCCGTAGCAGCCGGCCGCCTCCATGCGGACCACGTCGATCGCGACGTCGGGCAGCCCGGTCAGCCGCGCGAGATCGGCGCGCAGCACGTGCGGGTTCTGCGTGCCCGCCCACACGGTCAGCGCGTCGTCGCGCCAGTCGGCCAGCGCGCAGGACGGCCCGAGCGATGCGTGCAGCTGGTAGGGCCACACGTAGGTGCGCCGCATCGGCTGCGCAGCCGCGGCGATCGCGGCCTCGACGTCGCCCTCGTCGACCAGCCGCCGCGACGTCGACGGATTGGCGCGGAGCGCCCCCTCCAGGTCGTCCAGCGGCGGCAGGCCCGGCCACGCGCGCCAGCGCACGGCCAGCTCGCGCATCGCCTGCTCGGCATGCTCCTCGCGCTCGGCCACCACGCCGACGAAGTCGCGGATCACCACCACCGCGCGGATGCCGGGGATGTGCGCGATCGAGGACTCGTCGACCGACTCGAGCGTGTTGCCGATGAACTCGCCGTGGTCGGCGCCCGCGTAAGGCGGTCGGACCACGCGGCCGTGCAGCATGCCGGGCACGCGCATGTCGTGCACGAAGACGAGGTCGCCGGTGGCCTTGGCCGGGATGTCCACGCGCGGCACGGAGGCGCCCACCACCCGGTATTCATCGGGCGTCTTCACCCGCGCCTGCGGATCGAGTGCCAGCTGGACGTGTCCGCCTGTGACCAGCTCGGCGTAGCGCACTGCGCGTTGCGGGTCGGCGGCCATCCGCACCACGCCATCGGCGGTCTCGAGCGCCTCGACCGACACCCCCAATCGCGTGCCGGCGCGCTGGATCAGCCAGGCGCGCGCCTGCGCGGCCGCTTGCCGAAGCGGCGCCGCGTGGATCTGCAGCGAGGCGCTGGCGATCGTGGCGCCCTGGTTCGGCACGCTCGCCGTGTCGCCCAGCACCATCGCCACGTCCGACAGCGCCACGTCAAGTTCCTCGGCCACGATCTGCGCGAGCGCCGTGCGGATCCCGGTGCCGAGGTCGACGTGGCCGGCGAGCCCGGTCACGCTGCCGTCGTCCCACACGGCCACCAGGATCTCGACGCCCTCGGCCGGGTTCGCCGGGACGGCGGCCGGCTGCCCCTTCACGGGCAGCGGCGGTGGCGGCGGATCGCGCACGACCAGCAGCACGCCGTCGGCCGCATGGAAGTCGGCACGGCGGGCGGGCGTGGCGGCACGCCGGGTCACGGGCACTCCCGCCGGACCAGCCGAGCGGCGCGCTTCACCGCGCGCACGATCTCGACATGCGTTCCGCAACGGCAGATGTTGCCTGACAGCTCGCGCACGATGGCCGCCTCGTCCGGGTCGGGCTCGCGGGCCAGCAGGGCGGCGGCCATCATCACCATGCCGTTGAGGCAGTACCCGCACTGGGCGGCCTGCTCGTCGACGAAGGCCTGCTGCACCGGGTGCGGCCGCTCGCGCGAGCCCAGCCCTTCGAGCGTCACGATCTCGCGGTCCTGCACGCCACCGGCCGGGATGGTGCAGGCGCGCGCGGCGATGCCGTCGACCAGCACCGTGCAGGCGCCGCATTCGCCCAGCCCGCAACCATACTTCGGGCCGTTCAAGCGCAGGTCGTTGCGCAGCACGGCCAGGAGCGGCGCGCGCGGATCGATGTCCAGCGCATGGTCCTGGCCGTTGACATGGAGCCGGATGGTCATGGTTCGGCCGGGCGCCCGCGCTACACGCTCAAGTACGCGCGCCGCACCTCGTCGTTCGCGGCGAGCTCGGCCATCGTTCCCTGGTAACGGATCTGGCCCTTCTCGAGCACGTACGCGCGGTCCGACACCAGCTCGGCGAAATGGATGTTCTGCTCGGACAGCAGGATGCTGACGCCAGCCTCCTTCATCTCCAGGATCATCTGCACCATCTGTTCGACGATCACCGGCGCCACGCCCTCGGAAGGCTCGTCCAGCAGCACCACATAGGGGTTGCCCATCAGCGTGCGGGCCATCGTGAGCATTTGCTGCTCGCCGCCGCTCATGCGCCCGCCCGGCCGCCCGGTCATCTCGCCCAAGTTCGGGAAGAGCCGGAAGAGCCGCTCGGTGGACCAGGTCGGGGCCGCCCGGCCGTCGGGCCAGTGGCGCGGCGGCTGGCGGCCCACTTCCAGGTTCTCCAGGACCGTCAGGTCGGAAAAGATGCGCCGGTCCTCGGGCACGAAGCCCAGGCCCAGGCGCGCGACCTCGTAGGGTTCGGCACGCGAGATGTCATGCCCCATGAAGCCGACCGCGCCGCGGCGCCGCTCGATGAGCCCCATCAGCGCCTTGAGCAGGGTGGACTTGCCCGCGCCGTTGCGGCCCATCAGCGCGACCACCTCGCCCTGGCCCACCTGCAGGTCCACGTCGAACAGGATCTGCGCGGCGCCGTACCACGCGGCCAGACCCCGGGCCTGCAGCAGCGGCCCGGCCCCGGCGGGCGTCGCGGGCACGGCGGGCGCCGCCGACGCCCCCCCGGTCACCGTCCGCATCATGCCGCCTCCGTGGCGGGTTTCTTCCCGAAGGTCTTGCCGGTGCCGAAGTACACCTCCTGCACCTTGGGATCGTCGCGGATCCGCTCGGGTGGCCCCTCGGCGATCAGCCGGCCGCGCGCCAGCACGATCATCCGGTCGGCGTGCGCGAAGACCACGTCCATGCTGTGCTCGGTGAAGAGCACCGCGATGCCGCGCTCGACCACGAGGCGCTTGGTGAGCGCCATCAGCTCGTTGCGCTCGCGCGGCGCCATGCCGGCGGTGGGCTCGTCCATCAGCAGCAGCTTCGGCCCATTGGCCAACGCGATCGCCAGTTCGACGCGCTTGACGTCGCCGTAGGCCAGCACGCTGCAGGGCCGGTCGGCCTGCGCGTCCATGCCGACCTGGGCGAGCAGCGCGATCGCGTCCTCCCGGCGGTGGGCCGCGGCACGCCGCCAGGTCGAGAAGAGCTTGCGGTCGGCCGACAGCAGCGCCATCTGCACGTTCTCGACGACCGTGAGCGAGCCGAAGGTCGCGGCGATCTGGAAGGTGCGGCCCACGCCCAGGCGCCAGACCGCGCGCGGCGCGAGCCCGACCAGCTCGTGCCCATCGAGGCGGATCGAGCCGGCGTCGGGCTTTAACTGGCCGTTGACCATGTTGAAGGTGGTGGACTTGCCGGCGCCGTTGGGGCCGATCAGCGCCAGCAGCTCGCCAGCGGCCAGCTCGAAGCTCACGGCGTCGACCGCGGTGTTGCCGCCGAAGGACTTGGACAGCCCGGACACGGTCAGGAGACTCATCGCGCGTGCGTCCTCAGGCCGCCTGCCGGCGCTCGGCCAGGCGCTGGATCGAACCGACGATGCCCTGCGGGAACAGCAGCACCAGGACCAGGATGACCAGGCCCAGCATCGCGCGCCAGTAATCAGTGCTGCGCGCCACGGTGTCGTGCAGCCAGTTGAAGGTGAAGGCGCCCACCAGCGGGCCGGCCAGCGTCTGCACGCCGCCCAGCAACACCATCACCAGCCCGTCGATCGACTTGCCCACGTGCAGCGTCTCGGGCGAGATGCTGCCCTTGGAGAACGCGAACAAGGCGCCCGCCAGCCCGGCGAACAGGCCCGCCAGCACGAAGCCGGTCCACTGCACCCGCTTGATGTCGATGCCGATCGCATCGGCGCGCAGCACCGAGTCGCGCGCGGCGCGCATCGCGTAGCCGAAGGGCGAGAAGAGCGCGCGGCGCAGCCACAGCACGCCGGCCACGACCAGCGCCAGCGTGGCGTAGTAGAAGACCCGCTTGTCGGCGAGCCACTCGGCCGGCCAGACCCCGGTCAGGCCGTTGCTGCCGCCGGTCACGCTGTCCCATTGGTAGACGATCGCCCAGGTGATCTGCGCGAAGGCCAGCGTCAGCATCGCCAGGTACACGCCCGACAGCCGCACCGCGAACCAGCCGAAGACCATCGCGCCCAGCACCGCCACCAGCGGCGCGGCCAGCAGCGCCGCCTCCATGGGCAGGCCGGCCACCCGTACCAGCAACGCCGCGCCGTAGGCGCCCAGGCCGAAGTAGGCGGCATGACCGAAGGAATGCATGCCGGCCGGCCCCATGATGAAGTGCAGGCTGGCGGCGAACAGCGCGGCGATCAGCAGGTCGATCAGCAGCACGGTCGCGTAGGGCGACTGCGCCGCGAGCACGGGCGCCAGCACCAGCAGCACCAGCGTCGCGACGCCAGCGAGCTTGACGCGTCCGTCGGCCGGGCGCAGCGGCGCTTCGGCCACGCCAGCGTGCCGCGATGGCGCCTGCGGCCGGCCCAGCAGCCCCCAGGGCCTCAGCACCAGCACCGCCGCCATCACCACGAACTCGACGACCAGCGTGAGCTTGGAGAACGAGACCGGCACGCCGAAGACCTCGACCAGGCCCAACCAGATGCACAGCGCCTTGAGCTCGGCGATCAGCAGCGCCGCCACGTACGCGCCGGGGATCGAGCCCATGCCACCCACCACCACCACCACGAAAGCCGCGCCGATGGTCTGCAGGTCCATCTCGAGGGTGGCGGGCTCGCGCGGCAGCTGCAGCGCGCCGCCCAGTCCCGCCAGCAGCGCGCCGAGCGCGAACACCGCGGTGAAGAGCCGCGCCTGGTTGACACCCAGCGCGGCCACCATGTCGCGGTCCTGGGTGGCGGCGCGCACCAGCGTGCCGAAGCGCGTGCGGGTCAGCAGCAGCCACAGCAGCCCGAGCACCGCGGGCCCGACGACGATCAGGAAGAGGTCATAGGCCGGGAAGGCGCGGCCCAGGATGTCGACCGAGCCGCGCAGGCCCGGGGCGCGGGGCCCGAGCAGTTCCTCCGGCCCCCAAAGCCACAGCGCCGCGTCCTTGATCACCAGCACCAGCGCGAAGGTGGCCAGCAGCTGGAAGAGCTCGGGCGCGTGGTAGATGCGGCGCAGCAGCAGCGTCTCCACCAGCGCGCCCACGGCCGCCACGACCAGCGGCGCGGCCAGCAGCGCCGGCCAGAACCACGGGCCGCCGCCGGTGCGCTCCACCAGCGTGTACGCCACGTAGATCCCCAGCATGTAGAAGGACCCGTGGGCGAAGTTGACGATGCGCGTCACGCCGAAGATCAGCGACAGCCCGGCCCCGACCAGGAACAGCGACGAGGCGCCGGCCAGGCCGTTGAGGAGCTGGACGACGAAGCCGGAGAAGTCCATGGGCCGTGGACGCGCGCGGGGTCAGGGCGTCGGACGAAGCTTCTTGACCTCGGCGGCCGAGGGCAGCACCTTCGCGCCGTCGATGTAGCGGAAGTCGACCATCACGCCCTTGCCGCCCTCGTTCTTGGTGCGGCCCACGAAGGCGCCCATCGTCGACTGGTGGTCTTCGGGCCGGTACGTGATCCGCCCGAACGGCGTGTCGACCTGCAGGCCCTTGAAAGCGGCCACGAGCTTGTCGGTCTCGGTGCTCTTGGCTTTCTTGATGCCTTCGGCGATCGACTTGATCGCGGCGTATCCGACGATCGAGCCCAGGCGCGGGTAGTCCTTGAAGCGCGCCTGGTAGGCCGCCAGGAAGGCCTTGTGCTCGGCGGTGGCGATGTTGTCCCACGGGTAGCCGGTGACCAGCCAGCCGTTGGGCGACTCGTCCTTCAGCGGGTCGAGGTACTCGGGCTCGCCGGTCAGCAGGCTCACCACCTCGCGGCCCTTGAAGAGCCCGCGGGTGTTGCCCTCCCGCACGAAGCGCGACAGGTCCGCGCCGAACAGCACGTTGAAGATCGCGTCGGGCTTGGCGTCATCCAGCGCCTGCACCACGCTGCCGGCATCGACCTTGCCCAGCGGCGGCGCCTGCTCGGCGACGAACTCGACGTCGGGCTGCGCGGCCTTGAGCAGCTGCTTGAAGGTCGCCACCGCCGACTGGCCGTATTCGTAGTTCGGGTAGACCAGCGCCCAGCGCTTCTTCTTCATCGCGGCGGCTTCGGGCACCAGCATCGCCACCTGCATGTAGGTCGAAGGCCGCAGGCGGAAGGTGTAGGGGTTGCCGTTCTGCCAGACGATCTTGTCGGTGAGGGGCTCGGCCGCCAGGAAGAAGGTCTTGCGCTGGTTGGCGAAATCGGCCAGCGCCAGGCCGATGTGCGACAGGAACGAGCCCGCCAGCACGTCGACACGCTCGCGCGACAGCAGCTCCTCGGCCGCCCGCACCGCGTCGCCCGGATTGCCGTTGTCGTCGCGCGTGATCAGCTCCAGCTTGCGGCCGATGACGCCGCCGGCGGCATTGACCTCCTCCACCGCCAGCTCCATGCCCTTGCGGTACGGCTCCAGGAAGGCGGGCTGGGCCTTGTAGCTGTTGATCTCGCCGATCTTCACCGTGTTCTGGGCGTGCGCGGGCGGCACGAGCGCGGCAGCGGCGGCGAGCAGGGCGGCCGCGACGGCCTTCGACATCGTCATGGGATTTCCTCTTGGGATGGGTGGTGGCGGGGCGGCGCGGGGCGGGTCAGCGCAGGCCGTCCTCGCCCTTGGCTTCATGTGCCTGCAGGCCACCGACGCGCGGCAGCGGACGGCCGCTGTCGGTCACGACGACGGCCACGACGATTTCGTTGGCGCGCGGCGCGTCCGGCACGCGCGCTTCCATCGCGTCGAAATGGCTGCGCACGAAGGCCGCGTCCTTGTGGCCCAGCGGCACGTCGATCGCGGTGCCGAGCCCGCCGCGCTTCTTGGCCGAGGGCACCAGCGCCGCGCCCTTCTCGACCGCGCGGCGCAGCGGCGCGCCCAGCTTGGGATGCAGGATCGCCGCGGCGTGCTCCAGCTCGCCCGCCTCGCCGACGATCGCCGCCTTGCCGAAGCTCTGCGCGCGGCCGGGCTCGATGCCCAGCGCCGCGACGCATTTCTCGCCGAGCAGGCCCCCCAACTCCTCGCCGATCGCGACCAGCTCGTCCAGGTCCTCGACATAGCGGCCGGCGCAGGGGTTGTCGATCACCGCCATCGCCAGCGCACGGCGCGTCGGCGGCTGCACCGGGCGGCCCATCTCGATGCGGGTCTCGTCCAGCTGGACGATCAGCTTGCGGATCTTCGCGGGCATGTTCTCGTTCGCTCGTTCAAGGATTCGGGATCAGCGCTGGCCGTCCCACTTGGCGATCTCGGAGGCCTTCAGGCCGCCCACCCGCGCATGCACGCGCGGCCCGGCGCTCATGGCCAGCACCACCACCAGCTCGTCGGCCGCGGGCGCGCCAGGCACGCGCACCTCCATCGCGTCGAAATGGCTGCGCACGTAGCTGGCGTTGATGTGCGTCAGCGGCACGTCCAGCGCGGCGCCCGGCGGGCCGACCTTCTTCGTCGAGGGCACGATCGCCAGCGCGTTGCCCGGCTGGCCCTTGGCCGCGTCGGGCCGCCCCGCGCCCTGGCCGGACGCGTAGGTCGCGGCGCCGCCCTTCCAGCCCAGCAGCTCGCGCATCGCGTACCCGCCCGGCACGTGCCACAGCGCGCCGTGCTCCAGCTCGCCCGCCGCCCCCACGATGGCGCCCTTGCCGTAGCCCTCGATGCGCTCGACCGGCACGCCGAGCGCATCGCGCAGCCGCTGCGCCATCTGGATGCCCAGCGGCGACAGGGCTTCCATCATGGGCAGGATGTCGGGCTCGTGACGTCCCGCGTAGGGATTGGCCAGCACCGCGGCGATCCAGCCGCGCCGCAGCGGCGCCGGCGCAGGCGGACCGAACTCGTGGTGGATGTCTTCCACGTGGCTGAGGACGCGTCGGAGCTCGATCATCGGTCGTTCAGTGTTCGCTACATGACGGTTGAGCAAAGGCTACACCATCGGCCGCCCGCGATGCCATGCGAGCCCCGGGCGGATCGCAGACGGCGACCTGCCCCTGGCACGCCAGCACCGCGGACCAGGCGAGTCCCGCGTCGCGCAACGCACGGGCGCAACGCGCACCGTTGTCCAGCGCGGCGCGCACCGCCCCGAACGAAAGGAGCGGCACGTCCACCGTGACCTCGATCTCGCCGAGGTCGCTGTCGTCCCTGAGCGTACACGCGGGCGCCCTCGTGATGCGTGGATCGTCCACGGCCACCGCGTTGGCCACGATCGTCGCGGCCGCGTCGGCCTGCGCGGCGGTGGCCGCGAGCACCGTGACGCTGTCGGCGATGCCCAGCGAGAAGCTGCGGCCGCGCCAACCGCTGGTGGCCAGGCCGCGCACCGGCAGGTCGGCGTCGATCCGGACGCGGCCGTCCAACGCCAGTCCGTCGCGCAGCTGCTTGGCGTCCAGCCGCGCGAGATCCGCGTACAGCCCCACCTTCATGGTCCGGCCCGGCGCGAGGTGGAACGCGATGTCGCCACCGTTGTTCACCCAGGCGCGGTCGACGCCCTCGCGTGCATAGCAGGCGACCACCTCCTGCGCCACGGCACCGGCCACTGCCGCCATCGGCGTGACGAACCCCGCCGAGAACGGCGCGCAAGCCGCCCACATGCGGCGGGCCACGGGGCCGCGCAACGGGCAGTCCGCATCGGCGATGCGACGACGCAGCAGCGGCAGCTCCGCCACCAATTCGTCCAGCAGCGGCTCGAAGCGGCGCCACGCCGCGGCGTGCGCTGCCGCCACCGCGGTCGGCGCGCCATCGGCCTGGATGACCAGATCGATCGGGCCGTGCTGGAAGTGCCAACGGCCGTCGGGGAGCAATGCGCGGTGGGCGGCCACTGCGGCGTTCAGCCGAGCATCGGCGGGCAGCCCGCCGGCCACGGGTTGCCGGGCGGCTCGACCAGCCAGCGGCGCTCCATCGGCGCGCCATCGTCGTGCCAGGCGCCGCGCCGCAGCACGCTGTCGAGCGAGCGCACGTGTTCCATGTGGCCGCCCAGCGCACGATAGTCGTCCAGGCGCATGGTGAACTCGATGGGCGCCACGATGGCGGGCGTGGGCACGGTGCCGAAGCTGCGGTCGGGCATGCGCGCGACGTCGGCCATCACGGTGATGCCGCCACCGGGCCAGACATAGGCGGGCGCGCCGCCCAGGGTCACGTTGACCAGCGCCTCCTTGATCGAACGGGTGAGCCGGATCGGGTTCTCGGTGACGCCTGCGCGCAGGCTGCCGCCCGCGCCGGCCAGGAACAGCACCGAAGCGAGCGACGGCTCGCAGTTCTCGCCGATGCGCTCGATCACGCCATGCACCGCCGACGGAATCTCCGCCTCGCGTGGCACCAGATCGTGGTCCAGCACGTACCAGGCGGCGTGCTCGCCGGTCGTGGACGTCATCAGCAGCCGCAATCCCGGCCAGGCGACGGCCGGGTCCCAGCCCTCGACGATCGACAGCGGATCGGACAGGTCGGTGCCGCCCCAGCCGGTGCCGGGATTGGCGACCTGGAACCAACGCCCGGGCGTCGACTTGCGCCCGCGCATTCGGATGCCCGAGCGGCGCATGTCCAGGCAGCGGCCCGCCTGGTGCTCGCTCAGCACGCCCGTGATGTGGTCGTCGACCACCACCACCTCGTCGGCGTGACCGAAGAGCTGCTTGGCGAAGATGCCCACCGTGGCCGATCCGCAGCCGACCCGCATGCGCTGCTCGGCCACGCCGTTGACGATGGGCGCGCAGCCGGCCTGCACCACGACCTGCGAGCCGCCGTCGATGGTCAGCTCGACCGGCTGCTTGTTGCCCAGCGCCTCCATCACTTCGACCGTGACCCGGCCCTCTTTCTTGCTGCCGCCGGTGAGGTGGTGCACCCCGCCCAACGACAGCATCTGCGAGCCGTACTCGGCCGTGGTGACGTGGCCGACCACCTCGCCGCGGCAACGCACGTTGGCCTGCTCGGGCCCGAGGTAGCGGTCGGTGTCGATCTTCACCTTGAAGCTGCAGTAGCTGAAGATCCCCTCGGTGACCACGGTGACGGTGTCCACGCCGTCCAGCGGCGCCGACACGATGAAGGGCGCGGGCTTGTAGTCGGGGTAGGTGGTCGAGGAGCCCACGCCGGTGACGAAGACCTGGTCGGCACGCAACAGGTCGCCGTTCCAGGCGGACGGCGCGGCGGCCGCGTCGCCTTCGGCGGACGGTGCGCGGTCGACGAAGGGCACGAGCACCGGCTCGTCGGCGCCCAGCGTGCGGCGCAGCAGCACCACCGGGTCGACCCGCACCAGCGTGCCGCCGCGGTTGGCGTAGCGGTCGCACGCGCCGGCGCGCCCATCGCTGATCTGGCACAGCACGGGACACGCGTTGCACTCGATCTTGTCGACCGGCATGCGCTCGCTGCGCGGCCGGCCCCGCTCCAGCACCTGGACCGCGGGCGCGTCCAGGCCCGGAAGTCCGTCGGTCTTCGTGTGTTCGCTCATGCGGTCCGCCTGCTGCGCCAGGGCCGCGGCCGATGCGGCCGGCAGCCTGATTTGATGTTGCGCGCACTACATGAAATCAATCTAAAGCATCGCGATGCCGTTCGCAACGGGTTTGCCGCGGCCTTGCGCGGCGCGCGCCGCCCCATGTAGCATTCACTTAACGCATTTCCGGCAGGCGGATCCGGCAGGCAGGTCGCCCGCGCCCCGCCGGACGCGGTCGGACGAGATTCGGGAGCACGCCCTTGAGCGCCTTCAACGAAGAGCGGGTCCTCAGCGTCCACCACTGGACCGACCGTCTGTTCTCGTTCAAGACCACGCGCGACCCGTCGCTGCGCTTCCTGAACGGCCACTTCACGATGATCGGCTTGCGCGTGAACGACAAGCCGCTGCTGCGCGCCTACAGCATCGTCAGCCCCAACCACGAGGACCACCTCGAGTTCCTCAGCATCAAGGTGCCCGACGGCCCGCTGACCTCGCGGCTGCAGCACATCCAGCCGGGCGACGCGGTCGTGGTGGGCCGCAAGCCCACCGGCACCCTGGTGATCGACTACCTGCTGCCCGGGCGGCGGCTGTACCTGCTGTCGACCGGCACGGGGCTGGCGCCCTTCATGAGCATCATCCGCGACCCGCAGACCTACGAGCGCTTCGAGCAGGTGGTGCTGGTGCACGGCGTGCGGCGCATCGACGAACTCGCCTACCACGACCTGCTCGTCGACCACCTGCCCAACGACGAGTTCCTCGGCGACCTGGTGACGAGCCGCCTGCGCTACTACCCGACCGTCACGCGCGAGGCCTACCGCAACACCGGCCGCATCACCGGCCTCGTCGACAGCGGCAAGCTGTGCGCCGACCTCGGCGTGCCGCCGCTGGACGCCGGGCACGACCGCGTGATGATCTGCGGCAGCCCGCAGATGCTGCGCGACATGAAGGGCATGCTCGAGGCGCGCGGTTTCGCCGAGGGCAACACGTCCACCCCCGGCGCCTTCGTGATCGAGCGCGCCTTCGCCGAGCAATGAGCGCGACGCACAGGCGCACCTCCGTACGCAAGCGCGCCGCCGCCACCGTGGCGGGTTGCGCCCCCGGCGTGCGCGAGCTGGCCGCGCAGGCCACCCGCGACGGCATCCTGCGCGCCGCGATCAAGGTCTTCGCCAAGCACGGCTACGACGGCGGCAGCGTGGAGAAGATCTCCAAGACCGCCCGGTCCTACGACCGGATGATCTACTACTACTTCGGCAGCAAGGAAGGGCTCTACATCGCGGTGCTCGAGGAGATCTACCGCCGCTTCAACGAGGCCGAGGCGACGCTCGCCCTGGACCGCGAGCGTCCGATGCAGGCACTGGAGGCGGTGATCCGCTTCGTGATCCGGTACTACCGCGACCACCCCGAATTCGTCACGCTGCTCAACACCGAGAACCTGCACCGCGGCCGGCACATCTCCAAGCTGCCGCGTGCGCGCGAATACTCGTCGCCCGCGGTGGGCGTCATCGACGAGATCCTGAGGATCGCGTCCGCCCGCGGCCTGGCACGAGACGACATCACCGCGCGCGACCTGTACCTGATGATCGCGGCGCTGGGGTACTTCTACCAGTCCAACCGCTTCACGCTGTCGGCCTTCCTGGGCGAAGCGCTCGAGGCGCCCGCCTCGTTCGCCCGCTGGGAGGCTTTCGTCATCGACGCGGTGCTTCGCACCGTGGCGCCGGCCCGGGCCGCTGCTCGGAAGTCGGCCTGAACGCCAACCAACGAGGCAGCACGCCATGGCAGACGCATCGACCGTCGCGACCTCCGGCAAGGTGGTCATCCGCAACATCGGCCTGCTGCTGTCGGGCGACATCGACCAGCCGATCCTGGACGCCGACACGATCGTCGTGGAAGACGGGCTCATCGTCGCGGTCGGCAAGGCCGCCGACTGCGACACGGCGGGTGCGCGCACCGTCATCGACGCGCGCTGCACCTGCGTGGCGCCCGGCTTGATCGACAGCCACGTCCATCCGGTCTTCGGCGACTGGACGCCGCGCCAGAACCAGCTCGGCTGGATCGAGTCGACCATGAACGGCGGCGTGACCACCATGATCTCGGCCGGCGAGGTGCACCTGCCCGGGCGGCCCAAGGACATCGTGGGCCTCAAGGCGCTGGCGATCACCGCGCAGCGCGCCTTCGACGCCTTCCGGCCCGGTGGCGTCAAGGTGCTGGCCGGCGCGCCGGTGATCGAAAAGGGCATGGTCGAGCAGGACTTCGCCGACTTGGCCGCCGCGGGCGTGGGGCTGCTGGGGGAAGTGGGCCTGGGATCGGTCAAGGCCGGCTACGAGGCGCAGCAGATGGTCGCCTGGGCGCGCAAGCACGGCATCCAGAGCACGATCCACACGGGCGGCCCGTCGATCCCCGGCTCGGGGTTGATCGACAAGGACGTGGTGCTGGAAGCCGACGCCGACGTGATCGGCCACATCAATGGCGGCCACACGGCGCTGCCCGAGGCGCACGTGTGCGAACTCTGCGAGCGCTCGTCGCGCGCCATCGAGATCGTCCACAACGGCAACGAGAAGGTGGCGATCGCCGCTGCGCAGGCCGCCGTCCAGCTGCGCTGCCCGCACCGCGTGATCCTGGGCACCGACGGGCCGGCGGGCTCGGGCGTGCAGCCGCTGGGCATCCTACGGATGATCGCGCTGCTGTCCAGCCTGGGCGGCATCCCGGCAGAGCAGGTGTTCTGCTTCGCCACCGGCAACACCGCGCGGATCCGCCGCCTGAACTGCGGCTTGATCGAGCCCGGCCGCGCGGCTGACTTCGTCTTCATGGACCGTGCGCAGCACACCGCGGGCCGCACGTTGCTCGAGAGCGTGCAGCTGGGCGACATCCCCGGCGTGGGCATGGTGATGATCGACGGCATCGTGCGCTGCGGGCGCAGCCGCAACACGCCGCCGGCGACCGAGGTGCCGGAGGTGGTCGGCGCGCACTGATTCACAGGCCCAGGTCGCCCAGGCCTGGATGCCCGTCGGGCCGACGCCCCAGCGGCCAGTGGAACAGCCGGTCCCTAGCGCGGAGCGGCTGGTCGTTGATGCTGGCATGGCGCTCGGTCATCAGGCCGTTCGCGTCGAAGCGCCAATTCTCGTTGCCGTGGCTGCGGAACCAGTTTCCGGAATCGTCGCGCCACTCGTAGGCGAAGCGCACCGCGATGCGGTCGCCGCCGTGAGCCCACAATTCCTTGATCAGGCGATAGTCCAACTCGCGCTGCCACTTGCGCGCAAGGAAGGCGCGCACCGCCTCGTGCCCGCGCGGGAACTCGGCGCGGTTGCGCCAACGCGTGTCGGGCGAATACACGCGCAGGCAGACCTCCGGGTCGCGCGTGTTCCAGGCGTCCTCGGCTAGCCGCACCTTCAGGCGCGCGCCCGCGTCGTCGAAAGGCGGAACGGGTGGCCTGAGGCCGCCCACGTTCAATAGGTCTTGTACGGCAGGAACTTCCCGCTCATCGTGATGCTGACGCGGTCGCCGGCCGGGTTGGGCTCGCGCTGCAAGTCCATGCGGAAATCGATGGCGCTCATGATGCCGTCGCCGAACTCCTCGTGGATCAGCTCCTTGAAGGTGGTGCCGTACACGCTCACCAGCTCGTAGAAGCGGTAGATCAGCGGGTCGGTGGGCACGCTGGTGGGCAGCGACCCCTTGTAGGGCACCACCTGCAGCCACTTCCGCTCGTCGTCGTCCAGACCGAAGATCTCGCCGATGATGGTGGCTTGCTCGGCCGTCAGCGTCATCTGGCCCAGGCACGCGGCCGTGACCCATTCCTTGGACAGGCCGACGCGTTCGGCGACCTCGGCCCACTTGATGCCGCGGGTGACCTTGGCGGTGATGATCTTTTCGGTGACGTCCAGGCGGCTCATGGTGGCGTGCTCCAAGGGTTCGGGGTTGCGGTTCGGGATTCGTAGGGTCGGGGCGAATCGGCCCCGTGTCGTTGACCGGCGTCAGGCCGCGCTCTGCGCTCGTGGAAACGGCTTGACGTTGTCGGTCGGCGCGACCGCCGGCATCGCCGCCGGGGACGACGAGGCGGCGGCCGTGCCGGCGGCGGCCTGCTCCTCGGCACCCGGCCGCACCTCCGGCGGAAACTCGGGTGCCCGCCCGCCGGACAGATCGGCCGAGCGGCTCACCAGGAAGTCCACCAGGTGGTTGCGCAGCGCATAGAAGCCCGCCTCGTGGTGCAGCGTGGCGCGGGCACGGGCGCGCGGCAGCGGGTTGCCCACCACTTCGGCCACGCGGGCGCGCGGCCCGTTGCTCATCAGGAGGATGGTGTCGGCCAGCAGGATCGCCTCGTCCACGTCGTGCGTGATCATGAACACCGTCTGGCGCGTGGCCGCGCAGATCCTCAGCAGCTCCTCCTGGATCGTGCCGCGCGTCAGCGCGTCCAGCGCGCCGAAAGGCTCGTCCAGCAGCAGCATCTTGGGCTCGATCGCGAAGGCCCGCGCGATGCCCACGCGCTGCTTCATGCCGCCGGACAGCTGCGAGGGCTTCTTGTCGATGGCCGCGCCCAGGCCCACCATCGACACGTACTTCTCCACCTGCGCGTCCACCTGGGCGCCCGTCCACCCAGGCCACTTGCTGCGCACCGCGAAAGCGACGTTGCGGCGCACCGTCAGCCACGGCATCAGCGCATGGCCCTGGAACACGACGCCGCGCTCCAGGCTGGGGCCCGCCACTTCGCGGCCGTCCATGAAGACGTTGCCGCTGCTGCCGCTCTCCAATCCTGCCAGCACGTTCAGGATGGTGGTCTTGCCGCAGCCGCTGTGGCCGATGATGCAGACGAACTCGCCGCGGCGGATCGAGAAATTGACGCCGTCGAACACCGGCTCGGTGGCGCCGGGGTAGGTCTTGGCCAGCGCCTCGACCTTCAGGAACGCGTCAGTCGACATAGGTCACCGCCTTTTGCGCGCGGGCGAAGAGCGCATCCAGCGCCATCCCCACGACGCCGATCATCAGGATCGCGAAGATCACGTTGGTGAGCGACAAGTTGTTCCATTCGTTCCACACGAAGTAGCCGATGCCGGTGCCGCCCACCAGCATCTCGGCCGCCACGATCACCAGCCACGCGATGCCCATGCTGATGCGCATGCCGGTCAGGATCGTGGGCGCGGCCGCCGGCAGGATCACCTGGAAGGCCTTGCGCAGCGGGCTGACTTCCAGCGTGCGCGCCACGGCCAGCCATTCGCGCCGCGTGCCGGCCACGCCGAACGCCGTGTTGATCAGCATCGGCCAGATCGAGCAGATGAAGATCACGAACACGCCCGAGATCGCCGAATCCTTGATGGTGTAGAGCGCCAACGGCATCCAGGCCAGGGGCGAGATGGGCTTGAGCACCTGGATGAACGGGTCCAGCGCCCGGTACACCAGCGGACTCATCCCGATCAGGAATCCCAGCGGCACCGCGATGATCGCGGCGATCCCGAAGCCCAGCGCGACCCGCCCGAGCGAATGGGCCAGCTGGATGCCGATGCCCTTGTCGTTGGGGCCGTTGTCGTAGAAGGGATCGGACAGCTGCTTGAACGCGGCGTCCCGCATCTGCGCGGGTGTGGGAAAGCCATCGCTCTTGGCCGCCGCGCCGCCGGCACCGGCGCCGGGGTCCTTGCCCATCAACTTGGCGTACTCGATCTGCTCGGGCGTCAATGCCGCGGCACCCGCGGCCCCGCCCGCCGACGCCGTGGGCGTGGTGGCGACATGCCAGACCCCCAGCAGCACGGCCAGCAGCAGCACCGACAGCAGCGCGGCACGCAACCGCAAGCTCTTGTTCGCGTTCATGTGGGCGTAGCCAAGTTCAGGCTCGTGTTCGGCATCGTCAAACTGCGATCCGGCTGATGGGGAAGCTGCGGGCGTACTCTTCGGCGCGCGCGGGGTCGAACTCCCGGCCCATCACCTTGAACTTGGGGAACGCGGCGGTCGCGGCGGGCGCCTTCATCTCCAGCGCGGCCATGTGCCTGCGCGCATCGGTCATCCGGAAGACCCGCTCGGCGATCTGGCGGTAATCGACATCGCCTTTCACGTAGCCCCAGCGTTTCATCTGCGTGAGCATCCAAACGGCCATGCTGGGCCACGGCACCGGGTCGAAATCGGCCCGGTCCGGCACGGTCTTCACGCCGCCCAGACCGTCGGCGAACTTGCCGGTCAGCACCTGCGCCACCACGGTCTCGGGCTGGTTCAGGTACTGCGTCGGGCTGATCACCTTGGCGATGAGCTCGCGGTCCTTGGGCTGGCGTGCCATGGCGGCCGCGGTCAACACCGCGCGGTACAACGCCGCGAAGCTCGCCGGGTTCTGTTGGATGAAAGCCTCGGACGTGCCGAAGGCGCAGCAGGGATGGCCGTCCCAGATCTCCTTGGACAGGATGTGGATGAAGCCCACCTCGTCGTAGACCGCGCGCTGGTTGAAGGGGTCGGGCCCGAGGAAGCCGTCGATGTTCCCCGCGCGCAGGTTGGCCACCATCTCCGGCGGGGGCGTCACGCGGATCTGCACGTCGGTGTCGGGGTTCACGCCCGCTTCGGCCAGGTAGTAGCGCAGCAGGAAGTTGTGCATCGAGTACTCGAAGGGCACGGCGAACTTGAAGCCCTTCCACTGCTTGGGGTCGCGCTTGTCCTTGTGCTTGACGTGCAGCGTGATCGCCTGGCCGTTGGTGTTCTGGATCGTGGCCACGCCCATCGGCACCTGCGTGCTGCCCAGCCCCATCGAGATGGCCAGCGGCATGGGCGACAGGAAGTGCGACGCGTCGTGCTCGCCGTTGAGCATCTTGTCGCGGATCAGCGCCCAGCCGGCCGTCTTGTTGAGCTGCACGCTCAAGCCCTGCTGGCGGTAGAAGCCCAGCGGGTCGGCCATGATGAGCGGCGTGGCGCAGGTGATCGCGATGAAGCCGACCTTCAATTCCTTCTTCTCCGGCGCCTTCTTTTCTTGCGCCATCGCTTCCAGCGCCGACAGCGGCAGCACGCTGGCGATCGCCGCGCGCGCCGTGTTTGCACCCACCGCTTGCAGGAAGGCGCGGCGCATGCGCTCGCGCGGAAAGAGCGCCTTCATCGCCACCGCCTCGACGAACTCGTGCGAATACGACTCCACGGCGGTGTCCAGGCGTTCGTCGGCGACCCGGGCAGCCCCGGCGACGGGCTCACCGGCCGTGGCGGCGTCGTGCGCCTCGGGCGCATGGTCGCGGCCGCAGCTGCAGCGCGCCATCAGCGGGCGGTCGGCATCGAAGGGGCGGAAGAAGCGGTTCATGGTCGGGGTCCTCGTTTGATGGAAGTGTGGCGCTCGGCGTGCTCGCCGGGCATCGCGGCGCGCTCGAATCGCGTGTAGGGCTGGCACTACACGCTCAGCCCAACTGAAGCTCCTGGCGCACCGCGTAGAGCGCGATCTCCACGTCGTTGCGCGCGCCCGTCTTCTCCAGGATGCGCGCGCGGTAGGTGCTGACCGTGTTCGGAGACAAGTGCAGCTCGACGGCGATCTCGCCGACGCTGCGGCCCGTGGCCAGCAGCCGGAACACTTGGTATTCGCGGTGCGACAGCGCCTCGTGCGGCGCGGCCGTCGTGGGCGCCCGCGGGCCGAAGGCGCCGGCCAACTGCTCGGCGACGCTTTGGGTGATGAACCGGCCGCCCGCCGCGACGCGGCGGATCGCCTCGATCATCTGCTCGCTGTCGGCGCTCTTGTTGAGGTAGCCCGCCGCGCCCAGCTTCAGGCAGCGCACCGCGTATTGCCGGTCGGGATAGGTGCTGATCATCAGCACCGGCAGCCGCGGGAACTCGGACTGCAGTTGGCGCAGCACGTCCAGGCCGTCGCGGCCCGGCATCGCGATGTCCAGCAGCACCACGTCCACAGGTGATCCGCCCGCATGCTCTGCGCGCACGCGTGCGATCGCGGCGTGGCCGTCGGCGGCCTCGCCCGCCAGCGCGATGTCGGGCGCGTCGGCCAGCACCTGCTTGATGCCTTCGCGCACGACCAAGTGATCGTCGCAGACCAGGACGCGGATCACGACGCCACCTCGCCCGGCGACCGGTCCGTGGGCAGGTCCGTCGGCAATTCCGCCGACAGCGGCATCGTCAACCGAACGCGCGTGCCCCCGCCCGGTGCGCTGTCGATCGACAGCCGCCCGCCGAAGTGCGCCGCCCGCTCGCGCATGCCCATCACGCCGTAGCTGCGCGGCGCATCGAGCACGGCGGTCGCGGCGCCCACGCCGTCGTCGCGCACGGTGAGGTACAACTCGGGCGCGGGCGGGCCGTCGACCGCGATCGCGATCTTCACGCGACGCGCCTGCGCATGGCGCGCCACGTTCGACAGCATCTCCTGGAAGATCCGGAACACCGCGATCGCCACGCCCCCGTCCGGTGGCGGCACGCCGGCCGCCACATGCACCTTCAGGTCCACCTGGACCTCCTGCGCGGCGGCCACCCCCTCGATGAACTCCTGCGCCTGCCACTCCAGCGCGGCCCACAGGCCCTGGTGGTCGAGGATGCTGGGGCGCAGGTCGGTGATGATGCGGCCGACGCTGTCGACCGCGCGGTCCACCATCGAGCCCATGCGCTGGCACTTGCAGCGCAGCGCCTCCCGGTCCTCCAAGCGCTTGGCCAGCCAACCGGTGTCCATCTTCAGCGCCACCAGCAACGAGCCCAGCTCGTCATGGATCTCGCGCGCGATGCGGGTGCGCTCCTGCTCGCGCGCGGTCTCGAGGTGGGCGGCCAGCTCGCGCACCTGGGCAAGCGCGTCCGACAGTTCGCGCGTGCGCCCGCGCAAGGCCAGCGTGCGCTCGTCGACACGCCGCTCCAGCTCGTCGTGGCTGGCGCGCAGGATCGCTTCGGCCTGCCTGCGGGCCGTGATGTCGACGAAGGTGACGATCGCGCCGTGGACCAGCGGCCCGCTGGCGGCGTGCTCGACCACCGGGTAGGACGAGTATTCGGCCTCGAAAGCGCTGCCGTCGCGCCGCCAAAGCACTTCGTCGTCGATGCGGCAGGCTTGGCCGCGACGAAAGGCGCGGAAGATCGGGCAGTCCGCCTCCGCGTACGCGCGTCCGTCCCGGTGCGCGTGATGGATCAGCGCATGCATGTTGCGCCCGATGGCGTCCTCGGCCGACCAGCCCAGCTGCGCGGTGGCGGCGCCGTTGATGAAGACGCAGCGGCCCTGCATGTCGATGCCGAACAGCGCTTGGCCGGTGGACTCCAACAGCAGCGGCGTGCGCTCCTTCCAGAGCGCGTGGATGGCGCCAGCAGTGGCAGGCGCGGGACTCGTGGTCGGAAGCGGAATGTTCACCAGGCCGGTCGACTGCAAACGCCGTGCCGAGTCGACAGGGCATGTTGCAAGGCCGGGATGCACGCTATCAGTGCAAGAGCAGGTGGTTTCGCCCCGATATGGAGCGCTCCAGGCCGCCAGGACGGTGTTTGAGAGGCAGGGCTCAGGGAGACCAGGGGAGGGGACGCTGCCCTGCAGCAGCATCCCGACATGGCGTCGCGACTCCTGACGCCGCGTGCGTTCGTCGAATCCAGCAACGCCTTCCACTGACCTGCCCCACATCACGAGCAAGGCCTTTCCTGGCACGCCGGCTGCATTACGCCGGGCAGGAGTAGAAGCGTTCACCGCGCATGCATCTTCGTTGTGCAGCGCGGCCGGAAATTGCTCCTGGACCGCCCCACGACCGTGCGCGCCCGCGTGCGTCCGCTCTGTCGTGGTGAACGAATCGCGACCAGGAAAGAAGCGAACGCCCATGCTCGTCACCCGCCAACCCGTGTTCCGCAAGTTCTGGCACGCCGCCGTGCCGCTGTCCCACCTGCGCGAGGGCCCCGTGCCCTTCCGCCTGCTCGGCGAAGACTTGGTGCTGTTCCTGGACGCCGACGGCCAGCCCGCAGCGCTGGCCGACCGCTGCTGCCACCGCACCGCCAAGCTCAGCAAGGGCTGCGTGCCGAGGGAGGGCGCGCTGCGCGGCAAGCTGCAATGCGGCTACCACGGCTGGACCTACGACCGCGACGGCCGCGTGGTGCACATCCCGCAGTACGCCGCCGACCGCGCCATCCCAGCCGACTACCGTACGCCCGCCTACCGCTGCGCGGCGCGCCACGGCTACGCCTGGGTCGCGCTGGAGGAACCCATCGCGCCGATCCCCGAGGTGCCTGAGTTCGAGGCGCCGGGCTGGCGCACCATCTTCCAGTTCCACGAGGTGTGGGCCACCAGCCCCATGCGCGCGCTGGAGAACAGCTTCGACAACTCGCACTTCTCCTTCGTGCACCGCGCCACGTTCGGCGTAGCCGACCGCCCCGCGCCCAGCCGCTACGAGCTGGTCGAGAAGGACACGGGCTTCTATGCCGAAACGGTGATCGACGCGGCCAACCCGCCGGCGTACCGCCGCGTCAGCGGCGTGGCGGACGCGGTCACCACGCGCCACATGCGCAACGCCTACTTTTTGCCCTTTTCACGCCGGTTGGACATCGAATACCCCTCCGGCATCCGGCACGTGATCATCAACTGCTTCACGCCCATCGACGACGGCCACATCCAGCTGTGCCAGTGGCTGTTCCGCAACGACACGGAAAGCGACTGCCCGGCCGAAGAGCTCGTCGCCTTCGACGCCGAGATCACGCGCGAGGACCGCGACATCCTGGAGTCCACCGACCCGGACGCGCTGGTGGACACGCGCCGCCGCGGCGTCGAGTACTCGATGGACAGCGACCGACCCGGGATGCTGATCCGCAAGAAGCTGATGGAGCTGCTGGCGCGCCACGGCGAATCCGAGATCCACCGCGGCAACGTCGCCACCCATGAGGCGCGCCGCGATCCGGCGATCCTGGCTTGAACGCTCCCCATCCACAGGAACTCGTCGCCATGAACCGTCGCCACCTGCTCAAGATCACCGCCGCCGGCCTCGCCGCGCCTGCCGTGCTGCGCGCCCAGCCGCCGATGACCAAGCTGCGCTTCACGCTGGACTTCCGCGTCACCGGCCAGACGGCGCCCTTTTTCGTGGCGCACTACAAGGGATACTTCGCCGAGGAGGGACTGGATGTCGCGATCGACGTCGGCAACGGGTCGGTGGCCTCCATCACGCGCGTGGCCAGCGGCGCCTACGACCTGGGCTTCGGCGACATCAGCTCGCTGATCGAATACAACGTCGCCCACCTGGGCACGCCCGCCGTGCAGGCGGTGTACCAGTACTACAACCGCGCGCCCTTCGCGATCATCGGCCGGCGCGACCGCGGCGTCACCGACTTCAAGAGCTTGTCCGGCAAGCGCATCGCCGCGGCCGCGGTGGAATCCACCAAGCGCAGCTGGCCGATGGTGGCGCGCAAGGTCGGCATGAAGCCCGACACCCTGTCGTGGGTCACCACCGACTTCGCCTCGCGGGACAACGTCGTGGTGCGCGGCGACGTGGACGGCGCGACCTACTTCCACGACTCGGCGGTGTCGCTTTTCCAGCGCATGAAGCTGGAGGATCTCGCAGTGCTGCCCTATGCCGATGCGGGCGTGAATGTGTACGGCAACGCCGTGCTGGCCTCCACGAAGCTCATCAACGAGAACCCACGCGCGGTGGCCGGCTTCGTGCGCGCGACCAACCGCGCGTTGCGCGAAACGCTCCTGGACCCGGCGGCCGCCATGCCTCATGTCAAGAAACGCGAGCCGCTGATCGACGAGAAGGTCGAGCTCGAGCGCTTTCGCATCACGTCCAAGTATGTCGCCGCCCCCGACACGCGTGCGCACGGCATCGGCGACATCCGCAAGCTGACGCTGGACCAGCAGGTGGAAGAGGTGGCTGAAGTCTACGGGCTCAAGTTCCGGCCCAGCGCGGACGCGATCTACAACTTGTCGTTCCTGCCGCCGCGGTCCGAGCGGGTGCTGCCGGCGTGAGCGGAGCCGTGATCGATGAACGAGACGCGGTGCACCTGCGCCGCGCGATCGAGCTGTCGCGCATGGGGCGCGCCCGCGGCAACCGTCCCTTCGGCGCGGTGATCGTGCTGCCGGGCGATGCCGCGGACGTCGAATCCGCTCATGGGGTTGCCGATCGGGTCCTGGCCGAGGCCTGGTGCGACACCACCGAGACCGGCGACTGCACCGGCCACGCCGAGACCAACGCGGTGCGGATCGCCTCGCGCGCGTACGGGCGCGACGCCCTGGCCCGCGCGACGATCTACAGCTCGGCCGAACCTTGCGTGATGTGCGCCGGCGCCATCTTCTGGGCCAATCTCGGGCGCGTGGTCTACGGGATCGATGCCGTGTCGTTGCGCGCGTTCCGCGGCGAGCGGCTCGACCAGAAGGACGCCGAGCTGTCCTGCCGCGATGTGTTCGCGGCGTCGTCGCATCCGATCGAGTGCGTCGGGCCGGTGCTGGTGGACGAGGCGGCGCAGGTGCACGATGGGGCTTGGGCGACATGAGGGCGGCGAACGCCGTGCGGTGTCTGGAGCGGCTGCACGCGCCGCCGTGACCTGAGCGCCGCCTCGACGGTCGCCACGCTCAGGCGCGGGTCATCCGTTCTCGGCGCCGAAACGAGGCAGCTGCACCACGAAGGTCGAGCCCCGTCCGAGGCCGGCGCTGCGCGCATGCACCGTGCCGCCGTGCAGCTCGACCAGGCGCCGCGCCAGCGCCAGCCCGATCCCCAGGCCCCCTTGGTGCGGGCCCAAGCCGGGCTCGGTCTGCACGAAGAGATCGAAGATGCGCTCCAGGTCCTGCGGCGCCAAGCCGATGCCGTCGTCGCTCACGCGAAACTCGACCCAGTCGTCGCGCTCGACCAGCTCGACATCGATCGCGCCGGCCTCGGGCGTGTACTTGACGGCGTTGCCCAGCAGGTTCTCCAGCACCTGGCACATGCGCACGGGGTCGACCGTCATCCGCACCGCCTCGCTCGGCAGCGCGGTGCGAAGGCGCTGGCCCTTGGCTTCAGCCGCCGGCAACATGGTTTCGACCGCATGCAGCACCAGCGCGCCGAGCAGCGTGGGCTCGCGTTTCAGATGCACGGTGCCGCGGGTGATGCGGCTCACTTCGAGCAAGTCGTCCACGAGGCTGCGCATCTGCCGGGCTTGACGCGCGATCATCTCGACGGCACGCGCGCCCGACGGCGTGAGCGTCGGCTCGCGCTCCAGCAGCCTCACCGCATTGGCGATGGGCGCCAGTGGATTGCGCAACTCGTGGGCGAGCATCGCGAGGAATTCGTTCTTGCGCCGGTCGGCATCTCGCAGCGCTTCGACGAGGTGACGCTCCTCGGTGCGGTCGCGCCCCACGCCCGCGAGGCGCACGGCCACGCGCTCGTCGCCCCGGCCGTCACCTTGGATCGGTTCGAAGAGCACCTGTCCAGTGACGGCCAGCCAGCGCACGGCGCCATCCACCACCACGCGGTACTCGGTCACGTAGCGGCCGTCGCCCGCCGGATCGAGCGCGGAGGCGAACGCCTGCGCCTGGGCCGCGCGGTCGTCCGGATGGACGCGCTCCACGAAGGCTTCGCGCTCGAGCGCCTTGTCGGCGGGAAAGCCGAAGAACGCGCGCATGCGCTCCGACCACCACGAGGCGCCCGTGCGCGGGTCGTAATCGAACATGCCGAGGTCGACCGCCTGCACCGCGAGCCGCAGCCGCTCCTCGCGCTCGCGCAGCGCCCGGGTCGCTTGGTATTGCTCGGTGACATCGTGCCCCTGCACGAAGACGCCCTCGATCGAGCCATCGGCTGCGCGCAGCGGCTGATACGAGAAGTCGACGCGCACGCGCACGACCGGTCCACCCCTTGGACGCTCCACGTCGAAGACCGCGCCATGCGCTGCGATCGTCTCGCCAGCCCGGTAGACGCGGTCGAGCATCTCGAGGTAGCCCTGGCCTTCGACTTCCGGGATCGCCTCGCGCACCGTGAGCCCCGCGACCTCGCGCCCGCCCACGACCGCGCGGTACGCTTCATTGGCCACGGCGAAACGGTGCTCGGGACCGCGCAGCACGGCCATGAATCCAGGTGCCTGCTCGAACATCTGACGCAGCCGCTCGAGCGACTGCACTTCCGAGGTGACCTCGTTGGTGAGCGCCAGCACGCCGCCCACCCCGCCGGGTGCCGTCTCGTCGTCGATCGGCGAATAGCCGAACGTCCACCACGTGTCGACCAGTTCCCCGTCTCGCACCAGCCGCACGAGCTCGCGCTCGTGCCAGGTGGCCGCCCCGCCCGCCAGAACGCCCTCGATCTCGATGCCGAGCGTGTTCCAAACCTCCGGCCACGCGTCTCGGCCCGGGCGGCCGAGCATCGACGAGCGCCGATCTGCAGGCAGCGTCGTGCGATAGGCGTCGTTGTAGAGGCATACCAGTTCAGGCCCCCAGAACACGAACACCGGCTGCCGCGCAGCGAGCATCATGCGCAGCACGGTGCGCAAGGCTTGCGGCCAGTCGGGCGGCGGACCCAGCGATGTCGCTGCCCAGTCGTAGGCGCGGATCGCCGCGCCCATCTCGCCACCGCCGGCTAGAAAAGCGGCTTCGACCACCTTCCCAGGCCTTCTTGCGGCTGAAGTCGGCGCGCGTCCCAGTGCCCGCGTGGACGCGTGCGCGACCTCGTCATCCCGTTTCGTCATCGTGCAAGGCTCGGCTGGACAATCGGACGTCGCTGCCGAACGCGTTCGGCGCAGCAGCGCGCGTCTCTTGTCAACGCCACTGCCGCGAGAACCGACGTCCGGACGAGCAAGACTAACAACCGGCCGACGCGGCGCGCAAACCCGGCCATGGCGTCCCGGTCGCGATCGCTGGGCTCTCCTGGCCGGCCGAGACGGCGCGGCCGCCCGCTCGGGCATGCCCGTTGCCCGCTACCGCCAGCCCCTCGCCGCCCGCTTCCAGGCGGTCGCACTCCAGGAGACCCGCCTCATGGCCACCCGCAAGCCCAACGACAAATCCCCGACTGGCCGAAAGGCCGCCGACACGCCCTCGCGCAAGCCCAGCCAGCCCGTCACCAAGCAGCTCGGCCGAGCGGTCGCCTCCGCGGGGCGCCAGATGGCATCGCCTGCCGGCTCGTCCAAAGGCAAGGTGGCCCGCGCCGTCGGCGCCACCGTATCCGGTGAAGGCGGCAGCCGCCCGACCGCCACCCGTGCGCCCGGCCAGGACAACCGCGTGGCGGTGGACGGGATGGAGCGTCCCCCGGTGCCGATGCCCGAGGGCGGCACGCTGGCGCATTCCACGGCGCTGGCGGCCCCGGCCATGCCGCAGCTGGGTGCGCTGGCCGCCAAGTTGGACGGGCAGCACGCGCTGGCGGAAAAGCTTCCCGCCAATTCGAACAAGCCCACCGAATACGGACAAGCCGCGCTGTCCCCCCAGGAAGGCGAGCACGCCGCGCCGGGTGACACGTCCGTCACCGGCAGCACGCTGACCGAGACCGCGGTGTCGCCGAAGGTGGGCGAGGGCGAGCCGCCCGTGGGCGACAACCCCAACAACGGCCCGCTGGACCGCTACCGCGCCGACTCCACCGGCATGACGCTCACGACCAACCAGGGCGTGGCCGTCGCGGACAACCAGAACTCGCTGAAGGCCGGGCTGCGGGGCCCGACGCTGCTGGAAGACTTCATCCTGCGCGAGAAGATCACCCACTTCGACCACGAGCGCATCCCCGAGCGGGTGGTCCACGCGCGCGGCTCCGGCGCGCACGGCTACTTCGAGTGCTACCAGCCGCTGACCGACCTGACGCGCGCGGCGGTGTTCTCGGAAGCCGGCAAGCGCACCCCGGTCTTCGTGCGCTTTTCCACCGTGCTGGGCGAGCGCGGCAGCGCCGACACCGTGCGCGACGTGCGTGGCTTCGCGGTCAAGTTCTACACCGAGGAAGGCAACTGGGACCTGGTGGGCAACAACATCCCGGTGTTCTTCATCCAGGACGCGATGAAGTTCCCCGACGTCGTGCATGCCGGCAAGCCCGAGCCGCACCACCAGATCCCGCAGGCCTCCACCGCGCACGACACCTTCTGGGATTTCATCTCGCTGTCGCCCGAAAGCGCCCACATGATCATGTGGGTGATGAGCGACCGGGGCGTGCCGCGCAGCTACCGCACGATGCAGGGCTTCGGCGTGCACACCTTCCGCTTCGTCAACGCGCAGGGCGAATCGAAGTTCGTGAAGTTCCATTGGAACCCGATCGCGGGCACCCATTCGCTGGACTGGGACGAAGCCGTCAAGCTGGCGGGCATGGACGCCGACTACCACAGGCGCGACCTGTGGGAGGCGATCGAGACCGGCAACTTCCCCGAGTACGAGCTGGGCATCCAGGTGTTCACCGAGGAGCAGGCCGAGGCCTGGAGCTTCGACGTGCTGGATTCCACCAAGATCGTCCCCGAGGAACTGGTGCCCGTGGTGCCGGTGGGCCGGATGGTGCTGGACCGCAACCCGGACAACTTCTTCGCCGAGACCGAGCAGGTGGCCTTCTGCACGCAGCACATCGTGCCGGGACTGGACTTCACCAACGACCCGCTGCTGCACGGGCGCAACCACTCGTACCTGGACACGCAGCTCACGCGCCTGGGCGGGCCGAACTTCCACGAGATCCCGATCAACGCGTCGGTGGCGCAGGTGCACAACAACCAGCGCGACGGCTTCCACCGCACCACCATCAACCGCGGCCGCGTGAACTACGAGCCGAACTCGCTGGCGGGCGGCTGTCCCTTCCAAGCCGGGATGATGGGTTTCACCTCGGCCGCCTCGTCGCGCAACGCCACCAGCGGGCTCTCGGGCACGGCCGCCGCCTTGGCGGTCGGCGTGGGCGTGGATCGGGTGCGCGGCAAGCCCGAGCGCTTCGCCGAGCACTACGCGCAAGCGCGCCTCTTCTATCGCAGCCAGACCAAGGTCGAGCAGGACCACATCGCGCGCGCGCTGCGCTTCGAGCTGTCGCGCGTGCAGACCGCCGCGGTGCGGGAGCGCGTGCTGGCGATGCTGCTCAACATCGACCAGACGCTCGCCGAGCGCGTCGCCGAGGCGCTGGGCATGGACTTGCCGGCACCGCTGCCCCTGGCCGCGCCGATCCCCGAGCAGGTGGAGGTGGAGCGCTCGATGGCGCTGTCGCTGTTCGCGCGACCGGGCGACGGATCGATCCGCGGTCGCAAGGTGGCGATCCTGGCGGCAGACGGCGTCGACGTGACGGGGCTGGTCGCCGCGCGCGACGCGCTCCTGCAGGCGGGCGCGGTGCCGCGCGTGATCGGCATCCGCTTCGGCCAAGTCACCGGCACCGACGGGAACAAGCTGGTGGTCGACACCGTGATGGAAGCGATGCCGCCCGAGCTCTTCGATGCGCTGATGATTCCCGACGGGCAGGAGGGCATCCAGGCACTGGCGCGGCTGGGCATGGCGCGCGAGTTCGCCCGCTGCCAGTTCCGCCACTCCAAGCCGATCCTGGCGATGGGGGCGGGCGTGGGGCTCCTGGAAGCCACTGGCCTGCCGCTGGCGTTGCCGGACGGCTGCGCCGATCCGGGGCTGGTGTTCGGCGAGGGCGAACGGGCGCAGGAGGCGCTGGAGACCTTCGCCACCGCGATCGCGCGGCACCGGCACTGGGAGCGGGAGACCGACCCGGCGGCGGTCTGAGCGCGCCCCGGGCTCAGGGCCGGCGCGTGCCGAGGCGTGGACTCGGCACGCCGGCCGGCAACTCGACCACGACCGCGTGACTCCGAGCCGCGCGGTCGGCACCGGCCAGCGGCACCTCGTCCCGCCTTCGCGGGATGCGCGCCGTGCGCCGCAGGGTTACAGTGTCCGTCGATCGCCCGGCGCCGCGCCGTCCCGCACGCGTCCAGGCTTTCGCCCCGACCGGCTCGCCGCGACGCCACGCTCGGGTCGCCCCGTCACGGGGATCCATGAAGCCGCGGCACCTCGCCCACGGGAGACGTGCGATGGCCAAGACCGCGCTGTGCATCGGGATCAACAACTACCCCGGCACCGACATGGACCTCAACGGCTGCGTCAACGACGCCGACGACTGGGCCGAAGAGCTCGGCCGGCGCGGCTACTCGGTGACGCGCCTGCTGGACGCCAAGGCGACCAAGGCGGCGATGGTCGAGGGGCTGCAAAGCGTCATTGGCGGGGCGGCGTCCGGCGATTCGGTGGTCATCACCTTTTCGGGTCACGGCACCTACGTGCCCGACGCCGACGGCGACGAGCTCGACGGCCTGGACGAAGCGCTGTGCCCGCACGATCTCACCACCGGCGGACCGCTGATCGACGACGAGATCCGCAGCCTCTTCGGCAAGCGCAAAGGCGGCGTGCGGCTGGTGCTGATCTCCGACAGCTGCCATTCGGGCACGGTCACGCGGCTGGCCGCGGCCGAAGCGTCCGAGCCGCACCTGCCGCGGCCGCGATTCCTGCCGATGGGCAACTGGATGCGCGCCGACCAGATCCCCCGGGCGGCCTTGGCGCCGGCCGCCACGATGAACGCCGGCACCGGCGTCTCGCCACTGGCGGGCGCCATGTCCAAGCGCGCAGGCGACCTGCTGCTGGCCGGCTGCAAGGAAGGCCCCAACAACTTCAGCTACGACGCGTGGATCAACGGCCGCTACAACGGCGCCTTCACCTTCTACGCGCTCAAGGCCCTCAAGACCTTGCCGCCCACCGCCACCTACGCCGACTGGATGCAGGCGGTGACGCCGGGCAGCCTGCCGTCGGCGTCCTACCCCCAGTCGCCGCGGATCGTCGGGTCGGCGGTCGCCCGCCGCATGCGCGTCTTCGCCTAGGGGCCGCGCCATGGCGACGGCCGCTGGGGCGGTCCGCAGGCGCCCGCGCCTGGACGTGGCGGTGCGCGCGGCGGACCTGCGCTTCGTCGATCGGCCCATCCTGGTCGGTCACTACGACCGCGACGTCATCGCGGGCGCCGAGGCCCTGATCGACGACGAGTTGCTCGCGGGCGCGCTGCGCGAGCGGCACGAGCTGGGACTGTATGCCGGTCAGCGCGGCACGGCCTCGGTCGTGTTGCGGATCGCGGGCGGGCAGGCGCGGCGCTGGGAGCACTTGCGCGGCGCCGTGGTCACCGGCCTCGGCGGATTCGACCAGATGCTCAGTTCCACCGACCTGGTCGACGCGGTGCGCACCGGCGTGCTGCGCTACCTGCTGCAAGTGATCGACGTGCTGGGTGAACAGGACGCCGAGGTGCCGCTGGCGGCGCTTCTGGTGGGCTACAACTCCAGCGCGCACCTGACGGTCGAGGCGTCGGTCGAGGCGCTGGTGCGCGGCACCCTCGAGGCCAACGCTCGGCTGGCCCGCACCATGCGCTGGGACGTGCGCGTGGGATCCCTGGAGATCGTCGAGCTGTACCTCGACACCGCCATCACGGCCGCCTACGGGTTGCGCCGCCTCGCGCCGCGGCTGCAAGCCGTGGCCCGCGAGCACGGCTGGCGCTTGACCTGCCACCCCGAGCTGCTGCAAGGCGAAGGCATGCGCCAGCGCTTGATGGATGGCCGCGACCGGGGCCATTGGCCCCGCATGATCGTGACCAGCGGCGCCGCCGACGATCTGCGCTTCGTCTACGTCGGCCGCCGTGCGCGCGCCGAGGCCGTGCTGCAGCAATGGCAGTCGGGGCTGGTCGAGTCGATCATCCGCCAGAACATCCGCAGCAGCCGCTGGAACGAGGACCTGGGCCGGATGCTCTTCCAGCTGCTGGTGCCGCAGGACATGAAGGATGCCGCCCGCCAGCTCGACCGCGTCGTGCTGGTGGTGGACGAGCGCAGCGCCAGCCTGCCGTGGGAGCTTCTGCACGGTGACGAGCCCGGCGGCCCCGATGGCGCGGCCGTGCGGCCCCCGCTCGCGCTGCGGACCGCGCTGGTGCGGCAACTGGCCACCACCGACTGGCGCCGCGTGGTCAAGCCATGCACGCATCGCCGCGCGCTGGTGATCGGCAATCCGTCGGTGGACGGCTTCGGGGAGGCGTTCCGCCCGCCGGGCGGCCAGCCGCTGCCCGCCCCGCCCGCGCTGCCTGGGGCCGAGGCCGAGGCGCATGCGGTCGCATCGCTCCTGGCCGAGCTGGGCTACGAGGTCGTGCGCGAGATCGGCGCCGATCGGCGTGCCGCGGATCTGTTGGCCGCGCTCTATCGACGGCCTTGGCGGTTCCTGCACGTTTGCGCCCATGGCGTCTTCGCCTTGCGCCATGCGGACGGCCGCGAACGCAGCGGGGTGGTGTTGTCCGACGGGCTGCTGCTGACCGCGGCCGAGATCGCCGCGATGGAGACGGTCCCGGACCTGGTGGTGCTCAACTGCTGCCACCTGGGGCGGGTGGATGCGCCCAAAAGCGATGGCAACAGGCTCGCTGCCAGCCTTGCACGCGAATTGATCGGCATCGGCGTGCGCTGCGTCGTCGTGGCCGGGTGGGCGGTCGACGACGCTTGCGCCAAGGCCTTCAGCGAAGCGCTCTACCGGGCCCTGTTGGTGGAGCGCGACCTGTTCGGCGACGCGGTCCTGAAAGCGCGGCAGGCGGCCTGGCGCACCAACCCGGAGGACATCACTTGGGGCGCCTTCCAGGCCTATGGCGATCCGGCCTGGACGACGGAGCCGCGGGTCGATCGTGCGGCCGCCCAGCGCGACGCGCCCTACGTGTCGCTGGAGGAGTTGCTCGATGAACTGGCGCGCTTGCGCACGAACGCGGCGCGACTGGGCAACGAGGCCGTCGGCCGTGGACAGCGCGCGCGACTGGCCGCACGGCTGCGGCGCACCCTGCGTCGGCGCTGCGCGCCCCCCTGGTTGACGCAGCCGCAAGTGCTGTCCTCGCTGGGCGCGGCGTGGCTGTCGTTGGGCGAGTTGGCCGAGGCGCGCCGCGCATGGCTGCTCGCGGTGCAAGCCGAAGACACCACCGGCCGCGTGCCGATCCGCGACTTGGAGCGGTTGATCGAAGTCGAGGCGCGATTGGGCGAAGAGACGGGTGGCGAAGCGGGCCTTGCCTTGTTGGAAACGGCGATGCAGCGGCTGGACCGCCTGGAGCGGGCGCTGGGGAGTCCGGAAGCGCCCGGTGCCGCACGCCTGCTGCTGCGCGCCGGTCTCGTCCAAGCGCAGTCGACATTGCTGGCGAGCCGCGCTGCCCCGGCCGACCCGATGGCCGCTTGAGGCGACCGGGTCCAGGGCGATCAGCGCCTGGAAAAGCGCGCCTCGCCCTCAGGGATCCAACCCCTGGATCGGTGCCGCCTTGCCGCCGTCCGCACCGGGCTTGATCTCGACGACCTTGTCTTCGATCGCGTCCTCTTTCCAGTTGCGTGGCTGCTTCTCGTTGGCCTTGCGCTCGGATTCGGCCAGCGCCTGGCGCTGGGCGTCACCGGCGGCAGCCGGCTTGGCATCGTCTTTCGGTTGGCTCATCGTGGCTCTCCTGGGCATGCGCTCGGAACGGCGTGAAGGGCCAAGCACCGGCCGTACCCGCAGCCGGTTGGGCTACAGTGCCGAAAGCGCAGAGGAGACCACCCCAGATGAGTGCAACGCAGGCGGCCGCGCCCGGCGCCAAGGGCGGGCCGGTGCACGCGGCCGATTCCCGCTACGCCTTCGGCCGGCTGATGGTGAGCCTGGTCGTGATGACGTTGGGCGGCGCCGGCATGTATGTCGTGGTGGTGGTGCTGCCGTCGGTGCAGGCCGAGTTCGGCGTGGACCGCGCCGACGCGTCCCTGCCGTACACGCTGGCCATGCTGGGCTTCGGCTTCGGCGGCATCCTGATGGGCCGGCTAGCCGACCGCTTCGGCATCACGGTGCCCGTGATGCTGGGCGGCGTCGGCCTGGGGCTGGGGTTCCTGGTGGCGGCCTGGTCCGACAGCATCCTCGGGTTCGCGCTGGCCCATGGGCTGCTGGGAGGGCTGCTGGGCAGCTCGGCCACCTTCGCGCCGCTGATCGCCGACACGTCGCTCTGGTTCGTGCGCCGCCGCGGCATCGCGGTGGCCATCTGCGCCAGCGGCAATTACCTCGCCGGCACCTTGTGGCCGCCGATCACCCATTGGCTGGTCGAGGCCATGGGCTGGCGCAATGCCTACCTGGTCATCGGCGCGGTGTGCTTCGTGGGCATGACTTCGCTGGCGCTGCTGCTGCGACCCCGTCCGCCCGTGGCGGACGATGCCGCCGCGGGGGCCGCGACCGGGGACCTGGCCGGTGCGACGGCTGGTGCAACGTCCAGCGCGGCCGTGCCGGGCGCCGGTGCCGGCGTCCCGTCGCCCGCCACCAAGGCCTCGCAGCCCGCCGCCATGCCGCGCGATCCGTCGCGCCCCTTCGGACTGTCACCGGCGCGGGCCCAGGGACTGCTGATCGTGGCCGGGTTGGCCTGTTGCGTGGCGATGTCCATGCCGCAGGTGCACATCGTTGCCTATTGCGGCGACCTGGGCTTCGGCGTGGCGCGCGGTGCCGAGATGCTGTCGCTGATGCTGGGCTTCGGGATCGTGAGCCGACTGGTGTCGGGCATGATCTGCGACCGCATCGGCGGGCTGCGCACGCTGCTGCTGGGTTCGGTGCTGCAGGGCTTGGCGCTGCTGCTTTTCCTGCCCTTCGACTCGCTGGCCTCGCTGTACGTGGTGTCGGCGCTCTTCGGGCTGTTCCAGGGCGGCATCGTGCCGTCCTACGCGATCGTGATGCGCGAGCACTTCCCGGTGGCCGGCATCGCGCAGCGCACCAGCACCGTGCTGACCGCGACGCTGCTTGGCATGGCGTTGGGCGGCTGGCTGTCGGGCAAGATCTTCGATCTCACCGGTTCCTACGACGCTGCCTTCCTCAACGGCATCGCCTGGAACGTGCTCAACGTGGCGATCGTGCTGTTCCTGATGGGACGATTGCGAGGGCAACGGCGGCTCGCTTCGGCGAAGCAGGGCCTGCCGGCAGCCGCCTGAGCGTCGACGGCGCGGTTGCTCCAGCGACTCGACCGGGCCCGACAGCACAAGCCGCCTTCATCGTGCACCCGTCGCCAGGGCCGCCGGCCTGCCGGTGGCGACGCGGTCTCGGCCACCGGCTTTCGCCGCGTACAGCGTTGCGTCGGCCTGGAGCACCAACGCCGGCGCGCCACCGCGCTCGCTTGCGGTCCCCGCACCGACCCCGATGCTGACGGTCACGTGCGCGCCCGCACCCGCCACGCCATGCGGCACCGCCAGCGCACGTACCGCCCGCAGCATCGACTCGGCGACCGCGAGCGCGCCGTCCGCGTCGGTGTCGGGCAGCACGCAGGCGAACTCCTCGCCGCCGAAGCGCGCCAGCAGATCGCCCGGCCGCCGCGGCACCGTCGCGAGCGCCTGTGCGACGGCGCGCAGGCACGCGTCACCGGCCGGGTGCCCGTGACGATCGTTGTAGAGCTTGAAGTGGTCGATGTCGACGAGCAGCACCGCGATGGTTGCGCGTCGGCGCAGGCAGCGGCGCCACTCGCGCTCGAGGTGTTCGTCGAAGAGCCGCCGGTTGCTGACGCCCGTCAGTCCGTCGATGAACACCAGCCGGCGCAACAGGTCCGCTTGGCGCTTGAGAGTCAGGTGCGTGCGCACGCGCGCGCGCACGACGTTCGGGTTGATCGGCTTGGCGATGAAGTCGACCGCACCCGCCTCCAGCCCGCGCGTCTCTGCGACCGCGTCCCCGTGCGCCGTGACGAAGACGATCGGCGTGTCCTGCAACGCCTCGTCGGCTTTCATTCGCTGGCACGTCTCGAAGCCGTCCATGCCCGGCATGACCACGTCGAGCAGCACCAGGTCCGGCTGCTGCTCCCGTGCGACCGCCAGCGCCTGCTCGCCGCTGGTCGCCATGAAGACCTGGTGCTCGTCACCGAGCACGCGGTGCAGCGCTTGGATGTTGAACGGTTGGTCGTCGACGATGAGCAGCTTCGCACGGGGCGGCTCGGCGCCGAGCGGCGGCAGGGACGGTTGCAGGCGCGTCACGCGTCCCCCCCGGCAGCGGGCCCCGCAGCGGGCAGTGCCGCGCCGACTTGGCGGCACAGCGCCTGGGCGCGACCGAAGTCCAGTCGATCCATGGCCTCGTCCAATGACGGAAGCGCTTCGCCCAGCCGGTCGGCGTGTGCGCTGCGCAGCCGCTGGTACGCGGCGAGCGCGGCGAGGTCGGCATCGCGCAGCAGCGCGTCCAACGTCGACAGCTCGTCGCGCAGCGTATCGGGCCCCGCGGATGCATCGCCGGCATCGGCAGCCGGCGCCTCCAGGCGCCGCAGCGCCGCCAGCAACGCGACGCGCGCGCGCTCCGCGGCCTGGCCGACCGTGTGGACGAGCACGTCCCGAGCCTCGGGCGCCATGGCAGGCAGGTGCCGTTCGGCGCTCGCCGCCTCGTGCGACAGCGCCATCGCACCGAACGTGGCGGCCAACCCCTTAACCGTGTGCAGCAGGCGCATCGCGTCGGCGTGCTCCGGGCTCGCGAGGTGGCGCGCGAGGTCGGTCGGCAGTGTATCCAGATCGCCCAGGAAAAGACGCGCCGCACGTCCGTAGAGGGCCGTGTCGCCCCCCAGGCGCTTCAGCGCGGCATCGAGATCCAGCTCGACGGGCTCAGCCGTCGGCAGCGTCGGAGCCGCGGCATCGACGCTTTCCGGGTGACCCGCGCGGCCGACGTGCCGGTGCAGCACGCGCACGAGTTCGGCCAAGTCGATCGGCTTGCCCACGTGATCGTCCATGCCGGCCGCCAGGCAGGCCTCCCGGTCGCTGGCCATGGCGTTGGCCGTCATCGCGATGACGGGCAGCGCGTGCAGCCCCAGGTCGTCGCGGATCAGGCGCGTCGCGGTGAAGCCATCCATCACCGGCATCTGCAGGTCCATCAGCACCGCGTCGAAGGGCGGGTCCGCCATCGTGAGGGCGTCCAGCCCTTCCACGCCATCGCCGGCCAGCGTGACGGCCGCGCCCTCCTGCGTGAGCAGTTCCTGCGCCACCTGCCGGTTGTTGGCGTTGTCCTCGACCACCAGCAGGTGCAATCCCGCGAGCGGCATCGCGCGCGCCACCGGCGCGGTGAGAAGCCGCTCGCCCGCACCCCGCGCGCCGGCGACCGCCTCGTGCAGCATCGACGCCGTCACCGGCTTGACCAGGAACGCATCGAGCAGCGCCTGCTCGCTCGGGGGACGCCGCTCGAGCATCTCTCGCCCGTGCGCGGTCACCATCACGACCAGCGGAGCCGCGGCGCCGGCGGCGAGCTCGCGCAATCGTCGGCTGGTCTCCCAGCCGTCCAGGCCCGGCATCTTCCAGTCGACGAAGACGGCCTGATACGGGAAGCCCACGCCTGGCGGGCGCGCCGACAGCTTCGCGACGGCCGCCTCGCCGCTGTCCGCGAGGTCCACCGTCCAGCCGAGCGAGCGTGCCATCTCGGACAGCACTTGCCGCGCGGTCGGGTTGTCGTCGATCACCAACGCGTGCAGAGGGGACGGCGCATCGGCGGACCCTGACGGCGCGCCCGACGGCGCCTCCAGGCTCGGATCGGCAGGCGGCAGCGGCACCGAAACGCGGAACGAGAACGTGCTGCCACGACCCGGCGCGCTGTCCAGGCGCAGCTCGCCGCCCATCATGCCGACCAGGCGCCGGGAGATCGCCAGGCCCAGGCCCGTGCCGCCGAAGCGGCGCGTGGTGGACGCTTCGGCCTGGGAGAAGCCGGCGAAGATGTGGTCGTGGTGCTCGGGCGCGATGCCGATGCCGGTGTCGCGCACCGCGAAGTCCAGTGTCGCCCGGTCGACGTCGCGCGCCGCAAGGCGCACCGACACCACCACCTCGCCACGCAGGGTGAACTTGATCGCGTTGCCGGCCAGGTTGATCAGCACCTGCCGCAGCCGCAAGTCGTCGCCCACCAGCTCGGCCGGCACCGCCGGGTCGACTTCGTACAACACCTCGACGTCCTTGTCGCCGACGTTGGCCGACAGGATCACCGACAGGTCGCGCAGCAGCGCATCCAGCCTGAAAGGCTTCGGATCCAACGCCAGCTTGCCCGCTTCCACCTTGGAGAAATCCAGGATGTCGTTGAGCAGCCCCAGGAGGGAATGCGCGGCACCCTCGGACTTCTGCGCGTAGTCGCGCTGGCGCGGCGTGAGCTCGGTGCGCTGCAACAGCGCCAGCATCCCGATCACCGCATTCATCGGCGTACGGATCTCGTGGCTCATGTTGGCCAGGAACTGGCTCTTGGCGAGCGAGGCGGCCTCGGCGTCCTGCTTGGCCGCCATCAGTGCCTGCGCCGCGTGACGCAGGGCCGTGATGTCGGTGCGGATGGACACGTACTTCTCGATGCGGCCGCTGGCGTCCATGAACGGCGCGACCACGTTGTCGACCCAATACAGCGAGCCGTCCTTCGCGCGGTTGCACACCTCCGCGTGCCACGGCTGGCCGTGGGCGATCGTGCGCCACATGTCCTTCCAGAACTCGCGGGGGTGGGCGCCCGAGTTCAGGATCCGGTGAGTCTGTCCGACGAGCTCCTCGCGGGCATAGCCGCTGATGCGGCAGAAGGCTTCGTTGACCTCCGTGATCCGGCCGCTGCGATCGGTCACCGACACGATCGCGTACAGGTTCAGCGTGTCCAGCAAGGCCCGCGTCTCGCGCACGGCCGACTCGAGCCGCTCCTGCGCGTCTCGCCGATCCGTGGTGTCGGTGCCGATCGCCACGAATCCGGTCAGCATGCCCCCGGCGTCGTGCTGCGGCTGCAGGTCGATCTCCAGCCAGTAGAGGCGGCCGTCTCGCGCGCGGGCGCGCAGTTCCCCATGGAAGCCGCGACCGGCGTCGAGCGCGGCCTCGAACGCCGACATCGCGCCGCTGTCGGCGCCATCGCCCGGACTCAGCAGGTCTTTTGGCGTCGCACCGCGCGTGGCTTCTGCCGGATGTCCCGTGACACGCGCGAAGCCCTCGTTCGCCCAGGCGACGCGGCGCCGAGCGTCGGTGACGAAGACCGCGTTGGAGGTATTGCGGGCCACCGTCGCGAGCCGGTCGAGCTCGACGGTCAGCTTGGCGGCGAGCGACTGCGCCCGCACGCGCCCGGCGCCCAGCAACCAGACCGTCAGCGCGAAGGCGAAACTCAGCATCAGGCCGCCGGCAGCCGCGACCGCGACCGACGAGCGATCCACGCCCTGGTCGAAGGCAGCGGTGGTGGACGCGCGCAGCAGGAACGACTGCCCACCGATGGCCAAAGGTCGCTGGAGCGACAAGGCGTCGGGCCGAGCGTCGATCGCCGCGAGGGCCGCGTCGCGGCGCTCTTCGAGGGGCGTCGCTCGATCGTCGCCGCTCGAGGCCATGCGGCTGTCGTAGACGCGCGCGCCGCCGGCAGGCTCGTCACCGGCGAGCAACTCGAAGTCCACCAGGCCGTGCAGCTCGGCATCGAGCCCGCGCAGCAACTCGGCCGCGACGATCGGCGCGTACACCAACCCTACGAGTTGCGCCCAGCGTTGGTCCCGCCCGGCCGGGTCGGTGCCGGCGCGGTAGAGCGGCACCAGATACAGGAAGCCGAGGCCGTCACGGCTCGCGTCCTGCAGCAGGCGCACCGGTCCGGTCAGTGTCGGGCGCCCACGCTCGACGGCCTGCTCGACCCCTCGACGGCGCACCGGGTCGGAACCGACATCGAAGCCCCAGGCCGGCAGGTTCGCCCCCAGCGGTTCGATGTGCTTGATCACGTAGAGCTCGGCGGCATCGCCGGTCGTGATGACCGAAAACGCGGGGCCAGCGCCGTTGAGGCCGCGCTGCTGCGCGACGAAGGCGTCGAGGTCGGCCCGTGCCACCCGCTCGATCAGGCCGAAACCGCGGATGCCGGGGAACTCGGTCGCGAGGTCGCGGCTGCTCACGAAGGCGCCGAATTGGGCGCCGGTGAGGTTGCCGTTGGCTTCGTGCATGCCGCGAAGACCGTTGATGCCGTACAGCGGCTGGCCGAAGCGTCGCTCGATCTCGGCCTGCAGGTGGTCGGCGTGCTGCTCGAAGCGCAGCCGAGCCTCGCGCTCGATGTCGCCGTTCAGCCAGAGCGCCACGCTGGCGGTGAGCACCAGGCCGAGCGATTGGGCGGCCGCGGTCATCGCGATCACCCGGTCCAGCCGGCCCTTGGCCGTGACCTTGCCGGAGGCGGACGACGCCGTCATCGCCAAGACCGGCAAGGCGCCGGGTTCGACGCGGCCTTCGACCGCGGCGGCCGCAGCGGCCTTCACCGCACGGGCCGCCCGGCGCGTGGACGCCAGGCAGCGCCAGAAGACCGCCGGTCCGGCCAAGAGCAGCAGCAAGAGCGCATCGAGCAAGCCACCGGCCCAACCAACCGCCGGCAGCATCGGCTGCATGAACGGACGCAGTTGGTCCAGCCCGAGTCGGGCCGCCAAGACGATCGCTAGGATCTCGACGAATAGGCGAAACGGTTGCAGGCCGGCGTGCATGGGTTCCGAGGCGGTCGCATGAGGACATCAGCCCTCGGCCTGCGTGCGACCGGGCTTCTTTCCATCGAACCCGGAATTAAATCAGCGCCGGCTCCCGTGGCGGCTGCCCTTCGTCGGACCAGGAGCATCGCTCGGACGGAGAACCGGCGGGCATGGTCGGGGCGCCTGCGTGCGCAGGCTCCAGACGGCGTGTCAGGCCGTGGCCGCCGCGCCCGCCTCGGCCATCCGCTTGAAACGCTCCAACGCTTTTTCGATCAGGTCCGCCGGCACGATCGGGCCGAACTTCTCGGCCAGCGCCTCGCCCACCGGGCCGGCGGGCGGCTGGAACAGGGCACGCAGCGTCATGCGCGTGCCCTGTCCGCTGGCGTCCGGCTCGAAGCGCGCTTGCGAATCCTTGGGCAGCACCACGGTGTCCTGGCCGATCAGCTTGGCCATCATGCCGGGCTGCTGCCACAGCCGCTCCAGTTCGTCGGCCGGCTTGTCGATGGTCACCGAGCGCTCGACCTCGAACTGGTCCGGCGGCACCGCCGCGTAGCTTCTCCCTTCCGCCCCACCGGCGGTGTCCACGCCCATGGCCTGGTAGGCCGGGCAGTGGCCGGTGGTGCCGCGGTAGATGAGGCCGCCGCCCACGGCGGCCAGCGCGGCACGGCCCAACGTGCGGTTGCGCAGGTAGAGCATCACCAGCGCGCCGCCCAGCGCGGCGCCCGCCACGCGATCCCAGATGTTGACGTTCTGCCGACCTTGCATCGCGTGTGTCCTCCGCTCTGATGCGCGCCCACGGGCCGCGGGCTCGAAGCCCGTGAGCATGGCACGGATCGCGCCCGCAGCGGACGCGATCCGTGACCGTCCCTCAGGGCGCCACGCAGGCGAAGCTGGCCGCCGCGTTGACGTCGCCGCTGCCGTTGTAGCGCGGGTAGGCCGGCCATTCGCACAGCGGCCGCGTGCGCCCGGGCACCCCGATCGTGTCGGCCACGACCTGGTTGACCGGGACCACGCCGCGCTCGACCCAGGCCTCCAGCGCGGTCAGCGAGTCCCAGGCCGCGTTGAATTGGCTGCTGATGGCGTGGTTGTAGCCCGGGATCTCGTAGTAGCGCAGGAAGTCGGCCACCGCCGGCGCGCCCATCGTCGCGCGGATGCGCGACATGAGCTGGTGCGTGCCTTTGTTGGGGACCAGCCCGTCGTGGATGCCGTGCGCCATCAGGATCTTGCCGCCCTTGGCCCGGAAGGCCGAGAAGTCGGTGGCGTTGGCGTCCTGGATCGCGCCCAGCTCGATGATCCGGGCTTGGCGCGCTCCCGGGTTCACCGGGTCCAGCGCCAGCGGGTTGGCGTTCGGGTCGCGGGTCACGAAGAACTTGACCCACTGGTCCCAGAACGTGCTGCCGTAGGGCGGGTTGGTGGCCGGAGTGGTGGCGGTGGCGGCCACGACCGGCGGCATCGGGTTGGCCGGCTGGTCGGTGCCGAAGGTCAGCGTGAGCACCGTCGGCTGCACCGCGGCCTGGGCGGCCGTGAACCCGGTGGCGGGCACGCCCAGGTCGGTGCCCCACACGGTGTAGCCCGGGTAGACGTTTTCGCCGCTGGCCAGGCGGTAGGGCAGCACGGTCGGCTCGTTCATCAGCTTCACCGCCGCGACCATCTCGGCGGTCAGGCAGGAGGGATTGTTCTGGCCGGCCGGGCACTGGATCGGCGTGCCGTTCAGCGTGGCGGTCGCCGGATCGAAGCGCGCGTCGCAGGCCGGCTGGTTCGAGATCAGCCCGTCGGTCACGCCGTCTAGGCCGTCGCAGGCCTGCACCGCCGCGTCGAGCAGCACCTTGCGCTGCTCGCGGCTCGGGAACGCGTTGGGCCGCGCCATCGCCTGCGTCATGCGGCCCAAGTGCAGGTTCAGCGCGGTCGCGTTCCAGGCCGGGTACAGCACGATCGCACCGTCGAAGTCCTGCGGCCATTTGCCCACCGCGATCAGCGCCTCGCGCCCGCCGGTGGAGCCGCCGGCGAAGTAGTTGCGCTGCGGGCCGGCCGCGTAGCGCGCCTGCACGATCGCGATCGCCACGTCGCGCGTCTTCTTGAGCGCGTCGCCGCCGAAGTTGCGCAGCGCCTCGTCGTTGGCGCCGAAGCTGCCGTCACGACTGCCCGCGGCGCCGGCCTGGTGGCCCGAGTCGCTGCCGAAGGTCGCGTAGCCGCGGCCCAGCGGCGTGGGCTGGTTGGCCGGGCCCGCCGGCACGTTGCCCGTGCCGGTGGCGATCGAGCCGTTGTAGCCGCCGCCGCCGAACATCATCGTCTTGCTGTTCCACTGCGCCGGCAGGTTCACCTGGAACTTGATCTTCGGAGCGTTCGGGTCGACCGGGTTGATGTCGCCCAGCACGCGGCAGTATTCGCCGACGGCCGCCGCGCCCGCGCCGGCGGCCGGGACCACCTGCGTGGCGGTGACCACCGCGCCCGTCGTGGGCAGCCCGATCGATCCGGCAGGGATCGTCATGCCGTTGAGGTCGGGGCAGGCCTTGGCCTGCGCCGGCGGCGCGTTGTCGTCGTCGTCGCCGCCGCAGCCGACCAACCCGAATCCGGCGATGGCGACCAGCGCCCATGCGCTGGCCGATGAGCGTGCTCGCATCGTAGATCACGTTTCTACCCACGGGTATATTTCGAATGCGTCGTGCCCCGCCGCGACGCCCGTCGCCCTGCCTCGACATCCTGGACGCCACCCATGAGCGACCGCCCAGCGCCGTCCCCTTCCCCCGTCGCCGCGCCCACGCGCGAACGCGCCGACGCCGCGCTGCACGAGCACCTGCGCGCCCATGCGCGCCGCCAACCGGACAAGCCGGCCTACCTCTGGTACGGCCAGCCCATCAGCTTCGCCCAGCTGGACGCCCTGAGCGACGGCTTCGCGGCGCGGCTGTCGCAGCTGGGCGTGCGCAAGGGCGACCCGGTGGCGCTCTTCATGAACAACTGCCCGCAGTACGTCATCGCGCACTACGGCATTCAGAAGCTGGGCGCCATCGCCTGCCCGTGCGGTCCGCTCAACAAGGAGCACGAGCTGCACTACCAGCTCGCCGACCTGGGCGCGCGCGTGATCGTCGCGGCCGACGGCCTGCTGCCCGTGGTCGACCAGGTGCGCGCCCGCACCGCGGTCGAGCACGTCTTCGCGACCGGCTACGCCGAGCTGCTGCCGGCCCGCCCCACGATCGACCTGCCACCAGAGCTGGCGGCGCTGCACGGCGCGGCGCGCCGCGTGCCCGACGGCGTCGAGGACTTCCTCGAGGCCGCGCGCGCCGGCGGCACGCCGGCCGCCGTGTCCATCGACCCGGACGAGGACGTGGCGCTGATGACCTACACCTCGGGCACCACCGGCCTGCCCAAGGGCGCCATGCTCACCTACCGCAACGCGCTCTTCAAGACGCGCGCCTCGGTGGACACCCTGGGCATCGGGCAGGACGACGTCCTGCTGGCGGTGGCGCCGCTCTACCACATCGCCGGCATGCTGATGGGCGTGAACATCCCCGTGCTGGCGGGCGCCACCACGGTGCTGCTGCACCGCTTCGATGCGCTGGCCACGCTGCAGGCCATCGACCGGCACCGCGTGACCTGGTGGTACAGCGTGGCGCCCATGAACGTGGCGGTGATGAACCTGCCCGGTGCGAGCGACTTCGACACGACCAGCCTGCGCCGCAACCCGGTCACCAGCTTCGGCATCGCCTTCACGGAAGCGTTGGCCCGGCAGTGGGAAGGCTTCGCGCCCAACTGCCGATCGATGGAGGCGGCCTACGGGCTGTCGGAAACCCACACCATGGACACCTACATGCCGGCCGACGCCATCCGTTGGGGCACGCATGGCGTTCCGATACCCGGCAACGAGATCCGCATCCTCGACCCCGATACCGGCGACGAGCGCCCCCACGGCGAAGTGGGCGAGATCGTGCTGCGCAACGCGGGCGTCTTCAAGGGCTACTGGAACAAGCCCGAAGCCACCGCCCAGACGCTGCGCGACGGCTGGGTGCATACGGGCGACATGGGCCGCATCGACGAGGCGGGTTACCTCACCTTCATCGGCCGCTTCAAGGAGATGATCAAGGTGTCGGGGTACAGCGTCTTTCCCGAAGAGGTCGAGTCGATCCTGATCAAGCATCCGGCAGTGGCGCAAGCCGCCGTCATCGGCGTGCCCGACCCGGAAAAGGGAGAGGTGGTGAAGGCGTTCGTCGTCCGCAAGGCGGGGAGCGCGGACCGGGCCGACGACATCGTCGCGTGGGCGCGGCAGAACATGGCGCCCTACAAGGCGCCCCGGGACGTCGTGTTCATCGACGCGCTTCCAGCCACGGGGGCCGGCAAGGTGCTGCGCCGCCTGCTGAAGGACCCGGCCTGATGCTCGCGCGCGTGCTGGTGGCCAACCGGGGCGAGATCGCGCTGCGCATCGTCCGTGCGCTGCGCGACGCCGGCGTGGGCAGCGTCGCCGTGTTCGCCCGCGACGACGCCGATGCGCCGCACGTCGCGGCTGCCGATGCGGCGGTGGCGCTCGAAGCCACGGGTCCGCAAGCCTACCTGGACATCGCGCGGCTGGTGCGCATCGCGCGCGACACCCGCTGCGACGCCGTGCATCCGGGCTATGGCTTCCTGGCCGAGCGCGCCGACTTCGCGCGTGCGTGCATCGATGCGGGGCTGGTCTTCGTCGGCCCCACGCCAGAGCAGTTGGCGCTCTTCGGCGACAAGGCGCAGGCCCGATCGCTGGCGCAGCGCCACGGCATCGCGCTGCTGCCTGGCAGCGCCGGCCCCGCCACGCTGGACGAGGCGCGCGGGTTCCTCGCCGCCCAGGACGGCGCGGGCATCGTGATCAAGGCGGTGGGCGGCGGCGGCGGGCGCGGCATGCGCATCGTGCGCACCCAGGCCGATCTGCCCGCGGCCTACGAGCGCTGCGTGTCCGAGGCACGCGCCGCCTTCGGCGTGGACGGCGTGTACGTCGAGCGCTTCATGCCTTCCGCGCGCCACGTCGAGATCCAGGTCCTGGGCGACGGCCGCACGGTCGTCGCGCTCGGCGAGCGGGACTGCACGCTGCAGCGCCGCTTCCAGAAGCTGGTGGAGATCGCGCCCAGCCCGCTGCTGGCGGACGACACCCGGCAGGCGATGGTGCACGCCGCGCTGCTGCTGGCGCAGTCGGTGGGCTACCGTGGCCTGGGCACCTTCGAGTTCCTGGTCGACGAGTCTTCGCGCGACCTGCCGTGGGCCTTCATCGAGGCCAACCCCCGGCTGCAGGTGGAACACACCGTCACCGAGGAAGTGCTGGGGTTGGACCTGGTGCAGCTGCAATTGCAGGTGGCGGCGGGCCGGGACCTGGCCGCCCTGGGCCTGGACGCGCGCGACCCGCCCCGGCCGCGCGGCTTCGCGATCCAGTTCCGCATCAACGCCGAGCACCTGGAGGCCGACGGCCGGGCACGCCCGGCCAGCGGTCGGATCACGCGCTTCGAGCTGCCGACCGGGCCGGGCGTTCGGACGGACACCCACGCCTTCGCCGGGGCGGCGCCGTCGCCGCACTACGACTCGTTGCTGGCCAAGCTGGTGGTCCACGCCAATGGCGGGTTCGCCGATGCCATGCGCCGGGCCCGGCGGGCGCTCCAGGAGTGCCGAATCGAAGGGCTGGGGACCAACTTGACGCTGCTGCGCGCCATCGCCGCGCGGCCGGAGTTCGAGACACAGCACTTGCATACCCGGTTCGTCGAGGAGCACCTCGCGGCGTTGCTGGATGCCGCGGCGGCGGACGACCGCGAACGCGATTCGGCCGCGACCGCGCATCCGCCCCCCGGGCCCCGCGCTGCGCCTTCCTTCGAGCCCGCGCTTGCGGAGTCGTCGCTTTCGGTGGTGCGCGCGCCGATGCCCGGCCAACTCGTGCACATCGAGGTGTCGGTGGGCAGCGTCGTCGCGGCGGGCGCGCCGCTGACGGTGCTGGAGGCCATGAAGATGGAGCACGTGCTGCAGGCGCCAGGGCCCGGCCGCGTGGTGGCGGTGCACGCCACGGTGGGCGCCTTCGTGACCGAAGGCGAGGCGCTGCTGGAATTGGCGCCAGCCGATCCTGGGGCCGTCGCCGAGACGGCCGCGCAGGCGGTCGACCTGGACAACCCGCGCCCCGACTTGCAACGCATCCTGGATCGGCACGCCTTCACGCTGGACGCGAGCCGCCCGGCCGCCGTCGCCAAGCGCCACGCGCAAGGCGGGCGCACCGCGCGCGAGAACATCGCGGACCTGTGCGACGACGGCAGCTTCATCGAGTACGGCGCGCTGGCGATCGCGGCGCAATCGCGTCGTCGAAGCCTGGAGGACCTGGTGGCCAACACGCCGGCCGATGGCATGGTCACCGGCATCGGGACGATCAATGCGCGCGACTTCGGCAACGAGGCGGCGCGCTGCGTGGTGATGGCCTACGACTACACGGTGCTGGCGGGCACCCAAGGCCACCGCAACCACCACAAGACCGACCGCATGCTGGGCCTGGCGCATCGGCTGCGGTTGCCGGTGGTGCTGTTCGCCGAAGGCGGGGGCGGGCGCCCGGGCGACGTGGACGCGCCGGTGGTGGCCGGCTTGAACAACCACACCTTCAGCCAGTACGCCGCGCTGTCGGGCAAGGTGCCGGTGGTGTGCGTCGTGCACGGGCGCTGCTTCGCGGGCAATGCCGCGCTGGCCGGCTGCAGCGACGTGATCATCGCCACGCGGGCCAGCAACCTGGGCATGAGCGGACCGGCGATGATCGAGGGTGGCGGGCTGGGGGTGTACCCGCCGGAAGCCATCGGCCCGTCGCCGGTGCAGTCGCGCAACGGCGTCATCGACGTGCTTGTGGAGAACGAGGCCGAGGCGGTCGCCGTCGCGCGCCGGTACCTGTCGTACTTCCAGGGGACGCTGCCCGACTTCGGTTGCGCCGACCAGCGCCTGCTGCGCCATGCGGTGCCGCAGAACCGCTTGCGGGTCTACGAGATCCGCGACGTCATGGAACTGGTGGCCGACAGCGGCACGCTCCTGGAGCTGCGCGCCGGGTACGGTGCGGGCATCCTGACGGCGCTCGCGCGCATCGAGGGCCGCGCGGTCGGCCTGATGGCGAACAACCCGCGGCACCTGGGTGGCGCGATCGACGTCGACGCCGCCGACAAGGCGTCGCGCTTCATGCAACTGTGCAACGCGCACGGGCTGCCCGTCGTTTCGCTGACGGATACGCCAGGCTTCATGGTCGGGCCGGACATCGAGGCCCGCGCGCAAGTACGCCACGTGTGCCGCATGTTCGTGAACGCAGCGCACCTGCGCGTGCCGTTCTTCGCGGTGGTGCTGAGGAAGGGCTACGGCCTGGGGGCGCAGGCCATGACCGCGGGCGGCTTCGACGCGCCGGTGTTCACCGTGTCCTGGCCGACCGGCGAGTTCGGCCCCATGGGCCTGGAAGGGGCCGTCCGGCTAGGCTTCCGGAAGGAACTGGAAGCCGTGCCGGCCGGTGCCGAGCGCGATGCGGTCTTCGAGCGGCTGGTCGCGCAGCAGTACGCCAACGGCGAGGCGATCAACATGGCGCAGACGCTGGAAATCGACGCCGTGATCGATCCCGCCGACACGCGGGCTTGGCTGGTGCGCGGCCTCGAGTCCGCTGCGCGGATGGGCGGCACGAGCAGCGCTGGCGCGAACGGGCCGACTGGCGGCGGCCGCGGCACGGGGATCGTCGACGCCTGGTGAGGGCGGCCGGCCCCGGCCCGAAACGCATCTTGTTCGGCCGACCGTGGGATCCGGCCCGACAGGTGGCGGCCGATGATCGCGTATCCACGCGCATGATTCGCGCACGTGCAACGCGCGCCGCTTGCACGCCGAACAACCTGCAGCGGCCCTTCAATGCTTCAAGCTCCGACCCCTTCCGACGAATCCCGGCGACTGGCGGCGCTTCGCGCCCTGAACATCCTGGACACGGCGCCGGAAGAGCGCTTCGACCGCATCACGCGGTTGGCCAAGCGGCTGTTCGCCGTGCCGATCGCCCTGGTCAGCCTGGTGGATGCCGACCGGCAATGGTTCAAGAGCGCCGCGGGGCTTTGCGCGCCCCAGACGGGGCGCGACATCTCGTTCTGTGGCCACACGATCATGGGCGACGAGGTGTTTCTCGTTCCGGACACGCGGCTGGACGAGCGGTTCCATGACAACCCGCTGGTCACGGGAGAGCCCGGCGTGCGCTTCTACGCCGGATGCCCGCTGAGCGTGCCCGGCGGCAGCAGGGTCGGCACGCTGTGTCTACTGGACCGGGAGGCGCGCGCCTTCGACGAGGAAGACATGGCGTTGCTGCGCGACCTGGCCCGCATGACCGAGCAGGAGTTGGCCGCGCTGGCGCTGGCCACGCTGGACGATCTCACCTTGATCTCCAACCGGCGAGGCTTCGAGGCCATGGCGCGCCATTCGGTGAGCTTGTGCAGGCGCCAGCAACTGCCGGCGACGCTGCTCTTTTTCGACCTGGACGACTTCAAGAGCGTCAACGACCGCTTCGGCCACGCCGAAGGCGACCGCGCCCTGACCGACTTCGCCAACCTGCTGCGGATGACGCTGCGCGACAGCGACGTCATCGGTCGGCTGGGCGGAGACGAATTCGTGGTGCTCTTGTCCGGCAGCGATCTGCGGCAACAGGTCTTGACGATCAAGCGCATGCAGGCGGCTGTGGCCGCTCACAACGCGGCGGCGCGGCGCGGCTACGACCTGGCGTTCTCGGTGGGCGCGGTCGAATACGAGCCGGACCGACATGCCGACATCGGCGTTTGGCTGGCCGAGGCGGACGCTCTCATGTACATCGAGAAGCAGGCCCGCAAGGCCCGGCAGGCGGCCAAAGCCGCCTGAGCCGAACCGAACCGAACCGGGCCGGGCCAGTCGGCCGGCCCCGTCGAAAGCAACGATCAGCCGGTGATGACCAACTGGTTGTCCACCGACTTCACGCCCCGGATGCCGCGGGCCAGCGCCTCGGCCTTGCGACGCAGCGCGAGCGACTTCACCTCGCCACGCAGCCGCACCATGCCTTGCATGGTGTCGACGTTGATCTTGAGCGCGCTGAGTTCCGGATCAGCCGCCAATTGGGCCTTGAGTTGCGCGCCGATGGTCGCGTCGTCGACCACTTCGCCGGCGGTCCGCGAGGTGCCGGAGCCCGACTGCCCGCCCATCATGCCGGAGCAGCCGGCCAAGAACACCGCGGCGACACCTGCGACGATCAATCGTTTCATTGTTCACTCCCCCTTCTTGGTTGGGTCGAAACCGTAATGATGCCCCGATGCCGTGCAAGGTGCATGCCTTTCGGCACCAGGGCGGCGCGCAGGTCGAATTCCCCTGCGTTTGACAGGTCTTTCCCTGCCTGATTGAATCCGCCGGCCTTCCGACGGGGAGTAGCTCCCGCAGGGTTGCCGTCAATACGAGAGGTCGCGCGCCAGGCAGCGCACGGCCACTCCGGCGTCCCGGCCTGGCGCGTGCAATGCGCGCCGGGCAGCAAGACCGAAGGGCCAGGCGCGCATGACCCGAAATCCGCGGCCAAAGCGCCATTGCCGCCTCACTGAGGTTTCCCATTCCCGATGGTCTCGATCGGTACGCCCCTGATTTGGTCTTTGTTCGCCGTCTTCGTGCTCGCAGCGCTGGCGGTCGATTTCTTCGCCATGCGCAAGCAAGGCGCCCACGCCGTGTCCATGAAGGAAGCCACTGTCTGGTCGCTGATCTGGGTGGCGGTGTCGTTCGTGTTCGTAGGCTGGCTGTGGTGGTACCTGGGCGGCGCTTCGGGCGACCCGGCCGCCAGTGCGCTGGCCAACGCCAAGGCCCTGGAGTTCGTCACCGGCTACCTGATCGAAAAAGCGTTGGCGGTCGACAACATCTTCGTGTTCCTGATGGTGTTCACGTACTTCGCGGTACCGGCCGAGTTCCAGAAGCGGGTGCTGATGATCGGCATCTTGGGCGCGCTGGTGCTTCGGGCCGGCATGATCCTGGTCGGGGCGTGGCTGATCGCGCAGTTCCACTGGATCCTCTACGTGTTCGGTGCCTTCCTGCTCTTCACCGGCATCAAGATGTGGTGGGCCGCCGGCCAGGAGCCGGACCTGGATTCCAATCCTGCGCTGGGCTTCATCCGCAAGCACATGAAGATCTCGCCCGATTACGACGGCGAGCGCTTCTTCACGGTCAAGAACGGCGTGCGCATGGCCACCCCGCTGCTGGTGGTGATCATGCTGATCGGCATCGTCGACATCGTCTTCGCGGTGGATTCGATCCCGGCCATCTTCGCGATCACCACCGACCCCTTCATCGTGCTCACGTCCAACGTGTTCGCCATCCTGGGGTTGCGGGCCATGTATTTCCTGCTGGCCGGCATGCACGAGCGCTTCCACCTGCTGTCCTACGGATTGGCGATCGTGCTGGGCTTCATCGGCACCAAGATGCTGCTGATCGACGTGGTGAAGATCCCGATCGCGGTGTCGCTCGGCTTCACGGTGCTGGTGTTGGCCGCCACCATGGTGCTGAGCCTGCGGATCCCGCCGCGGCCGGGACACTCCGGCAGTGCCTACCCCTTCGGCGCCAAGAAGCAGGGCGTGCCCGGCGAGACGGGCGCCAAGCCGGCCGCGCCGCGCTGAGGCGCGCGCCGGGCCGGGCCGTTCGAGCCGCGGCCCGGACCACGGCATCGCACGTCGGCGCGCGTTTCCAGCGGCGGGATCGGAACGCGCCGTTCAATACGGTCGAATCGACGCGCCGACCGGCACGGCATACTCGGGAGATCCGCATCCACCCCTTCAGGCCGACTCTCATGAATTCCACCCACCACTCGCCAAGACGCGTCGTGCGCATGGCCCAGGGCATGCCCGCCAGCGACGGCGCGGGCGTGAAACTGCTGCGCGTCATCGGGCAACCCGCCTTGCCGGACCTGGACCCGTTCCTGATGCTGGACGAGTTCGGTTCGGACGATCCCAAGGCCTATCTGGCGGGTTTTCCCGACCATCCGCACCGTGGTTTCGAGACCGTCACGTACATGCTCGCCGGTCGCATGCGCCACCGGGACAACAAGGGCAACGAGGGCCTGCTGACCCCCGGCTCGGTGCAATGGATGACGGCGGCACGCGGCTTGGTGCATTCGGAGATGCCCGAGCAGGAGGACGGCCTGATGCAAGGCTTCCAGCTGTGGGTGAACCTGCCCGCCAAGGACAAGATGGGCGAGCCGCGTTACCAGGACATCGGCCCCGAGCACATTCCGGTGGTGCAGCCGGCGCCGGGCGTGATCGCCAAAATCATCGCCGGAACCCTCGACGGACAGCGCGGCCCGGTCGACACCGGCGCGACGCAGCCCATCTACCTGGACTTGCGCCTGGACGCGGGGGCGTCGATCGACCTGCCGCTGCCTGAAGAGCACAATGCCTTCGTCTATGTGTACGAGGGCGCGGCGGACGTGGGCGAGCCGGCGTCGCGCATCACCCGCGGCCGGGTGGCGGTGCTGTCCAAGGGCGGGCCCGTGCGACTGGCCGCTGTCGACACCACGCCCGCCGACGAACCGGTGCGCGCGATCCTCGTGGCCGGCAAGCCGATCGGCGAGCCGGTGGCCAAGTACGGTCCTTTCGTGATGAACACCCGGCAGGAGTTGCAACAGGCCTTCGAGGACTTCCAGGCCGGGCGCTTCTAGACGGGCGGACCTTGGCACGGTTCGTGCGCGCGCACCGGAGACGTCGACCTCGTTCCCCGATCGACCCTTCGCCAGAGGAGAGCCTTTCGTGCAACACGACGTGCTGCAGCTGGACATCCGAGGCACGCCGCAACGCTGGATCACGCCCGAGCAGGCAGCCCTGCACTACGCCACCGGCACCGTCGCCTGGGTGGGCGGCGCCACGCCGCTGCATGTGCTGCGCGGCGGCATCAACGCCATCACCGGCCTGCGTTCGGAAATCGAGGTGCACCCGATCGTGGCGCTGCGCGGCGCGCCGCGCATCGACCTGTACCGCGTCGCGCCGTCGGTGGCCAAAGAGAAGTTGTTCCGCCGGGACCGCTTCACCTGCGCCTATTGTGGGCAGCGATTTCCCGAGCGCGACCTGCAGTGCGAACACATCCTGCCCGCATCGCGCGGCGGCCGTTGGGCGTGGATGAACCTGGTCACGGCCTGCGGCCCTTGCAACCACCGCAAGGCCAACCGCACGCCGGACGAAGCGGGCATGCCGCTGCTGTACTTGCCCTACGTGCCCAGCCGCTCGGAGGACTTCCTGCTGCAGGGACGGCGCATCCGGGCCGACGTGCACGATTGGCTGGCCGCGCGCCTGCCCAGGGGGTCGAGGCTCACCTGAAGGTGCGCTGCGCGTTTGTCCGTCAGAATACGGGTTCGTCGCCAGCTGCCGGCGACGGAACTCCACCATGACCAACGGCGGCACTCCAGCACCAAACGTCCGCGCGGCCTGCGAGCCGTTCGAACCGAAGGCGACCGCGCCTGCGCCCGACCACCCGTCGATCGATGCGGGCGACCGCTTCAGGACGCTGTTCCAGCAGGCCCCCTTCAGCGTGCAGCTGTTGGCGCGCGACGGCCGCACGCTGGCGGTGAACGACGCGTGGGAGAGGCTCTGGCAAGCGAGCGATGCGCTCAAGGCGTACGTGCTGGGCGAGTACGACATGCTGGCCGACCCCCAGCTCGTGGCCACGGGCGTGACCGAGCAGCTCAGGCGGGCCTTCGACGGGGAGTCGGTGGAGCTGCCCACCATCGTCTACGACCCCGCCAGGCTCGGGCGGCCGGGCCGCCCCCGGCTCGTCCGGGCGTACGCGCACCCGGTGCGCGGCGACGATGGCGTGGTCGCCGAGGTCATGCTGATCCATGAGGACATCACCGAGCGCGAGGCAGCGACCGAGCGGCTCGCTCTGGCCACGCAAGCCGGGGGCATCGGAATCTGGGAGTGGGACATCGCGTGCGACGCGATGATCTGGTCCGACGAGGTGTACCCGCTGCACGGGCTCGCACGCGGTGACTTCGGCGGGCGGATGGCCGACTTCGCCGCGCTCGTTCATCCGGAGGACCGCGCTTCGGTTTCCAGTCGGATCGACGAGGCGCTGTCGGGCGAGAACGCGTACACGGCCGAGTTCCGCGCGGTGCTGCCGGACGGACGCACGAGATGGCTGTCGACTTGGGCACGGGTCCGCCGTGACACGGAAGGCCGGGCGGTGCACATGGTCGGCGCCACGATCGACATCGACCAGTACCGCAGCACCGAGGCCGCCTTGCGCCACAGCGAGACGCGGCTGCGGCTGGCCGCCCAGGCCGTGGGGCTGGGCTTTTTCGACTACGACCCGCAACGCGACGAGGGTTGGTGGTCGCCGGAGATGCGCGCGCTTTTCGGCGTGGCCCCCGACGGCCCGGTGCGCCGCGACGAGCTGATCGCGCGCATCCACCCCGAGGACCGGGCCCTGCATGCGGCCGAGTTCGCGCGGGCGCTCGACCCCGATCGTGGCGGCCACTACCAGTGCGAGTACCGGGTGCTGCTCGACGGCACCGTCCGCTGGATCCGGATCGAGGCGGGGGTCGCCTTCGGCGTTTCGGCGACGGATGCGAATGCCTTGCGCGTGATCGGCGTGGCGGTGAACATCACCGAGCAGCGCCGCGCAATGGAGCGGCTGCGCGAGAGTCAGGAGCGGTTCCGCCTCATCGACGAGTCGTCCGCGCTGGGCACGCTGGACACCGATCTCGTGGCGGGCACCGTGCGCTTTTCGACTGCGGCAAGCCGCATGCTCGACCTGGAGGGAGAGGTCCTGCCGCGCGACGCGCCCTATGAGCGGGTGCATCCGGCGGACCTCGAGCGACTGCGGGCGCACGTGGCCAACGCGATCGCCTCGGGCGAAGAGCGCGATTTCCGCGACCAGGTGCGCATCGTGCACCGCGACGGCACGGTGCGCTGGATCGAGCTGCTCGCCCACTCGCGCCTGGGCACCGATGACCAAGGCCGCCAACGGGTCTTGCGTTTCTGGGGAGTGGTCTGGGACGTGACCGAGCAGGTCCGCGTCATCGAGATCCTGCGCGAGGGTGATCGACGCAAGGACGAATTCCTCGCGATGCTGGCCCACGAGCTGCGCAACCCGCTCGCCCCGATCACCAACGCGCTCGCACTGCTGGAGCGCAGCGAGCCGCTGACCGGCCGTGGGCGCCAAGCGCTCGGACTGGCTCAGCGCCAGACGCGCCAGATGCAGCGGTTGGTGGACGACTTGCTGGAGGTGAGCCGCATCACGCGCGGCAAGATCGAATTGCGCTGCGAGGCGCTGAGCGTGCAGGCGGCGGTGCATGCCGCGGTCGAGGCGCAGCTGTCCGGCATCGAGGAGCGGCGCCAGACGGTTTCCGTGGCGCTGCCCGAGCGGCCGATCAGGATCGTGGCGGACCCGGCACGCATTTCCCAGGTGCTCGACAACCTGCTTGCCAACGCCCGCAAGTTCACGCCCGAGGGCGGGGCGATCCGCGTCGAGGTCGAGGCGCTGGCCGACGCGGTGGAGCTGCGCGTCATCGACAGCGGCATCGGCATCGCGCCCGAGAAGATCGGGCAGCTGTTCGAACTCTTCCAGCAACTCGACGTCACGCTGGACCGCGCGCAGGGTGGCCTGGGCATCGGACTGGCGCTGGTCAAGCGGTTGGTGGAGTTGCACGGTGGCAGCGTGCGCGCCGACAGCGCAGGGGTCGGCCAGGGATCGACCTTCGCCGTGCGGCTGCCGCTGCGATCATCGGACGGTGCCTGAGCTGGCCGCATCGGCCAAGCGCGGTGACGCGGCTCAGTAGGGCCCGAAGATCTGGATCAGCGTGCCACTGAAGAAGAACAACGCGCTGACCAGCAGCATCACCAGGAAGAAGACGAGCATCACCAGCCGCACCAGGCACCCGCCCACGCCCATGCCGCGGCGGCGGCGAGCCGTCGGCCGAACGATCGTCTCGGGGGGCGCACCACGTGTGGGTGACCCGCCGAGCGCTTCGAGCAGTTCTTCCATCGCCACTTCGCGCTCGTCACGCGATGGCGCGCCGCGCGGATGCGCGCCTGCGCCCGGACGCCGCGGCGCGGGCGTCGCCCCGCCAGCACGCCAATCCTCGGCGGCCGCGTCGGGACGCCGGCCCGCAGGGCGCGTCACCGGCGCCGGTGCCGGTGCCGCTGCCGGTCCGCGCGCCGATGGCACCGTCGGCTTGCGCGCGGATGCACGACCCGATGCGCGCCCGTTATCGCGCGACGCAGCCGCCTCGCCGAAACGGGCACCGCATTCCGGACACGTCGCCGCCTCGATCCATCGGCCCGGCGAATGATTGGCGCAGAAGTACCGCACCTGCGCTTCGTGGCAGGCAGCGCACTCGCCCGGCGTGGAGCGCGTCGTTCCGCAGTTGGGGCACCGCAGCGCGACGCCGCTCATCCCCTAGGCTCCGTGGCCGCCGCGACGTGTTCGGTGGCGGCCCCATCCGGCTCGGGATACAGCTCGTGGATCATGGCGGCCGGAACATGGAGCCGGTGGACCTGCGGCAGCGCGCCTTCGACCGCGCGCGCCACGGTCGGCGCACGTTCGCGCGGGCCGAACTGCTCTCGGTCCAGCCGGCGCGACAAGGCCACCGTGGTCAGCACCGGGTGAGCACGGTACGCGTCGGGGACCGCCCAGCGCTCCTCGATGTGGTCATGTCCGCGCACCATGCACGTCACCGGCCGCCCCAACGCGGCGCTCAGCGCGCAGAAATCGGCGAAGTCCTCGTGGCCGAACTGGCTGCCGCGCGAATGGCGGTTGGGCATCTTGCGGCGCGCCTTGGGGTGGAGGCGTGCCCACGTGAAGTCGGCCAGGCACGCCGGATCGTTCCAGTCCCCACCCTCGGCCAGGCGCGCGTGCAGGTCGACGAGCGGAAAGCCGCCGTGCGTGACCAGCAGGCCGTCGGGCATGAAGAGCGCGCGCGGCGTCTGCGCGAAAAGCCGCACGGCGACCTTGCCCGCGCGCTCGATCCATTCGTGCGACAGGTGCGCGTTCAGGAAGTCGCTGAAGTCCGAGGGCGACACGCTCGAGGCGAAGCGCACGCCGTCATAGGACAGCGCCTCGTCGTGGTTGCCGGTCACGATGCAGATCCGCTGCGGCGCCTCCAGGATCAGCTCGAAGACACGCAGCAACAGTTCCAGGCCGAAGCCGCCATCGTCGAACAGGTCACCGAGGAAGACGATGCGCGGTGCCGAGGCCGTGCCCTCGGTTGCGGCCCGGTCACGGATCAACGCCAGCGCGGCTTCGAGCGCGAGCAGGTCGCCATGGAGATCGCCGATGATCCAGGTGCCGGGCGAGTCGGCGGGGCGCACGCTGCCCACCGCGACGACGCGGTCCTGCGGGTCGGCCCGGTCGGCGTCGAAGAGCATGCCAGGGCCGCCGGCCCGGTCCAGCAGCGCCTCCATGCGCTCGACGGTGTCGCGCATGCGGGCGCGGATGGCGGGCGCGTCGACCACGGCGCGCACCGACGCCCAGTCCAGATCCTGGACGTCGATCACCGCGGGGACGACCGGCAGCCCGGACGGGGGGGCTGACACGCACGCCGGTCCGATGGGCTCTGCCGGCTCGGCGGGCCCCGCTTCCGCGGGTGCTGGCTCAATGCCGCCGGCGGCCAGTGGCTCGACCTCGTTCGGCTCCTCGTTCGGCTCCCCGCTCAACTCAGCGTCCCCGGACCGTGAGCGGCATCTTCACGATGCCCTTGGACTGTCGGCCCACGGCGATGGCGTCGCCATCGCGCAGCGGGTGTGGAGCGGTCAACGCCACGCCATTGAGCAGCGTCTCGTTGGTGGTGGACGCGATCGGTGACACCAGCCACTGCCCACCAGCATTGCGCTCGAGCACGCACTGGCGATCGTCCCAGAAAGCGCTGTCATCGCCGAACTGCCGCAACAAGGCTCGGCCGAGCTCGGTGCGGATGCGAACGCGCAGCGCGCTTCCACCGGACGCCACCAGCTCGATGCTGTCCGACGCCACGGGCTTGCCGGCTGCCGCGCCCGTGGCCGCAGTGCCCGCCGGCCTGGTCGCGGCCCCTGCGGAACGCCCCCAAGCCGTAGGCGATGCCGAGGCAGCCGTCGACGACGCGACAACCCGCGGTCCCCGCCCGCTCAACACGGCGCGCAACTCCACCGCCGTCGGCCGGGCCGCCGGGTCCGGCGACAGGCAGCGGTGCAGCATCCGGCTCACCTCGGCGTTGTCCGCGGGCGCGGGCATGCGGCCGGCCAGCACCGGCGGCTTGGCCGCATGCGCCAGCGCCAGCGCCGCGTACTCGGCCTGGTCCTCGCGCCAGTAGGGGTGGTCACCCGCCAGCAGCTCGTAGAGCATCAGGCCGCAGGTGAACACGTCGGAGGCCGGCAGCGGCACCGACTTGCGCGTCAGATGCTCGGGCGAGCGATAGTTGTCCGAACCGACATAGCCCTGGAAGCCGTGCCACGGCGCGCGCTTGTCGGCCAGCAAGGAAAAGTCCATGTCGATGAGCTTCAATTGATAACCCGAGCCGATGGTCGGGTCGGCAATCAGGTAGGCGTTGGGCGGCTTCAGGTCGGCATGCACGATGCGCGATTCGTGCAGCGCGGCCACGCCCGCCATCAGCACCTTGGCCCAGGTCACGTGGCGCGCCCACACCGCCGGGTCGCGGGTGGGCGAAACACCGGTGGCGCGGTGCTTCTCGCGCGACTCGTCAATCATGTGCTGCAGGTCGGCGCCGTTCTCGACGAACTCGTAAGCCTGGAAGTAGCATGGCCCGCCCCAGCGCTCCTCGAAGGCGTCGACCTGGCGCACGGCGAAGTGCGCGGCCGCGCCGTCACGCACGCGCGCCGACAGCTCCTTCTGGTAGGCGATGAAGTCGTCGTACCAGACCACGCTGGGCGCGGGCGACTTGTACTGCTTCAGGAACACCTTCTGGCCGGAGGCCGACTGCGCCCCGTAGGAGATCGCCATCATCCCGGGCCCGAAGACGCGCGTGACGCGATAGCCGCGCAGCACGTCGCCCACCTTGAGCTTCTTGGCCATGGTCCGCAGCGGCTGGCGCGGGCCGGCCTTACAGCGCCACGGTCTCGGCGGAGCGCGACACGCTGGCGGCCAGCTGCTTGAGCGTCGTGCGGAAGGCCACCGGGTCGGAAGTGAACTTCTGCAGCGCTTCCTGCGGACCCATGCCTTCGTACTCGACCACTTCCCATTCGGACTTGTCGATCTGGCTCAGGCGGTCGTAGCCCTCGAAGTTGGGCGCGAAGAGGCTCAGGATGATGCGGTTGGCCATGATCACGTTGGCCACGTCCTGCAGCGACCCGCCCTTGGCTTCGGGCAGCGTCATGGTCTCCTTGAACGAGGCGTCGGTGAACACGATCACCACGCGAGCGGCGTCGCTGCGGTACCGCCACTTGTCGGGCTCCTCAGTCTGCGCCCCTTTGGGCACCGAGGGCATCGAGGCGACCTTGAACAGCGCATCCAAGAGCGACTCGGGCTCGTCGCCGCCGCCGGCGGCCTGCAGGCCGCCCAACTGCGCCTTGAGCGCGGACGCATCGCGCACGAAGGGGTTGTCCACGATGCCGGGCAGCCCCTCGGCCCCGGCCGACTCCAGGTCGCGGTAGCCCACCACCTTGCCGCGCCAATCCTTCACGGGGGCGGCGTTGTTGGCGTCGCCACGGGAGAGCGAATCGATGAAGGCCTCGATGTTCTTTCGCAGCGCGTCGATGCAGGGCGCCATGCTGCCGCTGATGTCGACGACGAACACGATGTCGGCCACGCCCTTGGTCTTGGCCCGGGCCGCTGGCGGCGGAGGCGGGGCTGCGGTCGCGTCGGCTTGCTGCGCGGGGTCGGTGGTGCCCGCATCAGCCTCGGCCGGGGCGAGTTCCGCCGTGCCCACCGGCTCCAGCCCGGCCTCGGCGGAGGCGCCCGTGGGGTCCAGTTGTTCCGGCGACAGCAGCGCCTCGTTGGCGTTGATCGTGGCGGGGGAGGACGGATCGGGATGCTCGGTGCCGGCCATGGATGGGGCCTCCGGGAATGAACGCGCAAGTGGAAACCGGCCGGTGCGACGGCCGGCCTCGGGGGAGGCTTGGGGCGGGCAACTTCGGTGCCCGCGGGCGGCTCCGGCGGCCCCGGCGGGTCACCGGGTCACCGGATCACCGACTCAGCGGCTCAGTTCGTCGTACAGCGCGACGAACTCGCCCGTCACCTTGTGTCCAGGCGCGAAGTGCACCAGCGGCTTGGCCGCCGTGCGCGACTCGCGCACCACGACCGAGGCGGACAGCTTCGTGTCGAGCACCGCCAAGCCCTCGTCCACCAGCGCCTGCACCACGCGCTGGGGCAGGTTGGAGCGCGGGTTGTACTGGTTGACCACCACCATCGAGCGCAAGCCCTCGTTGTGGTCCTCGCGGATCTCGTCGATGGCCTGGTTCAGGCGGTACAGCGCCTGGCGGGCCATCTCGTCGCAATCGAAGGGGATCAGGCAGCGGTGCGAGGCGATCAGCGCAGAGCGGCTGAAGAAATCCAGCACGGGCGGCGTGTCGATGTAGACCTCGTCGTAGCCTTGCAGCGTGGCGAGCGACTTGCCGAGCTTGGTGTGCTTGGAGCGCGACTCCAGCCGCGATTGCAGGTCGGTCAGCCCCGCGCCCGCGGGCAGCAGGTGCAGATGCTCGAAGCCGGATTCGTGGATGCACTGGTCCAGCGTCATGGGCCGCGCCTTGAACGACAGCGAATCCTCGTAGAAGGCGGCGATGGTGGCGCCCGTGTCGTCCATGGTGCGGCCCACCAGCGACAGCGTGGCGTTGGCCTGCGCGTCCAGGTCCACCACCAGCGTCTTGCGCCCGCGCGACGCCGCGATGGCCGCCAGGTTGACCGCGATGGTGGACTTGCCGACCCCGCCCTTGCTGTTGTGGACCGTGGTGATGAGCATCTTCGCGATGGATGGGAGGAAAGGGCTGGACCGGGCGAAGGGTACCGCGAGGCGCACCGCCCAGCCGCCCGACCCGCGCCCGGGCAATTCGCCCCGGGGCAGGTCCGCATCCAACGATCGGCGCTCAGCGCACGCGAACCACCCCGCAAGCCAGTCTCGCCCCCGAGTTGCCGGACGGCTGGCTGCTGTAGTCGTCCGGATCGCGGTGCACGATCACGCTGCGGTTGATCACGCTGCCCGCCCCGCCGCGCACGCTCAACTCGCTGCTTTCCCAGCGCAACGTGGCCGCCCCTTGCGCGTCCGCCCGCAGGTTCGGCAGGTCGCCCGGATGCCGGTTCAGGCTCGCGAAGTGTCCGTGCGGCGCGTTGCTCGGATTGAAGTGACCGCCGGCGCTCTCGGCGTCGGGGCTGGAGCAGTCACCGCGCTCGTGCACATGGAAGCCGTGCTCGGAATTCGGCCGAAGCCCCGTGATCGTGGCCGTCACGACGGTGCGACCGCCGCGCTCGGCGAATTCGACCGTGCCCGCGGCGGTGTTGCCCGCGGTGGGTGACAGCGCGGCGGTGGCGCGTGGCGCCCAGGGGGGCGCGTAGCCTGCGCAGCCGGTCAGGGCGGCGGCGGCCAGCACGGTGCCGATGAAGGATGGAATGCGCATGCCGGTGCTCTCCTCGGGTTGGTGGCGTCGGTCGGGGCCACGGGGGCTTGCGAAGCGCATGCCCGCTCGGTCCGCGCCATCCCCGGATCGCCCCGTCAGCGGGGCGGGTCCACCAGCCGCCGCACCAGCGCCGCCAATGCCGCCTCCAGGTCGTCGCACTGGCCCGTGTGCACCGGCGATGTCTGGATGATGGTGCTGCGCGGCGCGGCCAACCAGTGGAAGCGCTGGCGCACCGGCAACCGCGCGATCTCGCCCGCGGCGGCGTCGCCCGCGCAGACCCGTTCGATGGCCGCGAGCGCGCGGCCGATCATGTCCAGGTCAGCCGTCGGGTCCAGCGCCTGCACGCGCGCCGGGTCCAGCCGCACCGCGGCCTTGAGCCAGCGGTTGGTCGAGCACGACAGGATTACGCCCGCGTTGACGAACTCGCCCCGGTCCACGCGCGGCACCACGCGCAGCACGGCGTAGTCATAGGTGTGCAGCGCGGGCACGGACGGCCTCCTCCACGAAGACGCGCGGTGCGCGCAACCGATCGGTCAGCACGCGCACGTAGGCGGCGCGTTGGCGCGCGGCGTCGGGCATGCCGTCGGTGGGCTCGAGCCAGGCGTCGGGCACGCGGGCCACGGCCTCGGCGATCGCTTCGGGCGTGAGCCGCTCGGCCAGGCGCGCGTCCGCGGCCTGGAGGTCGTCGGCCAGTGGCAGCAGCACGTGGTCACGCACCCGGGCAAAGGGCGAACGCGCCAGCGCCTCGGCCTCCTCCCAGCGATGGTGGAACCACAGCGCCGCGCCGTGGTCGATGATCCAGAGCTTGCGGTGCCACATCAGCAGGTTCGGGTTGCGCGCGGTGCGGTCGACGTTCAACGTGAATGCATCCAGCCAGACGATCTCGGCGGCCAGCTCGCCGGACGGGCGCAGCACCAGCGGGTCGTAGGTGAGCGACCCCGGCAGCCAGTCCATCGCCAGGTTCAGGCCGACGCTGGCGCGGATCAGGTCTTGGATCTCGGGGTCGGGCTCGGTGCGCGCGAGCTCCGCATCCAGTTCCATGAACACGAGCTCCGGGATCGGCAGGCCGGCCGCACGCGCCAGCTCCCCCACGATCAGTTCGGCAACCAACGTGCGGGCGCCCTGCCCCGCCCCGCGGAACTTGAGCACCCAGGTGCCGTCGTCGTCGCCCTCGACGATCGCGGGCAGCGACCCGCCCTCGCGAAGGGGCGTCACGTAACGTCGGGCATGGACGGTTCGCAGCTTCATGAGGGCGATTCTGCCCAAACCGGCACCGCAGCGGGGCATTCCTTGCGCCGGACACGGCTGCGGCCTACCTTGACCGGACCTGCGCGTGCCGCAGGCACGCCATGAGATCGGGCACGCGGAACGTCCACCGCCCGCCAGCCCGTCAAGGCCGCGCGTCCTGACCGTCCCGACCATCCTTCGCGCCATGTCCACCCACGCCCAGACGATCCAGGTTCCACATCTCTTCGGCTCCACCATCGGCTACCGCTTCGGCAAGCCCCACGACCCGGCGCTGCCCACGCTGGTCATGGTCAACTCGTTCACCACCTCGTCCGAGCTGTACCGCCCGCAGTTCGCCGACGAGGCGCTTTCGCGCGCGGCCAACCTCCTGGCGATCGAGCCCTACGGGCACGGCGACACGCGCACGCCGTCGGAGCAATTCACCTACTGGGACTCGGCGATCGCCAACCTGCAGGTGCTGGACGCGTTGAAGATCCCGTCCGCCTTCGTGCTGGGCACCTCGCAAGGCGGCTGGATCGCCGCGCGCATGGCGATGCTGGCGCCGGCGCGGATCAAGGGGATCATGCCGCTGGGCACCTCGATGGACTTCGAGAGCGCGCGCAGCCAGCAGCTGGGCTGCTGGAACGGCGTCGAGTTCTGCACGCCCGCGATCGATGGGCACGCGGCCCCCGTGGGCGACGACTGGACCGTGGCGCCCGAGTTCGTCGAGGCGCTGCTGCCGGCGGGCTTCGGGCCGGACGTCCCGCCGGACGAGCGCGCCTTCTGGCTCGCCACGCTGCAGCGCAACTACACCGGCGACGAAGGCCGCCGGCGCCTGCGGATGTGCGCGATCAACCTGCGCGACCGCGACGGGCTGCACGCGCGGCTGGACGGGGTGAAATGCCCGGTGCTCTGGTTGCACGGCACCGCCGACCAGGTCTATTCGGTGGCCAATGCCGAAGCCGAGATCGCGATGTTCACCAGTGCGCCGGACGCCACGCTGCGGGTGGTCCAGGGCGGGCAGCACTTCCTGAGCGCGTCCAACCCGCGGGAGGTGAACGAGTCGGCGATCGAGATGATCGGGCGGTACCGGTGAGTGCATGGCCGTGCTGCAGGCGGGCGCGAAGGCTCGGCCGGGCGATCCGGCGCGTCGCCAGTTAGCCCGGGCTCAGTCGACCACCGCCGTCGCCTCGATCTCGACCAGGAATTCGGGCAGGGCCAGCCGCTCGACCCCCACGACCGTGTTGGGCGCGGGCGGCGCATCGCCGTAGAACTCCTTGATCAGGCCGCAGAGCGCCTGCAGCTGCTCGGGCGTGTGCCGCACGACGTAGGTGCGCAACCGCACGATGTCGGCAGGCGTGGCGCCGGCCGACGCGAGCGCGACCTTGAGGTTGGCGAGGCATTGGCGTGCCTGCTCGACCAGATCGCCCGGTCCGGCCAGCGCGTAATCGCGGCCCCAGGCCACCTGCCCGGCGCAATGCACCGTGCGGCCGCCGCGGCTGACGGCGACGTGCGAAAAGCCGAAGGGGACGCTCTCGTAGAGCTGGTCGGAATTGACGATCTCGCGCGTCATGGGGTCACCTCGCAAGGGGTTGGCCGTCCACAGCCGACCGATCGTACTCCGGCAATGCGCCAGCGGTCACCGAGGACGCGCGACTCCGATCACCCGACCAGGACGCCCTCCTCGTCACCTGACCGGCGTCTCCCCGAGATGAGCCGCGCTGCCGGCTCCAGCGCGCGAAACCGTTTCGGGCCGCGGCGCTTGCATGACATCGCCGATGATGTCACCATCGGATATGCGCTTGGTCTTGGACAACGACGTCGTCGTTGCGGCAATGCGTGGTCCGACGGGCGCTTCGGCCGCGTTGCTCGATGCCGCAGCAGATGGTCGGATAACGATCGTCGCGAATGTCGCGTTGATTCTGGAGTACGAGACAGTCTGTCGCCGCGACGAGCATTTGGTCGCCGCAGGGCTCGAGTCGGCGGACGCCGAACTCTTCATCGACGCAATTGCCGCATTGTGCGACCCGGTTGAGAGCTTCTTTGTTTGGCGTCCGCAATTGCGTGACCCCGCAGATGAGATGGTGTTGGAGGCAGCAGTGAATGGCAGAGCCGAAGCAATCGTCTCCTTCAACCTGCGCGACTTTGGGCCGGCCCCGGCACGCTTCGGTGTGAAGCTGCTGCTTCCAAAAGACGCTTATCGGAGGGTTCGCCTGTGAGCGATATGTCGACCTACCCGCTGCGACTGCCAAGATCGGTGAAGGCGGCCGCCGAGAAGTTGGCCCGCGAAGAGGGCATCAGCATGAACCAGTTCGTGGCAACCGCCGTGGCGGAGAAACTGGCGGCGATGCGCACTGCTCAGTTCTTTGCGGAACGGCGCAGCCGCGCCGACTTGGCGGCTTTCCGCAAGCTGTTGCGCCGAGCCGGTGGCGAGCCGCCCCGGCAAGGCGACGAACGCGGCGAATGACGCCGTGCCGCGTGGCGGCCCTGCAACCCGAACGCATGGCCGCCAGCCACGCGCTCGAGTCCGACACCCACGGCCTCAACCCTGCGGGAACGGCATCTCCCGCGGCGCCGTCCCACCGGTGGCGCGTGCGATCGCGTTGGCGAACGCCGGCGCCAGCGGTGGCAGGCCCGGCTCGCCGATGCCGGTGGGCGGGTCCGCGCTGGGCACCACGTGCACCGCGATCCTGGGCATGTCGGTGATGCGCGGCACCGCGTAGTCGTTGAAGTTGCCCTGCTCGACCACGCCGTCCTTCAGCGTGACGGCCGCGCCCGGCAGGCACATCCCCAAGCCCATCAGCGCCGAGCCCTGGATCTGCGCCTCCACCGACATCGGGTTGACCGCCAGGTTGCAATGCACGCCGGCCGTCACGTTGTGCAGCTTGGGCATGCCCTTGGCCACCGACGCCTCGACCACGTAGGCCACCACGGTGTTGAAGGACTCGTGCACCGCCACGCCCCACGCGTGCCCCTGCGGCAGCGTGCGCTTGCCGTAGCCGGACTTCTCCACGGCGAGCTTCAAGGCCGATTCGTGCCTCGGATGCTTGCCCTGCATCAGCTTCATCCGCATCGCCACCGGATCCTGGCGGGTGGCGCGCGCCACTTCGTCCAGCAGCGTCTCCATCACGTAGGCGGTGTGCGTGGAGCCCACGCTTCGCCACCACAGCACCGGCACGTTGACCTGCGGGTGGTGCACGGTCAGGCGCATCGGGAGGGCATAGGGCTCCTTCATGCCTTCGGTGGCCGTGCCGTCGATGCCGTTCTTGACCAGGAAGGCTTCGAAGGGCGAGCCCTTGACGATCGACTGCCCGACGATCACGTGGTCCCACGCGACGATGTCGCCCTGCGCATCCAGGCCGATCTCGGCGCGGTGCACGTGCATCGGCCGGTAGTAGCCGCCCTTGATGTCGTCCTCGCGGCTCCACAGCGTGCGGATCGGCGCTTGCACGCCGGCGGCGTGCGCGACGCGCGCCACCTGGCAGGCTTCCACCACGTAGTCGCTGGAGGGGATCGCGCGCCGCCCGAAGCCGCCGCCCGCCATCTGCGTGTTGACCTTGACCGCCTCGGGCGCCACGCCCAGCGTCTTGGCCGCGGCCATCGCGTCCAGCCCCGGCATCTGCGTGCCCATCCACAGCTCGGCCTTGCGCCCGTCGTAGGCCACCGTGCAGTTGAGCGGCTCCATCGGCGCGTGCGCCAGGTACGGGAAGACGAACTCGGCGCTGATCTTGCGCGGCGCGTTGGCCAATGCCGACACGTCCGCGTCGATCGCGGTCATGCCGGGCTTGCGAGCCAGCTCCCGGTACTGCGCGATCAACCGCGCAGTGTCGGGGCGTTCCACGCCGCTCGTGTCCCAGTCCACCTTCAGCGCGTCGCGGCCCTGCTTGGCCGCCCAGTAGCCGTCGGCGATCACGGCCACGCCTTCGCCGCCGCGATCGGTGGGCACGCGCAGCACGGCCTTCACGCCGCGCACCACCTTAGCGGCCGCGTCGTCCACCGCGCGGGGCTTGGCGCCGAACACGGGTGGGCGCGCCACCACCGCGGTCAGCATGCCGGGCACGCGCACGTCGATGCCGAAGTCCTGTTGGCCGGTGGACTTGGCCTGCGCGTCCAGGCGGCGCGTGGGCTGGCCGATCAAGCGGAACTGCTTCGGGTCCTTCAGCGTCACGGCCTGCGGCACGGGCTCGCGCATGGCGGCCTCGGCCAACTCGCCATAAGGCTTGCGGCGGCCCTTGGCGTCGAGAACGGCCCCGCGCTCGGTGCGCAGGGTGGCCGGATCCATGTTCCATTCCTTGGCCGCGGCCGCGACCAGCATCACGCGGGTGCGCGCGCCCAGCTCGCGGTATTGGGTGAAGGAATTCTTGATGGAGTTGGAGCCGCCCGTCAGGTGCATGCCGAATGCGGGGTCGAAGTACGCCGGGTTGGCGTCTCCATGGGCGGTGCGCACCTTGGACCAGTCGGCATCCAGCTCTTCGGCCAGGATCATCGCCAGGCCCGTGTGCGTGCCTTGGCCGAACTCCAGCCGGTTGACGGTGACCGTGGTGGTGCCGTCACGGTCGATGCGCACGAAGGCGGCGGGCTGCTGATTGGGCTTGAGGCCGGCGGGCGCACCGCCCTTTCCGTTGGCGTCCTGCGCCGCGGCGGCCAGCGGGAAGACGCCCAGCGCGAAGCCGGCGCCCGCGCCGGAAAGCTTCAGGAAGCTGCGGCGGTCGAGGGCGGCGTTGCCGGAGGCATCGGCGTGCGCGCCGCGTCGGGAAAGGACCTTGTGCAGGTCGGCGGCGATGGCGGAATCGAAATGCATGGTGTGGGCTTCCCGGTCAGGCCAGCGACGACGCCGCGTCCTTGATGGCCGCACGAATGCGGGCGTAGGTGCCGCAGCGGCAGACGTTGCCGGCCATGGCCTGGTCGATGTCGGCGTCGGTGGGACGGCGCTTGGTCCGCAGCAGCGCCGTGGCGCTCATCACCTGGCCGCTCTGGCAGTAGCCGCACTGGGCGACGTCGTGCTTGACCCACGCGGCCTGCACCGCCTTGCCGACGCGGTCCTGCCCGACGGCCTCGATGGTGGTGAGCTTCTGGCCGGCCACCGCCGACACGGGCGTCACGCAGGAGCGCACCGCCTGGCCGTTGACGTGGACCGTGCAGGCGCCGCACAGCGCCTGGCCGCAGCCGAACTTGGTGCCGGTCAGCCCCACGGTGTCGCGCAGGGCCCAGAGGACGGGGGTGTCGGGGGCGACGTCGACGACGACGTCCTTGCCGTTGATGTTGAGCTTGGTCATCGGTCGCCAGGGGGTTTCGGCGCGCATCGGCGCGGGGGATAGGACACTGTAGCGCAGGCGGGTGGATCCGTGCGCGGCCGGACGCCGGGCGCGGTGGAGCCAGGCGTTGGCCTGCAGCACAATGCGCCCGATTCAATGCGACAGAAGGGAAGAAGCGATGCTAGAACGCTGGTAACACAACGGATCGTAACGGCGCGGCAAGCACCAATGCATTGCAAATGCGATACACTGCCATCATGAAGACCGCCACCATCCCATCCGTCCGGGTCGAGCCCGAATTGCGAGCCGAAATCGAGACCATGTTGGCCGAGGGTGAAACGCTTTCGGAGTTCGTCGAGGCTTCGGTGCGCGCCGGGCTGGAGCGTCGACGGGTGCACGCGGAATTTATCGCCCGGGGCTTGCGATCGCGGGACGAAGCGCATCGCACCGGCCAGTACGTTGAAGCCGATACGGTCTTGGACACGCTGCAGCGCAAGCTCGATGCAGCGCGAAGCCGCGTTGCGAAGACACGCAGGTGACTTGGCGCGTCCGGCTGACGCGCGAAGCTCGAGCCGACCTCGAACGCCTGTTCGACTTCATTCTCGAGCGAGAGCTTGCTCGCGATGGCAGTGACCTGTTGCTCGCCGAGAAGGCGCTGGCGGCAATCCGCGCAGGCTTCGAGACGCTGCGAAGCTCGCCATTCACATGCCGCAAGGCAGCGCGCAGCCCGTTCCTGCGCGAGCTGATCATCCCGTTCGGGCGGTCCGGATACGTTGCCCTCTTGGAAATCGAGGACGCCAGCCATGTGCTGATCGTGGCCGTGCGTCATCAGCTCGAAGACGACTATCACTGACCGCTCGATGCCACCGATCCCCACACCAGCGTGAACGATTCCTCGACCAACGGAGATGCAGCGCTCAGGATTTCGTGCACATCGTGGGCGATGACCAGGGCAGGGATACGTGCTCTTGCGCCCCAGTCGAGGCAAGATCAGGGCAGCGCGGTCGTCAGCGCATGACACGTGCGAATGAACGGGGAGACACCTCATGACCTTGGACGAATACGCCCGCTTCGATGCGCTGGGCCTTGCCGACCTCGTTGCTCGCCGCGAGGTCACGCCCACCGAGCTCGCGCGGCTGGCCGCCGACGCCATCGCGCGCGTGAACCCCGCGATCAACGCGGTCGTCGAGACCTACGCCGACCGCATCGAGTCGCTGGACGAAGCCACCCTGGGCGACGGGCCGTTGCGCGGCGTGCCCTTCCTGATGAAGGACGTCTTCGGCCACGAGGCCGGCCGCAAGATGGAGTTCGGCAGCCGGCTGTGCGAAGGCATGGTCACGCCGCTGGACAGCCACTACACGACGCTGGTCAAGCGTGCGGGCGTCAACGTGATCGGGCGGTCGGCAGCGCCCGAATACTCGATGGCCGGCACGACCGAGGGCAGGTTGTACGGCAACGCGTCGAACCCCTGGCGGCAGGGCCATTCGGCCGGCGGCAGCAGCGGCGGGGCGGCGGCGGCAGTGGCGGCCGGCATCGTCCCGATCGCGCAGGGCACCGACATCGCGGGCTCCATCCGCATTCCCGCGAGCCTGTGTGGCGGTGTCGGCCTCAAGCCCTCGCGCGGGCGCGTGTCTTTCGGGCCGATGCTGGACGAGAACGGCTACGGCCTGGCGCAGAACTTCGTGCAGGCGCGCACGATCCGCGATGCCGCGGCGTTGCTGGACGCGCTGGCCCTGCCGCAAGTGGGCGACCCGTTCATCATCCCGCGGCCGGCGCGGCCCTGGGCCGAAGCGGCACGCCAGGACCCGGCGCGGCTGCGCATCGGCTGGTCCACCGCGGCATTGATGGGCGTGGCGACCGACCCCGAAGTGGCGCAGGCGGTGCAGCGCACGGCGCAGCGCCTCGGCGAGATGGGCCACGCGGTGGAGGAAGTGGACGCGCGCATCGACGGCCTGGCCACCATGCGGGCGATGATGGACGTGTGGTTCTTCGGTCTGGACGCGCGGCTGGAAGGCTATGCCAAGCGCACCTCGCGGACGGTCGGGCCGGACACCGTGGAGCCCTTGGTGCTGAAGGCGTACGAGCATGCGCGCGGCATGCGCGCGGCGCACTTCATGGCCGCGATGGCCATGCTGAACCAAGCCCGGCGGCAGCTGGCGCAGGTCTTCACGCAGTGCGACGTGTGGATCACGCCGACCACCGCGCGGCCGTCGGAGCCGTGGGGGCGCTACCACCTCGGCCGCGAGGACGTGACGCTGGAGAACGCGCCGCAAGAAGTCTTCGCGCCGCCGTGCCAGTTCACGCTGCCGCACAACATCATGGGCACGCCTGCGCTTTCCTTGCCGTTGGCGATGCACTCGGCAGGGTTGCCGATCGGGGTGCAGTTGGCGGCCGGGCCAGCACGCGAAGACGTGCTGCTGCAGTTGGGAAGGTTGCTGGAGGAAGCGATGCCGTGGAAGGACCGAGTGCCGCCGCTGCACGTGTCGGGCCAGCCGGCGAAGCGATGGGCAGGCTGAGCGGTCGTGCGTGGCGGTGGGCGCCCTGGGCGATCGCGACACTGCTCCTGCTGCTTCCCTTGGTCGCCATGCGGCTGACCGACGAGGTCGCCTGGGACGGGTTCGATGTCGCCGCCGGCGCCGCGTTGCTGTTCGGCGCCTGCAGCGCCTGGGAGCTGGCGGCGAGGACGTCGGGCAGCGTCGCCTACCGGGCCGCCGTCGGCATCGCGATCGTGGCGGCCGTGCTCCTGGTCTGGATCAACCTCGCTGTCGGCATCATCGGGGCCGAGGACGACCCCGCCAATTGGATGTTCGGCGGGGTGCTCGCCATCGGGGCGGTCGGCGTCGCCGTCGCGCGCCTGCAGGCCGGGGGGATGGCCCACGCAATGGTCGCGATGGCGATTGCCCAAGTCGCGGCCGGCACCGTTGCGTTGGCCGCGCGCTGGGGTTCCGAGGCGGCGAATTGGCCGTGGACGATCGTGGTCCTGACCGGGTTCTTCGCCGCGTCCTGGCTGGTCGCGGCCTGGTTGTTCCGGAAAGCGGTGCGGCTGCAGCCGGCTGGCAGGGCTGCGGCCTGAAGCCCGCACTCGGCCGCGCGACGCGGCTCCGCACGCGGAGTCGCCGGTCGACCGGCCGGCCGGCCGGCCGGCTCATGCCAGTGTCGGCATCGATCTTGCCCACCCTACGGTCCCCTTCGATCTTTCCCAGGAGACGCTTCGATGCCCACCATCGCCACCGCCGACAAGACCGAGCTCTACGTCAAGGACTGGGGCCACGGCCGCCCGGTGATCCTCATGCACGGCTGGCCGCTGTCGGCCGACAGCTGGGACGACCAGGCCATGGCGCTGGCCGATGCCGGCTTCCGAGCGATCGCCTACGACCGGCGGGGCTTCGGTCGCTCCAGCCAGCCCTGGAGCGGCTACGACTACGACACGCTGGCCGACGACCTGGCCGCCGTGATCGACCAGACCGGCGCGCAGGACGCGGCCATCGTGGGCTTTTCGATGGGGGGCGGGGAAGTGGCGCGCTACCTGTCTCGCCACGGCGGCAAGTCGGTCAAGCAGGCCGCGCTGGTGGGGTCAGTGGTGCCCTACATGCTCAAGACCGCCGACAACCCGCACGGGGTCGACCAAGCCGTGTTCGACCAGATGGCGCAAGCCATGAAGCAGGACCGGGCCAAGTTCTTCGCGGGCTTCTTCAAGGATTTCTTCGGCGTGGGCGTGCTCTCGCACCCGGTCAGCGACGAAGTGGTCCAGTGGGCCTGGACCACCGCGATGCAGGCGGGCCTCAAGCCCACGCTGGCGTGCGCGCAGTCGTTCGCGACGACGGACTTTCGCGGCGATCTGCCGGCCTTCCGGGTGCCGACGCTGGTCATCCACGGGACCAAGGACGCGACGGTGCCGATCGACGCGAGCGGCCGGCCGGCCGCCCAGGGCATCGCGCAAGCGACGTTGATCGAGTATGACGGCGCGCCGCACGGGCTGTTCGCCACCCACAAGGACCGGCTGACGCAGGACCTGCTCGCGTTCCTGCGGGGTTGATCCGGGCAAGCGCCTCCAAAGGGCGCTTGCCGCCGAGGCGGGCGTGTCACGCGGTCGCAATACGCTTTTTGCAAGGTGCGCGCAACGGATTTGATTGCGCCCACCCACTGTCTTGTGATTTGCTGGCGCCATGGCAATGCATCCATGCATTCCACTTCGCTCGTCCAATAAGACTTGACCCGCCTGACCGCTTCCCGCCGCACAGGGCAATCCATGGCCATCTCCACCACCCTCTGGGATTCGATCGACGCCGCCGACACCGACCCGATGCACGCGAGCGAGGCCCGTCCGCCTCTGCACGCCACGCCATCGGCCAGGATGAGCTACCACCAATGGACCGAGCGCCTGATCGTCCACCCGCCGCTCGTGACGGCCCGCGAACTGGCCGGGCTGCCTGACGATCGATTGGCCGCCCTGGCCGCGCAGTACGAACAGACGCCCAGGAAAGTGCAGGCCGTCTGGCTCAAGGCGGGGGCGGCGGCGTCGGTGGTCGTGCTGGCGCTGGGCGTGGCGCTCGGCACGCTCCGCGAGCCGGACGACACGACGCTGGCCACCATGGCGTTCGGGTTGGTGTTGACAGGGGCCGTGGGTGCGTCCCTGGCCGGGTGGCTTTTCTACGTGAACGCCAGCCTCGGGCAGGGCCATCGCCGGCTGGGGTTGCTGGTCAGCGCCCTGGACGAGCAGCACCCGTGGCTGTACCGCACGCTGCTGCTGCTCAAGCACCCGCCGGTCGACGCGTATCGTGCCCAGACGCTCACCGAGCGCGGCATGCTGCGTGGGGTGGACTACCTGCTGATGCGCGAGATCGCGCAGGTGCACGAGCGCCTGGAGTTGACGCAGAAGGCGAGCGCGGTGGTCAAGCAGCTGCAAGGCGAGGCGCTGGGCGCCCTCCGGGCGGCACCCGCGCTGGAGCCGCTGCCACAGGCGCTGGCAGTGACGCAGGCGGCTCAGGGCGCCTTGGGCCTGCAGGGCGCGCCGGAGTCGAGTGCCGCGCCGGAAGCCGGACAGCCTTCGCGGATCACGCTGACGCCCGTGGCCGCCTGAGGGCGCCAAGCGGCGCCAAGCGGTCACCCCGGTGCGCCGGCGATCACGGCATCAGTGCCGCGGTTCGTCGTCCAGCCGGCGAGCCTGCACGTCGATGATCGCCCCGCGGCCCGCTGGCGGCGGGGCGTAGCGGGCGGCCTGCGCGAGATCCTTGCGCCACCCGCGCAGCTTCCAGCGCAGCACGCCGTAGGCGATGACGCCCACCACCAGGCCCACCGCCAGGACCGCGACCGCAAGCACCAGCCCGAAGGCCAGCAGCACGCTGCCGACGATGGCCGCCGCTGCCAAGGTCAACCACGCGCGCAGCTGCCCACCCGCGCGCACGCGGCGCCCGCCAGGGAGTCGAAAGCGTTGGTCGTTCATGAGCGCATGGCCTCGTGCCGGTGTGAATCATGCATTCTCTCGCTTTCCGTCCGAGGAGGAGGTTCCCATGTCCAGTCCTTTCGCAGAACGCTTGTCCGGCAGGCTCGAACCCACTCCGGGCGGGTCCACCTATGTCGATCCGTCGACGATGGAATGGGAGAAGTCGCAGTTCGACAAGATCTGGATGAAGGTCTTGTATCGCAACGACGCGCAAGGCGAGATGACCGTGCTGCTGAAGTGGGAGCCGGGCGCCGTGCTGCCGTTCCACAAGCACCCGGAAATCGAGCAGAGCTGGGTGCTCGAAGGGTCCTTCTACGACCACGACGGCGTCTGCCGCGCTGGCCAGTTCGTCTGGCGCAAGCCGGGCTCGCTGCACGAGACCCGGTCGGACGAGGGTTGCGTGCTGCTGGCTGTCTACCGCAAGCCGAACGTGTTCTTCAAGTCCGCCGGATTCCAGAAGCGGTAGGCACCGACCGAACGGAGGCGCGTCCGATGCGCACGCTGGGATTGCTGGGCGGCATGAGCTGGGAGAGCACGGCGCTCTATTACCGGTGGATCAACGAAGCCGTGAAAGCGCGGCGCGGCGGGCTGCATTCGGCGCCGCTGATCCTGTGGTCCTTCGATTTCGCCCCCATCGCCGAGCGGCAGGCCGCCGGGCAATGGGAGGCGTTGGGCCGCGAGTTGGGCGAGGCGGGCCGGCGACTGGCGCAGGCCGGTGCCGACGCCTTGCTGATCTGCACGAACACGATGCACCGGCTGCACGCCGACATCGAGGCCGCGGCCGGCGTGCCCGCGCTGCACATCGCCGATGCGACGGCCACCGCCCTGTCTCGCGCCGGCTGCCGCCGGCCAGCGCTCCTGGGCACGCGCTTCACGATGGAGGGCGACTTCTTCCGTGGGCGGCTGGCAGACCGGCACGGCATCGAGGCACTGGTGCCCGACGAGCAAGGACGCGCGACCGTGCACGACGTGATCTATGGCGAGCTGTGCCGCGGGATCGTGCGCGGGGAGTCGAAGGCGGCGTACCTGGAGGTCATCCGGCGCCTGCGGGACACGGGTGCCGATAGCGTCATCCTGGGCTGCACCGAGGTGACCATGCTGGTCGGGCAACCCGACATCGAACTGCCCGTGTTCGACACGACGGCGATCCATGCCGAGGCCGGCGTGGCGTTCATGCTGAACGGGCCTGCCGATGGCGTCGGCACAGGCGCTGGACGGAGGACTTGATCGATTCACCATCGGCGGTGCTCAGCAGGGACGTGCCGATGGTCTTCATGGCGCGGTCTCATCGGCGGCAGTCTGGCTTCGGAAGCGACGTGGAGCCGCCCTTCTCGGATGGAACGAACGCTTTTTCTCGGGATTGCCGGATGCGCGGTCGGCGGCAGCCGCTCGTCTGGACGACCGGTGCCGGATCGGATCCCGCGCCCCCACAATCCGCATCGTGCGGCCGGCCGAGGCGGCTCGTCCGCCTTTCGCTGGAGAAGCAGTCATCGACCATTCCACGCATCTTCCGAGTACCGGCGTCGAACGCCGGGTCGCGATCCTGGTGGATTGTGACAACACCAGCCCCGGGATTCTGGAATACGTCTCCCGCGTGGCATCGCAACTCGGCCGGGTCGTCGTGCGCCGCGGCTACGGCAACGCGGCAACACTAGGCCATCGTTGGCAGGAAGCCCTGGTGCGACTGGCCTTCGCGCCGCTCCTGCAATACCAGTACGCCGCCGGCAAGAACAGCACCGACATCGCATTGGCGCTCGACGCACTGGAAGCGCTGTTCGATCGCCGCGCCGAGACGTTCTGCCTGGTGACCAGCGACTCCGACTTCACGACCCTTTGCCGCAAGCTGCGCGAACGCGATGCGACGGTCTGCATCGTCGGCGAGGCGAAGACACCCGATGCGCTGCGCCACGCATGCGACCGGTTCTTCGAGTGGCGTCCAACGGCATCGGCAGCGCCCGCGGCTTCCAAACAGGCGGCACCCGCGCCCGCGAAGCGGCAGCCGACGTCCATCGTGACCGCAATCGAGTCGCTGGCGGCCGAGACCTCCGCAAGACGCGTCGGCTTGAGCGGTCTGGGGCAATACCTCAAGCGCAGCGACCCGACGTTCACGGTCAAGGCCCATGGGCACGCCAGTTTGCTGAAGATGGTCAAGGCCCACCCGGAACTGTCAGCGGTCCAGGAAGGCGGCGCTTGGTATGTGGGGCTGAGGACGTGAGCGTCCTAGGCGGCGCGGACGTCTCGTAGCATCCGGACACGCCCGAGGGACCGGCCATGCACGGCCCGACGCGACAGACGTCGACCGCGGCGGACTCCCATCACGACCCGTGCTTGCCCGCCTCCCACCCGACCGGCCCGATCGTGCGCTCGGCCACCTCGATCGCCAGCGGCTCGAGCGCGGTCGCCATCGTGTCGTTCCAGCGGTTCAGGTAGCCGAAAAGCGAGATCGACGCGACGATCTCAACGACCTGCCCTTCGTCCCAGTGCTTCTTCAGTTCGTCGAAATCGCTCGCGTCGACCTCGTTGGGCACGCGCCCGGCCTTGAAGGCCACCCGGATCGCGGCGCGCTCGGCGGGCGTGAAGAGCGGGCTGTCCTCGAAGCCGGCCAGCGCGGCGATCTTCTCGTCCGGCGCCTGGTAGATGCTGGAAAGGTTCGCCATGTGCGACTGGCAGTACAGGCAGCCGGAGGCCAAGCTGCTGGCCAGGCTCACGAGCATCTTGGTCTCGTTCGGCACCGTGCCCTCGTAGAGCACGGCCTGGTTCAGCGCCATGAACGCGCGCACGATGTTCGGGCGGCGCGCCATCGTGCGGATGCTGTTGGGCGTGAAGCCGCGCGTGCGCCGATAGTGCTCGAAACGCTCGCGGATGTCGGCGTCGGGGATCTGCTCGATCGGAAGAGGGTTCAGATACGGCATGGACAGGTCTCCGGTTGGATGGACGAGGGTACGCCGACCGGCGCGAACGCTCCTTGGATCGCCTGGCATGCGCTCGCCCGCGCCTGCGCCGTCTTCATGGCGACGGCCGCGGCACATCGGGTTCGAGGCAGCGCGGGTAACCGGGATCGTGCAGCCGCGCGATGCGGTCCGACATCGCGCAGTCGTCGCGCAGACGCTTGCGCGCACCGGTGCCGCGCGGGCAGCGCTCCAGCCGCTGGCGGCTCTCCTCGCAGCGCGCCCAGGCCTGCCACCGGACGGCGGCCGCATCGGCGATCCCCTGCTCGGCGCTTTCTCCGCGGCACCCCCCGGCCCCGCTCACCAGCAGCGCGACGACGGCCACGAGCACGCGTCGCAGCGTCATGTCTGCGATCCGACGCGCTACTCCGGCCCCGATCGCCCCGCGTCCTCCAGCCGCATCCGCGCCTGCCGCGCCTGCTCGCGCGCGTTCAGGGGCATCGCCCCGAAACTTCCGGTCGCGACCTCGCCGCGCGGCTCGAAGGTCGCGATGATCACGCCGCTGGGCGACACCTCGTGCTCGACCATCCGCATCGACGCGGCCGGCGTGCCGTCGCCGAAGAGGCGCTTGCCGCGTCCCAGCACGACCGGAAAGGTCATCAGGGTCAGCCGGTCCAGCAGGCCGCGCGCCAGCAGTTGCGGATAGAGCGTGCCGCTGCCCTGGATGACGAGGTCGGGGCCGTCGCCGCGCTTGAGCTCGGCCAGCGCGTCGAGGCCGTCCACGCGTTGGCTGTTCTGCCATTCCAGCGGCGCGTCCCCATGCGTCAGGACGTATTTGCCGATGCGGTCGAACAATTCGCCCATCGGCTTGGCGTCGCCCTCGGCGGACGGCCAGTACGCGGCGAAGATGTCGTAGGTCCGGCGCCCCAGCAGCAGGTCGAAGGGCTGGGCGAAGAGCGCGTCGATCGCCCGTCCGGCCGCCTCGTCGAACAGGGGCGCGAGCCACCCGCCGAGCGTGAAGCCGCCGGTCCAGTCCTCGGTGGGGCCGCCCGGGGCCTGCATCACCCCGTCCAGCGAGACGAAGGCGCTACCCAAGATCCTACGCATCGGCCCCCTCCCCGCGCTCGGCCCGTCGGATCGCGGCGATGTCGATCTTGCGCATGGTCATCATGGCCGCCATCGCCCGCCCGGCCGCAGCGCGGTCGGGATTGCGCATGGCCTGCATGAGCGCTCGCGGCGTGATCTGCCAGGAAAAGCCCCAACGGTCCTTGCACCAGCCGCATTCGCTTTCCTGGCCGCCATCCTGGGTGATCGCCGTCCAGTAGCGGTCGGTCTCTGCCTGGTCGTCGGTCAGCACCATGAAGCTGACCGCTTCGTTCGGCCGGAACTCGGGCCCGCCGTTCAGCGCCAGGAAGGGCCGCCCCAGCACGGTGAATTCCACCGTCAGCTCGTCGCCCTGCTTGCCGCTGGGATAGTCGGCAGGCGCCGCCAGGGGCGCGCCGACATGACTGTCGGGAAAGGTGCGGGCGTAGAACTCGGCCGCCTGGCGAGCCTGGCCGCGGTCGAACCAGACGCAAGTGACCAGCTTGCCGCCGGTGCTCGTTGTGTCGCTCATGCTCGATCCTCCGTCCTATTCGATTCGGTCGCGTTCGACTCGGCGAGGGTCGACGCTCAGTCACGTTCGACGCAGCGTCAGTTCCGCTGTCGCGTCACTTGCGCGGGCCGACCAGCCCGAAGTGCGCGCCCTGCGGGTCGAAGGCGTCCAGCGAATGCTCGCCCCCCGGGATCTCCATCGGCCCCATGACGATGCGCCCGCCTCCGTCCGTCACCGCTGCGGCGGCGCGGTCGATGTCGTCGACGCCGAAGTAGAAGGTCCAGGCCGCCTGGGGCATTTGCGCCGGCTTGGGCATCACCGCGCCGATCATCGTCTGGCCTTGGTGCAGGAAGCGGTACTGGCCCATTTCGCCCATGTCCATCGCGCCTTCCTGCCGCCAGCCGAAGTGGCGCGTGTAGAAGTCGATGGCCCGGACGTCGTCGGCCGCCGCGAGCTCGTTCCAGCGGACATGCTGCGGCCGGTCGGTGGAGAAGACGTCGCTGGCCGCGTCCGGCGTTCCCACGGGTGGGGTGGGCGTCATGACGTAGAACGGCGCACCGTCCGGGTCGGCCAGCATCGCGATGCGCCCGATGCCGGGAATGTCCCAGGGCGGCATGAAGGACGACCCGCCGTCGGCCTGGACCGCCCGCACCGCGGCATCCACGTCGGCGACGTGCAGGTAGCCGAGCCAGCACGGACGCCCGCCCCGGCGCTGCATGTCCTCGGTCATCCGCATCACGCCGCCCGCCTGGCCGCCGTCGCGGCGGCCGATCATGCGGTAATCCATCGTGCCCGACGGCCGGGCCTCGATGGTCCAGCCGACCACCGCGTCGTAGAAGCGCTTGGCCGCGTCGGGGTCGGGCGTGATCAGCTCGTACCAGATGAAGCTGCCTTGGGAATCCGCCATTTCACTTCTCCAACGCCACGACCGTCGAAAAGCCGCCGAAGATCATCCGCTTGCCGTCGAAGGGCATCGCGGGAATGGCCTTCATGCGCTCGTCCGCCATGGCGGCCTTCAGGCCGGCGTCGCGCGTGGCCTTGTCGGGCCATTCGATCCAGGCGAAGACCACCACCTCGCCTTCTTCGGCCTTCACCGCCTTGCGGAAGTCGGTGGTGACGCCGTCGGGCACGTCGTCGCCCCAGGCCTCGATCACGCGCAGGGCGCCGTGCTCCATGAACAGGCCGTCGGCGGCGGTGGCATGGTCGATGAAGGCCTGGCGGTTGGCCGTGGGGACCGCGATCACGAATCCGTCGATGTAGCTCATCTCAGGCCTCTTGCGGTTCGAGCGCCGCGGCGCCCTGCTCGGCGGCGGCAGCGGCCATCCACATCGGCTCCCAGTGGTGGCCGTCCGGATCTTCGAAGCTGCGGCCGTACATCATGCCGCCCATGTCCTGCTTGGGCCCGGGGTCGCCCAGGCCGCCGTTGGCGACGGCTGCGTCGACCATCGCGTCGACCGCGGCCGGGCTGTCGCAAGAGATGCACAGCAGCGCCTGGCTGCTTTCGTGCGCGTTGGCGATCGGCTTGCCGGTGAAGCCGCGGTAGAAATCGTGGGTCAGCAGCATCACCGCGATTTGGTCCGAGAAGCGCATCATGGCGGCCTTCTCGTTGCTGAACTTGGGCTCGTTCCGCGCACCAATGGCCTCATAGAAGCGCATCGAGCGCGCCAGGTCGGTGACCGGCAGGTTGATGAAGAGCATTCGGGACATGGGCGGGCTCCAGGCGGCAAGGGACGGTTGGAGCATGCACCAAGTGGTTCTATAATGCAACTATGAAGTTAGAAAACATGACTACCGCGGCAGGCGGTCCGGATGCACGCAGGCGCAGCTACGACGACGCCTGCGGCACCGCCCACGGGCTGGAGTTGATCGGCGATCGCTGGGCGCTGCTCGTGCTGCGCGAGCTGATGCTCGGGCCGCGGCGCTTTTCGGACCTGCGGGCCGACCTGCCGGGCATCAGCGCCAACGTGCTGACGCAACGACTCGAGGAGCTGGAAGCGCGGGGGCTGGTCCGCCGCCGCAAGCTGCCTCCGCCCGCGTCGGTCCAGGTCTACGAAGCCACCGAATGGGGCCTGGAGGCGGAGCCGGTGATCGGCGCGCTGGGCCGGTGGGCGGCGCGCAGCCCTTGGCACGACCCCAGCCTGCCGCTGTCGGCGGTGTCGTTGATGCTGTCGTTCACGAACATGCTCGATGCGCAGCGCGCGAAGGGCTTCGAGGGAACGGTCGGGTTCCGCTTCGGCGAGGAGCGGTTCGTGGCGCGGGTGGGGGACGGGGCGATCCGCGTGCGGCGCGGGTCCGAGAGCCAGAGGCAGGGCGAAGGGCAGGGCGAAGAGCAGGCGCTGGTCGCCGGCAAGCCGACGGACGTCGCGGCGGTGGTGTACGGAGGCGCGCCGGTCAAGCTGCTCGACATCTCAGGCGACAAGACGCTCGCGAAGCGGTTCTTCAAGCTGTTCCGGTTGCCGCCGAAGGCAGCGGCTTGAGGAATCCGCGACCGGACCACCCCTCGGACCGCGTCGAACACGACTGCGTCAACAGCTTGCTGGAGTGCCGGCCGGTGCGGACTCTTGCGCCAACGCGGGCAGGCGCATGGTGAAGCAGCTGCCCCGGCCCACCCCGTCGCTGGCGGCCTCGATCACGCCGCCTTGCATGTCCACGAGTCCGCGCGCGATCGACAACCCCAGGCCCAAGCCGCCCTGGGTGCGGTCGATCGTGCGCACGGACTGGGTGAAGGCCTCGAAGATGGAGGGCAGCAGCGCGGGCTCGATGCCCAGGCCGTTGTCGCGAACGCGCACCACCGCATCGCCAGCCTCCAAGCCGGCGCTCACGTGCACCCGGCCGCGATCGGGCGTGTACTTGGCCGCATTGGACAGCAGGTTGACCACGATCTGCACCAGCCGGACGTGGTCGCCCAGCACCATGAGCGGGGCCGGCGCCAGGCGAACCTCCAGGGCGTGACCACGGGCGTCGACCAGGGGCTGCACCTGCTCGACCGCGTCACGCACCACCGCGACGAGATCGACCGGCTCGCAATCGACGTCGATCGTGCCGCGGGTGATGCGCCCGACATCGAGGAGGTCGCTCACGAGCGCAGCCATGTGCTCGGCTTGTCGCCCGACCATGGTCGCGATCTGCACGACGAGCGGCTCGGCCGCGCCGATTCGTTGCAGCGCGCGTGCCGCGTGCCGGATCGGCGCCAGGGGGTTGCGCAACTCGTGCGCCAGCATCGTGAGGAATTCGTCCTTGCGGGCATCGGCCTCGCGCAGGCATTCGGCCAGGCGCCGGTGTTCGCGCTCGAGCCGTTCGCCGACGAGGCTTTGCCACTGGAGCGCCTGCACGAGCGGTGCGCCCCCAGCTCCGTCCCCCACGCCACCGCGCTCCTCGATCCAGGCGATGCGGCCATCGACCGGGCGCACCACGCGGTACTCGCTGCAATAAGGCCGCCTCGACCGCACCGCGTCCTCGAGGACGTCGCGGTGACCCGCGCGATCCTCCTCGCACACCAGAGCGCCGATGAACTCGTCGAGCGAGCGAGGCGGCGGCGCGGCGCCCAGGCCGAGCAGCTCGCAAGACACCGAGGACAGGCGCAGTCGTCCGCTCGCCGGCAGCCACTGCAGCGAGCCTACGCGCGCAGCCTGCAAAGGCGCGTCTGGGCTCGGCAAGTCGCCCGATTCCGCGGGCGCGCCGCGATCAGGCGTGAGACGCATGGATGATTCCGACCTTGGCAGCGCGACAATGTCTTGTCTGGGCAAGTCATGTTCCCGTGCCCCGGCCCGCCGCGGCGGCTCACTGCGGCTCGATCTTCGCGTCCCGGATCGCCTTGGCCCACTTGGCCGTCTCGACGGTGGTCCGCCGGGCCAGGTCCTCCGGGGTGCCCGGCTCGACGACCAAGCCGATCGGCGCGAACTTCTCCTGCAGCTCCTTGCTGGCGGTCGCGGCGTTGATCGCCTGGTTGAGCTTGGCGACCGCTTCGGGCGGCGTGCCCGCTGGCGCGAACATCGCGAAGTAGGCGATCAGCTCGTAGTCCTTCAGTCCGAGCGCCTCGTTGACGGTGGGCAGCTCGGGGATCGCCGCCGAGCGCTTGGCCGACGTCACGGCCAGCCCGCGCACCTTGCCGGCCTTCACCTGGGGCAGCATCACGGCGAAGTCGGCTGTGAACAGCATTACCTGGCCGCCGATCAAGTCGGTCATGGCCGCCGGGCCGCTCTTGTACGGCACGTTCGTCATCTCGATGCCGGCCATGTTCGAGAGCATCTCGGTCGACACCAGCTGCGAGGTGCTGGCGCTGGCGAAGGTGACCTGCCCCGGCTTGGCCTTGGCCATCGCGACCAGTTCGCGCAGCGTCTTGGCCGGCACGTCGTTGTTCACCGCCACGATCAGCGGCACCGACCCGAGGTAGCCCAGCGGCTGGAAGGCCTTGTCCTGGTCGTATGGCAGCTGCTTCATCAGGCTCTTGAGCGCCGCGTTGGTGCTGTTGGTGCCGATCAGGATGGTGTAACCGTCCGCCGCGGCGCGGGCCACTTCGGCCGCGCCCAGCATGCCGTTCACCCCAGGCTTGTTCTCCACGACGATCGGCTGGCCCAGCGCCTTGGACATCTCGGCCGTGAAGGCCCGCCCGATGCTGTCGGTCGCGCTGCCGGCGGCGAACGGCACGATGGCGCGGATGGGCTTGTTCGGGTAGGCCGTCTGCGCGAAGCCGGCATGGGGCAATACGGCAGCTGCGGCCAAGACGGTGAGGAAGGCGCGTCGCAAGGCAGTCTCCTTTGTTGGTATCGGGGCGCGGTGGCGAGGATACGAGATCGCCGGGGCGGCTGCTCAGCCGGTCGCGTCCTGCGGCATCTGCACCGGCAGTGTCAGGAGCCGGAACGACAGCGCCTTGCCGTGCATGTCGAGGTTGAGCGACTCGTTGACGCCGCCATCCAGCACGTTCTCGAGCACGAAATTCATGCCGTGCAGCTTCGGCAGCAGGTAGCGCACGACGCGCGTCGGCTGCCGGTCGGCGAACAGCGTCGCCACCCGCGCCTCGGTCACCTGCTCGACCAGCAGCGGATACCACTCGGGCCGATAGGCGAACAGCGAGATGTTCGAATGGTCGCCCTTGTCGCCTGCGCGGGCATGCGCGAAGCGGTGCAGGCGCTCGGTGATCCGGGGTGCGCTCATGGCGCGTCCTCCACGAAGGAATAGCGAGCCGGCACCGCTTCGCGCGGGACCAGGCAGGCGACGCTGGACAAGCGCTGGCGCTTGGCGGTGCGCACGCCGCCGCCGCCGGCGGGCCCGCACAGCCAGAGCGCCGTGACTTCGCGCAGGAGGCGATCCACTTCGCGCTCGTCGGCGTGTCGCGCCGCCACGCGCAGTCGCACGTCCTCCAGCGCGCTGGCCGGCAGCGCGGCCAGCGCCCGCCCGGCATCGTCACCGAAGAGGCTGAGCGCGCCGATCAGGTCGACCCGCAGCGGCATCTGCGGCCCCATGCGCTCGCGCACGATCTCGGCCGCCAGCCGTGCGCGGGCCTCGGCATTCGGCCCCGCGTAGGAGATCTCCGCTTCGCCGAGCCAGCCGCCATCGAAGAAGGCGAGCGCCTTGAGCGTGGGCGGGCGCGGCCGACCGCGCACGCCGCTCAAGCGCACCGCATCGGGACCGACCTGCTCGACCGTGGCGTCGGTGATGTCGGCCACGACGTCGGGCGTGAGGTAGGCGGCAGGGTCGTGGATCTCGTAGAGCAGCTGCTCCTTGACCACGCGCACGTCGACGCGCCCGCCCGTACCTTCGGCCTTGTGGACGACGCAGCTGCCGTCGGCCGCGATCTCGGCGATCGGATAGCCCACGCGGGCGAGGTCGGGCACGTCCTTGAACCCGGGGTCGGCGAAGTAGCCGCCCGTGACCTGCGCGCCGCACTCCAGCAAGTGGCCCGCAATGGTGGCGCCGGCCAACCGGTCCCAGTCGTCCGCCGCCCAGCCGTGGTGGGCGAGCGCGGGGCCGAGCACCAGCGAAGGGTCGGCCACCCGCCCGGTGATGACGACCTGCGCGCCGGCGCGCAGCGCGTCGGCGATCTCGAAGGCGCCTTGGTAGACGTTGGCGCAGACGAAGGGGTGCACGTCGGGCTGCATGTCGGGCTGCACGTCGCGCCGAATCTCGGCGCGTTGCAGGTCGGCGCCCGGGAGCAGCGGCGCGATCAGGGCGCGGCCCCGCTCGTCCGAGAGGTCGTCGCCCTCGACCACCGCGACGCGCGGCGCGGGCAGCCCGAGCTCGGCGGCCAGCCTGCGCACGTGCGCAGCGGCCGCGCGCGGGTTGGCCGCACCCATGTTGCTGACGATCGCGATGCCGTGGTGCAGGCAGTCGGCGAGCACCGGGCGCAACTGCGCGTCGAGCAGCGGCTCGTAGCCGGCGGCAGGATCGCGGCGGCGGGCGAACTGCGCGAAGGCGAGCGTGCGTTCGGCGAGGTTCTCGAACACCAAGGCCGCGGGCAGCCCAGCGCGGACCAGCGTCGCGACGACGGGCGCGGCCGCGTCGATGCGGTCGCCGGAGGCGCCGGCCGCGCAGCCCACCAACAAAGGCGTCATGCAGATCTCTCTGGTTGCATCAGCTTGCCCGACCGGCGTGGAAGCGTTCACCGTGCGATTGGCTAGCCAGTGTCGTGACGCGCATGCGGCCAGTCTTGGTTCGATCGCGATCTTAGCGCTGAGGCCGCTAGCATGTTCGATCTCGCCCCGGACGGCGCCGGGAGTGGCTCTTGCCTCGATTCAGAGGACCAGTGCTTCGAACCGAAAGGTGCCACCATGCAGGAATCCTCCCCCGATCGTCATCCCCTGAGCGACCTGGAGTACGACTGGATCACGTTGATCCAGAACAAGGCGCAGGCCTTGATTGCTTATGACCAGTACATCAAGGACGCCGAGCACGCCAACTCGCCTGAATGCGCCGCCTTCTTTCGCCGCGTGCACGATGCCGACAAGGCGCAGCTGGCCGAAGCGAAGGAACACCTCATCAAGGTGATGCAGGGGCGCATGGGCGGGGGCGCGTCGAGCTAGCCGCGTGCCGCACGATCACGCCTGCGGCGGCCAAGGAGAGGTGCGATGCGCCTGAAGGGTTCCTGCCACTGCCAGGCCGTGCGATTCAGCGTCGAGTCGCACGAACCCGTTCCCTTCATGCGCTGCTATTGCTCGATCTGCCGCAAGACGGCCGGCACGGGCGGCTTCGCGATCAACCTCGGCGCCGATCACGCGACGCTGGAGGTGGAAGGCTCGGAACACGTGTCGGTCTACCACGCAACGATGGACGACGGCCGGCAGAGCACCGGTCATCGCCACTTCTGCAAGGTTTGCGGCACGGCGCTGTGGCTTTGGGATCCGACCTGGCCCGAGCTCGTGCACCCGCACGCGGGCGCCATCGACACCCCGCTGCCGGTGCCGCCCTCCGTGACGCACATGATGTGCGGCTCCAAGCCCGGCTGGGTGGAGGCGCACGTGAAGCCGGGCGACGTGTCGGTCGATGCGTATCCGGACGAGTCGCTGGCGGCTTGGCATCGGCGCCAGGGCCTCAGCGGCTAGCGGTCGTCAAAGCGCGATGACGTTGAGCCCGAGGCGCATGGCGGCTTGGCACTGGCGCGGGTCCGCCGACACGAAGGCCTCGGCATCGCAAACCAGCGCCGCTGCGACGTGGATCGCGTCCATCGCGCGCAGCGGATGCGTCTGGAGGGCATGAACGGCGCGCTGCACCACTTGCGGCGAGGTATCGATCACCACCGCGTCGGCCAAGTCGGCCATCAGGTCGCCCTTCAGGCCCAGGTATTGCGCTTCGGTGATGCGCCGCTCGCGTTGCAACCGTCGAAAGGCCGAGACCAACTCCGGGACGGCGATGACGGCGATCACCAGCTCGTCGGCGCGCTCGCACCACGCCAGCACCTCGTCCGTGCCGTCCTCGGCCACGTAACGCTTGGCGAGCGCCGAAGAGTCGAAGAAGACGCGCATGATGCGCTGGAGGATGCGTACGGCGTCAGTCGCCGCGGTCTTCTAGGATCAGACGGCTGATCGAGGCGCCCTTGATCGCCATCGGTCTGGCGCCGCGACGCTTCCAGGACGGCAGATCGCGCGTGATGGGATGGATCTCGGCGATCGGTTTGCCGTTGCGCAGGACGCGCACGACTTCGCCGGCCTCGACCAAATCGAAGTAGTGCTTGGCCTGGTTGCGCAGTTCGGTGAAGGTGGTGTCACGCATGGCTCGTAGCGCTGTGATGTACATGAAAATGTACATCGGTGCCCAATATGCGTCCAGTCCTGGCCCCGGTTGCTGTCGACTTGTGCGCTCGGCCGGCGAAAAGGGCGCGCGTGCGGCGCCGTGCTCTCGTGGCTCACGGCTTGGTCCAGCGCCATGAACGCGCGCACGATGCCTGGGCGGCGCGTCATCGGGGATGTTCATCACCCGATCGCCCGATCACGCGCCGCGGCTCACTTCTTCATGCCGTCCTTGCCCATGGCGTCGCCCTTGGCCATGCCGTCCTCATTGCGAGCGTGAGCACGCCGAGATGGTGGATGGCGAACTTTTCTTATCGGGTGGCGATGGCGCGCTTTCTTCATCCACCCGATGGCCCGCTCTACGGTGAAGCTGGGGCGGGTGGTCCGGGCGGCCGGGCCGATCGCCGACGACGCGCGCCTCAGCGCACCGCCTCGACGAGCGCGCGCCGCTGCGCCGCGCTCAACGCCGGCAGCGACGCGGCCGCGGCGTTCTCGGCCATGAAGCGCGGATTGCCGGTGCCGGGAATCACGCAGGTGACGGCCCGGTTTGACAGCAGGAAGGCCAGCGCCAGCTGCGCCCAGCTCGTGGCGCCCACGTCGGCCGCCAGCGGCGGCAGCGGCCGGCCCCGAAGCCTGCGCAGCAGATCGCCGCCGCCGAAGGGGCGGTTGACGAGCACCGCCACACCGCGGTCGCGCGCCAGCGGCAGCAGGCGCTCGTCGGCGTCGCGATCGTCGACCGCGTAGTCGATCTGCAGGAAGTCCAGCGGCTCGGCGCGCAGCACGGCTTCGACCTCGTCGTACGCCGACGACGCGTGATGCGTGACGCCCACGTAACGCACGCGGCCGCGCGCTTTCCAGTCGCGAAGCGTGGCGAGCTGGGTGCGCCAATCGACCAGGTTGTGCACCTGCATGAGATCGATGCGATCGCGACCGAGCAGCCGCATGGATTGCTCCATCTGCGCGATGCCGGCCTCGCGGCCGCGGATCCACACCTTGGTGGCGACGAAGGCCGCGGGCGCAGGCGCGCGGGCGGCCAAGAGCTCGCCTACCGTGCGCTCGGCGCGGCCGTACATCGGCGAGCTGTCGATCACCGTGCCGCCGGCGGCAAAGAGCGCGTCGAGCACGGCGGGCAGCGCCTGGTGGTCGGTGCTGCCGGGCGCGACATCGAAGTTGATCCAGGTGCCCAACCCGACGATGGGCAGGGCTTCGCCGCTGGCGGGGATCGGGCGGGTGGGCATCATCGGCAGGCTCGGGCCCGCGGGGGTCGACCGCGCGGGGCTGGGCGGGTTGGGGGGAAGCGCGCCTTGCGCAGAGCGCGTGGCCAGCGCCGCGGCCAGCGCGGCGAGCACGCCGCGGGCGAGGCGCCGGCGCGCGTCCGGGATCGTCCTCACATGGAGCGTTCTCGGAACGCCACCGGCTACCCGTTCGTCGGCGCTCATGTCGGCCGTCCGGACGACTCGTTTTCTCCGACCTGCGCGAGCGCTGCTTTGATGAGCGCGTTCGACAGGAAGTAGCCACCGGCCGCCAGGCGATCGAACAGCGGACCAAGCGCTTGGACGAATCCTCGCCGTCGCGCGGCGATCAGCACGGCCACGGTTCCGACCACCGTCAGGCCACGAGCTCGAGCGACCGCCCGGCCCCGACGCTCGTCGACCAACAGGCGCGCACCCAACGCCTCGGCCAGTTCGATCGCAGCGCTCTCGCCCGCATCGAGCGTGCCGATCTGCCGGCCCGCGAGAACGATGCGGTCGGGCTGCGGCGCGAGATGCCCGAGCGCGAAAGCCCGTTCGATCGCGACCGCCGCCGGCTTGTCAGGCCGCGCGGTGCATTCGATGCGCACCGCATGCGGCACGAACACGCCACCGTGCAACCGAGCGAGCGCTTCGAGGGCGTCGACGAGCCCGAGCGCGATCAACGGCCCGGCGTCGGCGACGACGAGCTCATCCAAGCGCCTTGAGCTCCTCCTCGAGCTCCGCCGGGTCATGGTCCACGACCGCGATGCCCAGCCGCCCGAGCTCCTCGACGAACTCGATGTAGGCCAGCCCCGCGATCCTGGCGGCCAGCCCGAGGCTCACGGCGTGGATCCGGAAGAGCTCGATGGCCAACGCCAGGGGGACGCCGCGCTGCAGGAGTTCCTCGGTCATCGGCACCGTGACGCCCACGGGACGGCCGTGCTTGGTGATGAGTGCCAAGTGGCCGGCTTCGAGCTCACGGACGAGGTCGCCCGAGCGCTCGCGAAGGTCGCGGATCGAGAAGGTGTCCATGGTGGATTGTGTACCAAAACGAGGTCAAACGGCAACGGGCGAGCATGCCTGGTCGACCGCTGCGAGGTCGTCGGCGCGTCCAGCCGGCCTGGTCTCGCACTCCCAGACCATCCGCACCGGCCAACCCGCCGCCCCGTGCGTCTCCGCCTTGCGCGCGTCCCGCTCGCGGTTGGCCACCAGCTTGGGCTCCGGGTGGGCGGCGAGGCGGCGAGCGCTGTTCATGAAGTTCTCGTGCTGGGCGAGGCCCAGTGAGTGCTCCCTTCGTGATGCCGCGCCGATCGTTCCTCGCCATGCCTGGCGCGGCATGCATGCCCACCCTAGGGTGCGCCGCGGCGCCTGGTGCCGCGCGCACCACCGCGGCCGTCGAGCGGGCCTTCGCGCCGTTGATGGCGGCGCACGACATCCCGGGCATGGCCGTCGGTGTCACGGCGCACGGGCACGACTGCGTGCACTGCTGGGGAAGCACGGCCCGCGACGGCGGTGCGCCGGTCACGCGAGACACGCTGTTCGAGGTCGGCTCCATCAGCAAGGCGTTCACGGCGACGCTGGCCTGCCGAGCGCAGGCGCTGGGCAAGCTCACGCTGTCCGACTCACCGGGATCTGGGTGCGGGTCTCCGAGCGCCACTACTCGCTCAAGAACATCGGAGGGCCCTACCGCCCGGCGCGTGACGGCGGCGTGCAAAGCGCCGGCGGCAGCACCGTCGCGTACGAACGCTGGAAGCTCACGCGGGAGCAGCAACTCCTGAAGCAGATCCAGGCCCACAACGAGGACGACGTGCGCTTGACCGCCGAGTTGCGCGAATGGCTCGTGCAACACCGGCCGCAGGACCTGCCCTGGCCGGGCGAGCGGCGGCTGCCGACGACCAAGGCGTCAGCCACCGCAAGAGCGCGGTCAATATCGGCGCGAAAAGTCGATCCCACCTGGAGGCAGCGCCTCCATCTGCTGTTGCAGCGCGTCGAGCCGCATCGCGTTGAGTTGGTGGATGCGACGGCCATCGAGCGCAAACAGGAGGTCAACCGGGAAAGCCGGGAAACCGAAGGCACGCATCATCATCGCGGTGCCGGCCATCAGCGCCGCGCGGCCCGGCACGATATGGCGACTGGCCATCGACACTAAAGCGTCGTCTGGGGCGCCGGGGTTGAAGAAGCGCGACGTGGCGAACTTGGCCTGGTTGGCGACCGGGTCAGCGCGACTGATCTCGAACTCGATCCAGACGCGCCGGCCGTGGTCGGTGCGTTCCAGCACGACATCGGCGCGCGCGGCGTAGCCCAGCCAGTGCGCGGCCTCGGCGGACAGCACGGGCACCTCGACCGTGCAGCGCCAGCCACGCGGGCAGGCGTGCGTGAAGCCGTCCTGCAGGAAGCGGGTCAGGCTCCCCATGTCGAATCGTCAGGCGGATCAGGCTCGGCCGCGCGCAGCAGCGTGGGGGCGGCAGGCGGCCTGAATGTCGTCGTGCGCAAGCCCAGAAGATGACGCCACTGCCCGCTCAGAGGCTCGGTGCGCCGCCCCGCAAGCCACACGACCTGCCCCAGCCGCTCGGCATGCTCGTAGGCCCACCCCGCCACATGCGTGCAGACGGCAGCGCGGCCTTCCGCCGCTGCGCCTTCGAGCAAGACGAGCTCGCGCTGGCGCCGGGTGTTGCGCTGCAGCCAGGCGGCCAGGTGCGTTTCGGCCGCCAGCCAGTCGCTCTTGGCGACGTTGCAGCGGTCGTGCGCCGCGACCAGGTTCGGCGCGAAGTTCACGTGATGCAGGCTCCACGGGACGAAATGGTCGACATGGACGGCACCCGCGAGGCTCTTGCCGCAGTAGAGGCAGTCGCCGTGCTGCAGGTCGGCCAGCGGCTGCGCAAGCCGCGCCAGCGCCGCGCGGTCGACCGCGAAGAGGAAGGATTCCAGGTCTTGCCGCTCGCCGATCTGCTCGGCGTTGGCCGGGATGCGGCGCACCAGCGCGATCCAGCGGGCGCGGGCCAGGCCGGTCACCAGCGGGTGAAAGGCACGCAGGTGCGCGGCCACGCCCGCATGCAGCACGATGCGCTCGCGCGAGTGGTCGACCGGGTACAGGAAGGGCCGCAGCTGGCCGCCCACGGTCTGCAGGCGCCACAGCGGCATCTTGACCACGATGTCGCGCACGCTGCCCAACAACCGCCGCCACGCCGCACGGTCGGCACGCAGCTGCGGCAGCGTCATCGCGGTGGTGCGGGCTTGTGCGATCGCGTTGATCACCGCAGCCTGGGTGCCCGTGTTCTGCAGCAGCACGCGCGGGCCCGTCGCACCCGGGAAGGGCTCGGTCTGCGGCCAGTAGTACTCGACGAACTTCTCGGCGATCGCGAGCACCGGGATCGGCAGCGGCGCGTCGGACGCCACGTCGGCCTCCACCGCCAAGTCGGCCAGTGCGATCAGCAGCGCGTACTTGTAGGTCGCGACGAACTGCCCGTCCTCCAGCAGCGCCTGGATGTCGATAAGGAACTGGACCTGGGCTTCGGCGCTGGACACGGTCATCGGTCGGGCGGGCCGGTCAGCGGCTCCAATACGCGGCCTTCTCGGGGATGATCCAGCGCACGCCGCCGCGCGGGTCGGGGCGGTCGCCGTGGTAGCGCGGGATCAAGTGCACGTGCAGGTGCATGACCGTCTGGCCGGCGGCAGGGCCGTCATTGATGCCGACGTTGTAGCCGTCGGGGTGGAACTCGGCGTCGAGCGCGGCCCGGGCCTCGGCGAGCAGGGACCAGAGGGCGCAGGCTTCGTCCGGGGTGAGGTCGGCGAGCGAGGCGACGTGGCGGCGGGGGATGACCAGCGTGTGGCCGGGCGAGATGGGGTAGCCGTCGCGCAGGGCCAGGGCGAGCGGGTGTGCGCGGGAAATGCGTTCGGCGGGCACGCTGCAGAACGGGCAGGCGCCGGTCGCGTGGTCCATAGGTTTTTCAGCGGAAGACACTCGGCATGCGCATCATGCCGCCGCCGAAATGCGCGCATGAATTACGACTTCGTCATACGGCGCGCTGAGACCTCCGTCGTCCGCTCGGTCGAGCAGCCCCAATTCCAAAAGCCGGGTCACGTCCCCATGGACGTTCTTGTAGTCGCGACCAAGGCCCTCGGCGAGCGCCTTGATGCTGGTTCCTGGCGCCTGGGCAACGGCCCGCATCAACTCCAGCCGCCTGTCGGTGATGACCGAGTGCATCTGACTGACGGACTCGAAGCTGATTCGGGGCGTCGCCGGCGTCACGGCCTTTGCCGCTCCATGCCACGCGCCCAGGAACTCAGCGGCAATGCCCGCCCGGGGTGCCACGTCAAGTTCGATCCGCTTAATCCTCTGCTTGTTCATTCGACTCTCCATCCCGTGAGACGCAGCACATCGGCCAGGAAGTCCTGCAAGAGCTGTTCGGGCGTCACGAAGGTGTATGGCTCCTCGCAGTCGCCAAAGTGCCGGTGATCACCCTTGCCCGACTCGTTGTCATAACGAACGATGCACTGCCCGGCGCGACCGCAGTAGAGCCGGTACTTGATTCCGTGCGGCCGGTCGGCTGTTGCGATGGGCAGCCGCCAAAGCACAACCTGCATGAGCAGGTCACCGTTGATCCGCTGCAGGTCCAGCAGGAGCAGCGCTTTTGGCATATGGTGCATCATGCCATACATGAACCGTCCTCGGCAGTGTTAGTCGTGGCGCTCGCGTTCATTCCGCCTGACGGCGTTTCTGTGGAGCTTCCAGGGCAGCATCGGCATCGACAGTCCGCCCCGCCTCGACGTCGGCCAAGCTCCAAAAAATCGCATGAACGGGATCTTGCCTGGTGCAGCGGCGTGCAGCGAAGAAGAGGCAAGGCTCACGAGGCGCTGCCGCACCAACCAAAACACCCATGCAGAACGAGAAGAGCGAAACCGAACGCCCCGTCGCTGTGCTAGTCGACTGCGACAACACCGCGCCCGAAGTCCTCGAGCACAGGTCTATGGCGGAGCGCCGCTCAAGATGCTCTCGATCGAGGGCGACAAAGCGCTCGCCAAGCGGTTCCTGGGACTTTTTCGGCTGCCGCCCAAGGCACGGGGCGCCTGACCGGCGAGGTTCGGCCAAGAGCTGGGCCATGGCTTGCGCCTTCGGATGCGCGCTTGCCTGTTGACAAGCAGCAGCGCGCTGATTCTCAATCGCTCGAGAGCGCACCAACCCGCGGGGGGCAGCCATGCGTCGATTGTTCGCAATCGCCATGTTGTTGACGTTCTCGGCTTGCGCCACCCCTTACCGGCCGGCCGTGATCGCCAAGGGCTCCACGACGTTCGCAGGCGTCGCCGATTTACTGGCGTCGGCGGGCGCCGTCGACGTGATCATGATCCATGGCATGTGCACGCACGACAGCAAAGACGCGCATGACGCGATGGACGAGATCGTCGCCGCGCTCGGGGCCAACGTGCGTCCGCAGTCCCGCCCGCCCGACGCGCTGCGGTCGCTCGGACGCGGCGCCGTGGAGATCGTCGAGCGCGACGACCAGGTCGGCGGCTCGCTGCGCTATCGAGGCATCGTCTGGTCCGGGCTGACCACGCCTCTCAAGGAGCAGCTGCAGTTCGACCGCAGCGGTGTGCCCAACGATTGCGCGAGCGCCGAGCCGGGCACCTGCAAGCCTCGCCGTGCCAAGCTCAACGCCGATCTTAAAGACGGCTTGTTGAACGACTGTCTGGCAGACGCCCTGATCTACCAAGGGGAAAGCCGCAAAGCGATCCGAGATGCCGTGGTGGCGGCGCTGGACACGATCATGACGGCCAGCCAAGACGACGGGCGACCCATCGTGCTGGTGACCGAGAGCCTGGGTAGCAAGATCGCCTTCGATGCGCTGGACCGCATGCTCGATGCGCCCGAGGGCACCACTGCCAGGACTTCGGCACGGCGCCTTGCGCGGCAGCTGGCAACCGTCTTCATGCAGGCCAACCAGCTGCCGATCCTGAGCCTGGCGGATCAGCACATCGGCGCGTCAGCCAACGCCGCGGCGCCGGCGGCGGCATCGAGGAGCATGCCGCAACCGCTGCGGCGGCTCGCCGAGGAGCGTGCCGGCGAGCGCGGCATCACGGGCCGTTCGACGCTCGACGCGCTGAAGGTCGTCGCCTTCACCGATCCGAACGACCTTCTGTCGTACCGCTTGCTGGGCTCGCGCTTCGCCGGCGACCCGTCGATCGAGTTCGCCGACGTGCTGGTGTCGAACGCGCCCACCTATGTCGGCCTGCTCGAGAACCCGTTGACGGCCCACACGAGCTACCCGCGCAATCCGGATGTCGCACGCCTGATCGCCTGCGGTGAACCGCGAAGTGGTCGCTGCCGCTGGCTCGATCGGTGATTGCGAAGCCGGTACAGGCAGCCTCAAGATGGGATGACCGCGCGCTTACGGGCGAGCTGGCGGGTCGGCGCTTGCGACGACATGGAAGCTTCGGATCGACCTCGCGGCGTTGTGCAGGCTGAACGCTGAATACCTGCTGCCATAGCGCATCCTCCTGCTGACGACTCGAGGATGCACCACAACAACCTGAGAGCAAACACCTATGGCAGGTCAGGACCTCCTAACACAGCGCGACGCGGAGTCGCGCACTTATGCCAATCATTAGAGATGCCGATTGAAAACCGCGTAGTGCGCTGGATCGAAGGTGGAATTGATCTCCACGGCACGGGCGCGAAGTTCACGATGGTCTGTGTACGCCCCGCGCCGTTCCCACGTTTGACCGTTCGTCTCAATGCCTCGAATCAGTTCGATGCAATCGTCCAGACCGAATGCTGGGAGCAGCGGTCGAACTGCTTCGTTGAATCGCTTGTCCGCGCCGTCGTAGTTTGAGCTTGCCACGTAGTACGCGCTCGCAAGGCGCACCAGAGCCTTCTCCCATTCGGGCGAATCCGATATTCCTCGCATGGCATCCCACGTCTCACGCCCGATCTGCGGGGAATCATCGCCGACGATCCACGCGCGTAGCCGATCTGCGTGTTCTTGCAAGGAGGGAGCGGTAAACCACGCCAAACAACGGGCCGATGTTTCCTGCTCGGCAGTGTGCTGGATCGCCGTTTTGGCATGATCCGCCAGCGACCCGTAGATGCCCGACAAGCGCGACAGGAAGTGAATCAGACACACAAGGGGTGAGCCATCGGTGGCAATCGCGCTGAAGTAGTCTCTGTCGGCCTCGACCAGCGCTTGAAACTGCGCGGGGTTGCGGCCATAAAGCAGGGTCAATGCACTGTAGTTGATCGTGCGATTCTTCTCGCACCGCTCGTCCGCCAGCCGGAACACGAACTTCCACAGCGCTTTAAAGACAGCCTTCTCAACCTCCGGATTGAAGCGCGAAAAATACTTGCTTTCCAAGTACGCCTTCAACTTCTTGTCGTCGATCAGGATGCCGGATACCTGCTCAAGGTCTTCGACCAGATCACCCACGATCTGCTTGGACAAGATCGGTGCCTTCGTGAGCAGGTCGTCGAGCGCGTTTCGAATCAGGGCACGAGCCGTGTCGCGGTTCGGGCGATGCAGCTGAAAATTGGCGTTGACCACCGGGTGCGCAGCAAGATGGCGCTGGCGTTGCAGGTGCAGCAGGTTCTCCCGCTCGGCGATGTCGAGCAACTGCGTCTGCTCAGCCACCGATTCCACCATCTTCGATTCCCATTCCGAGGACCGCTCGTTGGCCTGCTGCAGCTTGCCGATCTCGTTCAGAATGGTCTTGGCTTTGTCGTCGCCGTATAGATCGACGAGATGCTGGAGCTTGAACAGCAGATCGCAGACTACGACCGACCACAGCATCACGACAGCCGACCGGTAGCTACCGGCCGCGTAGCAGCTCAACACCTCGGAGAAGTATTCCTTGCTGCGGGCATCGAAGATCTGCGTTGCGCGCTGTTCGATGGAGTATTCGTCCAGCATCACGCCTCCCGACCAATGATCTCGACGTACCCGATCAGCTCGGCCGAATAGCTGCCATCGCCATTCGCGGCTCCCTTGTGCTTCAGTTCCCGCTGCAGCGTCGGCTCAACGGCGTGGGTGAATAGGTCGTTTCGCTGCTCGGGCCGGAACAACGGTGTGGCGGGTGGTGCTTGCAGGTACTTCTCGCACAGGCGCTCGACCGCCGGAACGCGCGTGCCATCCTGCTTGACGGCGATAGGCTGCACCACCACGCGGCGTTCGCCCTTGCCAGCCGATGCCTCGACCATCCACAGCGACAGCAGCACCGGCTCGTCCACGTCGCCGGACACGGCGATGCCGATGTCCTGTGGCGGCACGCTGCGCCAGCGGCCCAACTCGTCCTGCACCAAGGGGTGGTCCAAGCCCATCAATTGCAGATCGTCCTGACTGGTCGCGGCTTCGCGGCTCAGGGTGAAGCGGACGCGGCGCGTGCCTTCGACGGTGACGAGGTCGTAGGTCGCATCGTCCACCTTGACTAGCTTCTGTTGGCGATCGGCGACCGCTGCCGAGAGGAAGCGCACCAACCGATCCAGGCTGGACGACACGTCCGAGAAGGGCTTGTAGTCATCGAGGCTGAAGCCGTCGAGATCTTGGAACAGGTCGAACACCACCTGCCGCGCCTCGCGGGAGTTCGACAGCGCCGCCTCCAATTCCACTTGCGTGCGTTTCAGCTCCGGATCGGATAGCGCCTCTTGGTACAACCGGTCATAGTTCAATCGTTCCGACAACTGACCAAGAATCTGCGCGCGCAGGTCTTCCGCCACGTTGCCCTGGTCATCCACCTTGCCGACCGTGCGGGCGATCTCGGTCAGCTTCTCGTCAAGCAGCAGAAAGATGCGGCCTTCGATGGTGTCCGACAGCACGAGGTTGTAGACCTGCGCGGTATGGCTTTGGCCGTAGCGGTGGATGCGCCCGATGCGCTGCTCCATGTCCATCGGATTCCACGGCAGATCGAAGTTGAACAAGACGCGCGCGAACTGCAGGTTGATGCCTTCGCGCCCGGCCGCTGTGCAGACCAGCACGCGCGGGCCGTCTTTCAAGCGGAAGCGCCGCTCCGCCGCCACCTTCGCGCCGTGGTCGCCGCCGCGCAGCACGGCGACGCCCTGACCAGGGAAGGTCTGCTCGATCTTGCAGGCGATCATGTCCACCGTGCCGAGGTAGGTGGCGAAGATCACGATCTTCTCGTTGGGGTTCTGCCGCCACAGCGTGCCCAAGCCGTCGAGCAGCTTTTGCATCTTGGTTTCGCGCTCTGCCGGGAACACCCGCAGCAGGTCGCCGATGCGCAGACGCTCCTCCGGCAAATGCAGATCCACGACCGCCGACGCCGCTTCTTCCGCGTGCGTGGCCGAATACTCGCTACCGTAGGGGTCAGAGACCATCTCCAGCGCCTCTTCATCCAGCTTCTTCACCAGCCGGTACTTCAGATCGGCCAGCACGCGATCCGCCTCGCTGCGACCGATGCTGTCGCGCGACAGGCCGAACTCCTCGTGGATCAGCTCGCGCGCTTCTTCGGTCAGGCGCTCGCGGCCCTCGATGTCCAGTTCCTTGTCGCGCAGAAACGCCTCGTGCAGCGTCAGCATCAGCAGGCGGCGCTTGAGCGTGCGACGCACGGCAGCAAAGCTCGATGCCGCGATCTTCTGGAAGATCGCCATCAGGAAGCCCAGCGCACGCCCCTGGTTGCCTTGTCGGCGCGCAAGGTCGAAGCCGTCCTCCAGGTACTCGCGCAGCTTTTCGTAGAACAGCCGCTCGGCCTGGTTCATCACGAAGGATTCGGTGTGAACCCAGCGCCGCGCGAACAGCGGCGAGCCATCGGGCTGGCAAGCATCAGCCTTGGTGCGGCGGAACATCACCGTGTTGAGCCGGTGCCGCTCCTCCAACATCTCCTCGGGGCTGCGAAACAGCGTCGGGTTGAGCAATTGCGCCAGCATCCAGAACTGGAAGTGATTGCCCTGGTGCGGCGTGGCCGACAGCAGCACGAGGTCGCGCGAGTGATCCTTCAGCGCCTCCGCCAGCTTGTAGTTCTCGGTCTTGCGCACCTTGCCGCCGGTCTTGTAGGCGGTGAGGTGATGCGCTTCATCGAATACCACCAGATCCCAGCGCGGCGCATCCAGCAGGCGCTTGATGCGCGCCGGGCGCTTCAGGGTGTCGATGCTGGCGATCAGCCGGTCGTGCTTGGCGAAAGCGTTGGTCTTGCGGTCGGTGATGTCGCCTTCGGAGCCGAACACCTCGAAGTCGAGGTTGAACACCTCGTTCAGCTCGCGGTGCCAGTTGTTCACGAGGCCCGCAGGCACCACCATCAAGGCGCGGGTCAATTCACCTCGGCTGGCCAGCTCGCGCAGGATCAGCGCGGTTTCGATGGTCTTGCCCAATCCCACCTCGTCGGCGATCAGGTAGCGCCGGGGTGAGGCGGTGGCGATGCGGTGGGTCAGTACCACCTGATGCGGCAGCAGGTCGATCTTGGCCGAGGTCAGCGCCGAGGCGCTTTCCATCACCGGCAGCGCGTGCGCCTCGTACGACAGCCACGCCTTGCGCGACCGCTCCGCGCCGCCATCCACGGCGCGCAGGATGCGCTCGGTGCGAGTGAGTTCGCGCCGCAGCGACGCCACTGGCACCCGACGTTCGCCGACGCCGAAGAACGCGCGCAAATAGCCGTCACGCGCCGGGTCAAGGACGACACCCTGGCCGTACTCGTGGTGGGTGATGCGTTCGCCGGGTTGAAACTGAATCTCTGCCGTCACTGAGCCACCCTCAAGTAATCCGCAGGTGGAACAGGCCAGCGGGCCTGCCGCCGTCGCGCAGCAGAATCTCCTGCGGGTAGTCGTTGGCTTGGCCCCACAAGATGCGGCCGAGGTCGATCTGATGCCCGTGGGGCGCGTGGCATAGCCAACCCACCTCATCGGTGGCGGTATTCACCCTGACGCGGCTGTGGCCGCCGGGCAGCCAGAAGACCAGCGCGCCATCGCTTCCCCACTCATCTTGAAACGACAGGATGGCGGGCTTGATCGCATCGCCCAGCCACGCTTCGGCATCGCCCGGCGTCAGCAGATCGAGGCTGCCGTCCAGCCCGGCCACCACCAGCGTCCTGCCGCCATTGCTGGGCAGATCGTCCGGCCAGTTTCCTTTCGTACGGAGGAACTGACGCAGGCTCCACACCTCGCTGGCCGCGCAGATCTGATTGCGAGCCTCTTCGTCCCACACCCAACTGGTGCCGCGTACCTGCCAGACCGGGTCGCGCAGTTGTCTCATTGTTCGTACTCCCCATCGTCATCGAACAAGGAACCCTGGGCGGGCTGGGGTGCCTGGCTCGCATGCCATGCGTTGTGGATGGACACCGCACGCGAGGCCGCGTTGCGCGTGGTCTGATCCGGGCCGTTGCGGTGCAGCCATTCCAGCAGCGGCTTCAGCGCGACGTGCGGCTTGAAGTTCTCGTTCTTCAGCGTATCCGAGGCATTGATGCCGCTGCCGTCAAAGCACGCGCCAATCAGCACCAGTGCCTGATCCAGATCCGACTTGAGATTGCGGCGATGCTTGCCCGACCACTCGCGGGCAAAGTCCAGCGGATTGGTGCGGGTGAAAACCTTGTTCCTTTCTGCGCACCAGCCGCGCTGCACGAACTCGTCCGGCGTGGTGATCGAGCCTTTCAGGAATTTCTGCAACTGGTCGCGCTTCAGCTCAGGCGCGTTGCCGAAGGTGCGCAGGAACTGGCGCGTGATCGGCTCGGCGTTGACCGGCGGCGCTTCCTTGCCCTTGTCGGCGTCCTCGTCGATGAGCTGGTTAATGCCCACCAGCGCGTCGCGCACGGGGATGGTGCGGCCTTCGTCGACATAGACCTTGCCGTAGTGGCGCGAGAAGTATTCCAGCGCCTTGCCACGCCGGATCACCTGGATGTCGGCGGCAGGCAGACCTTCCTTGGCGTGGTTCTCCAGCATGGCCTGCAACTGGCGCACGTCGGCCATCACCTCGCGGCGCATCCGGCCCCAGCTCACCGGCTTGGGTTCTTCAGTGCGCTTGCGGCAAACGTGGATGATGTCGTACTCGATGGTCTTGGAGCCGAACTCTCCGTCGCCCTTGGTTTCATCGGAGCGGATAGGGTAGGTCGCTTCTAGGTAGTAGCCGGCATCGAAAAGCGACTCAAGAACTGCCACCCACGGCTCCTCCTCACTATGGTGAAAGGTGAAGGCGAGGATGCCGCCAGGTTTCAGCACGCGGTGCGCTTCGCGCCAGCACTGCGTGAGCAGACGCTGGTAGAAACCATCCGCATCCTCCGGCTCGCGGGCCCGGTTAGCCACCGCCTCCAGCGATTTGGGCGTGTACTCGGCGGTGAAGTAGTCTGGGTACTTGTCCTTCAGGGCGAGGCGTAGCCAGACGTAGAAGAAATCGGATAGCTCCGAGTAATGCAGCAGGCCGCCGAAGGGCGGATCGGTGATAACCAGATCTATGCTTGCACCAGCCACATGCGCTAAATCCGTCGAAGATCCACAGTAAACCTCTGCGCCGTCAACCGGATCTCCGGGAAAGACCTTCTCACTCTTTCCGCTGATTTCGTCAGCCAGCGCGGTATCTTTGCGCGTGAGGGTCTCAGCGCTCACGGCCTCCCATGGTCGAATCGCCCAATCACGGCCCTCTACGATTCCTTCTGTGCTCGACGCCCAGTTTCCCCGGCCAAGCACTGGGAAGACGCAGTTCTCAATTGTGGTTGATTTCGGATGATAGTTATTGTTAGCAAATTGAGGCTCAAGCTTATCGCCTCCAATGTTCCAAATCGTGAACAAACTTTGATTTCGCAGATACTGCTGGAAACCGCCGAGCGCATATTCCCGTACCTGCCAGTCGTAGTTCCCGATCTCAACAATCGCCTTGAGCAATTGCGCGTGAACGAGCAATTGACGAGGGTTGAACATCGTCCACCAGTGGGTGAAGCCGTAGTTTTCGCGAATATCGCTGTTCGCTACTGCGGTCATAAACCCATAAGGGACCTCCGAGCGGGGCCAGTAGTCCTTTAAATCGGCGTCTTTACGTGCTTCCCATTCTTCGAGGGCAGCGTCGTATTGCCGGGCGTTCTTCCTCTCGAATGCAGCGAAGAACCGACCACCGTAGGGCTTGCCTGCTTCGTCTCGCTTGGGTGCGTAGCCCTGCACTGCGTAGGCAGCCATCTGGCCGCTCTTCTTTGTAGCCTTGATGGAGTTCATCACGTCCTGAACCGTGCCACAGGCAAAGCAGGAGTAGTTGGAACGCTTCGGGACGGTGCCCTTCTCCGGCTCAAACGTGACACCCGTTTCCGGGTCCGTCACTTCGTCCGGCAGCGCGCCTCGCACCTCCAGCAACCGAATCTTCGCGGCACGAGCCGCATCCCAACGTGTGGTTGCCGCCACGTCGTCCTGCGCCGAACCGCCGTAGGGCTGACCGTTTTCATCCTGCTTCGCTTCGCCCCCCAGCCATTGCGGGTGCACCAGCAGGGTTAGATCCACCTTCTTGTTCTTTCCCTTGCCCAGATTCACCATCGCGGTGTGGCCGCAGTGCGGGCAGATCACACCCTTCTTGCGGTCAAGCACGGAGTAAGGCGATTCGCTCGGCGCGACGTAGAGCGGCGCACTGGGAGCCATGCGCGCGGCTTCTTCCTCGACGTCGAAGGCTTCCCCACACTTGCCGCAGGTGTGTGCCCAATGCTTGACGGTGAGCGTCTTCACCGCCATCACGGGGCTGGTCATGATCGGCGTTCGGTGGCCGCAGCCCGTCACCTGACAGGGGCCGTGCTTGGCCCAGAAGGTGTAGATGATCTCCGGGCCTTCGTAGCCGTAGTCCTTGCGCACGTCACGCGGGATGGCAAGCGGATCGAAATCGGCGGGCATTACCTTTCTGGTGGGCAGGTGTGTCCAAGTTCCTTTTTCACCCTCCGGGCCGTCGCAGTTGTAGTACGGCATGATCTGCGGCTTGACCTCGGCCTCGATGTCTGCAAGGAGCTTCTTCACTTGCTCCAGATCGACATTGGCGAGTTCCTGCTTCACTACGAACCAAGCGACCGGGTTGAGGTCGTTACCGACCATCTGCATCCCGAGCCGCGAGCCTTCCACCAGCGTCGTGCCGCCGCCCATGAAGATGTCCGCCACCTTCAGGTGCTTGAATGCGCCTTTCTTCTGGTGGTTGGCGTAGTAGTTATCCCATACCAGCTTAGCTGCGTGCGATGGGTCAACCGGCGCTTTGGTTGCCGCGGCGATCAACATCGAGCGGAATACGCTGGAACGCCGCCGTGCCCACCACTTCGACATCTGGTAGATCGGCTTACCCGCGTTGCCTTCGATGATCGCCACCTGATTGACCGGCAGGATCGGAAAGTCCACCTCCAGACAGGTCTTGGGGCGGTTCGGGTCGTTGAAGTCGACGGTTTCGAGTGCGACCGCATTTCCTGCGCCGACGGCCTTGGCGACTTCTCGTTGGAGTAGTTCTTTTTTGGTGGCCATCAGCCACAATCCTTACTTGGTCAGCTCGACAAAGGGCGACAGCACTTCCAGCAGCGACAGGCCGCCATGCGTGAGCGTTGGGTAGCCGCCCTGGCTGCGCCACTTCCTGCGGCCCAGGGCCAACAGGTGCGCGCCGTGAGGGCTGTTGATCTGCAATGCCACCGGCGGCACGAAGGGGCCGGTGTCGCCGGTTCCCGTCTTGCTGCGCGAGCCTCCAAACGTCTGCTTGAGAAACTGGCCGACCTCGCCGTCGGCATCGGGGAAGTAGCCGGTGGCCGCGTAGCCGTGATCGGAGGTGATGACCAGCCGCCGCCCAGTGGCGAGACACTCGACGAAGGCCCAGAAGTCATGGCTGGACAACTGCTCGGCCACGTCCTTGGTCAGCGGCTCCAGCCCTTGGCCTGCGCCAGAGCCGTCGTGGAGCTTGGCGTCGGGCCAGTGGTGCCAGAAGATCTGATTTGGCGCGCTGTTGATCAGCGCTTCGCAGTCCTTCCACGGCAAGTCCACGGTTTCGGTGCTGGCGGCTTGCAGCTTGTGCGCAAGACCGCCACCATTGTTTTGAAGCTTGCTGCGGCTGGCAAAGCCGAGCGCGCGCGCAAATTCATCGGTTTCGCCGGGCAGCTCGGAGGCGCAGGCAGCGACCTCGTGCGTGGTAAAGCCGCGCTCCTTTGCCCCCTGCAACAGCCACGGCAGCTCGCGCAGGGAAAGGCCGTCGAGGATCAGCACCGCCTTGGCACTGAAGGGCTCGGCCCACCAGCGCGTCAGGCGATCCGAGGTGCGCTCCACGCTGTCGCCGAAGGCTGGCCACAAGTCCCAGCCGCTGGAGGAAAGGAACAAATCCAGTGCGCCGATTTCGAGGTCGCGCCGCACGACCTCGCTGGGCGCATTGCCTGCGGCCAGCGGCTTTCTGGCGATCTCGACAGCCTGATCGACGATGACGCGCCAAGCATCGGCGTCGGAGCCTTGGGTCAGGGCCTGCAAGGCGCTGGCAGTCAGGGCCATCAGTCGTCCTCCCTCTCAAGATTCAGCTCGAAGGTCATCCCTTCGGGGAGCTTCTTGAGCAGTTCCTTGAGCTGCGCGCCGGTGGCGGCGGACACCTTGATGGACACCTCCGCGACCTTGGTGGCCGGGCCAATCCCCCAGCCTTCGATCTTGCCGATCAGGTTGAGCGGCGACGTGGCGGGGTTCGACAGAGGCGTGCGCGGCTTGGTGGCGCCGCCGTCGCCGCCGAAGATGCCGCCCGGCGTGGGAGTTGGCGTGGGTGCGGGCGAACCGCCCGGGGTTGGCTCAGCCACGCCTAGCGTAGGAGCCGCGCCACCAGTTGGCGGTACACCGCCTGGCGGCGGCGCGGGCGGGGTGGAGCCCCCAGTTGCGGGCACGGCCGAGGGCAGCATCACGAACACGTCGTCGAGGTGGCGACCCGTGAGCGAGAGCTTGGGGCGCAGACGCCGCCACGCGGTGTCCTCGTCCTCACCCGGGTTCGTTTGCAGGCACTCCATGCCGCGCACGTTGATGGCCACCTTGCCCTTGGCGCACAGGCGCAGGAGGCGTTCCTTCATCGCCGTTTCGCCCAGCCAAGGGATGCAGTCCTGCCCGGCCGGACGCGGCTCCTGCAGCTCGCGCAGCAGCTTGCCGACCGATTCGTTGTTGCTGGCGTATTCGAGCACCAGATCCTCGAAGTCCTCCGGCACGAACAGGTCGCCGGTCAGCGCCTCCTCGATGGCTTCGGGAATTTGCGAGCCCTGCTTGTCGAGACGCTCGACACTGAATTTGCACTGCGCGGGGTCGGCGAAGTTCCAGCGTTGCAGCACGGCGAAGCGGTCGAAGCGCTTTTTGAGGTTGTCACGCAGGGTGTTCTCAAATTCCTTCTGCAGCTTCTTGTATTCGGGGTTCTGGCTGCCCCATTCCTGCGCCTTCATTTCGGCGCGGGCAAGGATGAGCAGGTCGCGATCCATGAAGGAGTTGGTACTGCCCGCGCGCGGCAGCAGGAAGCGCACGGTGTTGCGGCGCTTCTGCAACTGATCTTTGAGCCAGCGGCCCAGCGTGGCGTCGAGCTTGTCGGCCTCCTCGGGCAGCACGAGGATTGGCAGACGGTCATCCCATTTGTCGGGTTGCTCGGCCTCATCGAGCGCCATCCACGGATCATTGACCCACGATTTCGGCAGGGCGATCACACGGAAGGTTTTAGCCACCTCGTCGCTGCCGCCGATGACGTAGCGCACCTGCTTGGCGAGCTGCGCCTGATCCGCGCCGTCGGCGAACAACTTGTCATTGCGCGCGTAGGCCATGAGCTTGGCGCGCGGGTTTTCTTCCTCGCGGAACAGCAGCTTGGTGCTTTCCTGGTGGATGTTGAAGCTGTTCTCGACGATGGTCGCCAGCTCGACCTGGAAGGCGTTGTCGTCCACCGGCTTGCCACGGGTGATGTCCAGTTGCAGCGTCGCGGGTTCGGCTCCGGCGAGATTGCCTACGGCAATCGAGCGCAGCCACAGCGCGCCAATGATTTCCTGCAGGTGTGGCGCGACGCTGGCGTGGTCGTGCCGCGCTTCCTGCACCGAGATGATGTTCTGCTGCGCCTTCTCGCGCAGCGTGCGGTGGTGCTGGTTGGCGACGGCATCGAGCAACGCACCGATGCCCGAGGTGTCGTCGTCAAGCCGGAAGTCGGCGGCGGTGAGCACGGGAACAGCTTCGCCACGGCTCTTGTAGAGGTTGGCGAGGATGCGGATCAGATCGCGCGTTTCCTGCGCGTCAGTGGCGATAAGTACCTGTTCTTCGAGCAGGCGCAGGAGGTGCGGCGCATAGGGCCACGATTCGGTGAACTCCCGGCGCTTGCGTTCCTGCTCGGCGGATGGCACGTCTAGCAGGCGGAAGGATTCGGCGACGTGCTGCGCGATTAGCGATTCGATGGTGCCGCTGGCGATCTGCAAGCGGTTGTCGAACAGGCGGTGCAACAGCATCCGGCGGCGATCCAGCTGGATGCGTTCGGCGCTGCCGCCCGCCTTGAAGTCGATGGCGACCGGGTTCACGCGATGCACTTGCTGGTAGGCGTCGCTGCCGCCGTTGCGCACCGAGATCACCAGCACCAGCAGGTCGGGGCGCTCCTTGGCGATCTCCGAAAGAATCTGGATGAAGTTGAACGCCCAGTTCTTCCACGGGTACTGCTTGGTGTTTGTCAGGCCGTCGTACCACGTCTGGAACTCGTCCAGCAGCAGCATCGTCGGCTTGTTTTCCAGCAGTTCAATGATAAGTTTGTCAGACGGGATTTCGGTCTTGGACGTGCCCTGGCCGTCCCATTTGCCTTTGATGAAGGTGCCGTGTGGATGGTTATCGAACAGGACATCCCATAGGAATTTGTAGCGGTGGCGATGCAGGCTTTCGCCGATGACGTGCATCCTGTCGCGCAGGGCGATCTTGCCGATGCTGGCGTCGGTGAGCGTGGTTGTCCATGCATTGAGCCACGAGCTGGTCGAGGACGGGTCGGTCACCGCGTGGTAGAGCGCGGCCATCAAGTGCGACTTACCGAGGCCGCGTTCGCCGATCACAACCACGGGGCGACCCTGGCTGGGGCCGACGGCCTCGATGCCTTTCAGCAGGTCGTGCGTGGGATAGGTGATCTCGAGAAACTGCTTGGCTGCGATCTGGGTCGCGCCCGTGTGCTGGTCGTTGGACAGTTCGATAGCCGTGCCTTTGAGGCGCTTACCGCGAAACTCTTCTCGTAGCGTTAGTCCAAGCATCAGGCCTCCAACTTAGGTTTCCAAGTTTCCGTTTGCTTCCAAGCAGCCTTTTTCTAGGCGCATTCTTGGAACGTCGATGTAATAAGGCCCGCTGTCGCGGGCCTAAAGATCTCTTCGCCGTGTCATTCCCGCCAGATTGTTTCGCTAACTTTGTTGGCAGTGTCGCACTTATTCGACGAAAGCTTCACGAAATGTGTCACCCGAGAGATCTCACACGTCGATGTTCCGCGCCACCAACGCGTTCTTCTCAATGAAAGCCCGCCGCGGCTCCACGTCATCCCCCATCAACGTCTGGAAGATCCCGTCCGCCGCAATCCCGTCCTCGATCTGCACCTTCAGCAACCGCCGCACGCTGGAGTCCATCGTCGTCTCCCACAGCTGCTCGGGGTTCATCTCCCCCAGCCCCTTGTAGCGCTGGCGGCTGACGCCCCGCTCGGCATCGGCAAGCAGCCACTGCATCGCCGCGCGGAAGCTGCCGACCTTCTCGCTACGCACCTTTTCGCCTTCGCCGCGGCTGATCTGCGCACCTTCGCCGATCAGCCCGCCCAGCGTGCGGGCGCAGTCGACCAGGGTCGTGTAGTCGGCGGTGACGATGAAGTCGCCGTCGATGCCCGACACCTTCACGTTGCCGTGGTGCGGCCGCTCGATGCGCAGGCTCCACTTTTCGGCCTTGGCGTCGAAGCGCGTGGACACGGTAGCGCGCGTGTCGCCGTTGGTCATGCGGGCGGCCATGCCGGCTTCCAGCGCCTTGGCTGAGGCCATGGCGTGCGGGCCGTCGGACAGGTCCAGCTCCATGCCGTCCAGCACGCTGCGCAACGCGTCCGGGTCGATGATGCGCGCCAGGCGGTCGATCACGGCTTCGGCCAGCAGGTACAGCCGTGCCAGCTCGCCTAGCGCTGCGCCATTGATCGGCTCGGCGCCTTCGCGCGGCACCAGCGACGCGGTGTTGAGCGCAAGGCCGAGGATCCACTGGTTCAGCTCGTGGTCGTCCTTGATGTAGCGCTCCTGCTTGCCGTGCTTGACCTTGTAGAGCGGCGGCTGCGCGATGTAGACATGGCCGCGCTCGATCAGGTCCGGCATTTGCCGGTAGAAGAAGGTCAGCAGCAGCGTGCGGATGTGGCTGCCGTCGACGTCGGCGTCGGTGTTGTGGCAGCAGAGCCCACCCATGCCGGCCACGAAGTTCTCGTCATGCTCGACCGAGAAATCGTAGACGTTGCCGTTGCTGGCCTCGACTTCCTCGATGGATACGATGGGCAGGGCCATCAGGTCGCCGCCGATGGCGTCGAAGCGGCGATTGGCGGGCTTGGTGATGTCGTTGGCTAGCACCGTACGGATCGAGTCCGCATACCGGTGGTCGCGCCAGGCCGGCTCGATGGTGCGCAGGTCGTCCTTGGCGACGACCGTGATCATCCAGTACGGGCGGCGGGTGACGCACGGCTGCCCGCGCACCTCGCGCTCGACGCCGTCCGGCTGCATGGGGGTCAGGGACGCCGTCACGCCGAAGCTGCCCAGCAGGTACATGAGCCCGCTGGCAAGGTCGTAGGAGGACGTGGCAAAGGTGACGCGCCCGCTGCTGGCGGTGCCGTCGCCCAGCAGGTAGCCGCGCAGGAAGGCCAGGCGCAACTCGTCGGTCACGTTGAAGACGATGTCCGGAATGCGCTTGGTGTGCGACTCGGCACCCACGAAGCCGAAGACGTGCTGCCACGCCAGGGCCGCGACCCGGTTGACGAGCTTCAGGTCGGCGGCGGTTTCCCGCTGCTGGTACAGGATGGGCGCGTGGCCGAAGATGCGCGTGAAGCGCTGCGCCATCTCGTCGGCGAAGGCGCGGTTGCCGTTGCCGATCGTCACGCGCACGCCGTTGCGGTCCGAGCACGATCCCTCGGCCAGGTAGAAGCCGAGCAGCGTCAGCAGGTCCTCGTCCACGCGCAGGTAGCGCTGCAAGCCCTTGTCCGCGTAGTGCTCGGGCGTCAGCTCCAGGTCCTCGCGGTCGGCGAACCATTGCAGGTCGGCGGCTTCCAGGTCGGACAGGCGGACACGGTCGCGCACGGCGTTGCGGCCGCTGTTGGCGTATTGCTCGGTCCAGAGGCGCTGCAGGCGGCTGGCACCCACGGCGACCTGCGGCATGACCTGTTCGACGTCCGCGCCGACGGCACGCAGGTAGGCGGTGAAGTGCTCCACCGTCGGGCGGGACGTGCCCTTTTCCCAAGCGTAGAAGGTGACGGGCTGGCGGATGCCAACCGCGGCGCACAGCGCCTGGTTGGTCACGCCGCTGGCACGGCGACGCGCGGCGAGCACGTCGCGCACGTCGGCCGGGATCTCGACGCGCGGGCTGGTGAGGTCGGAACCTTCGCCGTGGCGCGCCTCGACCTTGGCCTTGAACCAGTCCTCGACGGCGGTGCCGCGCACCCAGATCTGCTGCGCCGCCTGCGGCACGGCCCACAGCTGCTCGAGCAGGTCGATTCGGGCGGGCGCGTCCGTGGGCAGGCGCAGCCGCGCCGGCGCCACGACCTTGTCGCCCACGCGCAGCTCGTCGCCGCGCTTGAGCTTGACGGCGCCGTCTTCGTGCACGAAGACGCTGTGGCTGGAGGTGACGCGCACGGTGCGGCCGTAGGCGGTGCGCACCGAGTACAGCGTTTCGTCCAGCGGGTGGCGGATGACGGCCTTGATGGGGCGGAAACGCACCTCGTGCGTGTCGATGCCGAAGCACAGCACTTCGCCCAGGCCTTCGCCCTTGGACTTGGCCACGCCGTGCTCGTCGGCGGTGACGCCGCGGGCGGCCAGCGCCTGGTCGATGAATTGGCCGATGCGCACCATGCGGACGGCCTGCGCACCCTGCGCGCGGTCACGCACGAAGACGTGGTCGTCGCCGTCCACGCTCATGATGATCAACCGGTGGTACCGCAGCTTGGACAAGTCGTATTCCGCGCTGCCGATCCCCGTCCCCAGCACCCCGATCAGCGTCGCGATCTCCTGGCTGCCCAGCAGCTTGTCGAAGCGCGCCTTCTCGACGTTCAGGATCTTGCCCTTGAGCGGCAGGATCGCCTGGAACTTGCGGTCGCGGCCCTGCTTGGCGCTGCCACCGGCGGAGTCACCCTCGACGATGAAGAGCTCGCACTTGGCCGGGTCCCGCTCCTGGCAGTCGGCCAGCTTGGCGGACAGGCCGATGGAGTCGAGCACGCCCTTGCGGCGCGTCATCTCGCGGGCCTTGCGGGCGGCTTCGCGCGCGCGCGCGGCGTCGACGATCTTGCCGCAGATGATCTTGGCGTCGTTGGGCTTTTCCAGGAGGAACGTGTCCAGCGCGGCGGCCACGGCTTCTTCGACCGCGGGGCGCGCTTCGCTGCTGACCAGCTTGTCCTTGGTCTGGCTGCTGAACTTGGGGTCGGCCATCTTGACCGACAGCACGCACGACAGGCCTTCGCGCATGTCGTCGCCGGCGGTGTCGACCTTGGCTTTCTTGGCGAGCTCGTGCTGCTCGATGTACTTGTTGATCACGCGCGTCATGGCCGCGCGCAGGCCCGTTAGGTGCGTGCCGCCGTCGCGCTGCGGGATGTTGTTGGTGTAGCAGAGCACCTGCTCGTTGTAGGTGTCGTTCCACTGCAGCGCCACTTCGACCGACACGCGCTTGGTTTCGCCGCCCACCTCGACGTCGCGCTCGCCGATGGCGTAGAAGACGTTGGGGTGGATGGCTGTTTTCGACTTGTTGATGTATTCGACGAAGCCCTTGACCCCGCCGGCAAACGCAAAGTCCTCTTCCTTGCCCTGGCGCTGGTCGACCAGCTTGATCTTGACGCCGTTGTTCAGGAACGAGAGCTCCCGCAGACGCTTGGCCAGGATCTCGTAGTGGAACGCGATGTCGGTGAAGATGTCCACGTCGGGCAGGAAATGGACCTCGGTGCCGCGCTTTTCGCTGGGGCCCAGCACCTGCATCGGGCTGGTGGGGTGGCCGCCCACGTCCTCCAGGACGCGGTTGATGGGCACGCCACGCTCGAACTGCATGAAGTGCGCCTTGCCGTCGCGGCGCACCGTCAGGCGCAGCCACTTGGACAACGCGTTGACGCAGGACACGCCCACGCCGTGCAGGCCGCCGGACACCTTGTAGCTGTTCTGGTTGAACTTGCCGCCGGCGTGCAGCTCCGTCAGCGCGATTTCGGCGGCGCTGCGCTTGGGCTCGTGCTTGTCGTCCATCTTGACGCCGATCGGGATGCCCCGGCCGTTGTCGACCACCGAGATGGAGTTGTCGGTGTGGATGGTGACGACGATCTCGTCGCAATGGCCGGCGAGCGATTCGTCGATGGAGTTGTCGACGACCTCGAAGACGAGGTGGTGCAGCCCGGTGCCGTCGGAGGTGTCGCCGATGTACATGCCGGGGCGCTTGCGGACGGCTTCCAACCCCTCGAGGATCTGGATGGAGGCGGAGTCGTAATCCTGGTTGCTCATTCGTTTCCTTGGGGTCCCTGGGCGCGGGCCGGCTGCCTGGACGGTTGCCTAGGAAAGAGGCAACGCGCCGACCCTGTGCAGCGGGCTTCGGAACACGCCTGGCACGACAGGTGCATCCAGCGTTCCGGCCCGTCAAATCAACCACTTATTGTACTACGGAAGGGGGTCACGGCCATGCTGCAGGTCGACGTCTGGAGCGACTACGTGTGCCCCTTCTGTTGGCTGGAAGTGCCCGTGCTGGACGCGCTGAAAACGCGGCTCGGCGACCAGGTCAATATCGACTGGCACGCCTTCGAGCTGCGCCCCGAACCGGCCCCCACGCTGGACCCGGCAGGCGACTACCTCACCGACATCTGGGCGCGCGCCGTGTACCCCATGGCCCGCGAGCGCGGCATGCGCTTGGCGTTGCCGCCGGTGCAGCCCCGCAGCCGCCTGGCCTTGGAGGCCGCCGAGCACGCCCGCGCCGAGGGCCGCTTCGACGCGATGCACCGGGCGATCTTTCGCGCTTTCTTTGAGGACGGCCACGACATCGGCGATTTGGACGTGCTGCTGGAGCTGGCGCACGGCGTGGACCTGCGGGTGGACGGGCTGGCCACCGCTCTGCGCTTCGGCACGCACACCGAGGCGGTGCTGGCCGACGAACGGCTGGCTGAGGCGCTGGGCGTCACGGGCGTGCCCCTGATCGTGTTCCGGCCAGCCGGCGCCGGCTGGGACGATGCGGTGGGGCTGTCGGGCGCGCAAGGCGAGGAGCGCGTGATGGCGGTCGCGCAGCGCGTGCTGCAGACAGCCGACAAGGCGGAGGGACGCTCCCCAGGCGCACCCACGGTCCAGCCGTCCACGGACGACCCCGCCCAGGGGCCGTCATGCGCTGCCTAGGCACCGGGCGACTCGACGACGGCTGCATCCTGCCCGAGCGCCCCCTGGGCCGGCTCGGGTCGACGGCCTGTGCCGCCCTGCTGCTCGCGGCCCTGCAACTCGCCGTCGTGCCCACGTCCGCCTTGGCCGCCGGCACGTCGCTTGGCGACGGCACCGAGGCCGACGCCGGCCCGGAGGGCGGCGCCACCACCGAGGAGTCCGCCGGACGGGCAGCCGAGGAGCGTGGCGAATCGCCCCGCCAAGGGCCTTCCGGCCGCGGCCCCTTCATCCCCTGGCTGGACCTGCTGACGCTGCGCTCGGCGACGATCGTGCAGCACCTGCGCCCGATGCGTAGCCCCTACGAGGGCGAGAACAGCCTGCCCGGGGCCGGCGAGACCCGCGTGTCGCAAAGCCTGCTGCTGGCCTTGGGCAAGCGCATCACGCCCAACCTGTCCGCCTTCATGGACCTGCGCTATCTGGGCGGAGGCGGGCTGGGCGACGAAAGCGGCATGGGCTCCTACCCCAACGCCGACTTCAGCCTGGGCGCCAAGCAGGCCAGCCCCTATGTGCTGCGCGCGTACCTTCGCGGCACGCATTCGCTGTCGGGCGAGACCGAGCCGGTGGGCGGCGACGTGGGCACCATCCGCGGCGAGCAGCCGGCCGAGCGCATCGAATGGAAGCTGGGCCGCTTCACGCCGTCCGATGACTTCGACAAGCTGCGCTACGCGTCCACGTCGCTGACCGAGTTCATGAACCTGGGGCTGGTGAACAACGCCGCCTGGGACAACGCGCAGAACGCGCGCGGCACCACCGACGGCGCGATGGTGGCCCTGATCCGCGAGCGGTGGGAGCTGCGCGTGGGGAGCTTCCGGATGCCGCGCGAACCCAACGGGCCGAAGCTGGATGGCTCGCTGCGCGCCCGCAACGACAACATCGAGTTGACGGTCAAGGGCGAAGGCGAGGAGCCGTGGTTGCTGCGCGTGCTGCATTTTCGCAATTCGGCGCGCATGGGGCGTTACCAGACGGTGCTGTCGGCGGCCGCCGCGCAGAGCACCACACCCGCGCTGGAAGACGACCGCGGGCCGCTGCGCCTGAAGCGCGGCTACACGATGAATTTCGAGCTGCCGCTGGCCGACCGCGGAGAAACCGGGCTCTTCGCGTGCGCGGGTTGGAACGACGGCAAGACCGAGGACTTCTCTTTCACCGAGGTGAACCGCAATGTGTGCGCCGGCGCGCAGCTGGCAGGCGCCCGCCTGGGGCGGCCGGCCGACCGCTTCGGTGCGGCGGTGCTGGTGTCGGGGTTGTCGCGCCCGCACCGGGAATACCTGGCGGCTGGTGGCGTGGGCTTCCGGCTGGGCGACGGCGCGCTGCGTTACGGCCGGGAAAAGGTGCTGGAGCTGTATTGGCGCATCCAGCTGGCGAAGAACGTGCAGTTGACGCCGGACTTCCAGTTCATCGCCAATCCGGGCTTCAACCGCGACCGGGGGCCGGCGCGGGTGTTCTCGCTGCGGTTGCTGATGCTGCTCTGAGGCTGCTGTGAACGAGGGGCGCCCCGGCGGATCCGGAGCGGCTCACCCGCGGGCCGTGACAGGACCGGCGGCCCGGCGCAGACTGGTCTCTCCGCCAGCAGCGAATCGAGGGGAGCACCGGTCATGGACTACAGCGCCTACCGCATCCTCGTCGACACGCCGGCAGCGACCGCGGCGCTCGGCTTCGGCGATTACGCGCGCAGCCTCACCGAAGCCATCGAGACCAGCGCGCCGCAGTTCGCGATCGGCATCTTCGGTTCATGGGGGTCGGGCAAGACGACGCTGATGCGCGCGGTGCGCGAGGGCCTCGACCCGGCGCGCACGATCGGCGTGGAGTTCAGCGCGTGGCGCTACGAGAAGGAAGAGCAGCTGCTCATCCCGCTGCTCGACACGATCCGCGAGGCGATGGTCGAGTGGGCGCGTCCGGCGCCCGCTGGTCCCGCGAGCGCAGCCGCTGTCGGGATCACCGAGGGCGCCCGGCAAAAGGCGCTTGCGGTGGCCGGGGTCGTCGGCAAGGTGGCGACCTCGATGATCGCCGGGATGAGCCTCAAGGTGGGGCTGCCGCAGGCGCTGGAATTCTCGTTCGAGGCGAGCAAGGCGCTGGGCGCCTTTCGCGAAAATGCGCCGGCCGCCAGCCCGCCGGCCGCCGGCCAGCCGACCTCGATGTCGCGCCAGGTGAGCGAGCGCGCCGATCCGGACTTCCCGCAATCGGTCTACCACGCCTGCTTCCGCAGCCTGCGCGACGCGTTCTCGTCCTTCCGCGAGACGGCCGGCGATGTGCGGGTGGTGGTCTTCGTCGACGACCTGGACCGCTGCCTGCCGGCCGGCGCGCTCGAGGTGCTCGAGGCGATGAAGCTCTTCTTCGACTTCGAGGGCTTCGTGTTCGTGGTGGGGCTGGACCGCGGCATTGTCGAGCGCTTCATCGAGCACCGCTACTTGTCGCCGCACACCGGGCCCCGCGCCGACGGCGCGCCCGCCCACGGTCCGGCGGGCGCGCCGCTGCTGACCGGCGGCGAGTACATCAAGAAGATCTTCCAGGTGCCCTTCAACCTGGCGCCGGTGCGGCTCGTGCAGCTGCACGAGCTGCTGGCCGCGCTGGAGCACGACGCGCGCCTCGGGCCGGAGCAGGCGACCGACCTGCGCACGCGCGTGCGCGCCCACCTGGACTACATGGTGTCGGAGCCGACGGTCAACCCGCGCGAGGTGAAGCGCTACATCAATGCGTATGTGATCCAGATGAAGATCAAGGGCGGCCTGGACCCCGACGTGGTGCTGGCGCTGCAGACCATCGCCAACCGGCGCGACTGGGAATCGGCCAACCAGGCGCTGGTCGCCTACGGCGCCGAGTTCCTGCAGGCGGTGCGCGACGTGCAGGCCGGCGACCCGTCGGCGCTGGCGGCGCTGGACCCCGAGCTGCAGGCGCTGCCACGCTCGCTGCTGGAGTACCTCGAGCCGGGGCGGCCCGGCCACGCGCTGCTGCAGGCGCACAACCTGGACGAGTACCTGTACAGCGGCGAGGTCAGCACGCAGAGCTTCGGGCCGCTGCTGCTCGATGCGCTGCGGCAGGCCGCGCAGTTGCGGCGGGGCTTGGCCGGCGACGTCCCGACGCAGCAGGCGCTCGAATCCGTGCGCACGCTGGACAGCATGGTGGGCAGGCTCGAGAGCGTGCCGCAGATGCAGGTACTGCGCCGCTCGATCGCCGACATCGACCGGGCATTGAGCGCCGTCGCTTCCGGCGGGTCGGTCGAGGACTTGGGCGCGGTGCGGCGCGACGCCATCGAACTGCAGGCGATGCTGCGCGACCTGCGCCGCCGTGGCGCTTGAGCCCAGGAGTGTGCGGGCGCCCGGGCGGGGCCGCGGTCACCCGCGCAGTGCCGCGAGCGTCCGCGCCGCTACGCCCCCGGCCCGCAGTCCAGGCAACGCTCCACCGGCACCGGCCCCATCCTGAGCGCCCGCTGCAGCTGGCGCAGCGCGGTCCTCAGCCCCTCTTCCACCACCGGGTGGTAGAACGGGCTGTCGAGCATCTGCTGCACGGTGTCGCCGCGCTGCGCAGACCACGCGAGCAGGTGCCCGAGGTGCTCGGCCGCGGGCCCGATCATCTCGGCCCCCAGGAAGCGCCCCGTGCCGTGCTCACCGTAGACGTGCAGCGCGCCGCGGTTGCGGCCCATCACGCGGCTGCGGCCCTGGTCGTCGAAGGACACGGCGCCGGTTTCGAAGTCGATGCCGGAAGAGGACAAGTCGCAGTGGCGCTGCCCGGCCAGCATCATCTGCGGCTCGCTGAACACGATCCCCAGCGGCGCGCGGCGCGGTCGCATGCGCACGTCGGGGAAGCGGCCGGCGTTGTCGCCGGCGATGCGGCCGTCGTCGGCCGCCTCGTGCAACACCGGGTGGTCCGCGCTGGCGTCGCCGGCGAGAAAGACATGCGACGCGCCGACCTGGCCGGTGCGCGGCTCGTGCAGCGGAACGCCGGTGCGGTCCAGCGGCAGCCCCGCGTGCTCCAGGCCCAGGCCGTCGACGTTGGGGCGCCGGCCGGTGGCCGCGAGCAGGAGGTCGAAGGCTTCTTCGGTCGCGTCGCCGGCGGCGTCGACCGCGCGCACCACGACCTGTTCGCACTCGCGGCGCGGGTCGATCGCGGACAACCCCAGCGACATCGGCAGCTCGGCTCCGAAAAGTTCGCGCGCGAGCCCCTGCAGCGCCGGGTCGGTGAGCGGGCCGACCTTTTCGCCGCGGCCGTAGAGCCGCACCCGCACCCCCAGGCGATGCAACGCCTGCGCGAGCTCCAGCCCGATCACGCCCGCGCCCACCACCGCGACCGAGCGGGGCAGGTCCTGCCAGTCGAACACGCCGTCGTTGACGATGATCCGGTCGCCCAGCAGCTCGCGCCAGGCGCGCGGCACCGCGGGGTGCGAGCCGGTGGCGATCACGATGCGCGCAGCGCGCACCCGCACCGTTTCGCCGGCGCTGCTTCGGACATCGAGCGTGTGGTCGTCGACGAAGCGCGCCACGCCCCGCAGGCGCAGCTCTGCGGGCCAGCCCTCGACCGACTCCACCACGAACCCGACGAAGCGGTCGCGCTCGCTGCGAACGCGCCGCATCACGGCGCGGCCGTCCACGTGCACCGGGCCGGCGTGCACGCCAAAAAGGTCCGCGTGGCGCGCCTGGTGGGCGGCCTCGGCCGCCGCGATCAGCAGCTTGCTGGGCATGCAGCCCACGCGCGCGCAGGTGGTGCCGTAGGGGCCCGACTCGATCAGCAGCACGTGCGGCGTGTGCTTGCGCGCCGCCCACCACGCGCCCATGCCGGCGGTGCCGGCACCGATGACGGCCACGTCGGTCTCGAGGGTCTTCATGCGCGGATTCCTGGGGACGGGTTCGAACGATGGGGCCAGGCCAGCGGCCCGGAATCGAGGTCCGGGAGAGAATCGCGGCCGTGCACCACGGATCTGGAGACGATACGGCATGGACCGACTGCAGGCGATGTCGATCATTCCTGCGGACAGGGTGCGGGCGCGGCTCTTGCCAAACCCCGCTCCATGAAGACCTCCACCCTGCTCGTCTCGCAGGCCGCGATGGCGGCCGTGGCCGGCTGGGTCGGCTACCAGGCGGCCGCTTCGCGGCTCGCCGTGCCGACCCCCGGCGGGCCACCCGCCATCGAGGCGCCCGCGGACAAAGGGGCGGGGGGCTTCGGCGATCGAAGCGGCGCGGACCCTGCCGGCCAGGCCGGCCCCGGCAGCACGGCCGGCTCGGGCGCAGGCGGCGCAGCCGCGACCTTGGGCACCGGCACGCCGGCGGCCGGCACGGCCGCCAGCGGCGCGGGCGCGCCGCCAACCGGACCGGGCGCCGGCGGACCCGTCAGCTTTCGCCAGGCGGTCGAACGCGCCG
>ERZ1066118.33-NODE-33-length-173758-cov-12.202679_pt1 | contig 173758 bp, 168 predicted proteins | sample MGYA00382765_ERZ1066118 | MGnify/ENA primary metagenome ERZ1066118 (study PRJEB33369, sample SAMEA5778348) | biofilm metagenome | biome: Industrial cooling water; feature: Water cooling tower basin; material: Biofilm | place: United Arab Emirates | collected... | reverse complement strand
CTGTCCGGGCTGACGGTGGTCGCCGCCGCACTGATCGCGGCGATGCCGCTGCGCCCCTGGCCGGCCGTCGGCGCGCTGGTGGCGCTGGACGCGCTGCTGGTCGCGCAAGGCTTCAGCTACCGCACCCCGCCGTCCCCTGCCCGCCCTGAACTGCTGGTCCATGTCGTCCAGCCCAATGTCGGCCAGGACCAGCGCGGTGCGACCGACGCCGAGCTGACGCTCCGCGCACAGATCGCCCGCACCGCGCCGCCCGGCCCCGCCCCCCGGCTGGTCGTATGGCCGGAGGGCATGGTCCGCGACTTCATCGATTTCGGCTACCCGTCATGGATCTATGACGGCCGCTACCCGCACCGGATCCGCGACCGGCTCCGCAGCGTGTTGGGACCGCGCGACCTGCTGGTCGTCGGCGACACGCCGCTCCGGTTCGACGACACCGGGGAGGTCGTCGGCGCGACCAACTCGCTGACCGTGCTCGACGCGCGCGGGCGCACCGTCGCGCGCTACGACAAGGCGCACCTCGTCCCCTATGGCGAGTATCTGCCCATGCCCTGGCTGCTGCGGCCGCTGGGGCTGGCGCGGCTGGTGCCGGGCGATCTCGACTTCGCGCCCGGCCCCGGCCCCCGCAGCCTGGACCTGCCCGGCATCGGGCCGGTCGGCTTCCAGACCTGTTACGAGATCATCTTCTCCGGCGAGGTGATCGATCCCAAGCGTCGCCCGCGCGTGCTCCTGAACCCGTCCAACGACGCCTGGTTCGGGAAATGGGGTCCGCCGCAGCATCTGGCGCAGGCGCGGATGCGCGCGATCGAGGAAGGCGTGCCGATCGTGCGCGCCACGCCGACGGGCATCTCGGCCGTGATCGCCGCCGACGGCGCGCTGCTCGCGACCGTGCCGCACGAGCGCGCCGGGAGCATCACCCTGCCCTTGCCCGAGGCGAAGTCGCCCACCCTGTTTTCCCAAATCGGGAACGCAATGGCGCTCATCATCGCCCTGCTGCTTGCGCTCGGGGCCGTTGCCATCCGCCGCCGTCGCGGCTAGGCGACGACATATAAAGTTTTCCTTATATCCGGATCAGCCATGCGCGAGAGCTACCTCTTCACCTCCGAGTCCGTGTCCGAAGGCCATCCCGACAAGGTGGCGGACCAGATCAGCGACGCGATCGTCGATCTGTTCCTGTCCAAGGATCCGGAGGCGCGCATCGCGTGCGAGACGCTGACCACGACGCAGCTCGTCGTTTTGGCGGGCGAAATCCGCGGTCGCGGCATCATGGACGAAGCGGGCAACTGGTCGCCCGGCGTGCCCGAGGAGATCGAGCGCACCGTGCGCGAGACGGTGAAGCGCATCGGCTACGAACAGTCCGGCTTCCATTGGCAGACGCTGCGCTTCGAGAACAACCTGCATCCCCAGTCCGCGCACATCGCGCAGGGCGTGGATGCGTCCGGCAACAAGGACGAGGGCGCGGGCGACCAGGGCATCATGTTCGGCTATGCGACCGACGAGACGCCCGACCTGATGCCGGCGACGCTCGACTACAGCCACAAGATCCTGCAGCGCATGGCCGCCGACCGCCATTCGGGCGCGGCGCCGTTCCTGGAGCCCGACGCCAAGAGCCAGGTGACGCTGCGCTACGAGGGCTCGCTGCCCGTCGCGGCGACCGCGATCGTCGTCTCGACCCAGCATGCGCCGGGCTACGACCAGGGCGAGAAGGAGGCGGAGCTCCACGCCTATGTGAAGCGTGTCGTTGCCGAGACGCTGCCGCCCGTGCTGCTGCGCGAGACCGAGTATCACATCAACCCGACCGGCAGCTTCGAGATCGGCGGGCCGGACGGCGACGCCGGCCTGACCGGGCGCAAGATCATCGTCGACACCTATGGCGGCGCGGCGCCCCATGGCGGCGGCGCGTTCAGCGGCAAGGACCCGACCAAGGTCGACCGCTCGGCCGCCTACATCACCCGCTATCTCGCGAAGAACATCGTCGCCGCCGGGCTGGCTACGCGCTGCACGATCCAGCTCGCCTATGCGATCGGGGTCTCGAAGCCCTTGTCGCTCTATGTCGACACGCACGAGACCGGCACGGTCGGCGACGACAAGATCGAGCAGGCGATCATGCAGATCGAACGTTTGGGCGGCCTCACCCCGCGCGGCATCCGCACGCATCTCGGGCTCAACAAGCCCATCTACGCCAAGACCGCCGCGTACGGGCATTTCGGTCGCAAGCCCGAGGGCGACCTGTTCCCCTGGGAGCGGACCGACCTGGTCGAGGAACTGAAGGCCGCGCTGGCCTGATCCGTCCGGCGCTCCCGCAGAGGCGGGAACCCAGGGCCACGAGGGACATCGTCTGCAACTCTGGACTCCCGCCTGCGCGGGAGCACGGGTATGCGCGTGCCGCAATGATCCGCAATTTGTTCACCACGCCGGTCTACGAGGGTGCGCTCGACGATCCCGCGCTCGTCTCCGATCTCGAGCGCTCGGTCCGCGCGCTCGCCGCCGACGACATGGCGGGCCGGCGCTGGGCCAAGGCGCACGGCTATCGGGGTTACACCTCCTACGCGTCGCTGAACGATCTCCCTGTCCGCGACCCGGTCTTCGCGGACCTCAGGCGCAAGCTGGATCGGCACGTCGCCCGCTTTGCCGATGCCTGCGCCTTTGACCTGGGCGGCCGTCGGCTGAAGCTCGACAGCCTCTGGGTCAACCTGCTCCGGCCCGGCGGTGGACACACGGCGCACCTTCACCCGCACAGCGTGGTTTCGGGCACCGTCTATGTCGCCGTCCCGGAAGGCGCGGGCGGGCTGAAGCTCGAGGACCCGCGCCTGCCCATGCTGATGGCCGCGCCGCCGCGCCGTGCCGACGCACCCGAGCCGCTGCGGACCTTCGTCGAACTCACGCCGGAGCCAGGAACGGTGTACCTGTGGGAAAGCTGGATTCGCCACGAAGTGCCCGCCGGCCAGGCCAAGGGAGATCGGATTAGCGTCAGCTTCAACTATCGCTAGGCTTGCCGTAAGGCGCGCCGTCCCTCTCTCATTCAGGATCATCCATGGGCTTTCGCTGCGGCATCGTCGGGCTGCCGAACGTCGGCAAATCGACGCTTTTCAACGCGCTGACCGAGACGGCGGCGGCGCAGGCCGCCAACTATCCGTTCTGCACGATCGAGCCGAACGTCGGCAACGTCGCGGTGCCCGACGAGCGGCTGCAGACGCTCGCCAAGCTGGCGAGTTCGGCCAAGGTGATCGAGACGCAGCTGGGCTTCGTCGACATCGCCGGGCTGGTGCGCGGCGCGTCCAAGGGCGAAGGGCTGGGCAACCAGTTCCTCGGCAACATCCGCGAGGTGGACGCCATCGTTCATGTGCTCCGCTGCTTCGAGAACGGGGACGTGACCCACGTCGAGGGCAAGGTCGACCCCATCGCCGACGCCGAGACGGTCGAGACCGAGCTGATGCTCGCCGACCTGGAAAGCCTGGAGAAGCGCGTGCCCGCGCTCGCCAAGAAGGGCCAGGCGGGTGACAAGGAGGCGAAGGCGGCGGCGGCGGTGCTCGGCCGCGCGCTCGACCTGCTGCGCGACGGCAAGCCCGCGCGCCTGGCGGACGCGCGCGATCCGGAGGAGGCGCGGATCCTCGATCAGGCGCAGCTCCTGACCGGCAAGCCCGTGCTCTACGTCTGCAACGTCGACGAGGGCGAGGCCGCGACCGGCAACGCCCACTCCGCGCGGGTATTCGAGAAGGCCAGGGCCGAGGGCGCGCAGGCGGTCGTCGTGTCCGCCGCGATCGAGGCGGACATCGCCACCATGCCGGCCGACGAGCGCGGCGAGTTCCTTGGCGAGCTGGGGCTGACCGAGACCGGCCTCGCCCGCGTGATCCGCGCCGGTTACGCGCTGCTCGACCTCCTCACCTTCTTCACCGTGGGACCCAAGGAGGCGCGCGCCTGGACCGTGCCGGTCGGGGCCAAGGCGCCCCAAGCGGCAGGCGCGATCCACTCCGATTTCGAACGCGGCTTTATCCGCGCGGAGACGATCGCGTATCAGGATTACGTTGCGTTCGGCGGCGAAACCGGCGCGCGCGAGGCGGGCAAGCTCCGGAGCGAGGGCAAGGACTATGTCGTCCAGGACGGCGACGTGATGCTGTTCCGCTTCAACGTTTAGGACGGCGAAGCTGCGCCATGGTGTTCATGTCCGCTAAAGATCGACAGCGGAGATTCGGCGCAGGTCTGTAGCTTAGGTGTCGCTACGAAAACAACTCACGCCCGCGCTGCACCGTCAGCACCGTCCCCAGCGCCAGCAGGACCAGCGTCTGCGGCTGCGCGCCCAGCTCCGGGCTCGCGCGGATCAGTAGCGCGCCGATCATGAGGATCGACAGGTCGCCGACCAGCGCCGCCGCGACCGCGGTGCGCGTGGGCGACGCACGGGCCGCGAGGTTGGCGAGGCCCGTCACGATCAGCAGGAACCCAGCGGAGGCGAACCAGATGCGCGGCTCGGTCGGGGTTAGGAACGCCGCGTGACCGACCAGCAGATGCGCCACGCCCAGCAGCAGCACCAGCATGGCGGCGATCCGGTCCAGCGTCCGCGGCATCGCCTTCAGCCTATCTTGCTCGCCAGGATCGCCGTCCAGGACACGGCGATCCCCGCGCCGCCCACCATGGTCCAGCGCACCGCACGGCGGACCAGCGTCGCCTGCGCGTCGATCGAACGGACGAAGGCCGCGAACAGGCGTTGGCGGAGCGCCTCGCCCTCCAGGGCTTCGCTGTCGAACTCCTCGCCGAGCAGGATCGCGCGCAGGCAGCACCAGCTCGACACGCCCAGCGGCGCGATCCCGACGAGGCTGACCAGCGTAAGGGCGGTCTGTCGCGCTGCGTCCACGCTGAGCGGCGCGCCGGGAGATGCCGAGACCGGGTGCGTGCCGATCGTGATCAGCACCGCGTTGAAGGCGAGCATCGCGCCGATACGAACCGAAAGGTCCAGATCGCGGTTCTCGAGGAACTCGAGATCGGTGACGAACGCCGGATCGGGCGGCTCGCCGCGCATCGCCTGAAAGGCGCGAAGGCGGCTGCGGGCGGTGGACCTGATCACCCTATCGTCCCTAGCGCCGCGGTGGCCGGCGTGTCAGCAGCCGACAGCCGCCGCCTCACGGGTAGAGGATGATCTGCGTCGCCCGGAACAGCGCCATGCGCCGACCGGTGGCCAGCGAGACGATCTCCGCATCCCACAGCTGCGTCGTGCGGCCGCCATGGATGAGCGAGGCGGTGATCTCGACGTCCCCTTCCAGCGCGGTGCCGATGAAGTTGCACTTCACCTCCGCCGTCGTGAAGCTGCGCGCGCCCTCCGGCCATGCGGTGGACACGCCATAGGCGCAGAGCAGGTCCGCGAGCGTCAGCCCGACGCCGGCGAGAAGATAGCCGGTATGCGACACGAGATCCGGCCGCACGGCGAAGCGGCCGACCACGCGGCCATCCCCCACCTCGGTGATCGACAGGCCGAGATGCTCAGGCAGCTTGCCGAGATTGGCCCGGTTCAAATCCTCGACCGAGGTGCGGTTGCTCATCGCCGGCATCGCTGTCCCCCCTCCGCTCACGTTGCGCCAGTCTCGGCGCTGCGTAAACCGGCAGCGGCTCCTCTGCGGGCTTTTGACAATGGCACTGCTTGCGGCGAAGGGGCCGACACAGCGCCGCAAGCAACAGGTCGCCATGAGAGCTCCTCGCCCGGAATTTGTGCGCCTCGGCCATCGCTCGGGCGCCGGCGTTCTGTCGTTGGCGGTCGCGACGGCGCTCGCGGCCTGCACATACCCCTATTCGCCCCCGTCGCTCCCGTCCGCCACGGCCGAGTCCGCCGTGGCCACGACGTCCTCGGAAGTGCGCGCGCCCGTCACGATCCTCGTGTCCGTCGACGGGTTCCGGCCCGATTATCTCGACCGCGGCGTGACGCCCCGGCTCCTGGCGCTCGCACGGGGCGGCGTATCGGGTTCGATGATCCCGTCCTTTCCGTCGAAGACCTTCCCCAACCACTGGACGCTCGTCACCGGGCTGGTGCCCGACCGGCACGGCATCGTCGCCAACACGATGGAGGACGCGCGGCGGCCGGGCGAGACCTTCACCATGGCGACCGACGACCCGTTCTGGTGGAGCGAGGCGGAGCCGCTCTGGGTCACGGCGGAGCGCGCGGGCATCCCCAGCGCGACCATGTTCTGGCCGGGCAGCAACGTCGCCTGGGGCGGCGTGGTGACCAAAGGACGCAACCACAACATGCCGGAGGGCGGCGTGCGTCCGGCGGAATGGCACCTCTTCGCGCAGCCCCGGACGGGCGAGCAGCGCATCGAGGCGCTTTTCGACTGGCTGCGCCGCCCGACCGCCACGCGCCCCCGCTTCCTGACGCTCTACTTCGACACGGTGGACACGGTCGGGCACGACCCTGGCCCGGACTCCCCCGAGATGAACCGCACGCTCGGAGAGCTCGACGGACAGATCGGCCGGCTCCTGGACGGGCTCGCCGCGCTCGGCCAGCCCGCCAACCTCGTCATCGTCGCCGATCACGGCATGGCGGCCACCAGCAGCACGCGCACGATCGCGCTCGATCGGGTGGCGGACCCGTCGAGCTATCGCGTGCTGGAAGCCGGGCCCTATGCCAGCCTCCATCCTGTTCCCGGGCGCGAGGCGGCGCTGGAAGCTGCGCTCCTGCGCCCCCACCCGCACATGACCTGCTGGCGCAAGAACGCGATCCCGGCGCGCTTCCAATATGGCAGCCATCCGCGCGTGCCGCCCTATCTATGCCTCGCCGAGACAGGCTGGACGATCGTGAAGACCGCGACCGCAGCGGCATGGGCGGGCGGCAACCATGGCTATGACCATCAGTCGCCCGAGATGCGCGCGCTGTTCGTGGCGCACGGTCCCGCCTTCCGCCCGGGCGTGCGCCTGCCGCCTTTCGCCAACACCGCGGTCGCGCCGCTGCTCCGCCAGCTGCTCCGCCTGCCGCCCGGTCAGGGGCTGGACGGCGACGCCACCCCGTTTCGAAAGGCGATGCGCTGATGCAGTATTTCGAGGATCTGATCGTCGGCGCGAAAGCCAGCTTCGGCCGCTACCAGGTCACCCGCGAGGAGGTGATCGAGTTCGCGCGCAAGTTCGATCCGCAACCCTTCCACCTGTCCGACGAGGCCGCCGCGGCGACCCATTTCGGCCGGCTGTCGGCGTCCGGCTGGCACACCTGCGCGATGACCATGTCGATGCTGGTGGAGAACCTGGAGGCGAACAAGCAGGCGGGCCTGGGGTCGCCCGGCATCGACGAGCTGCGCTGGCTCCGGCCCGTCTACCCCGGCGACACGCTGCGCTGCGAAAGCGAGGTGATCGACAAGCGGGTGTCGCAGAGCCGGCCGGAGATGGGCATCTTCAAGAGCCGGCTGACCGTTTTCAATCAGGACGACGTGCCGGTCATGTCCATGATCTCCAACGGCCTGATCCGGGTCCGCTCGCCCGCGCGCTAGTCGCGAACGTCGCGCCGGTTCTCCCGGCGGAACGCACGACGATCCTGACGCTGCTCGCGGCGATAGTCCCGCCAGTCGCCACGGCGCTCCGTTCGGTACTGCTCGCGCGTCAGCTGGCCGTTGCGGAACGCCTGCCGGTCGGCGCGGCGGTCCTGGCGGAACATGCGATCGTCGGCGCGGCGATCCTGCCGGAAGTCTCGCCAGTTCTCGCGCACCTCGCGCCGGTCCTCGCGGAACTCCCGCCCGCCACGGCCGGCGAAGGCGCGGTTCTGCCAATAGCGCTGCTGGGCGGGGTTCCACCGGAAAGGGCGGCGGTGCTGGTCGTACACGAACACGCCGGAACCGGGATAATAGAAGCCGTCGTACCAACCGAACGCGCCCGGGCCCGCAGCCCAGCCGCCATAGCCGGACGCGAAGCGGGGCCGGTCGTCGAAACCGTAAGGGTCGGTGCAGGCGGTCAGGGCCGCGGCCGCGCCGAGCGCGAGCCAAGCGAGACGCTTGAACATGGCGAGCTACTCCAGATCACACGCCCGGCCACAGGGCCGGGCAGCGATACGAACGTACGCCCGTCATTCGGTGTTCCAGGCGGGCCGCGGCCCGCCCGAAACGCTCAATGCTTCACGTCGCGCCAGACGTTCTGGTAGCTGCCCCAGGCCAGGAAGCAGAAGATCAGCGCGAAGATCACCGCGCCGAAGCCCGCCGCGTGACGCCGCTCCAGGTTCGGCTCGGCGGCCCAGGTCAGGAAGGCGGACACGTCCTTCGCCATCTGGTCCACCGTCGGCTTGGTGCCGTCGGCATATTGGACCTGCCCCTCGCTCGCGATCGGCGGCGGCATGGCGATGTTCAGGTTCGGAAAGTACTTGTTGTAGTAGAGGCCCGGAGGGGTCTTGGCGTCCGGGAACTCCTTCAGCAGCTCGGCTGGCTGGGGCACATAGCCATGGCCCACCAGCGAGTAGATATAGTTCGCGCCGTCGTGCCGCGCCTTGACCATCAGCGAAAGGTCGGGCGGCAGCGCGTTGGCGTTGGCCGCGCGCGCCGCGGTCTCGTTCGCGTAAGGCGAGGGGAACCGGTCGGACGGCACGTTCTTGCGCGTCGCGGCTTCACCCGTCTCCGGGTTCACCGTCGGCTGCTCGATCGCCCATTCGTTGGCGATCGTCTTCACCTGCGCCTCGCTGTAACCGATCTGCTCCAGGTTGCGGAACGCGACTCGATTTAACGAGTGGCAGGCCGAGCAGACCTCCTTGTAGACTTGGAAGCCGCGCTGCAGCTGACGTTCGTCGAACGTGCCGAGCATGCCGGCGGATTGCAGCTTTGCATCGAGCGGATGCTCGTAGAACTTCTCGGCAGCGGTATGCTCCGGCGGCTCCTTGATCCAGTCCGCCGCCGTGCCCCAAAGCGCCAGCCCAAGCACGAAGATAAAGCCTGCGCCCACCAGCGTCGCGATGATACGGACCATGTTGTCGTTTGTCCTTCTAGGGCCCGTGGCTCAGGCGAGCGCCGTCTTGGCGGGGCTGGTGCCGGCATGTTTTTCCAGCACCGCCTCGGTGATCGAGCGGGGAAGCGGGCGCGGCCGCTCCGTTCGGGAGATGATCGGCAAGATTACCAAGAAATGCGCGAAGTAATACATCGTCGCGATCTGACCCAGGATAACGACGCCTGGCGTCGCCTCCGCACCGCCGACATAACCGAGCACCAGCACGTCGATGAGCAGCACGATCAGGAACTTGCGGTAGGTCGGCCGATAGTTGGCCGAGCGCACCGGCGACGGATCGAGCCAGGGCAGGAAGAAGAGCAGCAGGATCGAGCCGAACATGGCCAGCACGCCCCACAGCTTCGCATCCAGGATGAAGTCGGCGGTGAAGCTCTTCAAGATCGCGTAGAAGGGCAGGAAATACCATTCGGGCACGATGTGCGCCGGCGTCGAGAGCGGGTTCGCCTCGATATAGTTGTCCGGGTGACCCAGCAGATTCGGCTGGAAGAAGATGAAGAAGGCGAAGATGAGCATGAACACGCCCACGCCCACCGCATCCTTGGCGGTATAATAGGGGTGGAACGGAACCGTGTCCTGCTCCGCCTTCACGTCCACGCCCGTCGGGTTGGAGCTGCCCGGGATGTGCAGCGCCCAGATCTTCAGGATCACCACGCCCGCCGTCACGAACGGCAGCAGATAGTGAAGCGAGAAGAAACGGTTGAGCGCGGCGTTATCCGGCGCGTAGCCGCCGAGCAGCCATACGCGCAGCGGCTCGCCGACCAGCGGAATCGCCGAGAAGAAGCCGGTGATCACCTGCGCGCCCCAGAAGCTCATCTGACCCCAGGGGAGCACATATCCCATGAAGGCGGTCGCCATCATGAGAAGGTAGATGACGACGCCGAGCAGCCACACCATTTCGCGCGGCGCCTTGTACGACCCGTAATAGAGCCCGCGCGCGATGTGGATGTAGACCACCGCCAGGAACATCGACGCGCCGTTGGCGTGGGCGTAGCGGAGGAACCAGCCCGCGTTGACGTCGCGCATGATCCGCTCGACCGAGCCGAACGCGACGCTCGCATTGGCCGCATAGTGCATCGCGAGCGTCACGCCCGTGATGATCTGGATGAGGAGCGCCGCGCCCGCGAGCACGCCGAAGTTCCAGAAATAGTTGAGGTTGCGCGGCACCGGATAGCCGGCGCCGATCGCGTTATACATGAGACGCGGAAGCGGCAGCTTCTCGTCGATCCACCGCATCAGCGGCTGCTTCGGCTCGTAATGCTTGGCCCAGGGAAAGCTCATGTGCGGATACCTCAGCCGACCGTCACGGCGGTGTCGGAAGTGAACGTGTAATCGGGCACGGTCAGGTTCTTCGGCGCCGGGCCCGACCGGATCCGGCCGGCCGTGTCATAGGCGGAGCCGTGGCACGGGCAGAAATAGCCCCCGTAGGGCCCCTTGTTCTCGCCCTCGCCCGCGCCCAGCGGCACGCAGCCCAGATGAGTGCAGACGCCCAGCGTGATCAGCCAGTTCTTCTTGCCCGCCTTGGTCCGCTGCTCCAGCGTTTCCGCGTCGCGCAGCTCGCCGAGCGGCGTCGCTTCGGCCTGCTGGATCTCGGCGGGCGTCAGATGGCGGACGAACAAGGGCTGCTTGCGGAAGCTCGACTTGATCGACTGCCCCGGCGCGATCTTGCTGAGATCGATTTCCGTGCTGGACTCGGCCAGCGTGTCGGCGGCCGGGTTCATCTGATTGATGAGCGGCAGCACGATCGCGACCGCGCCAGCGCCGGCGAAGGCGACGGTCGCATAGTTGATGAAGTCGCGGCGGCGCGGATCCTGCACCGGCTCGGTCGCCAGCGCGGGGTCCTCGCCGGGAGGAAGCTGATCGGAGACGGTCGCCATTCGCTCTTTCAACCTTCAAATTTCGAAATCGGGCGAACGCCCGCGAAGCTCCGCGGACGCGGCGCTCGGTCGCGCCCATTAAACGCGGGTTCATGCCTTTGCCAACTCCCTTTTGCCCACGTAACGACCGTGGTTATCAGGGCGAATGCGCCTCGCCCTGTACCAGCCCGACATCGCCGGCAATGTGGGCGCGATCCTGCGGCTCGGCGCGTGCCTGGGTGTAGGCGTCGATCTGATCGAGCCGATGGGCTTCCCCTGGGGCGAGCGCGCGCAGCGGCGCGCGGCGATGGACTATGCCGGTCATGTCGAGATCGCGCGGCATGCCGATTGGGCCGCGTTCAGGGCGCAGTCGGTCGGCAGGATCGTGCTGCTGACCACGACCGGGGCGGAACCGCTGCCCCGGGTCCGGTTCCGTACGGACGACGTGCTGCTGCTCGGATCCGAGGGCGCCGGCGTTCCACCGCACGTCCATGCCCAGGCCGACCTGCGCGTCCGTATCCCCATGCGCCCGGGCCTGCGCTCGCTCAACGTGGCGCTCGCCGCCGCGCTGGTGCTGGGAGAGGCGCTGCGCCAGACCGGCGGCTGGCCCGAGGGGTAGGACGATCCGTCCTCTTTCCCATCCCTCGGGACGCGGATACGGTCTCGCCCATGCTCACCCTGGACCATCAGCAATCCGAAGCCCGCGCCTGGTTTGAGGAGCTGCGCGACCGCATCTGCGCCGAGTTCGAGGCGATCGAGCGCGAGGCGGGATCGGACGCCCGCTTCGTCTACACGCCCTGGGATCGCGCCGACCCGTCCGGCGAGCCGGGCGGCGGCGGCGTGCGCGGGGTGATGAAGGGGCGCGTATTTGAAAAGGTTGGCGTCAACGTCTCCACCGTCGGCGGCACCTTCGAGGGCGAGTTCGGCAAGACGATCCACGGCGCGGGCGACGACCCGCGTTTCTTCGCGACCGGCATCAGCCTGGTCGCGCACATGGCCAACCCGCACGTCCCCGCCGTCCACATGAACACGCGCTTTCTGCGCACGACCAAGCAGTGGTTCGGCGGCGGCGCCGATCTGAACCCGCCGCTGCCGGCCGAGGAGGATACCGCGGATTTCCACGCGACGCTGAAGGCGGCGTGCGACCGGCACGACGCCGGCTACTATCCGCGCTTCAAGCAATGGGCGGACGAGTATTTCTACATCCCGCATCGCCAGGTGCATCGCGGCGTCGGCGGCATCTTCTACGATCACCTGGAGGGCGAGTTCGCGGCGAACCTCGCCTTCACCAAGGACGTGGGGCTGGCCTTTCTTGACGCCTTCCCACGTATCGTCCGGCGGCGGATGGCCCTGCCGTTCACCGAGGAGGATCTGGCGCGGCAACGGACGTGGCGAGGGCGGTATGCCGAGTTCAACCTCGTCTATGACCGGGGCACGCTGTTCGGCTTGAAGACCGGCGGCAACATCGACGCCATCCTGATGAGCCTGCCGCCCGTCGCCACGTGGGACTGATCCCGGTCGCGCCGGACCAGCTGGCGACCGTCGTGACGACGCTGGAGATGCGGGCGCGGCCCAAGCTGCGGCCGGCGCCCGACTCCGCCCTCCGGCTGACACGCTGGCCTATGCCCGATCCGGAGCGGTACCGGGCGCTGTTCAAACGGGTCGGCGCGCCCTGGCTCTGGTTCTCGCGGCTCGCCATGGACGATGCGCGGCTGGTGAAGGCGATCCATGATCCCAAGACGCAGGTTCACGCCGTGCTCGATCCGACCGGCGTCGAAGTCGGGCTGCTGGAGCTGACCCATCCCGCGCCCGACTGGTGCGCGCTGGATTATTTCGGGCTGGCGCCGGAGCTGACCGGCAAGGGCCATGGCGGGTGGCTGATGGCGCTCGCGATGCAGCTCGCCTGGCGCCCCGGGGTCGAGCGGGTGCGCGTCAACACCTGCACGCTCGACCATCCCCGGGCGCTCGGCTTCTACATCGCGCAGGGCTTCACGCCCGTGACACGCACGATCGAGACCTTCGCCGACCCTCGCGCCTCGGGACTGCTGCCGCGCGACGCGGCGCCGCAGATCCCCTATCTGGCCAACCGGCGGTAGGCGGCGACGGCGAACAACGCGGTGGCGAGCCCCGCTGCCATCGAGATCGCCGCCGCGCCAGCGTCGACGATCGCGACCGCCACCGGGTTGCCCCCGCCCTGCTCCCGCAACCAGCCGTCGAGCCACAGCAGCGGCTGCGACCCGATCCAGCCGAAGCCGAGCGTCGCCGCCGCGATCGCCGCGAGCGACAGGCCGCTGCCGCGCGTCAGCTGCCAGGCGCGACCGATCGAGCCCAGCCCGGACAGCGGCCGCTCGGCCGTCAGCGCCGCGCCGACCGGCATCAGACGGCCGAGAAGATAAAGGCCCGGCAGCACCCACAAGAGGAGGCCGCCCGCAGCCACGAGCGCGACCAGCCCGCTCGCGAGCAGCAGCCGCGGCCAGAGGCCTGCCGCCATCGCGAGCGCACCGCGCAGATCGGGCCGCTCCGGGCGCAGATACATGGCGTAGACGGTCGCCGCACCCCACAACCCGACCGCCCAGGCGAGCGCGTACCAGGGCGCCTGCGCCGCGAACCAGCGGCTCAGCCCCTCCCACGCCGCCGCCTCTTCGACGCCCGCCGTCCGCGGAGGCGGCGGCGGGGTCAGCAGCGCGACCGCATAGGACGGCAGGAACCAGAACATGCCCGCAACCGGCACGAGCACGGCGCGATCCCGGCGGAACAGCGCCAGCGCGTCCAGCACCACGGCGGCGGCGGTCACCCTCACGCGGACGCGCGCGCCATGATCGCCGCATAGAGCCGCGCGGCGAACACCTGGACGATCGTTGTGAAGGCGGCCGTCAGCAGCGCGCCGGCGACCGCGGCCAAGAACAGCGCGGTCGCGACATTCTGCGGTCCCAAGGCCAGCCGTGCCACCAGCCCCACCACCGACTGCGCCGCCGCGGACGCGACCAGATAGGCGATGGTGAGGACGACGACGACGCCCACCAGCTTGGCCGTCATGCCCCGCGTCAGCTGGATCGAGCGACCGAGCGCGCCGATGCCGCGATTCTCGTTGAGCACGACGACGTAGAGCAGGAACAGCCGCGCGCCGGCCCAGAGCCCGAGCGCCAGAAGGAACAACCCGTACAGCGAGATAAACAGCCGCGCGCCCGGCGCGATAGCCGGCATCTGCCCCGCCGCCTGCTGCGCGGCGGCGGCGCGGAAATCGAACCCCGTCGACGCCAGCGCGATCACGATCGGCAGCGTCAGCAGAATTACCGCGGCGATCAGGACCAGCACTACCGCCAGTCCCTTGCCAAGCCTGACGCGCGCGAGCCGCCCCGCGTCGGCGCGGGTCGTCGCGGGGTCGCTCGCCACCGCCGCCACCGCGAGCGAGCCCCACAGGATCGCGACCAGGCCCGCCAGCCCGATCAGCGAGGCGAGCAGCGCCACACCCGCCGACGCGCCGCCATAAAGCCGCACGCCCGCCTGCAAGATGGGGGGCAGCGCAAAGGCGAGCGCCGCGATCGGCACGAGCAACCCGGACCGCCCCGCGAGCACGTCGGTGGTGCTGTCCCAGACGTCGCCGATCCTGACCAACCGCGCTCTCCTGCTGCGTGCCGCGCACCCCTAGGGAGCGGGGGCCGGGGGAGCAACGGCTTGCGCGCCGGCGGGCGAGCCCGCACATCGCTTGACCCATGCCGCCCCCCTTCCCCGAATGGCGCATCAGCCCCGGCCTGACCCCCTACGCCAATGCCTTGGCCCGGATGGAGGCGCGCGCCGCCTCGGTCGCCGCGGGGGAGGCGCAGGAGCTGATCTGGCTCCTGGAGCATCCGCCCGTCTACACGGCGGGCACCAGCGCCGCGCCCGGCGACCTGCTCGATCCCCGCTTTCCCGTCGTTCCGACCGGGCGGGGCGGTAAGCACACCTATCACGGCCCGGGCCAGCGGGTCGGCTATCTGGTGCTCGACCTGAACCGCCGCGGGCGCGACGTCCGCTGCTTCGTGCACGGGTTGGAGGGGTGGCTGATCGCCACCCTCTCGACGCTTGGGGTAGAAAGCTTCCGCGCTCCGGGCCGGGTCGGCATCTGGACGCGCGACCGGCACGGCCGGGAGGCCAAGGTGGGCGCGATCGGGGTCCGGGTGAAACGCTGGGTCACGCTGCACGGCTTCTCGGTCAACCTCGATCCGGACCTGTCGCACTTTGGCGGCATCGTGCCGTGCGGGATCGCCGAGTTCCCCGTCACCAGCCTCGCGGCGCTGGGCAGGCCCGTCGATCCGGCCGCCTTCGACGCGGCGCTTCGGGCGGCGGCGCCCGCCTTTCTTGATAGCCTAGGTTGCCCCCTTGAAATCCCCACTTGAGGCCAGACCCCCTTTGCGGCTAATACCCACGGCGATTTGGGAGTTTAGGGCAGCCAAGCCGGTCCAAATCTCTTTCTTCATGGGAGCTTCCAGAATGCGTGCTATCTCCAAGATCCTGACCGGCTCGCTGGTGGCCGGCGCGGCCCTCGCGGTTGCGGCTTGCGGTCCGAAGACCGAGACCACCACGACCGACAACACCATGGTCACCGACATGAACGCCACCGAGGGCATGGGCGACATGGCGACCGACAACATGACCGCGGTCGACGGCGGCGCCAACACCGGCATGATGGCGAACGACACCATGATGTCGAACGACACCATGATGGCGAACGACGCGATGATGTCGAACACCACCGGCGGCAACGCGATGTAATCATCGCCCTTGGGTGATGAACGGGAGGGGCCGTCCGGCATGCCGGGCGGCCCTTTCTTCATGGGCGCGGCGAGACGACCGGGTAGGTCGCTGGAAACGCTTGGGTTCGGACTCGACGCGCTCTATGACGGCGCGAAACCCCAATCGAGGATGACCTGCCCCATGTCCGTGTCGCGTACCGCGCTGGCGCTGGCCGCCGGCCTTGCCGGCCTGACCGCCGCCGCTCCCGCGTCCGCCCAGTTCTTCCTGCAGAGCTACAGGTTCCCGGGCGGCGCCGTGGTGGGCGACGAGACCGGCATCGGCATGCCCCTGCCCGGGGCGACGCCTCAGGAGGTCCGCGCCAGCCTGGTCTGGAACATGCGCGCCGCGCTCAACGTCGCTGCGCTGCAATGCCAGTTCGAGCCGACGCTGCTGACCGTCCCGAACTACAACGCCATGCTGAAGGACCATGATGGCGAGCTGGACGCGGCGCAGGCGGCGCTGACCAAGTATTTCGCCCGGGTCAACAAGGCCAAGGCGGCGGGCCAGAAGGCGTGGGACTCGTTCAACACCAAGACCTATTCCAGCTTCTCGACCGTCGGCAGCCAGTACGGCTTTTGTCAGACCGCGGCGTCCATCGGGCGGGACGCCGTGTTCACGCCGCGCGGCCAGTTCGGCAGCCTGGCGGCCGAGCGCATGCGCGAGCTGCGCAACAGCCTGTTCGGGGCCTGGGGCGAGCAGGCGCTGTCCAGCCCGACCACCACGATCGCGACGACGCTGCCCCGGCTCGACCCGCCCTGCTGGGACAAGAAGGGCCGCTGGGTCCGCAGGAAGTGCGGCGAGCTCGTCTGGCCGCCCCAGCCCGCGACCGCGCTCGCCGCGAGCTGAGCTAACGTAACCCCAGCAGCTTGTGCGTCTGGAGCGAGAGCCGCCAGTGCGGCCGCTCCAGCACCAGCTGGACGCAGGCCGCGCGGTTCGCGTCCGCGGCGGGATCGTCGAGTGGCTGGAGCAAGCGGTGGGCGAAGTCCCAGCGCTCCAGCGCGTCCAGGTCGGTGCCCGGCTGCGGCCAGACCAGCTTCAGCTCGTCGCCCGAGCGCTGCACGACTGTGCTCCCCGCCTTGGGGCTGATGCAGACCCAATCGATGCCGGGATGGGCCGGCAGCGTGCCGTTCGACTCCATCGCGATCCGGAAGCCGCGCCCATGCAGCGCGGCGACGAGCGCGTCGTCGATCTGCAGCATCGGCTCGCCCCCGGTCAGCACCACGAAACGGTCGGCTTCGCCCGGCCCCCAGAAGCGCTCCGCCGCGTCGGCCAGCGCGTCAGCGTCAGCGAAGCGCCCGCCGCCCTCCCCGTCCACGCCGACGAAGTCGGTGTCGCAGAAGCGGCACACGGCCCGCGCGCGATCCTCCTCGCGCCCCGACCAGAGGTTGCAGCCGGCGAAGCGCACGAACACCGCCCGCCGGCCGGCGTTGACCCCCTCCCCCTGCAAGGTCAGGAACATCTCTTTGACCGCGTAGCTCATGCTCCGCGCCGTCAGGCGCACTCCCCAGCATGCTCGGCGTAACCAGTCGGGTCGGTCACGCCCGCGTCGTCGAACCCCTTGCGGCGCAGGCGGCAGCTGTCGCAGCGCCCGCAATGCCGCGCGTCCGCCGTCGGGTCGTAGCAGGACCAGGACAGACCCAGGTCGAGACCGAGCCGCGCGCCCTCTCGCACGATATCGGCTTTGGTCATGTGCTGAAGGGGCGCATGGATGCGGAACGCGTCGCCTTCCGCCCCCGCCTTGGTGGCGAGCTCCGCCAGGCGTTCAAAGCCGGCGATGAACTCGGGCCTGCAATCGGGGTAGCCCGAAAAGTCGAGCGCATTCACGCCGATGAACAGGTCGCGCGCGCCCGCAGCCTCCGCCCAGCCCAGCGCCAGGCTGAGAAAGATGGTGTTGCGAGCGGGCACATAGGTGACGGGGATGCCGGGCCCGACCCCGTCCTTGGGCACCGGAATCGCGGCGGTCAGCGCCGAGCCGCCGAACGCGGACAGATCGAGCGGCAGCACGATGTGCCGCTCCGCGCCGAGCACGGCGGCGATCCGGCCGGCGGCGGCCAGCTCGACGCGGTGGCGCTGGTTGTAGTCGACCGACAGGGCAAGCAGGCGGAAACCGGACGCGCGCGCGCTGGCCGCGGCGACCATGGAGTCGAGACCGCCCGAAACGAGCGCGACGGCGAGCGGTTGAGTCATGCGGCGCGGCTAAGCGGCGGCCGGGCCGACCGCAACGAAAAAGGGGCCGCCCGAAGGCGGCCCGTCAAGGTCATCAAGGGAGAAAAGCGTGCCGAATAAAGAGCACGCACTCCCTTTACGCTCAGACACTTAAACATACAGTTAACGCTCAAGCCGCCACCGAATCCGCCGATACGCGGAACTTCTGCGCGCAGAAGTGGCAGTCGACCTGGATCATCCCGTCGGCGTCCGCCATCTCGGCCCGGTCTTCGACGGAGAACTTCGCGATCACGCTGGCGATGTACTCGCCGTCGCAGCGGCACCCCCGCGTGACGACGATGTCGCCGAGCAGACGCACCTCGTCCTCGTTGAACAAGCGCCACAGCAGCGTCTCGAGCGGCAGTTGCGGATCGGCCAGCTCCTCGGCCTCCACGGTCTGGCCGAGCGCGGCGACATGATCCCACTCCGGATGATCGAGGCGGACGTGCAACCGCTCGCGCCCGATTTCGCCTTCGGGCAGATGCTGCAGCAGCATTCCGCCCGCGACGCAGCGCCCGTCCGCGTCCTTGGCGACCCCCAACCGCACGAGCGTCGGGATCTGCTCCGACTGGATGAAATAGCTCTGCGCCGCATCGGCCAGGCTTTCGCCGTCGAGCGGCACGATGCCCTGGTACCGCTCGCCGGTCGCGGCGAGGTCGAAAGTGATCGCCAGCCAACCGGCCCCGTCGAACAAGTCGCGCGCGATCGGCTCCGCAGGCGCAGCCGCGAGGGCGTCCGTGTCGAAGTCGATATAGCCGCGGACCTCGCCATCGCGATAGTCGCAGGCGAGCAGGCGCACGACGCCGGCCTCGGCCCGTGTCTGGACGGTCAGCTGCGCGCCTTCGTCCTTCAGCGTGGAGCCGATCAGCGCGGTCAGGGTCAGCGCCTCGGCGAGCAGCCGCTCGATCGGCGCGGGATAGGCATGCGCGCGCAGCACGCGGTCGAGCGTCGGCCCGAGCCGCACCAGCCGCCCTCGCGCGCTGCGCCCCGGAATCGCGAACCCGAGCGCGCGATCGGTGTCAGAGTTGAGGATGTCCATGTTGGCGGCACATGGTGTTCGAAGAGGGCTCGATCAACTGACGGCGTTACCCTCACCCTTCCCGCCGCCTCGGGAGGCGGGCCCCTTCCCTCTCCCACCGGGAGAGGGAGGGAGGCGCGTCAGCGCCGGAAGGGTGAGGTGACCGCCCTATCCGATCTGCCCGAAGCACCAGCGCAGGATGCTTTTCTGCGCGTGCAGCCGGTTCTCGGCCTCCGGCCAGATCAGCGATTGCGGTCCATCGATCACGTCGGCCGCGACCTCCTCGCCGCGATGGGCGGGCAGGCAGTGGAGAAAGGCGGCGTCGGGCTTCGCCGCGCTCATCAGGTCCGCGTCGACCTGATACGGCGCGAGCGCGGCGAGCTTCGTTTCCGCATGCGCCTGCCCCATCGAGATCCAGGTGTCGGTCACGACGACGTCCGCGCCCTCGACCGCCTCGCGCGGGCTGGCAACGACGCGGGCGCGACCGCCCGCCCGCGCGATCAGCGCGTCGTCGGGTTGGAACCCCTGCGGGCACGCCGCGACCAAGTCGAAGTGGAACAGCGCGGCGGCTTCGACGAAGGAGGCGAGCACGTTGTTGCCGTCGCCGAGCCAGGCGACCTTCAGCCCGGGCAGCGCCTTGCCGGCCTCCAGCAAGGTCAGGAGGTCCGCCACGATCTGGCACGGGTGCGACGCGTCGGTCAGGCCGTTGATGACCGGGACGGACGCGAACGCGGCCATCTCCTCCAGCTTGGCATGGTCGTCGGTGCGGCACATGATCGCGTCGCAATAGCCGCTGAGCACGCGCGCGGTGTCCGCCACCGTCTCGCCACGGCCGAGCTGGGTGGTGCCGCTGTCGAGCACCAGCGCCGACCCGCCGAGCTGGCGCATCGCCATGTCGAAGGACACGCGCGTGCGGGTCGAGTTCTTCTCGAAGACGCAGGCGAGGACATGGCCGGCGAGCGGCGTGTCGGCATCCGCGCGCCCCTTCGGCCACCCCGCGCGCGCCGCCTTGCGGTCGAGCGCGTCCGCGAGGATCGCCGCCACCCCGTCCGCGCCGGCGTCGGAGAGGGAGAGGAAATGCCTCAGCACCAACCCTTCTCCCCTTGTGGGAGAAGGTGGCCGCGCGCAGCGGGGCCGGATGAGGGGTGCGGCGCATTGCGCCGCGCGCTCGCCGTGCGAGCGCACCCCTCACCCTTCCGCGCCTGCGGCGCTCCCTCCCTCTCCCATAGGGGGAGAGGGATGCCGGACCACTCAGTCATCCGCCGGGCCGACATAGACCCGCGCCGCCTCGCTCAGCGTTTCGACGCACTCGGCAATCTCGTCCTCGCCGATCACGAGCGGCGGCAACAGCCGCACGACGTTGTCGCCCGCCGCGACCGTCAGCAGGCGATGCTCGTCGCGCAGGAACGCGACGAAGTGCCGCGCGTCGCTCTTGAGCTTCAGCCCCAGCATCAGGCCGCGCCCGCGCACCTCTTGAAACAGGTGGTCGTGGTTCGGGATCATCTGCTCGAGCGCGCCGCGCAGCCGCTCGCCCATCCGCTGCACATGCTCCAGGAACCCGGGCTCCTCCATCACGTCCAGCACCGCCTCGGCCGCCGCCATGGCGAGCGGGTTGCCGCCATAGGTCGAGCCGTGCGTGCCGATCACCATGCCCTTGGCCGCGCGCTCGGTCGCCAGGCACGCGCCGAGCGGAAAGCCGCCGCCGATGCCCTTGGCGACCGACATGATGTCGGGCGTGATCCCCGCCTGCTCGTGGAAGAAGAAGGTGCCGGTGCGGCCGTACCCGCACTGCACCTCGTCGAGCACCAGCAGCAGCCCGTGCTCGTCGCAGGCGCTGCGCAGGCCCTGGAGGAATTCGTCGGTCCCCACCGACACCCCGCCCTCGCCCTGTAGCGGCTCGAGCAGGAAGCCGGCGGTCTGGTCGTCGATCAGCGCCAGCGCCGCATCGAGGTCGTTGAAGGGCGCATAGGCGAAGCCGGGCAGCAGCGGCTCGAAGCCGTCGCGCATCTTCGCCTGATTGGTCGCGGAGATCGCGCCCATCGTGCGGCCGTGAAAGGCGGAGTTGAAGCAGATCAGCTTGTGCCGCTCCGGCCGCCCCTCGGCATAGTGGAAGCGGCGCGCGGTCTTGATCGCGCACTCCACCGCCTCCGTGCCGGAATTGGTGAAGAAAACGGTGTCGGCGAAGGTCTTGGCGACCAGCCGCTCGGCCAAGCGCTCCTGATGCGGCGAGCCGTAGAGGTTGGAGACGTGCATCAGCGTCGCCGCCTGCGTCGCGATCGCCTCCACCAGCTTGGGGTGGCCATGACCGAGCGCGTTGACCGCGATGCCCCCCGCCATGTCGAGGTAGCGCGTCCCGTCCTCGCCGAACAGGTAGCACCCCTCGCCTCGCACCGGCCTCACCCCCGACCGGGGATAGACGGGCATCAGCGGGGTGATCGTCACGGCGTGGCTCCTGGATGGAAAGTGGCGGCCGCGAAAGGACCGCCCTGGGGGCTTCTACGGATGCAGGACCCGGAGGGTCAACCGCCAGTCAGGCGCGGTAGTCGGGGCGGGTTCCGCTGTCTCGCCAATAGCGTTCCAGGCCGAGCGCTTCGGTCAACCGGACGAACCGCGGATCCCGGCGCAGCAGAGCGGTCGGCGGGAGGAACAGGATCATGGTTCGCCGGTCCTGAAGCCGCATATGCGTGCCCTGTCCCGTGACGAAGCGCATGTCGGGCACGCGGAATCCGCGATCGAAGTAATAGGCGTCGGCGATCGCGAACGCCGGGTCCGGGCGACCCAAGGCGGACGCGAACTGGATCGCGTTCTCCGCATAGCCGGTCCCGCGACGCGCCCATTCGAGACCGAGCGCTATCACCGCGTCGATCTCCTCCGGCGCGCGAGACCGCGCCGCCCTCGCAAACCGCACGATCCAGTCCATCTGTTCGGGACTGGAGCCCGAAGGCCAGCTGTCCACGTCATCCGCCATGGCGAGCGCCTCGGCCGAGCGACCCGTGTAGGACAGCAGGTAGAAGCGCGAGTACCAGACGGCGAAGTGCCGCGGAAAACGCCGCCACACGTCCGCCATCGCGCGATCCGCCTCGAACGGCCGACCCGCCGCCCAGAGCGCCACCACATGTTGATACAGGAGCCCGGGCGTCGGCTGGTCGGTGCGCACGACTTCGTCCAGCATCGCGGCCCCTTCGCGTACGCGTCCGACGGACGCCAGCATTCTGGCGAGCCCGAAAAGCTAATCCGCGTTGGTTGGGTGATCCCGCAGGACGCCGCGAAGGATCCGCTCGATCTCGAGCCAGCGCCCCCGGGCGGGCAACAGCATCGCCCGCGCCCCGTTCGCGGGCGCGTTGCGCGGGTCGAGGGCGAGCGCTCGCTCGATCGCCGCGACCGCCCGCGCCTGCATCGTCGCCTGGGACGACGCGGAGCGGGCGTGCGACTCGAGCGCGCAGACGAGCGCCAGATGACCCCACCCGTCCGCATAGTCCGGCGCGATCTCCGTCACCTGCTCGAACAGCGCGAGCGCCTGGGCATTGCCGTCGCTGGTCACCTGGCGCAGCGCCAGCTCGCCGCGCTCCATCAGCTCCGCGACCGCGGCGGGTGGCGCGTCATCCCGCTGGCGCAGCAGCCATGCGCCGCCCGCGAGCGCGGCCGCGCCTGCGCCGAGGCCGGCCATCATCGCGCGCCGCGTCTGCGGCGTTGCCGGAGGGAGGGGCGGCTGATCGGGAACGGCCGGCCGTTCACCGCCGCCCGATACCAGGCGGTAGCCGACCTTGGTGACGGTCTCCACGCGGAAGGAGCCACGGCCGATCCCCTCCGCCGTCCGACGCAGGCGTGAGATGACGCGATTGATCGCGTCGTCGCCGACGACCCGGCCTTCCCAGCAGCAATGCGAAAGGTCGTCACGCGATACGATGGCCCCGCCCGCCCGGTGCAGCGCGACCAGCACCTGCATGACGCGCGGCTCCAGGACTTCGACCCGATCAGCGGCCACGACCTCCCGCGTCGACGGGCGGACACAAAGCTCGCCGAGTGCGAACGCCTGCTCGTGCGCCAGGTCGATGGAGGCCGAAACCAGTTTCATCGGCCGATTATCGGCGCTTCATCAGCCCGAAATCGCCTGCTCACCCTCTCGATCGGGCCTCGCCGCGGGCATGCCATGCCCATCGCTCCGGTGCTTCGACCGGGCGTGCCACCGAGGAGCAGGACAATGTTCAAGACCATCGCCGTCGCCGCCTTTGCCGCCGCCGCCGCCGCATCGCCCGCGCTCGCGAAGGATCGGGCGTGGCAGATCGGCGCGGACACCATGCACATCTACTACGACGATCTCGACGTGAAAACGGCGGCTGGTCGCGGGCTGCTGCTGCGGCGGGTCGAGCGCGCCATGATGCGCCTGTGCCGCGAGACCGCGCAGCCGCGCCACTGCGTCGCCGAAGCGGTTCAGCAGGCGTCGCGCGGACCCAAGGGCGGCGACCTCCGGATCGCGGTCGTCGAACGGGACGGCGTCCGCCTGGCGGCACGCTGAGCGCTCGACCGGCTGGCGAACCGCCGATCGCCCGGCTAGGTGTGGGCGCCTCAGCCCATCGAGAGACGCCCATGCCGAACAGTCCCTGGACCCATCACCGCGCCGCGGGCGTGGCGGACGACATCGATTTCGAGATCAAGGGCGAGGAGCTGCAGTTCCTGGAGATCGAGCTCGACCCCGGCGAGAGCGCGGTCGCCGAGGCGGGCGCGATGGTCTGGAAGGACGCGTCGGTCGAGATGACCACGGTCTTCGGCGACGGCTCCGGCGGGCAGGACAGCGGCTTCATGGGCAAGCTGCTCGGCGCCGGCAAGCGGCTGGTGACGGGCGAGAGCCTGTTCACCACCGTGTTCACCCATCGCGGGCAGGGCAAGGCGCGCGTCGCCTTCGCCTCCCCCACGCCCGGCGCGATCCTCCCCATCCGCCTGGCCGATGTCGGCGGCACGCTGATCTGTCAGAAGGACAGCTTCCTCGCCGCCGCCAAGGGCGTGACGCTCGGCATCCACTTCCAGCAGCGGATCATGACGGGACTTTTCGGGGGCGAAGGTTTCATCATGCAACGCCTCGACGGCGACGGCTGGGTCTTCGCGCAAATGGGCGGCACGCTGACCCAGCGCGATTTGGCATCCGGCGAGGAGCTGCACGTCGACACCGGCTGCCTGGCCGCCTTCACCCCGTCCGTCGACTTCGACCTGATCCGTGCGGGCGGCGTCAAGTCGATGGTGTTCGGCGGCGAGGGCGTGTTCTTCGCGCGCCTGCGGGGGCCCGGCCGGGTCTGGGTCCAGTCGCTTCCCTTCTCCCGCCTGGCTGGCCGGATGCTGGCCGCTGCGGGCAACTACGGTGGCGCGAACCGGGGTGAAGGGTCCGTCCTAGGCGGCCTGGGCGACCTGATCAGCGGCAACTGACCGGCGCCGCTCAGCCCCGATCCGGCTCGGCCGTCAGGTCCAGGATCTCGAGTCGCCCGTAGGGAGAGCGGGCCACGATGCGGCTGCCCGTCGGCATGAAGCGGTCGTACACGAACGAGTAACGCTCCACGCGCAGCAGACCCGGGGAGGTCGCGTCCATCGCCAGGGGAGCGTAGCGCCGGAGCGGCAGCGCCCGGGCCACCGATGACAGCCATGAGCCTATTCCCTTACCCGATGTTCGGAGAACCTCCACATCGCGAACCGACCCATCCGGCGCGATCCAGAAGCTGACATCGGCCCACTCCGCGTCTGACCGGCCTGTCGTCCAGGTAGGAGTGGTTTGCGGGTCGTCGAGAAAGCCTCGTTGAGGCAAGTTCGCAACGTCGATCTGGGGAGCGAAGATCAGCAGCGGGCGGCGGACGGGGCGAGCACGCATTGCCGCTATTGCGTCGTCGATCGCCCCTGGCCGGCCCTCCATCGCGGCGAGCTGCGCGCGAAGCAGGATAAGACCTTCGCGATACGGTGCGATCGCGGGCTCGTTACTCCGCTCCAGCGTCCGGCTGGCCCGGAGCGCAGCATCGCGATACGCCGGGTCCACGCTTGCCGCCGTCGCAAGCAGCACCGCCTTTCGGAACAATGCACGCGCGGCGACCGTGGGCAAGCCGGCATTGCGCGCCTGATCCGCAACGTCCTCGTAAAGATTGACCGCAGTCGGCAGCATACCCTGCCGGGCAAGCACATCGCCCACTTCAAGCCGCTGCTGAAGGGTCCGGGGGTCGTTAGGTCCGAGCCCCTTCTTCAGGGTTTGGTGTGACTCGATCTGCCCGAACCGACTTTCGACGACGAAACCGTTCAAGGACGCGACCCGCCCGCTCGCCCGTGACAGCTCCGCGACCTCGACCGGAAACTGCCTAGCGTAGCGGAGATTTCGCTTGCGGCCAGCGCGCAGCGTCTGGCGCGCGCCCGGGTAATCGCCAGCGACGACCTGGTTCTCCGCATGAGCGAGCGTCGCGTTGATTTCCTCGGGCGGCGGGCAGTGCCGCGCCATGCAGGCGGCCAAGTCGCGCGCGGTCTGGGAGAGCGGACGCGCGGTCACGACGATGTCCTTCGCAGTCGAACCAGCCGGTGGCGACACCGCTTGGAAGAGCAGGAGCGATGGCAAGATCAGCATTGTACATGTCCGGGAGATTGCTCCGTCGCCAGTAGCAGCCGAACTCGCATTTGACCTCCCGATGGCCAACGCTTCTAACACGAAAGCGCCGCTTTCGTCAGTATTCGCCAGTAAACGTCAGGGGATCTGCACGCGTCCGAAGTCAGCGCTGCGTGTCGAAGACGGCAGGACTGACCATCGGAGCGCGGGCGGCTGAGAGGCTGCCGCTCAGGCGTCCAGCGCCTCCTCCTCGACCCGCGCCGCATTCTCCTGGATGAAGGCGAAGCGGTGGGCGGGGTTGTTGCCCATCAGGCGATCGACCAGATCCTTCACGCCCGCGCGCTCCTCATACTCCTGCGGCAGCGTGATCCGGATCATGCTGCGCGTCTTCGGGTCCATGGTCGTCTCGCGCAGCTGCATCGGGTTCATCTCGCCCAGACCCTTGAAGCGCGAGACCTCCACCTTCTTGCCCTTGAACGGCCCCGCCTCGATCTCGGCGCGGTGCGCGTCGTCACGCGCGTAGAGCGACTTCGCCCCGACCGTCAGGCGGTAGAGCGGCGGTTGGGCGAGATACAGGTGCCCGCGCCGGACGAGGTCGGGCATCTCCTGGAAGAAAAAGGTCATCAGGAGCGTCGCGATGTGCGCGCCGTCGACATCGGCGTCGGTCATGATCACGACGCGCTCATACCGCAGCGCGCTCGCGTCGCAGTCCTTGCGCGTGCCGCAGCCGAGCGCCTGGATCAGGTCCGCGATCTCCTGGTTCGCCAGGATCTTGGCCGAGGTCGCGGACGCGACGTTCAGGATCTTGCCGCGGATCGGCAGGATCGCCTGCGTCTTGCGGTCGCGCGCCTGCTTCGCCGAGCCGCCCGCCGAGTCGCCTTCGACGATGAACAGCTCGGTCCCCTCGGGCGAGTCCGCGGCGCAGTCGGTCAGCTTGCCGGGCAAGCGCAGCTTGCGCGACGATGTCGCGGTCTTGCGCTTGACCTCACGCTCCTGACGCCGGCGCAGGCGATCTTCCATGCGCTCGACCACATAGCCGAGCAGCGCGCGGCCCCGATCCATGTTGTGGCCCAGCCAGTGATCGAAATGGTCGCGCACCGCCTTCTCGACCAGCCCGGCGGCCTCGGGCGAGGTCAGCCGATCCTTGGTCTGGGACTGGAACTGAGGATCGCGGATGAAGACGGACAGCATCAGCTCGGCGCCGACCACCACGTCGTCGGCGGTCAGGTCCTTCGCACGCTTGTCCTTGACCAGTTCGCCAAACTGCCTGAGACCCCTGACCAGCGCCTGCCGGAGCCCCTGCTCGTGCGTGCCGCCGTCGGGCGTCGGGATGGTGTTGCAGTACCAGGAATAGCTGCCCTCGCTCCAGAGCGGCCAAGCGACCGCCCATTCGACGCGGCCGGCCTCCCCCGCGAAATCCTGGCGCCCCGCGAAGAAGTCCGCCGTGGCGCAGTCGCGCCCGCCGATCTGTTCGCGCAGATGATCCGCAAGCCCGCCAGGGAACTGGAACACAGCCTCGTGCGGCGTGTCGTCCGAAACCAGCTCAGGCGCGCACCGCCAGCGGATCTCGACCCCTGCGAACAGATACGCCTTGGACCGAGCGAGGCGGTACAGGCGCTGCGGCTTGAAGTGCAGCTCCGGCCCGAAGATCTCCGGGTCAGGGGTGAAGGCCACCGTCGTGCCCCGCCGGTTGGGCGCGGCGCCGACATGCTCCAGCGGGCCCAGCGTCACCCCTTTGGCGAAGCGCTGGCGATAGAGCTGGCGGTCCCGCGCGACCTCCACCACCGTGTCGCAGGACAGCGCGTTGACGACCGACACGCCGACGCCGTGCAGGCCGCCCGAGGTCGCATAGGCCTTGCCGGCGAACTTGCCGCCGGAATGCAGCGTGGAGAGGATCACCTCCAGCGCCGACTTGTCCGGGAACTTGGGGTGCGGATCGACCGGGATGCCACGACCGTTGTCCGTGATGGTCAGCCGGTTGCCGGGCTCCAGCAGCACTTCGATCCGCGTGGCATGCCCCGCGACCGCCTCGTCCATCGCGTTGTCGAGCACCTCGGCTGCGAGATGGTGCAGCGCTCGCTCGTCGGTGCCGCCCACATACATGCCCGGCCGCCGCCGCACGGGCTCCAGCCCTTCCAGCACCTCGATCGACGAGGCGTCATAAGCTTGGGCGGGGGAGGAGGAGGCGAACAGGTCCGACATGCGGAACGTATAGGGGGCGTCCTCTGAGAGAGGCAAGGCGAGTGGGTGTGCCATCACGGCCACAGGCGGCGACGAAGCAGGGCTAATCGTGACGATACGCCGGAGCCACCTTCGCCCTGGCAGGTTCTACGGCCTCCCTTTCAAGGCAGAACCGGTCATGCGCATCTCATTCCTCACCCTCGCCGCCAGCCTGGCGTTCGCGACCCCGGCGCTCGCGCAGGACGCGACCGAGCCGGGCAACGGTTTCTCCGGCATCTATGTGGGCGCGGCGGGCGGGTACGATGTCCAGTCGAACGACCGCGACAGCAGCATCCTGTTCGATCGCGGCGCGGACGGCCGCTTCGGCGACACGATCACGACGGCCGCGGGCGCGAACGCCTTCGGCGCGCCGGTGGGCGGCTTCTGCGGCGGCCGCGCGACCGCGGCGACCTCGCCCACCAGCCCGACAGCGCCGGCCGGCTGCCGCAACGACAAGGACGGCTGGGCCTATTACGGTCGCATCGGCGCCGACACGCAGAGCGGCGGCCTGGTGCTGGGCGTCGTGGCCGAGTTCGGCCGGTCGGAGATCAACGACAGCGTCAGCGCATTCTCGACCACGCCGGCCAACTACGTCCTCTACCGCGAGGTCGACTGGGAAGCGTCGATCCGGGGGCGCATCGGCTACACGCCCAACAACACGACCCTGTTCTACGGCACCTTCGGCCCCGGATATGCCCGCATCGACCGCGCCTATTTCAGCACCAACACGGCCAATGCGGTGACGCTCAGGGGTGATCGCCGCCAGTTCGGCGTGACCGGCGGCGGCGGGATCGAGCAGCGGATCGGCCGCAACTTCTCGATCGGCCTCGAATACATGCACCACCGCTATCAGGACGACGACTTCCGCGTCCGCCTGACGCAGGGCACCGCGCCCGCGACCAATCCGTTCGTGTTGGGCGGCGCGTCAGGCACCGATCTGCGCAGGAGCGACACCAGCTTCCAGTGGCACTCGATCCGGGCGACCGCCGCGTTCCGGTTCTAAAGGAGCTCGGCCCGCGCCAGTGTCTCTGGCGCGGGCCGGCCCGTTGCACGGGTCAGGGCTTAGGGGGCGGCGCCACCAGCATGGTGGCGTTCGGATACTTGTACCCAGCCAGCATCGCCAGCTGCTGTCCCTGACCCAGGTCGCCGCCGCTGCAGCTCAAGGACTTGTCGATGCAGTTCGCGGTCCAGTGGTTCTGGATCGTGTCGTCCCAGGCTCCGAACCAGTCGGCATGGAAGCTGGTGCCGGCGGGCAGGTTGGGCATGCCGGCCATGCGATCGGAGGAGAAGTGCCACGCGCCGGCGGTGCCGTCGTTGGTGTACCAGGCGCTCGCCTCGAAGAAGGGGAGCAGGTACGGGTGCGTCGACGGGCAGCGCGGATAGCCCCAGTCGCCCCAGTCCTGATACGCCATGTGGCTGCGGTGGTCGGGGGTGTCGAGCTGCTTGCCGTTCCAGCAGTTCGGCCCGACGATGATCGCGCCGAGCCGCGCGCCCGCGGGGCAGCCCCTCAGCGCCTCCGCCATGGTCGCGAAGCGGCCGGACACCGCGCCCGGTCCGTCGCAGTTGAACCAGCGCATGAGCTTGGGGTCGCTCCTGGCGGGATCGTTCATGTTGTAGCCGAACAGGTAGCGCAGGCCGCGCGGCAGCGGCAGACACGCCTGCGCGTATGGCGGGGCGCAGAACTTCGAGCCCTGCGGCGCGCGCTTGTAGTAGATGCCGATCATGTTCGGCATCACGACCCGGCCGGAGCCGTTCATCATCGCCGGGATCCAGTAGGCCGAGCGGTTGAGCAGGTTGTTGCAGCTGCTCTCGCCCGATGTGCGCAGCGACTGATAGGTCGAATTGGCGTTCGTGCCGGTGTTGCCGAAGAAGGTATGAAGATGCGCCTTACCCGGCTGGCCCGGGTAGACGATCGGATCGTCATACGCATTGTGCGAGGGCTCGCAGGAGAAGCGGAACGCTCCCTCCACGCCCGGCATCTCGAAACGCGGGATCGCGCCCGTGCCCCAGCTCTTCACCAGATAAGGCGACGGGTCGACGTTCGCCGCGATGGAGGCGACGCCGGTCAGCGAGGGCGCAGCCAGGCCCAGGATCGCCGGCTCGGGTGCGGCCGTCGGCGTGGGTGTCGGAGCCGGCATGGTGGTGCCGAACCACTTGCCCACCACCTTGATCACGGTGCGGCTGGAAGCCGTGCGACCTCCCGCAGCCACTGCCATTCCCGTCGCGGCGACGGCCATCACCGCGCCAACCATGACCTTCTTCACTAAAGCCCCCTAGCGTTCCTGCGCTCGGGGGGTGTTCTGGCTAACGCGGTCGAAACACCTCGTTCAGGAGAGTGGTTACCAGGCCGCTAAGCTTTGATTACATACACTTATCGAACCCGTGGGCCGCCAAAGGGCAATGGCGGCGGCGGGCGCCGGTCGCGGCGGGGAAGCTGGGCCTGATAGGCGTGGCTGCAATGCTCAACGCAATAGGGGAAGCCCGGATTCACCTTCTCCCCGCAGAAGTGGAAGTCGGGCTCGCCCGGATGGCCGAGCGGCCACTTGCAGATGCGGTCGTTCAGGTCGAGCAGCGTCGTCTTGCCCGCGATCTCGGGCGAAGGCTTGGCCGGCACCAGCCGCCGCGGCGGCGCGGGCGGGATCGGCGACTGCTGCTCGCCGGGCGCCTGGCGAAGGAAGCCGCCCGGGCCCACCGAGCGCAGCACGGGCTGCGGCGCCTGCGCGGGGACCGGATCCTCGCGCTTCACCTCGGGCGCAGCGGGCGCTGGGCGTGGTGCGACCGCCACGGGCTCGGGCGCAGGCTCGAGCTCCGCGACCGCTTCCTGTTCGCCGCCCTTGGTCACCACCGGCGACGGACGCGCCTGAAGACCGAGGCGATGCGCCTTGCCGATCACCGCGTTGCGGCTCACGCCGCCCAACGTCTCGGCGATCTGGCTTGCGGTCTGCCCGGCTTCCCACATCGATTTGAGTTGCTCGATGCGCTCGTCGGTCCAGGACATAGTCTTACCTTCACGTCTTTCCGTTGCGGCCCGTGCCGACAGGGGATACCCGCCCGGGTCATGAGCAGTCAGCCACCCCCCGCGATCGCACACGCGCCGGGCGAGCCGGTCATCCGCAACGTCAACTGGGGTGGCCTGAAGACCCTCTATGTGAAGGAGGTGCGCCGGTTCTTCAAGGTGCAGCTCCAGACCGTCTGGGCCCCCGCCATCCAGACGCTGCTCTACCTGATCGTCTTCACGACGGCGCTGGGCGGCGACCGGCCGGTGCAGGCGGGCGGCCAGCCCGTGCCGTTCGCCGATTTCGTCGGTCCCGGCCTGATCGTGATGGGCATGATGACGAGCGCCTTCGCGAACTCGAGCTTCTCGCTGCTGGTCGGCAAGATCCAGGGCACGATCGTCGACTATCTCCAGCCGCCGCTGTCGACGGGCGAGCTGCTCTCGGCGCTGGTCGGCGCGGCGATGACGCGCGCCTTCCTGGTCGGCGGCGCGGTGTGGGCGGCGATGCTGTTCTGGCCCGGCATCGACATCGTGCCGCGCCATCCGCTGGTGGCGCTCGCCTTCGGGCTGCTCGGCTCTGCCTTCCTGTCCTTCCTGGGCGTACTGACCTCGATCTGGGCGGAAAAGTTCGATCACGCCGCCGCGGTCACCAACTTCGTCGTCGGCCCGCTCACCTTGCTGTCGGGCACCTTCTACTCGGTCGACCGCCTCGCGCCCGCCTTTCAAGCGGTCAGCCACGCCAACCCGTTCTTCTATGTGATCTCGGGTTTCCGATACGGCTTTCTGGGCATCACCGACGCTCAGGTCAGCATCGGCGGCGCGGCGCTGGTCCTGCTGGGCGTCAATGTCGCGATGGCGGCGCTCTGCTACGCGCTGCTGCGGAGCGGGTGGAAGCTCAAGAACTGACGCCCGGCCACTCGTCGCGCAGCAAGCCCCAGATCAGCGAGTCCCGCACGCCGATATGGGTGCGCCACTCGCCGCGGAGCCGCCCTTCGAGCGTGAACCCGAGCCGCTCGAGCAGCCGGTTGGACGCGCTATTATCCGGGTCCGTGTCGGCCCAGACGCGGCGATGGCCATCCTCGAACAACAGGTCGATCAGCCGCGAGACGCCTTCGCGGGCGTAGCCTCGGCCCCAATAGCGGCGGATCAGCAGATAGCCGATCTCGACGACTTCCGGCTTCCTGGACGACCCCGCCGCCAGCGTCCCGACCACCGATCCGGTCGCGCGCTCGACCATCACCCAGCCCCGCCAGTCCGAAGGCGAGGACGCGTCCCACATGTACGCACGCGTCTCCTCGATGGTGCGATGCGGGGCGGAGGACCACCAGGTCATCAGGTCCACGTCGCTATACGCCTCGAACAGCGCCTCCGCGTCGGCCCTGGATTGCGGGCGCATCGTCAGGCGCTCGCTCTCGAAGCGCGGGTTCAGGAACTCGCTCACCCGACCAGCGCGTCGACCAGCGCGCGCACCTTGGCCTGGCGCCATTGCGGGAGCGGCGCGACCAGCCAATAGCCCAGCCGGCTCGGCTCGGCCGGACCCAGCGCCGCCACGCGCCCCTTGGCCAGGTCACCGCGCGCGAGCAGCTCGGGAACGGTCGCCCGCCCCAGCCCCGCCGCCGCTGCGTCGATCGCCAGGCCGGCGTCCCCCACCTGCACCGCCGCGCCGGGATCGGGCAGCCCCGGCCAGGCGATCCTTGTCTCCCCCGCCCAGCCCGGCGCGGCGACCGTCACCAGCCCCTCGGACTCGACCGCCTCGCCTTCTTCCGCGCCCGGCCCGTCGCCCCAGCGGACCGCCAGGTCGAGATTGGCCTCGGCGAAGTCGACCCCGCCAGTCTGCCCGAAGGCGTCCGCCGCGATCAGTACGAAGCGGAGGTCCCCATCGCCCGCCGCGATCGCCGCGAGTTGAGGCATCAGCCACTTCTCGGTCACGTCGCGCGGCGCGGCGATAGTGAGCGACTTTGAGGATTGCCCGGCCTGCATCGCGCGGACCGCCTCTTCGAACTGCAGGAAGCCCTCGCGCAGCGGCCCGAGCCCCCCCGCCGCCTCCGGCGTCAGCTCCAGGCCCCGCGTCGTGCGCCGGAACAGCACCACGCCCAGCATGTCCTCCAGCGCCCGGATCTGCTGCCCCACCGCCGCCGGCGTCACCGCCAGCTCGTCCGCCGCTCGGGTGAAGGACAGATGCCGCGCCGCCGCGTCGAGCACGCGCAGCCCGTTCAACGGCAGGTGCGTGCGCTTCAACGCGCGACCGCCGGCGCCACCAGCGCAAAGCGGGGGATCTCCACGTCGAAGCTCGACCCGTCCGCCGCGACCATGCGGTAGCTGCCCTGCATGCTGCCGGTCGGCGTCGCCAGCGGGCAGCCCGAGACATAGTCGAAGCTGCTGCCCGGCTCGATCAGCGGCTGCTCGCCGACCACGCCCTCGCCTTCCACCGAATGCCGCGCCCCACGCCCGTCGATGATGATCCAGCGCCGGGTGAGCAGCTGGACGGCCTGGTCGCCCTCGTTCTCGATGCGGATGTGATAGGCCCAGAACCAGCGCCCGCGCGACGGCTCCGACTGCTCGGGCAGGTAGGAGACCGACACGCGCACGATGACCCCGCGCGTGATCGCCGCGTGGGGGAACAGCGCCTTCACAACCCCACCGCCATGAGCGCCTGGTCGAGGTCGTCGAGCAGGTCGGCCGGGTCCTCCAACCCGACGTTGAGGCGCAGCAGCCCCTCCGTCACGCCCATCTCCAGCCGCTTCTCCTCCGCCACGCCCGAATGGGTGGTGGACGCCGGATGCGTCATCAGCGAGCGCGAGTCGCCAATGTTGTTGGAGATGTCGATGAGCCCGAGCGCGTCGAGCAACCCATGCGCCTGCGCCCGCCCCTCCACCTCGAAGGCGAAGATCGGCCCGGCTGCCTCCATCTGCGCCATCGCCAAATTGTGCTGCGGGTGGCTCGGAAGGCCGGGATGCAGCACGCGCGGCACCCGGCCCTCCAGGAACCGGCCGACCGTCAGTGCGCTCTCCGACTGCCGCCGGATGCGCAGGTCCAGCGTCTCCAGCCCCTTCAGCACCACCCAGGCGTTGAACGGCGACAGCGTCGGCCCGGTATTGCGGGTGAACGGCAGCAGCGTCTCCTCGACGAAGGCGCGCGTGCCGCAGACCGCGCCCGCCAGCACGCGCCCCTGCCCGTCCATCATCTTGGTGGCGGAATAGGCGACCACGTCCGCGCCCCATCCCAGCGGCCGCTGCAGCGCGGGCGTCGCGAAGGCGTTGTCGACCACCGTCACGATCCCGCGCGCGCGGGCGAGGTCGCACACGGCGCGGAGGTCGACCACGTCCATGGTGGGGTTGGCCGGCGTCTCGAAGAAGAAGACCCGGGTGTTCGGCCGGCACGCATCGGCAAAGGCTTGCGGGTCGCGCGCGTCGACGACGGTGGTCTCAATCCCGAACTTCGGCAGCAGCGTGTCGGTCAGCCAGCGGCACGACCCGAACGCCGCGCGCCCGCCGACCAGATGGTCGCCGGCCTGGAGCTGACAGAGTAGCGCCGCGGTCATCGCGGCCATGCCGGACGCGGTGGTGCGGCACGCCTCCGCGCCCTCCAGCAGCGCGATCCGCTCCTCCAGCATCTCGACCGTCGGGTTCTGGAGGCGCGAATAGGTCATCCCCGCCTGCTCGCCGGCGAAGCGCGCGGCGGCGTCGCCCGCCTTGTCGTAGCTGTAGCCGGAGGTGAGGAAGAGCGCCTCCGACGTCTCGCCCCATTCGGAGCGCGCGGTGCCGCCACGGATCGCCCGGGTCGCCGACCGCCAGTTCTGCGTGATGCTCCGATCCTGGCCCGTGCGGCGCTTCATGCTCCGCGCTTTGCCCGCTCGCCCGTTCTCGCACAAGCAGCCGAGGAGGCAGAGTTCTCGGTCAGTTGCACGTTCAGGCCAGGGTGAGCGTGGGCGAGTTGCCCACCCATGTCGTAAGGCCTCCCTGTCCCAAGTTGAAGTGAGAGCCTTTCGGTTCACGCTCGGCAGGTATTTGATCCTGCCCCCTCCCCCAACCAGATGCAGGACGGCACCTATTCTCGCTCCTGGACGACCTAATCGCACCGACCTCGACGTACCGGCGCATGGAAGTCGGGCGGCTTGTCCGCGATCCAGCGCAGGAAGCGAGCGACGTCCTCCCGCCTCCGCAGCGATGCAGGATCGGAGTAGTCGCGGGCCAGGTCCGCGTTGGCCACCAGCGCGTGGATGGTGCGATGACAGATCGGGTGGACGGGCGCGGTCTCGCGGCCGCCCTCGCTTTTCGGCACCAGATGATGCCACTCGATCCTGGCGCCGAGCGGTCGCTCGCACAGGGCGCAGAGCGGGGGCGTCGCCTCCGCCGCGCGACGCGCCGCCGCCTCGGCCAACCCTGCCTTCCGCTTCACCCGGCCTGCCATCGCCGGAGATATAGGGTCGCCGCGCTTGGCAGAAAGCCGCCCCGCGGCCTATGACGGGCGCGCTGAACATCGGGGAGCCAGCATGAAGGAGATTGCCGCCCGCTGACGACGCGCTTGGCCTCGGGGCCGGGTCCGCGTCGTGCGCCGTCCGCGTGGGGAGGCCCTGCGCGGCACCGCTCGCATGTCAGCAAGGCGACGATCCCGTGAACATCTCCCGATACGAACAGCGCGTGTTGCACGTGCTCGCCCAAGGTGGGCGCATCCAGCACGATTTCGACGAGACAGGCCGACTCGCCGGCGTCCGGTGCTTCAATCGCGAAGGGTACATCCTCAGCGACTGCACGCTCGCGCTCTTCCGCAAGCTGAAACGCCGGCGGCTGATCGCCAGCAGCGGCGGCGCGCCCTACCGGATCACGCAGCTCGGCCTCGACGCCGTGCGCGCCCAGGCGGACCAGCGTTGACCCTGCGGCCCTGGATGGCTTGCACCGATCCAGGGCCGCTCGGGTGCTAGAAGTTCCGAAAGCGTTCCCCGCCCTCGAAGCCGAGCCGGGTCACGCCGGCTCGCTTGATCGCGGCCAGGCTATGGTGGACGACATCGAACCGCGCCAGCGCATCGGGCGCGAGCGTCAGCTGCGCGTTCGCAGCGGCGGCCGAGCGCAGCCGTCTGTCCAGCTCGCTCGGAGTTACCGCCGCGCCGTCCCACCCCAGCTCGCCGCTGCGACCGATCGTCAATCGATGACTCGGCGCGGGCGCAGCCGGTGGAGCCTTGCCCGGCAGGTCGATGGGCAGTTCATGCGTCATCGCGGGCAGGCACAAGATGAACATGACGATCAGCACGAGCAGCACGTCGATCAACGGCGTGATGTTCAGGGTCGCGACGGGATCGTAATTGATGCTCTTGCCCGACAAGACGGCCTCCTCTCGACAGTAATGTTACACTGTAACACTCTGCCGGGAGAAGGCCAAGCCGTCATGGCCTCAGCGCCACGTCGTCGGCGTCGTCCAGGTCCTCGTCGTCGTCCTCGCCTGCATCGAAGGCGTCCTGCACGTCGTCCTCCGCCGCGTCGTCCTCGTCCATGTCGATGGTCGGATCGGTGTCGCCGATCTCGCCTTCCTCCATGTCGAGTTCGTCGATCGGCTCGTCCTCGATGTCATCATCGCCCAGATCGGGTTCGAGGTCGGTCAGCAGCGTGCCGTCGGTCGGCCCGTCGCGCGTCGCTTCGAGGATTTCGGCGCGCTGGCTCTCGTCATAGCCTTCCTCGTCGTAGTTGTTGTCGCCGGACCCCATGCCGGTCAGCTCACCGCCCATCCGAACCTCCTGTCATGATGCGTTGGAGCGAACGGCGATCCCGCCACGCCGGTTCCGCCGCCGCCACGCCGAGGGTGACGAGGAGCCGGTCGAGGCGTATGGCCTGGCGCCATCCTCATCCCGGACTCGTCCCATGCTCGACACCCCGCTTGCCCAAGTTCCAACCCTCAGCCTCGCCGACCAGGCGCGCGACCCCCAGGGCTTCGCGGCCGATCTCGGCGGCTCCTTCCGCCGCTTCGGCTTTGCGGTCGTCGCCGATCATGGCGTGCCGCAGAATCTGATCGACCGCGCCTGGCAGCAGACGGAGGCGCTGTTCGCGCTCCCAACCCAGGAGAAGCGCCGTTACTTCGTCGAGGGCGGCGGCGGCGCGCGCGGCTACACGCCCTTCAAGACGGAGATCGCCAAGGGCGCGAGCGCGGTGGACCTGAAGGAGTTCTGGCATGTCGGCCGCGAGCTGCCGGAGGGGCACCGTTTCGCGAAGGATATGGCCCCGAACATCTGGCCCGATCGGCCCGAAGGCTTCCGCGACACCTTTCTCGAGCTCTTCACCGCGTTCGATCGCGCCGGCGATAGGCTCCTGTCGGCGATCGCCGTCCATCTCGGCCTCGACCCGCACTGGTTCGATCCGGCGGTCAAGGACGGCAACTCGGTCCTGCGTCTGCTCCACTATCCGCCCATCCCGGCGGACGCGGAAGGCGTGCGGGCGGGGGCGCACGAGGACATCAACCTCATCACCCTGCTCTTGGGCGCGGAAGAGGCGGGGCTGGAGCTGCTCGACCGCGATTCGGGCCGCTGGCTCGCGATCAAGCCGCCCGAGGGCGCGATGGTCGTCAATGTGGGCGACATGCTGCAGCGTCTGACCAACCACGTCCTGCCGTCCACCACGCACCGCGTCGTGAACCCGCCGCCCGAGCGCCGCGGCCATTCGCGTTACTCGATGCCCTTCTTCCTCCACCCCGCGCCCGACTTCCTGATCGAGACGCTCCCGCAGACGATCACGGCGGAGAACCCCAACCGCTACCCCCAGCCCATCACCGCGCACGATTACCTGCACGAGCGGCTGGTCGAGATCGGGCTGAAGCCCGCACGCAAGTAGCGCAAGCTACTTGCGAGACGGGCAAGGCCGGCCGGCGGGTCGCGCCAGCGAACCCGTCCGACGACACGGGATTAAGTCCCGTGTCGGCCCGCCTCGCCTACCCGAACCCCCGCTCCAGGTACCGCATCGCCAGCGCGCAGTGCATGGCGACGCCCTGCGCCATCGCGCTCTCCTCGATCGTCATGCGGGTGTTGTGGAGCGGCGGGTTGGTGCGGTGGTCGCTGCCCGCCGGCGCGACGCCGATGAAGGCCATCGCGCCCGGCACCTCGCGGAGCACATAGGAGAAGTCCTCGCCGCCCATCATCGGCGCCGGCATCGCCTCCCAACCGCCCATCCCGTCGGCGATCTCCGCCATCAGCGCGGTCGCGCGCGGATCGCACATCGTGACGGGGTAGCCCTCGTCGATGCTCGTCTCCGCCGTGCAGCCATGGGCCGCGGCGACGCCCTCCACCACCCGGCGGAAGCCCGCGCGCGCCTGCTCGCGGACGCGCTCGGACAGCGTGCGCAGCGTTCCCATCAGCCGCACCTCGCCCGGGATGATGTTGTGCGAGGAGCCGGCGTGGATCTGCGTGATCGTCAGCACCGCGGGGTCGGCGACGGGCACCTCGCGCGCGATCATCACCTGGAGCGCGCCGACGACGGCGCAGGCGGCCGGGATCGGGTCGACCGCGTCGTGCGGCATGGCGGCGTGCCCGCCCTTGCCCCGGATCACGGCGTGGACCGTGTCGGTCGAGGCGAGCAGCGGCCCCGGCCGGCCGACAAACACGCCCGCGGGCGCGTTGGGCGAGATATGGAGCGCGAACGCCGCGTCCGGGCGTGGATCGGCGAGCAGGCCGTCCGCGATCATCTCGCGCGCGCCGTGATGGCCCTCCTCGCCCGGCTGGAACATGAACACGACCGTGCCGGGCAGCGTATCGCGCCGCGCCGACAGCGCCTTGGCCGCGCCCACCAGCATCGCCGTGTGCGCGTCGTGGCCGCAGGCGTGCATGGCGCCGGGCACCCGGCTGGCGAAGGGCAGCCCCGTCTCCTCCTCCATCGGCAGCGCGTCCATGTCGCCGCGCAGCAGCACCGTGCGCGTGTTGCTGCCCTGCCCCATCCGCCCGCCGCGCAGGATCGCGACGAAGCCCGTGGTCCGCGTCGAGCGCCGGATCTCGAGCGGCAGGTCCGCCAGCGCTGCCAGCGCCTTCTCCGTCGTGCGCGGGCAGTGCAGCCCGACCTCGGGATCGGCATGGATCGCGCGGCGGAGCGCGATCACCTCGTCCAGGGTGTCCTCCCCGGCGGACGTCCAGTCGGGTGCGAGGTCGAGGTCGAGAGACATGGGGGAACGCTCCTGAGGGAAGCGCCACCCTAACCCGCTCAACGGCCCCGCAACAGCCCGCCGAGCACGCCGCGCAGCAGCCCGCCGACCAGTCCGCCGCCGGACCCGCTCCGCCGCGATCCGGTCCCCAGCACCTGCTTGCCGATCTCGTTCGCGACCTGGCGCCCGATCGACGAGCTGGCGGAGCGCATGGCGGAGCTCGCCATCTTGCCCCACGGGCTGTTCGCCGCCGCCCGCTCCGCCTGGCGCTGCGCGGTCGCCTCCGCCCGCGCCTGCGCCGCCTCGGCGCGCGCTTCCGCCGCGCGCACCTGCGCCGCCTGCTTCGCCGCCGCCGCGTCCGCCTTGGCCTGCGCGGCGGCGGCCTTGTCGGCCTCGGTCTTCGCGCTCGCCGCGGCGGCCTCCGCCTGCGCGGCCTGGGTCTTGGCCGCGAGCAGCTCCTCGGCCGACTCGCTATCCACCACCGCGTCGTACTTTGCCCCGATCGCGTCGGTCTGCATCAGCACCGCGCGCTCCTCGGGCGTCACCGGGCCGACCCGGCTCGACGGCGGCCGGATGAGCGTGCGCTCGACCGGCGAGGGCGCGCCGTCCGGCTGGAGCAGCGACACCAGCGCCTCGCCGACCTTCAGCTCGGTGATCGCGGTCGCCACATCGACCGCCGGGTTGGCGCGGAACGTCTCGGCGGCAGCCTGCACCGCCCGCTGATCGCGCGGCGTGAAGGCGTTCAGCTTGTGCTGGATGCGGTTGTTGAGCTGCCCCGCGACCGTGTCGGGGATGTCGATCGGGTTCTGCGTGATGAAATAGACGCCAACCCCCTTGGACCGGATCAGCCGCACGACCTGCTCCACCTTGTCGACCAGCGCGTCCGGCGTGTCGTCGAACAAGAGGTGCGCCTCGTCGAAGAAGAAGCACAGCTTCGGCCGGTCGGGGTCGCCGATCTCGGGCAGCTGCTCGAACAGCTCGGACAGGAGCCAGAGGAGGAAGGTCGAGTAGAGCTTCGGGCTCTGCATCAACGTGTCGGCCGCCAGCACGTTGACCAGCCCGCGCCCCTTGTCGTCCACGCCCAGGAAGTCGTCGAGGTCGAGCGCCGGCTCGCCGAAGAAGTGGGCGCCGCCCTGGCTGCGCAGCTGCAAGAGCGCGCGCTGGATCGCGCCGATCGAGGGCTTCGACACGTTGCCATAGGTCGTCGTCAGCTCGCCCGCGCGTTCGGCACAGTGCGCCAGCATCGCCTGCAGGTCATCGAGGTCGATCAGCAGCAGGTTCTCGGCGTCGGCGACGTGGAAGACGATCGTCAGCACGCCCTCCTGCACTTCGTTCAGGTCGAGCAGGCGCGCGAGCAGCAGCGGCCCCATCTCGCTCACCGTGGTGCGGATCGGGTGCCCCTTCTCGCCGAACAGGTCCCAGAACTGGACCGGCGTATCGCCATAGCGCCAGTCGGCGTCGCCGATCTCGGCGGCGCGGGCGGCGAACACCGGATGCATCTTCGCCTGCGGGGATCCGGCCATGGCGAGCCCGGACAGGTCGCCCTTCACGTCCGCCACGAAGCACGCGGTCCCGGTCGCCGACAGGCCCTCGATCAGGCCCTGCAACGTCACCGTCTTGCCCGTACCCGTCGCGCCCGCGATCAGCCCGTGCCGGTTGGCGCGCTTGAGCTGCAGCCGCTGTGGAGCGGCCCCGCCTGCCCCCGCGCCGATGAAGATGCCGTCGTCCATCCACCCCTCCCTCGCCCAGCCCTGCCGCGCGAAGGTGGACGAGGCTGCGGATGGGGACAAGTCCGGGCCGCAACGAAGAAGGGCCGCCGCTCGGGTGACGAGCGGCGGCCCTCTTCTTAGTCGCCGAAGCGATGGACTAGCCGCGGCCAATCTTGACGGGCACGAATCCGGCCTGCGCGCGACCCCGGCTGACGAGCAGCAGCACCTGCGGACGGCCGGCGGAACGCGCCTGCGCGACGGCGGCGGACAGCTCGGCGGCCGTGCGAACCGGCGTTCCGTTGACCGCCTGCACGACGTCGCCACGTCGCAACTTCTGCGCGGCATCACTGGCCGGATCGACCTGTGCGACGACGACGCCCTGAACGGTCGAATCGACGCCCACCTGCCGCGCGATCTGCGGGGTGAGCGGCTGCACGGTCAGACCCAGGCCGTTGGCTCCGGCCGGGGCGGTCTGGCCCGATCCGCCCTCGTCGTCCGAGCTGAAGTCGTCGTTCTGGCCAAGCTGCGCGGCCAGCTGCTCCTCGGACGGACGGCGCGCGACCGTGACGGTCACGGTCTGGGGCCGATTGCTGCGGATGACGTCCAGCCGCGCCGTGGACCCGGGCGGCACCGCCGCGATCAGGCGCGACAGGGTGGCGTCGGGCGTGACCGCCTGGCCGTTGACCCGCGTCACCACGTCGCCCACGCGCAGGCCGGCGCGCGCCGCCGGGCCGTCCGGCTCGACCCGCGCGATCAGCTCGCCGGAGTTCTTGGGGATGCCGAGCGCCGCCGCCGCGTCGTCGTCGACCTGACCCCCCAGGCTCACGCCGATATACCCGCGCTGCACGCGCTGGCCCTTCATCAGCGTCTCGATGATGGGCTTGGCCTGCTCGGCGGGGATGGCGAAGCCGATGCCGATGTTGCCGCCCGACTGATTGCCCAGGATCTGCGAGTTGATGCCGATCACGTCGCCGTTCAGGTTGAACATCGGGCCGCCCGAGTTGCCCTGATTGATCGCGGCGTCGGTCTGGATGAACTGGTCGTACGCGCCGAGCCCCGTGGAACGGTGCAGCGCGGAGACGATCCCCGCGGTCACGGTGCCGCCCAGCCCGAACGGGTTGCCGATCGCCACGATCCAGTCGCCCACGCGGGCGCGCGTCGAGTCGCCCCAGCGCACGAAGGGCAGAGGCTTGTTCGTCTCGATCTTCAGCAGCGCTAGGTCTGAGGCGGCGTCGCGGCCGACCAGCTTCGCGACATACTCGGTACGGTCGGGCAGGGTGACGGTGATCTGGTCCACGGACGCCCCGCGCGCGCCCGGCGCGACGACGTGGTTGTTCGTGACCACGTAACCGTCGGCCGAAATGATGAAGCCCGAGCCCAGGCTCGAGCCTTCCCGCCGCACCGGCGCGCCGTTGCCGCCGCCGTTGCGCCCGCCGAACAGCCCCTCGAACGGGGTGCCCGCGAACGGATTGGTCGTCTGCTGCTGGACGATCGTCTGCTTGGTGGAGATGTTGACCACCGCCGGCTGCAGCTTCGCCACCATCTCGGCGAAGCTCATCGGCGCACCGGCCCGCGGCGCGGTGGCCTGGATCATCCCCGGCTCGTTCTGCGCCGTCTGCGGCGCGCCGGCGGGGGCAAGGGCGAGAGTGGCGGTGGCACCGCCGAGAAGAAGCGCGGAGGTCAGAGCGTAGGCGTAGCGCACGGTTGGTCGTGTCCTCTCAAGCAAGGGCGACGAACGCCGCCCAGGATCACAAATGTAGTCGCCGTTTTCGGCTGAACGCTGGTTGAATGTCGCCCGAGCCGCACCTGAATAGCATAGCTATTCAGGAAACGGGACAGGCCGGCCGGGCTCGGCGAAGCCGAGCTTCGACGTCACGGGATTTACTCCCGTGACGGCCTTGCCACTCAAATGGGCTTCTGATCGCGTCTTGCAAGGTCATAGCCAAAGCGGACCCGCCGCGGAACTGACTCCGCGACGTCGAACGGGGCGGCACGCCGCCCCGCCGCCTGACGCTTCGCGGTCTCGACGATAGCTCCGCTACCGTCGTGCGGCTCCCTCGAACTGCCGCAGGTACGAGTTCCCCGGCGACAGGATGATCGAGGTCGCGCCCTTGCCGTCCTGCGGCGATCCATCGGCCCCGAACGTCGTCTTGTACGACTGCATCGCGCGATAGAAGTCGTAGAAGTCCGGATCCTTGCTGAAGCTCACGGCGTAGATGCGCGCCGCCTCGGCATCCGCCTGGGCGCGGACGATCTGCGCGTCCTTCTGCCCCTGCGCGCGGATGGTGACCGCCTGCTGCTGCCGCGCCGTCGCCATGCGCTTGAGCGCAGAATCGAGCGGGCTGCCCTGCGGCAGGTCGGCATGCTTGATCCGCACGTCGACGATCCGGACGCCGTACTGATCGGCCAGCCGCTGCAGCCGGCCTTGGATATTCTCCATCACCCGGTCGCGCTCCGGCGTCAGCAGCGTCGCGAAGGGCTGGTTGCCCAGCTCGCCGCGGATCGAGCTGCCGAGCAGCGGCTGCAACGCCGTGGTCACCGCCGTCTCTGTGGACGATGTGGAGCCGGTCGAGGTGATGGCCTTCAGCGGATCGACGATGCGGAAGCGGGCGAAGGCGTCGACCTCCAGCGGCAACTGATCGCGCGACAGCACCGGCTGATTGTCCGATTCGACGTCCAGGATCTTCTTGTTCACCCACACGAGCCGGTCGGCGAAGGGGATGCGGAAGATGAGGCCAGCGCCCGACCGGCCGAACACCTCGCCCTCGCGCCAGCCGTTGACGGTGCGGACCGGCTGCTCGAAGCGCAGGATCACCGCCTGCTGGCTTTCGGGCACGATCGCGACCGTCGCCGCGAGCACGATGATCGCCGCCAGCGCCGCGCCGACCGCGGCGATGGGGTTGCGCCACCACTGGGTCATGGCTGCGCTCCCGCCTGGATCTCGGGCTCGGGTGCGCGCCGCGCCTTGTCGAGCGGAAGATAGGGGACGACGCCGTTGCTCTCGACGACCGTCTTGTCGGCCTTGGACAGGACCTGCTCCATCGTTTCGTAATAAAGCCGCTTGCGCGTCACGTCGGGCGCCTGGCGGTATTCCTCATAGATGCGGTCGAACTCGGCCGCCTGACCCTGCGCCAACGCGATCTTCTGCTGGGCATAGGATTGCGCCTGGTTGCGAAGCGCTTGGGCGTCCTGCTGCGCGGCGGTCACGTCCTTGAAGGCATTCGACACCGCGCCCGGCGGGGCCACCTGCTTCAGCGCCACGCCCTGCACGGTCACGCCGGACAGGTAGTCGTCCAGGATCCGCTGCATGCGCTGGCGCACCTGCGCCTCGATGAAGGCCCGGCCGTTGGTCAGCGCCTGGTCGAGCGTGACGTTGGCGATCACCTCGCGCATGGCGCTCTCCGCCGCCGCCCGGACCGTGTCCTGCGGCTTGGCGATCTGGAACACGTAATCGCGCGGGTTGGAGATGGTCCAGCGAACCGAATAGGACAGGTCGACCAGGTTCTGGTCGCCGGTCAGCACCAGGTTTTCGCCGCCGCCCTCGGGGAAGTCCTCCAGCCGGTTGCTCTTCACGTCCACCACGGTGACGTTCGCGATCGGCGCGGGGAGCGTCGGCTGCCAACCCGGATCGAGCGTGCCGGCATAGCGACCGAAATAGGTCACCACGCCCTGCTGCTGCGGCCCGATCCGATGGATGGAGGTCAGCAGGATCCACAGCGCGACCAGGACGACCGCCCCGATCTTCCACAGCGCGCTCGCGTTCGGGCCACCGCCGCCGAAGCCGGGGATCCCGCCCCTGCCGCCGCCGCTGCCGACCCCGCGCGCCTTCTGCAGCCATTCGTCAAGCGCGGTCGGACGCTGCTGCGGCCGGCGGCCGCCCGGCGGCACCGACCAGGGATTGCGCGGGCCGCCCCCGTCACCGCCGCCGCCGCCGTCCCCACCCCACGGGCCCTTGGGGGTGTCGGCATGTACGATAAGGGGCCGGTGGAACCAGCGCGAAAGAAAGGCCATGACGGCTTTATAGGAACGGACCCTTACGAAAAACAGTGGGGGAGCCTAAGCGCAGCGGCATGGACGCGGACCGGACCAGAACGGCGATCACCCAGGTTGCGGGCGCACGCGCGACCGTCCGCGTCGAAGGCGCGCGCGTGGGCGTCGTGCTGGACGGGACCGGCATGGACGCCGCCGCGCGCGACGCCCTGGAAGCGGAGGTGCGCGCGGCCGCCGCAGGCGCGGAGCTGCGCCTGGTCTGGACCGCGGAGCGGGTCGCGCGCCGCCTGGTCGCGGTGGCGAGCGGCAAGGGCGGGGTCGGCAAGTCGACGCTCGCCGCGAACCTCGCCATCGCGCTCCATCGCCGGGGCGCGCGGGTCGGTCTGGTCGACGCCGACATCTATGGCCCGTCCCAGCCGCGGCTGATGGGCGCAGAGGGCACGCGGCCGACCGCCCACGACAAGCGGCTCGATCCCGTCCCGACCCGCTGGGGCGTGCCGCTCCTGTCGATCGGCCAGCTGGTCGAGCCCGGAAAGGCGCTCGCCTGGCGCGGGCCGATGACCGCGGGCGCGCTCAGCCAACTGGTCGACGCCGATTGGGGCGCGACGGAGACGCTGGTCGTCGATCTGCCGCCCGGCACCGGCGACGTCCAGCTCACCATGGTGCAGAAGCACAAGCCCGCGGGCGCGGTGATCGTGTCGACGCCGCAGGACCTGGCGCTCATCGATGCGACGCGCGCGGTGGACCTGTTCCGCGCCGCCGGCGTGCCGATCATCGGCCTGGTCGAGAACATGGCCGGTTACGCCTGCCCGCATTGCGGCCAGCTGTCCGATCCCTTCGGCCAGGGCGGGGCGGAAGCGGCGGCGGCGCGGCTCGGCATCCCGTTTATCGGCCGCGTGCCGCTTACGATCGCGATCCGCACGGCGAGCGACGCCGGCGACCCGCCCGCGGCCGGCGACGACACCGTGTTCGCGCCGATCGCGGCAAAGGTCGCCGACTGGCTCGCCGCGCACTGAACCGGGCGGCGCGCCGCTCGTTGGGCGGAGAAGGAGGACCGCCATGCCGCTGACCAGCGACGACCACATCCGCGACCTGCTCACGGGCGCCCGCACCATCGCGATGGTGGGCGCGTCCGACCGGCCCGACCGCCCCTCCTGGGGCGTGATGCGCTTCCTGCAGGAGCACGGCTATCGCGTGATCCCGGTCAACCCGCAGATCACGGGCGAGCACGTGCATGGCGAATATGTCTTCCGCGAGCTGTGCCAGATCGGGGTCCCGATCGACATCGTCGACATCTTCCGCCGCCCCCAGGCCGCGGGCGAGGCGGTGGACGAGGCGATCGCGGTCGGCGCGAAGGCGGTCTGGATGCAGCTCGGCGTCGTGAACCCCGCCGCCGCCGAGCGGGCGGAAGCGGCCGGGCTCAAGGTCGTGATGGACCGCTGCCCGAAGATCGAGATCCCGCGCCTCGGCGTGCCCCGGATCGAGGCTTGATCTCCGCCGCCCCGATCCGCCACCCTCGCGCGCGATGATCGCGCTTGCGCTCCTTCTCCAGACGATCGGCGCGAGCGCCGCGCCGCCGCAGAGCCTCTCCATCCTCGTCGATCCCTGCGCGACGGTGACGCGCGACGGCAAGGAGGTGGTGGTGTGCGGCCGCGACTCCGGCGCCTCGCAACGCCTGCCCTATCCCGGAGAGATCGTCCCGAACGGCCCCGTCGCGTCCAACCCGCACCTGACCGGCGCGGGCGCGCTCGCCAGCACGGGCGCGCCCTGCGCCGCGCTGCAGAGCGGCTGTCAAGTCGGCTTCGGCCCGCCCATCGTGCCGCTCATCGCCGCCGGCGTGAAGGCGCTCGGCGACGCCGCCAAGGACCGCCGCTGGGCCAAGGCCCGCGCCCGCGATGGGGCGAAGCGCCAGGCGATCGACCTGGACGCGGCAGGCCCGGCCGGCCGGCTCGAGCCCTAGGGCCAAGACTCATAACCACCATGCGACCAGGGCGGCGAGGCTGATGGTCGCTTCGTATGTTGCAGACAGTTTATCGTAGCGGGTGGCGATGCGTCTGAAGTCCTTGAGGCGGCAGAAGGCGCGCTCGACCAGGTTGCGGCGCTTGTAGGCGGTGCGATCGAACGGGTGGAGGCGCTTGCGGTAGGGCGCGTTGGGGATGACGGGCGTGGTGCCACGAGCGATGAGCAGGCGTCGCAGGGCATCGCTGTCGTAAGCGCGGTCGGCGGCGAGCGTTGCGGAGGCGGGCAGCAGCGTGATCAGGCCGGGCGCGACCGGCGCGTCGCCGCGCTGACCCGGCGTGATGGCAAAGGCGACCAGCCGGCCCAGCCCGTCCACCAGCGCGTGCAGCTTGGTGGTCGGGCCACCGCGCGAGCGACCTATGGCGTTGGCGTGAGCCCCCCTTTGCCACCCGTCGCGCAGCGGTGCGCCTTGGCCCAGGTCGAGTCCAGCATTAGCTCGGCCGACGGCCCGCCCGCCGCCGCCAGTGTCTCAAAGGCGCGCTGCCATACGCCCTTCTTCGCCCACCTGACCCAGCGGTTGTAGAGCGTCTTCTTGGGTCCGTAGCAGACCGGCGCGTCTACCCACCGCCCGCCACTCAGCAGCACATGCACGATCCCGGAGATCACTCGTCGATCATCCACCCGCGCCACCCCGCGCGTGTCCGTCGGCAGCAGCGGCGCCAACCGCGCAAACTGCTCCTCGCTCAACCGATATTCCGCCATACCCGCTCTCCTCAGAGAGCTTGAATCACATCCGGCCTGACATGTGAATCAGGTTTATGGGTCTGGAGCCTAGTCCAAAATCGGCATCCACAGCGGCGCGCCGGCCAGGCTGGCGCTGCCGCGCAGCCGCTCCAGCGCCTGGGCGACGCAGCGCTCCGGCCCTTCATGCGTGACGATCGCGACCAGTACGTTGCCGTCCGCGCTCGGCCCCCGCTGGATCAGGCTCTCGATCGACACGCCCGCGTCGCGCATGGCGGCCGCGATCTCGGCCAGCACGCCCACCCGGTCCGCGACAGTGAAGCGCAGATAGGTCCGCCCCCGCCGTTCGCCCGGGTCCGCCACATCCGCCGCGGTCAGCGCGGCCGCGGGCATGGCATAGGGCGGGCCGAATTCGCCGCGCGCGATGTCGATCAGGTCCGCGACGACCGCGCTTGCCGTCGGCCCCTCGCCCGCGCCCGGCCCCTGGAACAGCAATCGTCCGACGAAGTCGCCCTCGATCACCACCGCGTTGGTCGCGCCCGTCACATGCGCCAGCGGATGCGCGAAGGGCACGAGGTGCGGGTGCACCCGCTGGAACAGGCCGTGCGCGTCCGCCTCCGCCACCCCGACCAGCCGCACGCGGTGCCCCAGCGCGGCGGCCTCCGCGATGTCGGCCGCGAGCACGTGGCGGATCCCATGCGCGCCCACCCCGGCGAAGGCCGGCCGTGTCCCGAAGGCGAGGCTGGCGAGAACCGCCAGCTTGTGCGCCGCGTCCACCCCGTCGATGTCGAAGCTGGGATCGGCCTCCGCGAAGCCGCGCGCCTGCGCCTCGGCGAGCACGTCCGCGAAGTCGCGCCCGGTCTCCTCCATGGTGGACAGGATGAAGTTGCAGGTGCCGTTCAGCACGCCATAGACGCGCGCTACCTGGTTCGCCGCCGCACCCTCGCGCAGCCCCTTGATGACCGGGACGCCGCCCGCGACCGCCGCTTCGAACTTCAGCGCCGCCCCCGCCGCCTCCGCCGCTTGCGCCAGCTCCAGCCCGTGATGCGCGAGCATCGCCTTGTTGGCGGTGACCAGGCTCTTGCCCGCCGCGAGCGTCGCGCGCGCCAGCGTCAGCGCCGGCCCGTCCGCGCCGCCGACCAGCTCGACGACAGCGTCCACGTCGGCCATCCGCGCCAGCTCGGCGGAGTCGTCCGCCCAGCGGAACCGCCCGAGATCGAAGCCCCGGTCGCGCGACCGATCGCGCGCGGATACCGCCACCACCTCGATCGGTCGCCCCGCGCGCCGCGCGATCAGCGCCGCGTTGCGGTCGAGCAGCTTCACCACGCCACCCCCGACGGTGCCCAGCCCGGCGAGAGCCACCCGTAACGCTTCACCCATGCCCGCCCTTTCCTGATCCGCCGCCCCAAGGCGCACGATCGTCTTGCCCACCCCACCCCAGCTTGTGAAGCCGCCCCGACCCGCTACACCTCCCGCGATGCGTTCAGTCCTCGCCGCCATCCTCCTCGCCGCCGCCGTCCCGCTGCTCGGCGCCGCGCCGCCGCAGGCGCATGCCACGACGGACGCGAGCTTCGTGCAGCTCGGCCGCGACTATCTGCGCGATCTGGCCGCCCTGCACCCCGTCCAGGCAACCGAACTTGGCGACCACAGTCATGACTCCGAGGTCGAGAACCTGACCGCCGCCGGCCGCGCCCGCGAAGCGGCTATCCTGCGACGCTATCTGGCGCGGCTCGGCGCCATCCCGACCGTCGGCCTGTCGCGCGACAACCAGGTCGACGCCGCGCTGCTCGCGCACGAATTGCGCTACCGCCTCTGGTCGCTGGAGACGCTGCAGGATTGGCGCTGGAACCCGCTCGCCGCGAACGGCGCGATCTCGGGCGGGCTCTACGGCCTGGCCGCGCGCGATTTCGCGCCCTGGCCCGTCCGGCTGCGCGCCGCCATCGCGCGCATGGAGCAGGCCCCCCAACAATATGCGGCGATGCGCGCCAGCCTCGATCGGGCGCGCGTTCCCGCGATCTACGCCCAGACGGTGGCGCAGCAGAACGCCGGCACCGTCCAGATCGCCGAGGGCATGCTGGCCCCGCACAAGGCCGAGCTGCCGCCCGCCGAGCAGGCCCGCTTCGACCGCGCGCTCGCCGGCCTGAAGGCCGCCGTCGCCGAGCAGCAGCGCTGGCTCGACACCGTCCTCGTGCCGCAGGCGAAGGGCGACTTCCGCCTCGGTCCCGAGCTTTACGACCAGAAGCTCGCGCTCGCGCTGAACACGACGCTCACCCGCCCGGAGATCAAGGCGCGCGCCATCAAGGCCGCCGCCGACACCCGCGCGCAAATGTACGCCATCGCCCGCCGCGTCCTGCCCGCTCGTGGGTTCCCCGCCCAGCCGATGCCGGCCGAGCAGCAGGCGGCGATCGAGGCGGCGCTGGACCTGACCTATGCGACCGCCCCGGCCCGCGATCAGGTGCTGCCGACGACCACGGCCGCCATCGCCCAGGCCACCGCCTTCGTCCGCGCCAAGGGGTTGGTGAGCGTGCCCGGCGCGCCTGTCGGCGTGATCGAGATGCCCAAGTTCCGCCAGGGCGTCGCCGTCGCCTATTGCGACAGCCCCGGCCCGCTCGAACGCGCCCTGCCGACGCTAGTCGCGGTATCCCCGATCCCGGAGGGCTGGTCCGACGCGCAGGCGACCTCGTTCCTGCGGGAATACAACCGCTACATGATCCAGGACCTGGCCGTGCACGAGGCGATGCCGGGCCACTACCTCCAGCTCGCGCATGCCAACGCGGCCACGCCCTTGCGCGCGGTGCTCGCCTCGGGATCGTTCATCGAGGGCTGGGCGGTTTATGCCGAGCAGTTGATGGCGGACGCGGGCTATATGGCCGATCCGCTGTTCGACCTGACCGTGCTCAAGATGCGGCTGCGCTCGATCACCAACACGCTGCTCGACATCGGCGTGCATACGGAGGGGATGACCGAGGCGCAGGCGATGGAGCTGATGACGCGCGGCGCCTTCCAGCAGGAGCGCGAGGCGGCCGGCAAGTGGACCCGTGCGCGCCTCTCGTCGGTCCAGCTGCTCAACTATTTCACCGGCTATCTCGAACATCTCGACCTGCGCCGCGCGGTCGAGGCGCGCGAGGGCCCCGCGTTCGACCTCAAGCGCTACAACGACGCCGTCCTGTCCCATGGCTCGCCCCCGGTCCGCTACGTGCGCGCGCTCATGCTGGGCGAGAAGATCGGCGGCTAGTCAACTGGAAGGGTTCAAGATGATGTACAAAGCGACGCTCGCCGCCGCGCTGCTGCTGGTCGCCGGCGCGTCCGCCGCGCAGACCCCGCCCGCGGAGCTGGGCGCGCGCTATGTCCCGGCGCCCTGGTGGATGCGCGAACCCGTGATCGCGTCCATCGGCATGGTGCGCGTCGAGCTGCCCGCGAACCGCGCCCGCTTCTCCGCCCAGTTCAGCGCCGTCGAGCGCGACGCCGCCGCCGCGACCGCCGCCGCCGCGCGCAAGGTCGCGGAGCTGGACGCCGACCTGCGTCGGGCGGGCGCGGACCGCATCCGCCTGACCACCACCTTCGTGACGCGGCCGCTTTACGACCAGTACCGCGACAAGGAGGGCAACCTCATCGACAACCAGCGCGCGGACAAGATCGACCGGTATGAAGTCGTCGCGGCGCTCGAGATCGAGGTGCGCGACGTCGCCGCGCTCGAGAGCGCCTACAACGCCGTCGTCGCGGCCAAGCCCAGCTCGGTCGGCGCTGTGTCCTTCACCCTGGAGCCCGACAACAAGGTGAAGTCGGCGCTCGCCAACGAGGCGGTTCGCGATGCCGCCCGGCGCGCCCGCGCGGCGGTGGAGGCAAGCGGCGCGCGGCTCGGCGCGGTCAAGATCGTCGACCCCACCGCGCGCGTCTGCCGCACGGACGTGCTCGCCGGCTGGCCGAGCTATGTCGGCGGCGGCCGGCCGACCGATGTCGACGCGCAGGACATCGGGGCTCCTCCGCCCCCACCCGCGCCGGCCATGGAGGCGATCGTCGTCACGGGGGGCAGGCGGGCGCAGAGCGAGAGCGTGCGCGTGACCCTGCAACCGCCCGTGCAGGCGCTTCAGGACGAGGCCTGCGTCGTCTTCGCGCTGCTCTGAGATCGGGCTGTCCTACACGGCCGCGCCGTGCCACGCTTCCCGCGTGACCGATCTTCACCCTTCCCTGGCGCAGGCTGGCGCCCAGCGTTCCGGCCGCCCCGGCTTGGCTCCCGCACACCTGGCGAACCATCGCACCTCGCGTGCGCTCCCGCGCGCACGCACACGTGGACGTGCGACTTTCCGGACCTTCCGCCCCGCCCAGCGCCTCAACGTGTTCAACTTGTGAGCCCCGCATGACCACCGCCGCCGCCCGTCCCCGTCATTCCCGCGAAGGCGGGAACGAACTCACCGCCCGCGGGATCGCGCTCGGCGCGGTCATCACGCTGCTGTTCACCGCGGCGAACGTCTATGCGGGGCTGAAGGTCGGCCTCACCTTCGCGACCTCGATCCCCGCCGCGGTCGTCTCCATGGCGCTGCTCCGCAGCCTGGGCGGCTCCAACATCCTGGAGAACAACATCGTCCAGACGATCGCGTCGGCCGCCGGCACGCTGGCCGCGATCGTGTTCGTGCTGCCGGGCCTCATCATGGTCGGCTGGTGGACTGGCTTCCCATACTGGACCACGGTCGCGGTCTGCGTGACGGGCGGCGTGCTCGGCGTCATGTTCTCGGTGCCGCTGCGCCGCGCGCTGGTGACCGGCTCGGCCCTCCCCTACCCCGAAGGAGTCGCCGCGGCCGAGGTGCTGAAAGTCGGCACCGGCGCGCCAGAAAAGGATGGGGGCGGCGGCGCGGAGGAAAACGCGAAGGGCCTGCGCCTCCTCGTCCTCGGCTCGCTCTTCTCCGCCGGTTTCGCGCTCCTCGCCAAGATGCGCGTGGTCGCGGAGGAGGCGGGCAAGAACTTCGCCGTCGGCTCGACCGCGACCGGCTTCTCGGCCAGCTGGTCGATGCTGCTGATCGGTGTCGGGCACCTGGTCGGGCTGTCGGTCGGCATCGCCATGTTCGTCGGCATGCTCGTGTCCTGGACGGTGCTCGTGCCGTGGTTCGCGAGCGGCGGCGACCTGTCCGGCGGCGTCGACGCGCTGGTCGGCGGCACGTTCCGCAACACCGTCCGCTTCGTCGGCGCGGGCACGATCGGCGTCGCCGCGCTCTGGTCGCTCCTACGCATCGTCGGCCCGATCGTCGCCGGCCTGCGCGCCGCGATCGCCGCATCGCGGGCGCGCGCTGGCGGCGGGCTGCTGGAGCTGACCGAGCGCGACCTGCCCATCGGCATCGTCGGCGCGGCGATCGTCCTGACGCTGCTGCCCATCGCATGGCTGCTCTGGAGCTTCTCGGCCGGCGGGCCGGTGCACGAGCAGCCGGTCGCGGTCATCGCGGGCTCGCTCGTCTACATCGCGGTCGTCGGCGTGCTGATCGCGGCCGTGTGCGGCTATATGGCGGGGCTGATCGGCGCGTCCAACTCGCCGGTCTCGGGCGTCGGCATCCTGGCCGTGCTCGGCGCGTCGCTGCTGCTCGTCGCGATCTTCGGCCAGCGTCCGGCGGGGCCGGAGACGAACGCATTGGTCGCCTATGCGCTGTTCACGACCGCGATCATCTTCTCGATTGCGACCATCTCCAACGACAACCTTCAGGATCTGAAGACCGGCCAGCTCGTCGGTGCAACGCCCTGGAAGCAACAGGTCGCGCTGGTGCTCGGCGTCGTGTTCGGCTCGCTCGCCATCCCGACCGTGCTCGACCTGCTGAAGGACACGCTGGGCTTCGTCGGCATGCCCGGCGCCGGGCCGAACGCCCTATCCGCGCCGCAGGCGGCGCTCATTTCCTCCATCGCGACGGGCGTGCTCGGCGGCAACATCGACTGGGGCCTGATCGGTCTCGGCGCCCTCATCGGCGTCGGCGTGATCGCGCTCGACGAAGCGCTCGGCCGCGCGGGGCGGATGCGCCTGCCCCCGCTCGCGGTCGGCATGGGCATCTACCTACCGATGGCGCTGACGCTGCTCATCCCGGTCGGCGCGCTGATCGGCCACCTCTATAACCGCTGGGCGGAGCGGCCCAAGGTTCCGACGATGCGAAGCATCGATGGAAAGGCCGCGGAGGGCGAGCGCCGGCCGAACGCCGAGTTCGCCGAGCGCATGGGGGTGCTCGCCGCGACGGGGCTGATCGTGGGCGAGAGCCTGTTCGGCGTCGCCTTCGCCGGCGTCCTCGCCTGGGCCAACCGCGACAACCCCGTGCCCCCCAACGACGCCCCGCTCGCGGTGATGGGCGAAGGTTTCGAAGGCGTCGCGATCTGGCTCGCGCCCTTCCTCTTCTTCGGCCTGATCGCGCTCGTCTACCGCCTCACCCGCACCGCCGTCGCCGCCACCCTGCCCATCGCCGGCCCGGAGAACCCGGCCGACGACATCGCAACTTACCGCTAGGTCATGCGCTCCCGCGCAGGCGGGAGCCCAGAGCTCCGCGCGATGTCCTGCGAGGCCCTGGGCTCCCGCCTGCGCGGGAGCTCAGGATATTACCCCATCGCGTTCAACATGTCCGCGATGGGCACGAAGGCGAAGCCGATCGAGCTGTCGGCGATGCCATAGGGCAGGAACAGCTGGTCGTCCTGCCGGATCGCGCCGCAGGAATAGACGACGTTGGGGACATAACCTTCCCGGTCCTGGTCCTTCGCGGCCAGGATCGGCTCCATGGTCCGCCCCAGCACCTTGGAGGGGTCCCGCTTGTCGAGCAGCGCCGCGCCGATCGAGTATTTCCGCATCGCGCCGACGCCATGGGTCAGGAGCAGCCAGCCCTCGTCCAGCTCGATCGGCGGCCCGCAATTGCCGATCTGCACCAGTTCCCAGGGATAACGCGGGCTCAGGATCTTCCGCCCGTCCTCCCAGTGCGTCAGGTCGTCGGACTCGAGCAGGAACAGGTTCTCCCCGTCCTGCCGACCGATCATCATGTACCGGTCGCCGACGGTGCGGGGGAACAGCGCCATGCCCTTGTTGCGCGCCGCCGGCCCCGTCATCGGCACCAGGTCGAACGCCCGGAAGTCCCGCGTCCGCAGCAGCTCCGACTGGATCACCGAGCCGTTATAGGCGGTATAGGTCCCGATCCATTCGACGCTCTCGTCGTCATGCTCGAACCGGACGAGCCGCAGGTCCTCCAGCCCCTTGGACTGGGCCTGGGTGATCGGAAAGATGACCGTTCCCGACAGCGTCGAATCGCGGTGGCGATAGACGGTGACCGGCCCTTCGGGCTGCACTTCCTCGCCGACGGCCAGCGTGTCGGTCGCGGTCGCGAAGGGCGGTTCTGGCGCGAGCTTCAGCTCGCCCTCCTCCGTGATGATCCCTTCGCGGAACGCGACGGAGGAGATGTGACCCTCGCCCACCGCGCGCATCGACATCAGGATGCGCATCGCGCCTGCCGGCATCCCCGACTGGTCGAAATGCGGCACCGCGCTGGGATTCATGAGCGCGGCTGCGGCGTAGCTGTATTCGTGGCAGAAATAGGCGCCGATCAGCTGCCGCTTCTCGTCCCCGATCGCCGCACCGTCGAGCCCGAGCAGCTGCTCGATCTGGTCGTAGCGCGTCATGAAGACGCGCCGCGTCTGCCAATGCCGCGCTTCGAAGTCCTTGAGCACCGTCTCCAGCTGCTCGCGCGCGTCGGCGGCGCTCATGGCGAGCACCGCCTCGACCAGCCGCTCCGTCCGGCTGTTCGGCCCGCTCCAGGCGATGTGGAACGGTCGCACCACGACGCGCGAAGGGTCCGCGCGCAGCCTCAGGCTGTGGTTGACCAGCTCCATACGGAAACGCCTCGCCCCCAAGTCATCCAGGAGCCGGCGCGAGCGAGGCTACGCGGCGGCCTGCCGGCCTCCTGCCACGCTTTTCGCGTCCGCGCCAAGGGCCGAAATGGCGCAGGAGGCAAGCTGCAGCGCCAAGATCGACTCCGCCCCTTGGTTGCGGTTGAGCCCGGTCGGCATCAGCCCGTCGAAGCAGCCGCCGTCCTCCTGGCTCGCCAGCGGCAGGCCAAGATCGTTGGCGCCCAGGAACCAGCGATAGGCGCGCTCCGCCTCCGCCACCCAGCGCCGGTCGCCGGTCGCGCGGTACGCCTCCGCACACGCCTCCACGGTCGCCTGCGCCTCCAGCGGCTGCTGGTCGAACTGCATGGGATCGGCATAGGGCCGGTGGAAGCTGTCGGTCCCGACCGCGCGGAAGCGCCCCTCCGGCGAGGTCTGCTTGGAGCAGATCCACTCCAGCGTCGACAGCCCGCAGTCGATCAGGTCCTGCCGCCCGAGCGCCCGGCCAGCGGCGATCAGCGCCTGTGGCAGCCGCGCATTGTCATAGGCGAGCACGATCTCGAACCACTGCCACTCGGGCCGCCGCGCTTCCTCGAGCAGGGCGAGGTGCGTGTCCGGGAACTTGCGCAGGATCGACAGCGCCAGCTCGTGCCCGGGCTTCGCTTCCAGCATCGCCGCCGCGCCCAGCATCGCGAAGGACTGGGCCCGCAGCGACTGCAGCTCCAGCGCCATGGATGCGGTCTCGTCGAACAGCACGGTCGCCCAGTCGCGGTGCTTCGCCTCCTGCGCGTCGCGCGCCGTCACGCCCAGCGCCCAGATCGCGCGTCCGTTCGAATCCTCCGACCCCGCCTCCTCCGACCATTGCCGGTCGAAGCGCATGAAGTTGCGATAGCGCCGCGCCTCCGCATTCCAGGCATACTGGACGAAGGCGGCGTAGATGGTCGTCCACTTGTCGCGCGTCGCCGGGTCGAGCCCGGGCATGCGGCTAATCAGGATCAGCGCGCGGGCATTGTCGTCGATGCAGTAGCCGTGACGCCGGTCCGGCACCGAATAGATCGAGTGCTGGAGCATCCCCGTCGCGTCGCTCATCCGCTCGACCGCCGACAGGTCGGGCGTCAGCGGCGCGAGGGCGCGCTCGCGTCCGGGAAAGCGACGCGGACGCTGCGCGACCGACTCCTCCGTCAGCGTGAGCATCGCCTCCGCCAGCCGCGGCCAGATCATCGTGCGCCCGCGGGCATAGGCGCGGGTCGAGAGCTCCTGCCGCGCGTGCGGGTCGTCGAGCAGCCGCCCGATCTCGCGCGCGAACCCCGCCGAGTCCTCGAACGGGACCAGCACGCCGTGCCCGTCGGCCAGCAACTCGGCCGCATGGACATAGGGCGTGGAGATGACCGGCTTGCCGACCCCGACGGCATAGCTGAGCGTCCCGCTCGTGATCTGGGCGGGGTTGCGGTACGGCGTGCAGTAAATGTCCGCCGCCTGCAGATAGTCGAGCAGCCGGTCGTAGACGACGAACTCGTCGATGAACTGGACATGGCCGCCCACGCCCCGCTCCGCCGCCAACGCCGTCAGCCGGTCGCGATACGCCTCGCCCTCGTGCGCGACGAGGTTGGGGTGGGTGGCGCCCAGCACGACGTAGAGCAGGTCCGGATGGTTCGCGGCAACCTCCGGCAGCGCCTCGATCACCGTCTCGATGCCCTTGCCCGGCGACAGCAGACCGAAGGTCAGCACCACCTGGCGGTCCTGCCAGCCGAAGCGGTGCTTGAACACGTCCGCGCCCACCAGCGGCCGGTCGGGCACGCCATGCGGAATCACGGCGATCTGCCCCGGCCGCGCGCCATAGACGCGGGTCAGGATGTCGCGCCCCTTCTCCGCCATCACCACCACCTTGGCGGCGCGGCGGAGCAGCCCTTCCATCACCCGGCGCTGATCGGCGTTCGGCGCCTCGAGCACCGTGTGCAGCGTCACCACGAGCGGCAGCGTGGTGCGGTCGAGCAGCGCCAGGATGTGCTCGCCTGCCGCGCCGCCGAAAATGCCATATTCGTGCTGCAGCCAGATCGCCTGCGCGCCGCTCGCCTCGATTCGCCGCGCCGCATCGAGATAGTCGGGCAGCGCCTGCTCGGCGATCGTGGCGGTCACCTCGGGCGGGTAAGCGTACCGGCCGGGGTGATCGTCCATCGCATAGACGTCGACCGCAACCTCCGGAAACCGCGCGCGCATCGCCTGGAAAACGTCGGTGGTGAAGGTGGCGAGTCCGCACTGGCGCGGCAAGAAATTGCCGATCAGCGCCAGTTTGGTGATGCCAGACGTCGCCCGATCCATGCGCGTGTCGCCCTCGCGTTAAGGTAAACCTTGCCCGTCGATGAACCTTCCGCGGCCGAAATGGTTGCACACACGCCGCATTGCAACATCCTCGATGCTGCAGGCGCGAAGGAATCCGCTATCCGCGCCCGCGATAGGGCTGCACGCCCTGATCGGGCAGCCACAGCTCCGCCGGCGGCGGGCCGGATTGCCAGAACACATCGATCGGAATGCCGCCGCGCGGATACCAATAGCCGCCGATCCGGAGCCAGCGCGGCCGCATCTCCGCGAACAGCCGCTCGCCGATGCCGACCGTGCAGTCCTCGTGAAAGGCCGCATGGTTCCGAAACGAGCCGAGGAACAGCTTCAGCGACTTGGACTCGACGATCGTCTCGCCCGGCGCATAGTCGATCACCAGATGCGCGAAGTCCGGCTGCCCCGTTACGGGGCAGAGGGAGGTGAACTCCGGCGCGGCGAAGCGCACCAGATAGGCGCGCCCCGGCCGCGGGTTGGGCACATAGTCGAGCACCGCCTCCTCGGGCGTGGCGGGCAGGGCGGAGGTCTGGCCGAGATGTTTGGGGGTCATCGGGGCCACATAGGGCCACCGGGCCGCCCCGTGCAGTCCCCTATGCTCCAGATCATCGAACCGCCGTGCCGCGCTGACGGTACGGACCCGCTGCGGCTATAGGCCGGGCATGGTCGACCCCCCCGTCACGCTGATCCCCGTGTTGGGGGATCAGCTCTCGTTCAACCTCCCGTCGCTCGCCGAAGCGGACCCGGCGCGCACGGTCGTGCTGATGGTCGAGGTGGCGGAGGAGACGGGCTATGTCCGTCACCACAAGCAGAAGATCGCCTATATCCTGTCCGCCATGCGCCACCACGCCGCCGCGCTGCGGGAGGCGGGTTGGACGGTTGATTATATCCCGCTCGACGACCCGGAGAATAGCGGCAGCTTCACCGGCGAGCTCGCCCGCGCCATCGCGCGCCACGCGCCCGAGCGGATCGTCGTCACGGAAGCGGGCGAGTGGCGCGTCGCCGCCATGCTCGACAGTTGGGAGACGCTGTTCGGCATCCCCGTCGAGATCCACACCGACACCCGCTTTCTGGCGAGCCACGCCGACTTCGCCGACTGGGCGGAACGGCAGCGCGGGCGGCTCGTCATGGAGAATTTCTACCGCGAGATGCGCCTGCGCTACGGCCTGCTGATCGACGGGGGCAAGCCGACGGGCGGCCGCTGGAACTTCGACAAGGAGAACCGCAAGCCCGCCGCCGCCGACCTGCTGATGCCCCGGCCGATGGAATTCCCGCCCGACGCGGTCACGCGTGACGTGCTGGCGCTGGTCGCCGAGCGGTTTCCGCATCATCCGGGGTCGCTCGACGGCTTCGATTGGGCGGTGACGGCGGCCGATGCCGAGCGCCAGGCCGCCTATTTCTTCGCGCACACCCTGGCCGACTTCGGTCCATACGAGGACGCGATGCTGGCGGGCGAGCGCCACCTCTGGCACTCGATCATCTCGCCCTACATCAACTCGGGGCTGCTCGATCCGCTCGACCTCTGCCGCCGCGCCGAGGCCGAGTATCGCGCCGGCCGTGCGCCGCTCAACTCGGTCGAGGGCTATATCCGCCAGATCATCGGCTGGCGCGAGTATATGCGCGGGATCTACTGGCGCGAGGGGCCGGACTATGTCGGCCGCAACTACTTCCGCCACACCCGCAACCTGCCGGGCTGGTACTGGACGGGCGAGACGGACATGCGCTGCCAGGGCGAGAGCCTGGGCCAGACGCTCGCCACCGCGCACGCACACCACATCCAGCGCCTGATGGTGACCGGCAACTTCGCGCTGCTGATCGGCGCCGACCCCGCTCAGGTCCACCAATGGTATCTGGAGGTCTATATCGACGCCTATGAGTGGGTGGAGCTGCCCAACACACTGGGCATGAGCCAGTTTGCCGATGGCGGTCTGCTCGGCACCAAGCCCTACATCTCGTCGGGCGCGTATATCGATCGCATGTCGGACTATTGCGGCAACTGCCGCTACGACGTGAAGCAGCGCACCGGACCCGACGCCTGCCCGTTCAATGCGCTCTACTGGGACTTCCTCGCCCGGCATGAGGACAAGCTGCGGCCGAACCCGCGCCTGCGCGGACCTTACCGGACCTGGGATCGTTTCGGCCCCGAGACGAAGGAGGCCACGCGTGCACAGGCGGCCGCGTTCCTCGCCGACCTCGACGCCAGCGGACCTGCTGGATACTGAACGGACGAAAGGGAGGCCCGAGATGGACGCGCTTGTAAGCACCGAATGGCTGGCCGCCGAGCTGGGCGCGAGCGACCTCCGGATCGTCGACGCGACCTATGTCGACGCGGCGAGCGGGCGCGATCCGGCCGCCGAATATGAGCGCGAGCACATCCCTGGCGCCGTCTTCATGAACCTCGGCGAGCTGCGGAACACCGACAGCGACCTGCCCATGATGCTGCCCAGCCCCGAGAAGTTCGCGAGCCGGATGCAGTCGCTGGGGCTCGGCGATGGCAGCCGCATCGTGCTGTACGACAACTCGCCCTGGCGGACTTCGGCGCGGGCCTGGTGGATGCTGCGGACCTTCGGCGCGCACGACGTCGCGATCCTCGACGGCGGGCTCGCCAAGTGGAAGGTCGAAGGCCGTGACCTCGCTTCTGGCAAGGAGATGTTGCGCCACCGCCATTTCACCGTCTGGGCGGGCAAGGAAGGCGTCCGCACGCTCGACCAGATGAAGGCCAACGTGGAGAGCGGCGCGGAGCAGATGCTCGACGCGCGCTCCGCCGCCCGCTTCACGGGTGAGGAGCCGGATCCCCGCCCCGCGACCCATGCCGGCCACATCCCGGGCTCGAAGAACCTCCCCTATACCGAGCTGTTCAACGCGGACGGCACCTACAAGCAGGGCGAGGCGCTACGCGCCGCTTTCGCTCAGGCCGGGGTCGACCTCGACCGCCCGATTATCACCACCTGCGGCTCGGGCGTGACCGCCTCCGTGCTCCTGTTCGGGCTGCACCTGCTCGGCAAGGACGCGGCGCTCTACGACGGCAGCTGGTCCGAATGGGGCGCGGACCGCACCACGCCTAAGGCGATGGGGGCGGCATAACGCGGCGGCTGGCCACGTCCGGCCGACCCGCGCAAGCCCGGCCGGCGGGCGAAGCGCCCGGCCGGCGACGCGGCTTCGCCGCGGCGGGCTCACCCGTCGCCCCGGCCTTGAGCCGGGTCCAACTCTCCCCTGGGGCCGCCGCCTGCTGAGCAAAGCATCCCTGCTCAGGAGCGGGACGACGCTCGAAAGGCTGTCCTACAAGCACTCGATCCGGCATGAAGCCCGCATGAGCGCGAGTGCCAACCTCTTCCCGGTCGAGGCCGTCAGCCCGCATATAGACGCGACTTGCGGCACCTTTGACACCTTCCCTATGTGTTTCCTCCCCGCATGACCGTGGACCGCGACGATCTCTCCCCCGCCACCCGCGTCGTCCAGGCGGGCCGGCGCAAGGAGTGGACGGGGGGCATCGTCAACGCGCCGGTCTGGCGGGCATCGACGATCCTCTACGACAGCGTGGCCGATCTGCGCGCGGCCGCCGGGCGCGACACGCACCACCGCCTCTTCTACGGCCGGCGTGGGACGCCGACGCAATGGTCGCTCGCCGACGCGCTCACCGAGCTCGAGCCAGGGGCGCAGGCGACCTTCCTCTACCCCTCGGGCGTGGCCGCCGTGGCTGCGGCGCTGCTCTCGGTGCTCTCTCCCGGCGACGAGCTGCTGCTGGTCGACTCGGCCTATGATCCGACGCGCAGCATGGCATCCGGGCTGCTGAAGCGGCTCGGCATCGCGACCCGTTTCTACGATCCTCTGATCGGCTCCGGCATCGCCGACCTCATCGGCGAACGGACGCGGGCGGTGTTCCTGGAAAGCCCCGGCAGCCTCACCTTCGAGGTGCAGGACGCGCCCGCCATCACCGCCGCGGCAAAGGCGCGCGGCCTCGTCACGATCATGGACAACACCTGGGCGACGCCGCTGCTCTTCCCCGCGCTCCAGCACGGCGTCGACCTGTCGATCCTTGCCTGCACCAAATACGTCGTCGGTCATTCGGACGCGATGCTGGGCAGCGTCACCGCGACGCCCGAGCGCTGGGCGGCGCTACGCGACACCAGCTTCGCGCTGGGCCAGGTCGCCGGTCCGGACGACGCCTGGCTCGGCAGCCGCGGGCTTCGCACCATGGCCATGCGGCTCAAACAGCATGGCCAGGCGGCGCTCCATATCGCCCGGTGGCTGCAGGACCGCCCTGAGGTGGCCGAGGTGCTCCACCCGGCGCTGCCCGGCTGTCCCGGCCATGACGTGTTCCTGCGCGATTTCCGGGGCGCGTCCGGCCTGTTCGGCTTCACGCTCGCCGGCGGGTCCGACGCGGCGCGCGCCGCCTTCATCGACACGCTCGCGCTGTTCGGGATCGGCTATAGCTGGGGCGGGTTCGAGAGCCTCGCGCTGCCGATCGACCCCGAGCGCTATCGGGCTCTGCCACAGCCTGCGCGTTCCGGCCCGATGGTCCGCCTCCAGATCGGGCTGGAGGACGTCGGCGACCTCATCGCCGACCTCGACCGCGGCTTCGCCGCCTGGCGGGAAGCGAGCTGACGGAGCAGCCCCAAAATCTTCTTGTGCAGCGCAACAGAAGCTGACACCTTCCTCTCTCGCATCCGATCTGCCCCAGCCAGAGGCGCAGGCGGTGCGAGCAGGTGGGACATTGACCTCTCGGAATCGAAAGGGCTTGTCCATGCGCTTCCTTCAATGTCTCGGCGGCATCGCGCTCGCCGCCTCCGCCCCGGTTATGGCGCAGGACGAAACCGCGCCTCCGCCGCCGATCACCGTCTCGGGCTCCGCGGCCGTGGTCTCCGACTACCGCTTCCGTGGCGTGTCGCAGAGCGATCAGGAGTTCGCCGTCCAGGGCGGCTTGACTGTCGCCCATGAGAGCGGCGTGTATGTCGGGGCCTGGGGCTCCAACCTCGCCGGCTGGGGGACCTTTGGCGGCGCGAACCTGGAACTCGACCTGATCGGCGGCGTGAAGCTGCCCGTCGGCGGCGCGGGGATCCTCGATGTGGGCGCCACCTATTACCTGTTCCCCGGCGGCGCCGACCGCACCGACTTCGTCGAGCCCTATGCGAAGCTCACCGGCACGATCGGGCCCGCCAGTCTGACCGCCGGCGTAGCCTACGCGCCGCACCAGGTGGCGCTGGGGCGCTGGTTCTTCACGGGCGCCTCGGCGGCGCTCGGCACTCCGGACGACCCGGGCGACAAGGAGGACAACCTCTACCTATGGGGCGACTTCGCTGCGGCGATCCCGGCGACGCCGGTGACGCTGCGGGCGCATATCGGCCGTTCCGACGGCAACCGGGGCCTGGGCCCGAACGCGACCTCCGTCGCGCCGACCGGCCGTTACTGGGACTGGTCCCTCGGCGCGGACCTCGTCGCGCTGAAGGGGCTGACCTTCAGCGTCAGCTATGTCGATACGGACATCTCCGACAGCGAAGCGGCTTATCTCCGGCCGAGCTTCTCCAAGGGTCAGGACGGCACGGGCAACATCGCCGGCGCGACGATCGTCGCGTCCGTGACCGCGAGTTTCTGACGCAGGCGCGACGCGGCCCGGGGGACCTCAGGGCCGCGGCGTCGTGCTGACCCGCGCGTCCTGCCCGTCGCCCTCCGGCGCCGCCACGATGTCGCGCGTGGTCGAGCCCTTGTCGACCACGGCGGTCCCGGGGTCGGCGACGGCGGAGCGGATGCCCGGATCCGCGGCCGCCGCGCCCGCTTGGCCGACCACCGCCCGCTCGCTGGCGGAACGCTGCGCCGAGCCGCCGAACAGCGCGTCGAGCGCCTGCGCCTGCGGGTTGCTGTCCTGCGGCCGCGCGACGCCGGGCTGCGGCGGCACGAGCGCATAGTCGGGCGGGATGACGAGCGGCGCCTGGCGGGCGACCGCGAACTCGTCCGGCCCCTTGCCGCCCAGCCGACGGCCGCCGCAGCCGGCGAGCAGCGACAGCGCGGCGGCGCCGGCGACGAGGACAGTCAGTTTACGCATGGGAACTCTCCTGGCTCGGCCGCGCGTCGCGACCGAGAAGCGCGCGCACGAGCAGCACGAGCACGCCAATGGTAATCGCCGCGTCGGCGACATTGAAGACCAAAAAGGGCCGCCACTCGCCGAAGTGCAGGTCGGCGAAGTCGATGACGCAGCCGGGATACTGGACCAGCCCGCTCGTCACCTTGCCCATGAGCGGCGCCGGGATCACCCGGTCGGCGATGTTGCCGATCGCGCCGCCGAAGATGCAGCCCAGCGCCATCCGGTCGGCTGCGCTGCGTTCCCGGAACAGCCAGACCAGCACGGCGAGCGCGATGCCCGACGTGACGATGGTGAGCACGATCCGCACCCAGGCCTCGTCGCTATGCTGCCCCAGCAGGCCGAGCGAAATGCCGCAATTCGCCAGGAAGGTGACCCGGAAGAAGCCGGTCACCTCGCGCGTGCCCGCCAGCTCGTCGAGGTCGAGCACGCCGGTCACCCAGTATTTCAGCGCCTGGTCGACGGCAAAGATGGCGAAGGCCGCGACCAGCGCGGGCGTGACCCGACCCCTCATGCGACCACCGCATCGCAACGGTGGCACAGCCCGCCCTCGGTCGTCACGTCGGGCAGGTGCCGCCAGCAGCGCCCGCACTTCATGAAGCCTGTTCGGCTCACCGCCAGCTCGCCCTCGGACACACGGGCGACGATGAACGCCTCCGCCAGCGCCGGCTCGGGCAGCGGCAGCGTCGGCACGCTCACCTCCGCCTCCAGGCTGGAGCGCACGATCTTCTCGCGCCGCAGCGGCTCGATCGCCTCCGTCACCTCGCGCCTGAGGCCGCGCACCTCGCGCCACCGCTCGCCAAGCACATCGTCGCCGGGCAGCGCCGGCAGCTCGGGCCATTCGAGCAGGTGGACCGACCCGTCCTCGCTCGGGAAGCGCGCCTGCCACACCTCTTCGGCGGTGAAGGGGATGATCGGCGCGGCGTAGCGGACCAGCGCATGGTACAGCAGGTCGAGCACCGTCCGGTACCCCCGCCGCGTCGGATGGCCCGGCGCATCGCAATAGAGCGAATCCTTGCGGATATCGAAGAAGAAGGCCGACAGATCGTCCTGCGCGAAGTCGGTCAGCAGCTTCACATAGCGCGTGAAGTCGTACGCCTCCGCCGCCTCGCGCAGATCCACGTCCAGCCGCCCGAGCAGGGTCAGGACATAGCGCTCCAGCTCCGGCATCGCCTCCACCTCGACCCGCTCGTCGTCATCAAAGCCGTCGAGCGCGCCGAGCAGGTAGCGGAAGGTGTTGCGGAGCTTGCGGTACGCGTCGGAAGCGGTCGCGATCGCCTGGGGGCTGATCTTCAGGTCGTCGAAATAGTCGGCCTGCGCCACCCACATCCGCACGATATCGGCGCCGCTCTCGTTCACGATCTTGAGCGGATCGACGACGTTGCCGACCGACTTCGACATCTTGCGCCCGTCCTTGTCGAGCGTGAAGCCGTGGGTCAGCACCGCCTTGTACGGCGCGCGCCCGCGCGTGCCGCAGCTCTCCAGCAGCGAGGACTGGAACCAGCCGCGATGCTGGTCCGAGCCCTCGCAATACAGGTCCGCGCGGACGCCCTCGCCATAGCGCGCCTCGATCGTGAAGACATGCGTCGAGCCGCTGTCGAACCAGACGTCGAGGATGTCGTTCTGCGGCTCCCAATCGGCAAGGTCGTAGTCCGGCCCGAGCAGCGCCTGGTGATCCGCCTGGAACCACGCATCCGCTCCGCCCTGCCGGAAGGCATCCACGATCCTGGCGTTGACGGCCGGATCGTTCAGATACTCGCCCGTCGCGCGGTTCACATAAAGCGCGATCGGCACGCCCCACGCACGCTGGCGGGAGATGACCCAGTCCGGACGGCCCTCCACCATCGCGCGGATGCGGTTCTCGGCCCGGGGCGGGATCCACTGCGTCTCGGCGATGGCGGAAAGGGCGAGTTCGCGGAGGCTCGCCCCCTCTCCCCCCGGGAGAGGGGCAAGCGGCGTAGCCGCGCGGAGTGAGGGTGAGTGCGATGCGCTGGCCGGGTCACCCTCACCCTTCCGCGCCTGCGGCGCTCCCTCCCTCTCCCGATGGGAGAGGGAATGGTCCATCGGAATGAACCACTGCGGCGTCGCGCGCTGGATTACCTTCGCCTTGGACCGCCAGCTGTGCGGATAGCTGTGCTGGAAATCGTCCGACGCCGCCAGCAGCGCCCCCGCCGCACGCAGGTCGGCACAGATCGGCCCGTCCGCGCTCACGAACTTCTTGTTGATGACCGAGCCCTGCCCGCCCAGCCACGCCCAGTCCGGCCGGTAGAAGCCCGCGCCGTCCACCGCGAAGACCGGCTCGATCCCATGCTGCTTGCACAGCAGAAAATCGTCCTCGCCATGATCGGGCGCCATGTGGACGAGCCCTGTGCCCTGGTCGGTGGTGACGAACCCGCCCGGCAGCAACGGCCGCGGCTTGGCGAAGAACCCGCCCAAGTGGTGCATCGGATGGCGCACGACGGCTCCGGCGAGGTCGGAGCCTTTGCCGCGCCAATCGACTCGATAGTCGTTGACACCACAACGCCAGCAAACTTGGTTGATGAGTGCTTCGGCAACGATGATGTGCGACTGCTGTCCCCAGCTTGCGCCCTCGGTGGAGAACACGTTGTTCAGGTGCAGCATGACGTAATCGACGTCAGGAGCATAGGCGATGGCCTGATTCACCGGGATGGTCCACGGCGTCGTCGTCCAGATCACCGCATGCGCGCCTTCCAGATCGTGGGCGCCCGGGGCCTCCACGATCTCGAACGCCACGTCGATCTGGGTCGAGACGACGTCCTCATACTCGACCTCCGCCTCGGCCAGCGCGGTCTGCTCGACCGGCGACCACATCACCGGCTTGGCGCCGCGATAGAGCTGACCGGACTCCGCGAACTTCAAGAGCTCGCCGACGATCGCGGCTTCCGCGTCGTAGCTCATGGTGACGTACGGGTCCGCCCAGTCGCCCATGACGCCCAGCCGCTGGAACTGCTCGCGCTGCACGTCGATCCAGCCCTGTGCGTAGGCGCGGCACTCGGCGCGGAAGGCGACGGGGTCGACCGCGTTCTTGTCGAGCTTCTTGGCGCGATACTGTTCCTCGACCTTCCACTCGATCGGCAGGCCGTGGCAGTCCCATCCGGGAATGAAGGGCGCGTCCTTGCCCATCAGCGACTGCGAGCGGACGATGAAGTCCTTCAAGGTCTTCATCATCGCGTGGCCCATATGGATGTTGCCGTTCGCGTAGGGCGGGCCGTCGTGCAGGATGAACCGCTCCCGCCCCGCGCGCGCGCGGCGCAGGCGGTCGTACAGCCCGATCCGCTGCCAGCGTTCCAGGATGCCGGGCTCCTTCTGGGCCAGCCCGGCCTTCATCGGGAAGTCGGTCTTCGGCAGGAAGACGGTGTCGCGCCAATCTCGGGCGGCGTCGGGATTGCTGTCGGACATGGGTGCGCGGGCGTTTAGCGGTGCATCGCCGATGACACAAACCATGCGTTCCCGCGAAGGCGGAAACCCAGAGCCGCCCAGGCTGCGCTCCACGTCTCTGCGCTCCCGCCTTCGCGGAAGCACAGGCTACGCCAGCACCTCCCGCGCCCGCGCGCAGTCCTGCTCCATCTGCGCGGTCAACGCGTCCAGCGTGTCGAACCGCGCCTCCGCCCGCAGATACTCGACCAGCTCCACCTCGATCACCTGCCCATACAGGTCGGCCGCGAAGTCGAAGAAGTACGGCTCCAGCAACTCCTTGGGCGGATCGAAGGTCGGCCGCACGCCCAGGTTCGCGGCGCCGTCGAGCAGCCGTCCGTCCGCCAGCCGCCCGCGCACCGCATAGATGCCATAGGCAGGCCGGAGGTACTTACCGAGGTCGATATTGGCGGTCGGGTAGCCGATCGTGCGACCCAACTTGTCGCCATGCTGCACCACGCCTTCGATCGCGAAAGGCCGGGTCAGGAGCCGCGCCGCCTCGCGCGGGTTGCCGGCCTGCAACGCCGCACGGATGCGGCTCGACGAGACGGCCATGCCGTCCAGCGTCACCGGCCCGACCGCCTCGGCCGCAAAGCCGTGAGCGCCCCCTTGCGCCGCGAGCACGCCGACATTGCCGCCGCGGTGCCGGCCGAAGGTGAAGTCCTCGCCCGTGACCACGCCCGCCACGCCCAACAGCCCCACCAGCCGCTCGGCGACGAACTCCTCGGCGGTCAGGCCCGCGAGCGTGCCGTCAAACCGGAACACCACCATCGCATCCGCGCCCGCAGCCGCGAACAGCCGCTGGCGCTGGTCCAGCGTGGTCAGCCGAAACGGCGGCGCATCGGGGCGGAAATGGCGCACGGGATGCGGGTCGAAGGTCGCGACCAGCGCCGGCCGCCCAGCCGCGCGTGCCCGCTCGACTGCGCGCCCGACCACCGCCTGATGCCCCAGATGGAAGCCGTCGAAATTGCCCAGCGCAACGATCCCGCCCCGAAGCTCGGCCGGGGCCGGGAGGTCACCGTCGAGGCGCTGCATAAGGGAAGGCTGTAACGCCTCTAAATCAGGTCGTCACCCCGGCCTTGCCGGCGTCCACGGTGCCGCAGGCCGTGGCCGGTCGGCCCCATGCGCCAGGCCATACCCGGTCGCCGGGTGGATGCCGGCACAGGGCCGGCATGACGGCTCAGTCCCGCACCAACGTCACGAAACTATAGGCCGGATCACCCGCATGATCCTCCCTCGCCACCTCGCGCCACCCGTCGAATGGCGGCACGACCGCATCGCCCTCGGGCGCACAATGCACCTCGGTCAGTTCGATCCGATCGGCCCGGTCCAGGAAAAGGGCGTAGACTTCCGCGCCGCCGATCACCGCCACCTCGTCGCCCGCGAGCGCCAGCGCGTGCTCGACGTCGCGCGCCCGCTCCGCTCCCGGCGCGGACCAGTCGGGATCGCGGGTAAGGACGATATGCCGGCGGCCCGGCAGCAGTCCGGGCAGGCTGTCGAAGGTCTTGCGTCCCATCACCATTGGCTTGCCCATGGTCATCATCTTGAACCGGCGCTGCTCGCCGGGGATGCGCCACGGAATCTCGCCGCCGCGGCCCACCACGCCGTTGTCGGCCCGCGCGAGAAAGAAGGTGATCACCCCTGCGCCGTCGCGGCCGGTGCGGCCGCGAGCCGCAGGCCATGCACGGAGTCGTAGCTCAGCCGCTCGCTCAACTGGATCAGCAGCACCGCCAGGGCGGCGACGATGATGGTCCGGCACAGGTCCATGACGGGTCTCCCTCTTCTACCGACTACGCTTGTAGTCGTCGGGAGTGAACCGCCGCTGAACATGAGCTCAGACCGCAACGGGCGCCTTGATGTGCGCCTGCGGCTGATAGCCATGGATGACGAAGTCGTCGGGTTCATAGGCGTCGATCGCGGCGGCCTTGCGCCGGATCTCCAGGCGCGGCAGCGGCCCCGGAGTGCGCGAAAGTTGAAGTCGCGCCTGATCGAGGTGGTTGAGGTAGAGGTGGCAGTCGCCGCCGGTCCAGATGAACTCGCCCACCTCCAGGCCCGCCTGCTCCGCCAGCATGTGCGTGAGCAGCGCGTAAGAGGCGATGTTGAAGGGCACGCCCAGGAAGATATCCGCCGACCGCTGATAGAGCTGCAGGCTCAGCCGCCCGTCGGCGACATGGCATTGGAACAGGCAGTGGCAGGGCGCCAGCGCCATCGCGTGGAGATCGCCGGGGTTCCAGGCGGTGACGATCATGCGCCGCGACGCCGGCTCGGACCTGAGCTGCTCGACCAGACCCTTGATCTGGTCGATGTGCCGCCCATCCGCAGCCACCCAATCGCGCCATTGCTTCCCATAGACGGGGCCGAGTTCGCCATCGGCGTCGGCCCACTCGTCCCAGATGCTGACGCCGCGCTCCTGCAGCCAGCGCACGTTGGTGTCGCCGCGCAGGAACCAGAGCAGCTCGACAATGATCGACTTCAGGTGCAGCCGCTTGGTCGTGACCGCGGGGAAGCCTTCGCGCAGGTCGAACCGCATCTGGTGGCCGAACACGGACAGCGTGCCGACCCCCGTGCGGTCCGCCTGGCGGACGCCGGTGTCGAGCACCCGTTGCATCAAGTCATGATAGGCGTGCATCGGCGCGGTTTAGCCTTCGTCCGCCATTCCAGGAGCCGAGAGTTCCTGTGGATAGCGGGGACGGGCGATCAGATATGGCATGGCTTGATCGCGGCCGGCTCCGGCCGCGGGCCGACCGCGCGAAAGCTCGCCAGATAGCCGCCGGCCGACGGCATGTTCTGCAGGGCCGCGAGCCGGTAGCCCACGGCCGCGAATTCGCACCGCAGCAGGGCGGGAGGGGTTCCGTGCTGGTTCGTCGGCCGGTTCGCATCGACCACAACCACGAGGCCTTCAGGCTTCAGCGACGGACGTAGCCGCCACAGGAACTCATAAGGCTGGGCGATCTCGTGGTACATATGGACCATCAGCACCCGGTCGAAGCTGGCCGGGGGCAGCTTGGGGTCGGCCGGGCCGCCGAGCCGCACCGAGACGTTATCCAGCCGCTCGCGCGCGACGCGGCGCGCCAGTGCGTCGCGAACCGCCGGCACGATGTCCTGCGCCAGCACGCGCCCCTTTCTACCCACGCGGCTGGCAAGACGGATCGTATAATAGCCCTCGCCCGCGCCGATGTCAGCGACGGTCATACCCTGCGCGATCCCCGCGCGGTCCATGACCCTGTCGGCTTCGCTCAGCCGGTCGCGCGCCTCTTCGGTCGACCAGCGGGACGAGACGATGTCCGCGACGGGCCGGTCGGGGGCGGGAAAGGGCCCGGGCTCCCTGGGATGCCGCTTCAGGATCGCCGGGCCGGCGTCGCAGGCTGCGAGCAGCACGAGCGCGACGACCGCGGCTCTCCTCACTCGACATCCTCCACCGCGACCTGCTCGCCCGTCACGCGCTGCGACAGCGCCGCGGCCATGAAGGCGTCGAGATCGCCGTCGAGCACGTCGCCGGGACTGGTGGAGGTGACGCCCGTGCGCAGGTCCTTCACCAGCTGGTACGGCTGGAGCACGTAGCTGCGGATCTGATGACCCCAGCCGATATCGGTCTTGGTCGCGTTGGTCGCGTTCGCCGCCGCCTCGCGCTCGGCCAGCTCGCGCTCGTAGAGACGCGCGCGGAGCTGGTTGAAGGCTTCGGCCTTGTTCTTGTGCTGCGAGCGCTGGTTCTGACACTGCACCACGATCCCGGTCGGCAGGTGGGTGATCCGCACGGCCGAGTCGGTCGTGTTGATGTGCTGCCCGCCCGCGCCGCTCGCGCGATAGGTGTCGATGCGCAGGTCGCTCTCGTTGACCTCGACCTCGATATTCTCGTCGATCACGGGGTAGACCCACACGCTCGAGAAGCTGGTGTGCCGCCGCGCGGAGGAATCGTAGGGGCTGATCCGCACCAGCCGGTGGACCCCGCTTTCCGTCTTGGCATAGCCATAGGCGTTCTCGCCCTTGAGCAGCAGCGTTGCGGACTTGATGCCCGCCTGCTCGCCGGCGTGGTAGTCGATCAGTTCGACCTTGTAGCCGTGGCGCTCGGCCCAGCGCGTGTACATGCGCTGCAGCATCTCGGCCCAGTCCTGGCTCTCGGTCCCGCCCGCGCCCGCGTTGATCTCGACATAGCTGTCGTTCGCGTCGGCCTCGCCGGCCAGCAGCGCCTTGACCTTGTCGCGGTTCGCGCGCTCGGCGAGCTCGGCCAGGCTGCGGGCCCCGTCGCCGATCATCTCCTCGTCGCCCTCGGCCTCGGCCATCTCGATCAGCTCGACCGTGTCGGCCAGCTCCTGCTCGATCGCGCGCGTCGCGCCGATCGCCTCGTCCAGCCGCCGCCGCTCGCGCATGACCGCCTGGGCCTGCTTGGCGTCGTTCCACAGCGTCGGGTCCTCGACCCGCGCGTTCAGCTCGTCCAGCCGCCGGAGCGCGCGATCCCAGTCGAGGAACCGGCGCAACAGCGCCAGCGCCTCGTTGATGCTGTCGACATGGGCCTGCGCTTCGGCGCGCATCGAGAAATCCTTGGCTGCCCGTTCCGGACGGAGGGGATGCGGCGGGCTAGTAGATTCCGCCTTGCCGCTCAAGGAAGTCGCTGTCCCGCGGCTGCTGGACACGCCGGGTCGGGGCGGCGGTGGTGGGCGCGGCGGTCGGCTCGGCGGAGCGGCGGGCCGCGCGGCGCGGCTCGCTTTCGGGCTTGAACGCCTCCCAGATCACCGCCGACTTGGGATCGCTGGTCGGCCAGGCGCCGAAGACGGGCTTGCCGCTCATCCGGTCGATCCGGATCATGCGGGTGCCCGCCGGCGCGCGGAAGGGCAGCACCTCCAGCCCTTCATAGGCCTTGCGCGCGAACTGCTTAAAGATCGGCGCCGCCACCGTGCCGCCCTCGGCCCCGCCCAGGTTTCGGGGCTGGTCGTAGCCGAGATACAGGCCGCCGATGAACTGCGGCGTGCCCCCGATAAACCAGACGTCGGTCGGGCCGGACGTCGTCCCCGTCTTGCCGAAGATCGGGCGGTTGAGGTCGCGCAGCACGGTCGCGGTGCCGCGCTGGATCACGCCTTCCGTGATGTGAACCATCTGATACGCGGTTACGGGATCGATCACCTGGCGCGCGCGGCTGGCCGGGCGCGGCATGGGCCGGCCGTTCCAGTCGCGCGCGTTGCATCCCTCGCACGGCCGCCACGCCTGGGGCCACACCACCTTGCCGTGGCGGTCCTGGACGAAGTCGATCAGCGAGGGATTGTGCATCCGACCCTGGTTGGCGAGCGCCGCATAGGCGTTGACCATGCGCATCACGGTGCTCTCGCCCGCGCCCAGCGCGAAGCTGAGATAGTTGGGATACTCGCCCACCCCCATCCGCTTCATGACGGACGTGACGCGCGGCATGCCGATCGTCGCCGCGGTGCGGACCGTCATCAGGTTGCGCGACTGCTCGATCCCCCAGCGCATCGTCTTGGGGCCGGCCGCGCGCATGTTGGCGAAGTTGCGGAAGCATTTCTGCCCCAGCCGCGCGCCCTGATACACGCAGAACGGGCCGTCGACGATGATGGAGGCCGGCGTCATGCCGCTCTCCAGCGCCGCCGAATAGACGATCGGCTTGATGGTGGAGCCGGGCTGGCGCAGCGCCTGGGTCGCGCGGTTGAACGATTGCAGCCGGATGTCGAACCCGCCCTGCATCGCGAGCACGCGGCCGGTGTTCGGCTCCTGGACCACGAAGCCGCCCGAAACGCGGGGCACCGAGCGGAGCGCGACCGTCCCCGACCCCAACGGTGCCACCGCCAGGATGTCGCCGGGCCGGATCAGGCTATAGGCGCTGTCCGCCTGCCCGATCCGGGGCATCGCCGCGGCGCCGTCGGGCATCAGCGCGGTCTGGCCGTCGGCGAACCCGACCTGCCACCCCCCGCCGCTCCGCGCGATCGCGATGGCGCCGCGCCAGTTCTTGTAGTCGAGGCCGATATTGGTGTTGAGCAGCGCCTGACGCCACCCGTCCCCCTGAAAGTCGCGATGGGCGAGCGGCCCCGACCAGCTCCGGCCACCCGCATAGCGCAGCAGCCCGTCGCGCAACGCCTCCTGCGCCAAGTCCTGCAGCCGTCCGTCGAACGAGGTCCGGACCCAGAGCCCGCCCGAATAGACGCTGAGCGGCCCGTCGCGCGCCGTCTCGCCGAAGCGCTTGATCAGGAGCCGGCGCACCTCCTCGGTGAAATAGTTGCTCGCCCGCTCGTTGCGCGGCGGCTGGCGCGGCGTGGTGCCCAGCGGCTCGGCGCGGGCCGCCGCCATCTGCGCGTCGGTGATGAAGCCGTTGTCGCGCATCTCGCCCAGCACCCAGTTGCGGCGCTCGAGCGCGCGATCCGGGTGGCGAACGGGATCGTAATTGGCCGGCCCTTTCGGCAGGATGGCGAGATAGGCGAACTGGGCGAGGCTCAGCTCGTTCAGCTCCTTGTCGAAATAGGCGTGCGCCGCCGCCTCGACGCCGAACGCGTTCCGGCCGAGCGCGATCTGGTTGAGATAGAGCTCAAGGATCTGCTCCTTGGTCAGCGTGTCCTCGATCCGCCACGCCAGGATCGCCTCGCGCGCCTTGCGCGTGTAGCTCCGCTCGTTCCCGACCAGCAGGTTCTTCGCCACCTGCTGCGTGATCGTCGAGGCGCCGCGCGCGCGCCTCCCCGAAAAAAGGTTGTCGATCAGCGCGGAGGCGATGCCCGGATAGTCGACACCGTGGTGCGAGAAGAAGGTCTTGTCCTCGGCCGACAGATAGGCGTCGACCAGCAGCTTGGGATACTCCGGATAGGACAGCTCGACCCGACGCTCGCGCGCATAGGACTGGACGGGGTTTCCGTCCGCGCCGCGGATGTTGGTCGGCAGCGGCGGCTCATAGGTGCGCAGCTGCTCGACCGACGGCAGGTTGCGCGCGAACAAGAGCCAGGCGAGCGCGACCAGCAGCACCGTCGCGATCCCTGCCCAGGCCGCACCGCGCGCGATGCGCCGAGGCCAGGGACGTTCGAAGAAGGTGCGGAGATCGGACAGGGAAAACGCCATACGCGGCGAGGAGGCTTAGCAGGTTGCCGGCGCGTTGGAACTCCCGTCGCGCTAGGCGGGATGCGTGGATTAGGGTATCGTGCTCTTGAGGAGACGATCTTTGGGAGTGGTGGAACGTATCACCGTGGCGCTGCCCGCGGAACTGGCGGAAACGCTCCGGCGGTCAGTTGAGAGCGGCGATTACGCGTCGGAAGGTGAGATCATCCGCGACGCGTTGAATGACTGGGCGCGCACGCGCAGGTCGGAGCAGGCCGATGTGGAGCGCCTGCGCCGTCTCGTCAGGGACGCGGACGAGAGCGGCCCGCCAGTCCCGGCGCAGGAAGTCTGGAACGAGATCGAAGCGCTCATCACGGATGCCGAACGGCGGGCGTGAAGCGGCTGGAGATCGCGCCCTTGGCGCGAGCTGACCTGCGCGAGATCGCGAGCTACATCGCCTCGGACAATACCGGACGGGCACGAAGCTTCGTCGCAGAACTCCGGGCCAGATGCGAGCAAGCGGCGGAACGCCCGCTTTCCTTCCGGCAGCGAGCGGACATCGGACCGGACATTCGGTCGATCGTTCACGGTTGCCATCTCATCCTGTTCCGCGATGGGCCTGAGCAGGTCACGATCCTGCGTTTCGCCCATGGTGCTCGCGACCTCGGGGGCTTGCGGCTCGACTGACTTAATCCGCCGCCATTCGCCGGGCGAAATGGACCTCGACCGCGCGCCGGACCGAGCGCGCGATCCGCTCCTGCCCGTCCTCGCTCGCCAGGAACTCGGCGTCCTTGGGATTGGACAGGTAACCGGTCTCGAAGAGGACGCTCGGCAGGTCCGGCGCCTTCAGCACCATCAGCGAGGCCATGCGGTGGAACTGCGCCTTGACGGGGATCAGCGGCTTGGCCTCGCGCCCGAGGATGCGCGCAAAGCCCGCGGAGGCGTTCATGGTCTCGCGCTGGGTCAGATCGATCAGGATCGAGCGCACGTCCGTGCTCGCCTCGGCCAGGTCCATGCCGTCGATCACGTCCGCCCTGTTCTCGCGCACCGCCAGCCGGGCGGCTTCCTTGTCGGAGGCGACCTCCGACAGCGTGTAGACCGACGCGCCCGTCGCGTCCTCCCGGCCGACGCTGTCGCAATGGATGGAGATGAACAGGTCCGCCTTCAGCCTGCGCGCGATCCCGAACCGTTCGCGCAGCACGAGGTAGCGGTCGTCCTCGCGCGTCAGCGCCACCCGGGCGCGGCCGCTCGCCACCAGCTGGTCGCGGATCGCCATGGCGATCCGGAGCGTCACGTCCTTCTCGCGTATCCCGGTATCCGGCGCGATCGCGCCCGGATCGACGCCCCCATGGCCCGCATCGATGACGACCAGCGGCTTGTCCGCCGCCCCCATCACGCGGGGCAGCCGGCTGCGTCTGGCCGCCGGGACGGCCTGCACCGCCTTCGGCTTCGCCCGCCCGAACGAGAACGGGAAATAGCGCGACCATCCAGCCTCGGCCGCAGCGGCGAAGGCGGCTTCGGACGCGGGCTGCAGCTCCAGCCGCAGCTCGCGCCCGCCCGCCTCGAAGCCGACATCGCCGACCACCGCCGGCCGCGACAGCGCAAAGGCGATGCGCGCGCCGCCGTCGCGCGCCGCCTGGGTGATCCGGCGGACCGGACCCGCCGCCCGACCTCCCGCGCCGGGAGCGGCGTCGCGCACCTGGACCAGGATCTGCCGTGCGCCCGCGGCCACCAGGCTCGCCGCATCGTTAACGGGCGCGTCGAAGCGGATGACGATCCGATCGTCGGCGACGCGCACGCTTTGGACCGATGTCGCCTGCGCGGGGGTGGCCAGTGCGCCCGCGACAAGCGCCGCGAACAGGATCGCACGCGCTCCCTGGCCCCCAAGGCGCAGTCGCGTCCAGCCATCGGCGAAGGGTCTCGCGCGGAAAAACATGCCGAAGCATATCGAAGCGCGGCTGGAGTTAAGGTGAACGGCCGTGGTTAACGCGACATTAGCCTTTGCGCGCCATGACGATGAAACGGACGCCGGTTGCGGCGGGCGAAGGGCGATGCTAGCTGTATTCGCAGCGCTCCCGCGTCGCGTTTTCGACGCCCGCCTCCGGCGCTTCTTTCCGGCCGCTTCCTGTGAGCGGCCAGCCAGGTTGTATGCTCGCATGACGCACCTTCCCTCCCCGCTCTCCCGCCCGGCCTCCGCCGGCGGGCGTGTTGGGGTGGCCGGGCCGTGGGACGGTTTTCCCCGGCATGCGCTCGGGCGGCATTCATCGTTCATGAGACCCGGCCGAGCCGAGCTCGGCCCCTACCCACAACGCGCACGCCTCCGCGACCCGATCCTGTCGGAGCGGCGGCCGAGCGCGTGGAGACATTGCAATGACCACCCGCATGCTGATCGACGCGCGCCACCGGGAAGAGACCCGCGTGGCGGTCGTCAAAGGGAACCGTATCGAGGAATTTGATTTCGAGAGTGCCGAGCGCAAGCAGCTCAAGGGGAATATCTACCTAGCCAAGGTCACGCGCGTCGAACCGTCGCTCCAGGCGGCGTTCGTCGATTACGGCGGCAACCGCCATGGGTTCCTCGCCTTCTCGGAAATCCACCCCGACTATTACCAGATCCCCAAGGAGGATCGCGAAGCGCTGTTGCGCGAGGAGGCGGAGCACGCCGCCGAGGAAGCCGAGCTGCGCGCGCAGCAGGACGCGGCCGAGGACGACGAGGAAGACGCCGAGCAGCCTGCCGAAGAGATCGCGGTCGTCGGCGACGACGAGCCGGACACGACCGAAGAGGTGAACGCGGAGGAGGAAGGCACCTCCAAGAAGCCCCGCAACGGCCAAAGAAGCAATGGGGACGACCAGGTCGAAGCGCTGCGCCAGCGTCGGATGAACCTGCGCCGCCGCTACAAGATCCAGGACGTGATCCGCCGCCGCCAGGTGCTGCTGGTCCAGGTCGTCAAGGAGGAGCGCGGCAACAAGGGCGCGGCGCTGACCACCTATTTGTCGCTCGCCGGCCGCTACTGCGTGCTGATGCCCAATACGTCGCATGGCGGCGGCATCAGCCGGAAGATCTCGAACGCCGCCGACCGCAAGCGGCTGAAGTCGATCATGGCGGACCTGAAGCTGCCGCCGTCCATGGGCTGCATCGTCCGCACCGCCGGGCTCCAGCGCACCAAGACCGAGATCAAGCGTGACTTCGACTATCTCGCGCGGCTGTGGGACGGGATCCGCGAGAAGACGCTCGCCTCCTCCGCCCCCGCGCTCGTCCATGGCGACAGCGACCTCATCAAGCGCGCCATCCGCGACATCTACAACTCGGACATCGAGGAGGTGATCGTCGAGGGCGAGGAGGGCTATCGCCACGCCAAGGAGTTCATGAAGCTCCTGATGCCCAGCCATGCCCGGCGGGTGAAGCAATATGCCGACGCCGTGCCGCTCTACCAGCGCGCGGGCGTCGAGGACCAGCTCGCGGCGATGTACAACCCCATCGTCCAGCTGAAGTCCGGCGGCTATCTCGTCATCAATCCGACCGAGGCGCTGGTCTCGATCGACATCAACTCCGGCCGCTCCACCCGCGAGCACAATATCGAGCAGACCGCGACCGCCACCAATCTGGAGGCCGCGCAGGAGATCGCGCGCCAGCTGCGGCTGCGCGACATGGCGGGACTCGTCGTCATCGACTTCATCGACATGGACCAGGGCTCGAACGTCCGAAAGGTCGAGAAGGCGATGAAGGAGGCGCTGAAGAACGATCGCGCCCGCATCCAGGTCGGCCGCATCTCGTCTTTCGGCCTGATGGAGATGAGCCGCCAGCGCCTACGCACGGGCGTGCTGGAGGCGTCCACCCGCCAATGCCCGCATTGCGAGGGCACGGGCCTGGTCCGCACCGCCTCTTCCGCCGGCCTGTCGGCGCTGCGGCTGATCGAGGACGAGGCGGCACGCGGCCGCGGCTCGATCCTCACGCTCCGCGCCTCGCAGGAGGCCGCGATCTACGTGCTCAACAAGAAGCGCGCGGACATCGCCGAGATCGAGGACCGCTACGGCGTCACGGTCGAGATCCTGCCGGACCGCGAGGAGGAAGGCGCGCGCATGTCGGTGGAGGCGTCGGGCGGCCCGCCCGCACACGCGCCGCGCATCGAGCCGCTGGTCGATCTTGGCGACGATGACGACGTGGTCGAGGACGTCGAGGTGGACGAGGACGAGGCCGAGGCCGAGGAGAGCGTCTCCGAGGGCGGTCGCGGCGACCAGCGCGGCGACGGCGAAGGCCGCCGCAAGCGCCGCCGCCGTCGTCGCGGCGGACGCGGCCGCGACGAGGGCGGGGAGCAGCAGGCCCCGGCTGGCGAGGGCGAGACCGAGGACGGCGAGACCGAGGCCGAGTTCGTGGGCGAGCAGCCCGCCGACACCGGCGAGCCGCAGGAAGGCGAAAGCGAAGGCGAGGGTCGCCGCCGGCGTGGACGTCGCGGCCGGCGCGGCCGTCGTCGCGGCGGCAATGGCGAGGTCTCGGCCGAGGCGCTGAACGGGTCGGATGCCGTCGAGGACCGGACCGTCGAGGAAGAAGCGGAGCCGGAGGCCGAGCCCGAGACGATCGAGGCGGGCGACGCAGGCCATGTCTCGACCACGCTGGACATCCCGACCCGCGAAGAGGACGAGAAGCCCAAGGCCCGTCGCCGCCCGCGCGCCCGCAAGGCCGAAGCGGAGCCTGCGGCGGCTGAAGCCGGAGCTCCGGCCGCAGCCGAAGGCGAGCTGGTCGGCGAGCAACCGGTCAAGCCGAAGCGGTCGCGTCGCAAGACGGTCGCGAGCGAGGCGGAGGCTCCGGCCGCCGTGTCCGCGAGCGAGTACGGCCCGGCCGAGACGCCTGCGAGCGACGAGGAGGCGAAGCCGAAGCGCCGCGCCTCCCGGCGCAAGGTCCCAGTGGCCGAGACGCCCGCCGAGGCCTCGCCCGAGCCGGTCGACTCGCCCGCGGCCCCTCCGCCCATCGCCGCCAACGAGGACGATGCGACCGCCGCGCCGGCCGAGCCTGCGGCCGACGCGCCGCCGCCGCGCCGCGGCTGGTGGCAGCGCACCTTCGGCGGCTGACCTTCGAGCCCCCTCCCGCGCGCCGGGAGGGGGCTTCACCCGCCGTTCAGCCCGCCTCTGCTGTTTCGGACGGCCCCGTCCTGCTATCTGGGTCGCCGTGACCGCTCCCCTGCCCTGCTCGCTTACCGATCGGATCTGGCGTCAGCTGCGGCGCGCTTTGACCGCGCTCGCGGCCGTTTCGGTCCTCGCGGCGCAGCCCGCCGCGGCGCAATCGGTGCTCCGCGACGCGGAGACCGAGGCGATGTTCGCCGAGATGATGGTGCCGCTGGCCAAGGCGGCGGGGCTGCGCCCGCGCGACATCAAGGTGGTGCTCATCCAGGACCCGGAGATCAACGCCTTCGTCGTCGGCGGCCAGGCGATCTACGTCCATTCGGGTCTGATCCAGGCGGCGGACACCGCCAACGAGGTGCAGGGCGTGCTCGCGCACGAGCTCGGCCACATCGCCGACGGCCATGTCATCCTGGCGGACGCGGGGACCAAGCCGGCGATGGGCATCCAGCTCCTCTCCATGGTGCTCGGCCTGGCCGCGATCGCGGCGGGCGGCGGCGAAGCGGGCGCGGGCATCCTGGCGGCGGGCCAGCAGGCCGCGATGGGCAAGTACCTGTCCTTCAGCCGCGTCCAGGAGGCGAGCGCCGACGCGGCGGCGCTCAGATACCTGAACGAGAGCGGGATCACCGGCAAGGGCCTGATCAGCTTCTTCAAGAAGCTGCAGCGGCAGGAGCGCTATTGGGGCCAGACGCAGAAGATCGACCCGTTCCAGCAGACCCACCCGCTGTCGAGCCAGCGCATCCAGACGCTGACCGCGGACGTGGTCGGCTCGCCGGCCTATGCGAAGCCGCTCGACGGCGCGCTGGAGGAACGATTCCGCCGCGTGAAGGCCAAGCTGATGGGCTATGCCTATCCGCCCGACCAGACGCTGCGCGCCTTTCCGGAGTCGGACACGTCGATCTACGCGCGCTACGCCCGCTCCTACGCGTACCACAAGGCGGGCTACCCCGACAAAGCCGACGCGGAGTCGCTCGCGCTCGTCCGCGCGCGCCCTGACGATCCCTATTTCCAGGAGGTCCGCGGCCAGATCCTGCTGGAGGCGGGCAAGCCGCAGGACGCGCTCGCCCCGCTCAAGGCCGCGACCGAGGGCTCGCGCTACAGCCCGCTCATCGCCACGACCTATGGCCACGCCCTGATCGCGACCGAGGACGCGACCCATTACCCCGAGGCGACCCGCGTGCTCCGCACCGCCGTGTCGCGCGACGACGCCAACCCGTTCGCCTGGTACCAGCTCGGCACCGTGTACGAGCGGACCGGCGACACCGCCCGCGCCGCGCTCGCCACCGCGGAGCGGGCGAGCATGGTCGGCGACAGTCGCACCGCCGCGGTCTCCGCGCGCTATGCGCTCGCCTCGCTGCCGCCCAACACCTCCGACTGGATCCGCGCGCAGGACATCGCGATGACCTCGGCCAACGCGATGTGCGACAAGGACAAGAAGTGCCGACGATGAGCCGCTGGCGGCTGCCCGCCGCCGCGCTCGCGGGCGGGATCATCGGTGCGGGGGCGATGTGGAGCCTGGACCAGGCGCGCGGCGGCGCGGTCGGGCCGCAGGTGCGCGACTATCTGCTCGCCCATCCGGAAGTCATCCCGGAGGCGATGACGCGCCTGCAGGACCGCGAGAACGCCAAGCTCGTCGCGCAGCATCGCGAGGCGATCGTGAAGCCCTATGCGTCGGCCTGGGCCGGGAACCCGCGCGGCGACGTGACCGTGGTCGAGTATCTCGACTATAATTGCGGCTATTGCCGCGCTGCCCTGCCCGTTGTCGCGCAGCTGATCGCGCGCGATCCGCAGGTGCGCGTGGTGTACCGCGAGCTGCCCGTCCTCGCCGAGAGCAGCCGCGCCGCCGCCCGCGCCAGCCTCGCCGCCGCCGCGCAGGGCAAGCACGCGCGCTTTCACGAGGCGCTCTACGCCGGCGGCCCCGTCACTTCGGCCAGCATCGCCGCCGCCAGCCGCGCCGCCGGGATCGACCCGGCGCGCGTGCCCGCAAACGCGCAGGCCGAGCTCGACCGCAACCTGGAGGTCGCGCGCACGCTCGGCTTCTCCGGCACGCCGAGCTGGGTGATCGGCGACCGCATCCTCTCCGGCGCGCAGCCGCTGGAGGCGTTGGAAGCGGCCGTGAAGGCGGCGCGCGGCGACTAGGCTCCGTCACCCCGGCCTTGAGCCGGGGTCCCGCTTCTTCTACCGCTGAGGCGAAAGCGGGATGCCGGCTCCAGGCCGGCATGACGAAGGGGGAACAATGGGCGGCGCCATCCTGGAGCTAAGGGGCGTCGCCAAGACCTACGCCGGCGGGGTCGCGGCGCTGCAGCCGACCGACCTGGCGATCGACAAGGGGGAGATCTTCGCGCTGCTGGGGCCGAACGGCGCCGGCAAGACCACGCTCATCTCCATCATCTGCGGCATCGTCACGCCCAGCGCCGGGACGATCACCGTCGGCGGCCACGACGCGCTCGCCGCCTACAAGGCCGCGCGCCGGCTGATCGGCCTGGTGCCGCAAGAGCTGTCGACCGACGCGTTCGAAAGCGTGCTCGCGACCGTCAGCTTCTCGCGCCGGCTGTTCGGCCACCCCGCCGACCCCGCCTATATCGAAGCGCTGCTCCGCGACCTGTCGCTCTGGGACAAGCGCCACGCCAAGATCATGGAGCTGTCGGGCGGGATGAAGCGCCGCGTGCTCATCGCCAAGGCGCTGTCGCACCAGCCGTCGATCCTGTTCCTCGACGAGCCCACCGCCGGCGTCGACGTGGAGCTGCGCCGCGACATGTGGCGGCTGGTGCACCGGCTGCGCGAAAAGGGCACGACGATCATCCTCACCACCCATTACATCGAGGAGGCGGAGGAGATGGCGGACCGGGTCGGCGTCATCTCCAAAGGGCGGCTGCTGCTGGTCGAGGACAAGGCGGCGCTGATGAAGAAGCTCGGCACGCGCGAGCTCGACCTGACGCTGGTCGAGCCGCTCGAGCGGGTGCCGCCGGAGCTCGCCGAATGGTCGCCGACGCTGGAAGATGACGGGCGCGTCCTGCGCTACGTCTTCAACGGCACCGACGAGCGCACCGGCATCCCCTCGCTCCTCAACCGCGTGCGCGACCTGGGGATCTCCTTCAAGGACCTGGAGACGAGCAGGTCGAGCCTGGAGGACATCTTCGTCGGCCTGGTGGAGGAAGGGAAGTGAGCGGCTCCGTTCAGTCCTCCCCAGCTTTGCTGGGGAGGGGGACCGCCCGGCGCAGCCGGGTGGTGGAGGGGCATTCGGCGCGAGCGAGCCGCTTGGCGGCGAGACGCCTCCACCAAACCGCCACGCGACGGCGGCCCCCCTCCCCAAGCAAGCTTGGGGAGGACAGGATGAACCGCCTGGAGGCGAGCACGTCGGGCGTGGGGCGGTGCGGGGCAGTGACTGAACATCGAAGCTCCGCCGCGGCGAAGCCGCGTCGTCGGTCGGGAGCTTCGCTCCGCCGGCCGGGCTTGCCCTCGTGGCGCGCAGCATGCGCGCTCTCGCGGGCTGCGCCATGAACCGCCACTCCATCTGGGCCATCTACCGCTTCGAAATGGCGCGGTTCGGCCGCACCTTGTGGACCAGCCTGCTGACGCCGGTCATCACGACCTCCCTCTACTTCATCGTGTTCGGGGCCGCGATCGGCGCGCGGATGGGCGACGTGTCCACGGTGCCTTATGGCGCCTTCATCGTGCCGGGGCTGATGCTGCTCGCGATCTTCTCGGAGCCGATCCTGAACGCCAGCCTCGGCATCTACATGCCCAAGTTCACCGGGACGATGTACGAGCTGCTGTCCGCGCCCTTGTCGCCGCTGGAGACGGTGCTCGGCTATGTCGGCGCGGCGACGACCAAGTCGGTCGTCATCGGGCTGGTGATCTTCGCCACCGCACACCTGTTCGTCGATCTCGACGTGGCGCACCCGATCTTGATGCTCGGCTATCTGGTGCTGGTCGCCGCCACCTTCTGCCTGTTCGGCTTCTGCATCGGCATCTGGGCCAAGGGCTTCGAGCAGCTGCAGGTCATTCCCCTCCTGATCGTCACGCCCATGACGTTCCTCGGCGGCGCCTTCTACTCGGTCGACGTGCTGCCGGAGCCGTGGCGGACGGTGACGCTGTTCAACCCGGTCGTGTACCTGATCAACGGCTTCCGCTGGACCTTCTTCGGGGTCAGCGACGTGAGCGTCGGCGTCAGCCTCGCGGTCACCTTCGCCTTTCTCCTCCTCTGCCTCGGCGTGGTCGCCTGGATCTTCCGCACCGGCTGGCGGCTGAAGAGCTGAGCGCGACGCGCGGGAGGCGGACGATTCCGCTGTCCTACACATCCTGGTCCGTCCCACGGCTTTTGCGAGCATGGGGAGGTCGGAATGAAGAAGATCGAGGCGAAACGGCGGGAGCAGTTCCTCTCGGAACTCGCATGCTGCGGAAACATCACCCTCGCGGCGGAGCGCGCGCGCGTGTCGGCGGTCTGGGCGACGCGGCTCCGCAGGGCCGACCCGGCGTTTCGCGCCCTGTCGGAAGATGCGATCGCGGCCGCGCACCGCCGGCTTCAGGAGCACGGGAACCTCGCGCCGCCCTCCCGCTGGCGCACTCAGAACGGGCATCAGCTGATCGTCCAGCACGGCCATGGCCGGTTCGTGCAGGTGCGCCGGGCCCGCCGGAAGCAGTGGACCAAGCAGGTCGAAGCTCGCTTCCTCTCGGCGCTTGCGCAGAGCTGCAACGTGCGCATGGCCGTCGCCGCGGCCGAGACCACGATCGCGACGGTCTACCGTCATCGGCGGCGCTGGCCCGATTTCGCGGAACGCTGGGACGCGGCCTTGGAGCAGGGCTATGACCGGCTCTCCACGCTGATCGTCGCGAACGGCTGCAAGATGCTCGGCGACGAGGATGTCGTGCCGGAGGTTGAGATGCCGGACATGACCGTCGCGGCGGCGCTCCAGGCGCTCAGCCTCTATCGTCGGCAGATCCGCGGCGACGGCGCACGCAGCCGCGGCCGATGGCGGCGCCCGCCCTCGCTCGACGAGGTGCGCGCGAGCATCCTACGCAAGCTGGAATGCGTGGTGCGCGCCAGCGAGGAAGCGGCGGAGGAAGCCGATGTCGCGGCAGGCGATCGGGGCGATGGGTAGCGGAATATACGGTGGCGCTTACCTGTTACTGGCAGGTGCAGCGTGTAGCGCGGCGTTGTATGCTTCCCGTACTCAATCTTTCTGAGCGTGCAGTGCCGTGGTAGTCATGCCGGATGGGGATTCACGTTGCCGACGCGCCTGCCCTGATCCGCAACCTCTGCGAGCTGCCGGCTGAGACCGACTGGGTGGAGTTCAAGGTTGCGAATTTCAACGCTGACACGATTGGCAAGTACGTTTCCGGTCTCGCGAACGCGGCTATGTTCCACGATAAAGATCATGCATACATGGTCTTTGGGATTGAGGACACGACTCATAAGATAGTCGGAACCGACGTTCGCATTGACAAGAGGAAGGTGGGCAACGACTCGTTCATCTTTTGGCTAAACCAGCTAGTAGAACCGAAGATTGAGGTTCAGCACTTAAGGTTTGAGTTGGATGGCAAGTGGGTGGAACTGCTCTGCATCGACCCCGCCTACCAGCGGCCGGTTACGTTCAAGGGTATCCCGTATATCAGAATCGGGTCGTCGCAGCAGCCGCTTGCCAAGTATCCGCATGTTCAACAGAAGATTTGGGCTACTACATCGAGACACGCATTTGAGACAACTACTCTGGAGACAAACGCAACTCGCAGCCGTGTTTTGACCGGCTTCCATCATGAGCGAATGCTCAAAAATATGAATAAGCGCTTCTCTTCTGAGGAGGCGCTGTTGGACATCCTTGAGTCCTTCGGGTTTATCGAAAAGAACTTACAGGACCGGTACCATATCAAAGCATTATATCCTATGATGGCGGCTCGCGATATGAATGAGTTCGCGTTGCTGAAGCATAAGGCTCCAAGAGTCATTCACTTCAAAGGAACCAACAAGCTCAATGCTATAGACGACACAGAGGGTTCTCGCGGTTACGCGGAGGGCTTTGAGGCCGTCCTCAAGTTCATATTGGATCGGCTACCGAAAAGCGAAATGCTACTTCATGGTATAAGGCAGACAGTTTACAAGATACCACGCGACGCGGTACGCGAGTTTCTGGCAAATGCCCTAATCCACCAGGACTTTACGATCAACGGTCGCCCTACCGTTGAAATTTATTCGGATAAGATGAAAATCATAAATCCGGGCGAACCGCTGATCCCTACAGACCGCTTTATCAATGCCAATTCAAAGTCACGTAATCCCTCTTTCGCGCGCCTGATGCGCGAAGCGGGAATTTGCGAAGAGCGCGCAAGAGGGGTCGATCTGGCAATCTCAGAGATTGAGAAAGCCGCGCTTCCGCCGCCGCTGATAATGGCAGCCGAGGAGAGCACCACAGTCACGGTTTTCATGCAGAAGCCTTACCGTGACTGGAGCGCCGAGGACCGGATTCGGGCGTGCTATCAGCATGCGTGTCTCCGATATGAGGATGGAGAGCCCATGAGCAACGCGAGCCTGCGGGAGCGCTTAGGCTTGGCTACGACACAGATTTCGCAGGTCTCCAACCTCATTCGTGACGCCTGCGACGCAGGCATGATCCGGCCCCTGAATGAGGGGCAGGCGAACCGGGTAGCCCGGTACATACCCTACTGGGCGTGATTTATTTGTTTTGTTCGCTTAAGGCCAACAAACTTAACCCATTTATCGAATAATATCAGTCACTTGGCCTATGCGATTTATTTATTTCTAGCGGTGAAGCGCTCACGTACCGGCTCATCTTTTCCTACGCATAGCGGAAGCAGAACTCCGCGCAGTATCGGTGAAGGTGCTTCTCGTGGCAGTGCTGGTAGATGCCCCGCGTGCCGCGCTTGAAGATCGAGAAGAAGCCTTCGACGGTGTTGGTGGGCACGTCGCCACGAACGTAGATGCCAGCGCCATGAAGGACGGTATCGTGGGCCGCGTACTCCTTGCCGACCTGCGAGGAGAGGCGGCTTTCGTCGGTGGTGAGCTTGGCTTCCGCGGCGACGTTCGCGCGAACGATCTGCGCCACTTCGTCACGAGCAAGACCGTTGGCGGGCATCCACCGTCAGCGCGGCCATTGCCATGAACGTCCGCATCGCCCGTCCCCTTCGCGTCGGAGCGTATCAGCCCCGTATGGGTGCGCAACGGCCTAGAACGGCGCGATCGGGTCGCGGATCGCACCCACCCCCATCGCCAGCGGCCGGAGCACCAGGCCGTTCAGGTTTAGGATGGCGTGCAGCGCGGCGGCGACCCAGATCGAGCCGCTGGCGAGGTAGATCGCGGCGAGCAGCAGGCCCGCCCCGCTCGTGGCGACCATGCCGGACCAGCCCTGATAGCGATGGGCGAGGCCGAACAGCAGCGTGGCGACCGCGAAGCCGACGACGCCCGACCCGGCCGCGGCCGCGACCGCGAGCGGCAGGAACAGGCGGAAGAACAGCTCCTCGCTGACCCCCGACGACAGCGCCAGCAGCGCCGCCCAGCCCAGCTCGCCTCGATGGCGGGGCAGGACCGCGGTCACGTTTCCCAGCGCGAACACCCGGCCCCGCCAGCGCGACAGGAGCGCGCCGACCGTGCCGCCGATCACCAATCCCAGCGCGATGAGGCCGAAGGCCGTCGGCTCGGTCATGCCCGGCAGCCAGCGCCGGGCGATGGCGGCCGCGCCGGCGAACTCCGGCGGCGGGGCGAACAGCGCTCCCGTGCGCCCGGCCGCGGCAAGCCCCAGCGCCGCGCCCGCCCCGAACAGCGTGCCCGATCGCGCCGCCAGCCTGGCGAAGCGCCGCCCGGCGAGGATGTGGGGCGGAAACGGGCCGCCGCGCAGATACCAGAAATAGGCGCCCAGCGCCGCCGCGAGCAGCAGCGCGTGCCGCAACATCTCAGCCCAGGCGATGCTCGCCCTTGACCCAGCGCACGGTGCCGGACGACGCCCGCATCACCACGCTGTCGGTGGAGACGATGCCCCCCCGGCGCTTGACGCCGCGCAGCAGCGAGCCGTCGGTCACGCCGGTCGCGGCGAAGATCGCGTCGCCCTTCACCAGGTCCTCGAGCTCGTAGATGCGGTTGAGGTCGGTGACGCCCCATTTGGCCGCCCGCGCGCGCTCGTCGTCGTTGCGGAACAGCAGCCGGCCCTGGAACTGCCCGCCGACGCAGGTCAGCGCGGCCGCCGCCAGCACGCCCTCCGGCGCGCCCCCCGAACCCATATAGATGTCGACGGTCGTCTCCGGGTTGGTGACCGCGATCACCCCCGCGACGTCGCCGTCGGGGATCAGCATGATGCCGCAACCGACCTCCCGCAGCTCGGCGATCAGCGCCTCGTGGCGCGGACGGTCGAGCACGCAGGCGATGATCTCGTTCGGGCGCACGCCCTTGGCATGGGCGAGCGCGGTGATGTTCTCGGTCGGGGTCCGCTCCAGGCTGACCAGTCCCCTGGCATAGCCCGGGCCGATCGCGAGCTTGTCCATGTAGACGTCGGGCGCGTTCAGCAGGCCGCCTTCCTCGGCGATGGCGAGGACGGCCATGGCGTTGGGGCTCGCCTTGGCGGTCAGCGTTGTGCCCTCCAGGGGATCGAGCGCGATGTCGATCCGGGGCGCGCCCTCGCCGCCGCGGCCGACCTTCTCCCCGATGTAGAGCATCGGCGCCTCGTCGCGCTCGCCCTCGCCGATCACCACCGTGCCGTCGAAGTCGAGTTCGTTGAAGGCGTGGCGCATCGCCTCCACCGCCGCCGCGTCCGCCGCCTTCTCGTTCCCGCGCCCGACCAGGCTGGACGCCGCGATCGCCGCGGCCTCCGTGACCCGCACCATCTCCAGCACGAGAACGCGGTCGAGAACATGGCTGGCGGCGGTCATGCGGTTGATTTCCCCTGTGTCGGCGAGCGGCCGGATAGGCGGGCGAAGCGCAGCTGTCGAGGCCGCCCGCGCGACACCTACGCCCTCACGGCACAGCCTTCATGCGACGACGGCGGCAGCTTAGCGCCGGCCGTCCGACAGCTTGGCGACGCGACCGCTACAACCGCGCCGCGGAGGGTCGTCAGGCCAACGCCTTGCCCGCCCTGGCATGCATCAGGATCGTGGACGGCGCGATCTCCATGGTTGGGCGACAAGCCTGCTATCGCGCAATAAAGCGGCGATCCTTCCGCCTTAGCTGATCCTCCCAAGCGTCTCAGGCCCCTTGCGGAGATTTCGCCACGGCTCAACCGGCTCTGACACGTACCGCCACCAGACATAGCGCCAGGGTATGAGGATAGACACGAGGACGATGCCGATCGACGAGGGAAGAATGGCCACGATGTCCGGCACTGCCCGACCGCCCAGATACGCAGGGAGAGCGACGCCGAGTAGCCAAACCGACTTCCAGACGATCTCATAGAGCATCAGCGGCAACAGCTTGATCGGGTGGAACACGCCGACAACGGCGAGAAGCGCCAGCGCCGCAAGCATGGAGTGCCCTAAGCCCTTCCAGTCTGACCAGCCGGTCGAGCCACCGAGGATCTTCGACCATTGCTCCATACCCAGCACGGCGGCCATGGCTGCGAAGATCAGCCGGAGCCCCCAGACCCGCCATAAGGCGATCGGCGGTGCTCCCCTCTCTGCAACTCCGGCCTGTGTCATGCACGTCCTCGCTGATTGCGTCGTGGACCTTAGCAGTGTAGTCCTGTTCTAATACAGTAAGAGGCGTGATCCTGAGCATCAAAGACATGATCGCCCGTTGCATGGCGCGGATGCGTGGCAGTGCGTGCGCCGCCTGCGCCAACCGGCGGGTGTGTCCTGCGGGCCGGTGGCAACAGGTGCAAGGCTGGGCGGCAGACGACTTTCGGCGAAGCGAACAGACGTCAGGCCTTGCTACGCTGCTCGCCAGCGTCGTGCGCGCGATCGGCGGCGCGAGCGCGCCGCCCGCGGCGCGCTGCTTCAGTCGGGAGGTAGAAGAGGCCATTGTGCCCCTGCTCGCGACGGGGGACGCGAACATCGATAAAGTCGCCGAACGGCTCGGCTTCAACCGCCAGACCCTCTATCGGCGGCTTCGCGCTGAGGGCACGACCTTCGACGATCTGCTTCGCACGAAGAGACGTCAGCTCGCCATCCGCTATTTGGGCGTCGAGCGGGTGCCGGTGAAGGTCGCGGCATGGCGGCTGGGATTCTCTGATCCCGCCGCCTTTTCCCGCGCGTTCAAACGCTGGACCGGTACGGCGCCCAGCCGCTTCCGGAGCCCGTAGGTCCGTCTGGGCGCTGCACCGTGTCGGGGTCGCTGGTCCGGCACGTGATCCTTATTCCCGCAGCAATTCGTTGATGCTGGTCTTGCTCCGCGTCTGCGCGTCCACGCGCTTGACGATCACCGCGCAATAGAGCCCCGGCTCGCCGCCCGTGGAGCCGGGCACGACCACGGCATAGGGCGGCACCTCGCCGCGGAACACCTCGCCCGTGGCGCGGTCGATGATCTTGGTGCTTTGGCCGAGATAGACCCCCATCGACAGCACCGCGCCCTCGCCCACCCGCACGCCTTCGGCCACCTCGCTGCGGGCGCCGATGAAGGCGCCGTCGCCGATGATGACGGGATCGGCCTGGAGCGGTTCCAGCACGCCGCCGATGCCGGCGCCGCCCGAGATGTGGACGCCCCGCCCGATCTGCGCACAGCTGCCGACCGTCGCCCAGGTATCCACCATCGTCCCCTCGCCCACGAATGCACCGACATTCACGAAACTGGGCATCAGAACGGCCCCTCGTCCGATGAACGCGCCGCGCCGCACCACGCTGCCCGGCACGGCCCGGAACCCCGCCGCGCGGAACTCGCTCTCGGTCCAATGGCTGAACTTCAGCGGCACCTTGTCGAAATGCCCGCTCGGGGTGACGGCGTTATCGTTCAGGCGGAACGACAGCAGCACCGCCTTTTTCAGCCACTGGTTGACGCGCCAGCCGCCCGCCCCGTCCGGCTCGGCCACGCGCGCCTCGCCCGCGTCGAGCAGCGCCAGCGCGCGGTCGACGGCCAGGCGTACCTCTCCGCCCGTGTCCAGGCCCAGCGCCGCCCGGTCCTCCCAGGCGGCGTCGATGATGGCGGCGAGGTCGGTCATTGGTCCTCCAGGATATGGTTCAGCCAGGGCGCGAGATCGCCCACGCGATAGTCGATGAAGCTGTGGTCCCGGTCCTCGCCGACGTCGCGGGGATCCTGCTCCGAACCGTTGTCGACCCACACGGTGGTCATGCCCAGCGCCTTTGCGGGCCGAAGATTGCGCGCCATGTCGTCCACGAACAGCGCGCGCTCTGGCGCGATGGCCCAGCGCTCGCACAGGCTCAGATAGGCGCTCTCCGCCGGCTTGGGCGACAGCGCCATCGCGTGGATGTCGTGCACGCCCTCGAAGCTGTCGCGCAGCCCCAGCCGCTCCAGCACCTTGAGCGCATAGGGTGCGTCGCCGTTGGTGAAGACCAGCTTGCGCCCGGGCAGCCGCGCGATCGCGGCCACCAGCGGCGCATCGTGGTCGAGCACGTCCATTTCGATGTCGTGCACCTCCTCCAGAAAGGCGTGCGGGTCTACCCCGTGCTCCGCCATCAGACCCGCCAGCGTCGTGCCATGGGCATGGAAGTAGCGCTTCTGCACCACTCGCGCCTGGTCGAACGGCAGGTCGAGCAGCCGGGCGATGAAGTCGGTCATGCGCCGGTCGATTCGCGCGAACAGGTCCGCCCGCGCCGGGTACAAAGTGTTGTCGAGATCGAAGACCCATGAATCGACATGGTTAAGCTCGGCTCTCATGCCCAATTCCTGTACGGAGGCGGGACAGGCGGGGCAACGCCCCCGAACATCCTGCGGTTCACGCCGGATCAACAGATCGTTATACAGTGTTCTCAAGAAGTTAACGGGGACTTGGTTAACATGGCGGGCAAGGGATGGTTACTGCGCGGCGCGGCGCTCGGCTCGACGGCCCTCCTGTCCGCCTGTGGCGGTAGCGGCGGCGGCGGGGTCTCCAGCACGCCCGCGCCGCCGACGGTGGTGGTCGCGCCGCCCGCTCCGGCCCCCACCCCGGCGCCCACGCCCGCGCCGGTCGTCACCACCGCCGCCGCGACGTACGATACCGGCGAGTATCGCGCGACGGTCGGCGCGGTGTCGATGAACGCGCTGTCGGCCTATAACGCCGGCGCGACCGGCAAGGGCATCGGCCTCGCCATCATCGACACCGGCATCGATCTCAATTCGGCCGAGTTCGAGGGCCGCATCTCCACCAAGTCCGCAGCCGTCGCGGGCCAAGCCAGCGTCGCCGACGAGGACGGGCACGGCACGGCGGTCGCCTTCATCGCCGCCGGCCGCCGCAACGGCGCGCATACCCATGGTGTGGCCTTCGAGGCGTCGGTGATCGCGCTCCGGGCCGACCGCGCCGGGTCCTGCGCGACGACTGGTGACGACGCCGGCTGCAAGTTCGGCACCGATGCGATCGCGGCGGGCGTCGATGCCGCGCGGCTGGCCGGCGCACGCGTCATCAACATGTCGCTGGGCGGCACGACGATGCCCCAGGCGCTGCAGGCCGCGATCGGCCGCGCCACCCAGGCCGGCATCGTGGTCGTGATCGCCGCCGGGAACGACGGCAGCGACAACCCGGACGCGTTCGCCGGTGTCGCCGGCACGGCGGCGGCGAACCGGTCCGTCATCATCGCCGGATCGGTCGGGACCACCGATGGGATCTCGACCTTTTCGGACAAGGCCGGCACCGGAGCCAGCTACTTCCTCACCGCGGTGGGCGAGAAGGTTCGCGCGCCCGATCACACCGGCACCGCATTTCTCTGGTCGGGCACCTCTTTCGCCGCGCCGCAGATTTCCGGCGCGGTTGCGCTCCTGGCGCAGGCCTTCCCGAACCTGACGGGCGCGCAGATCGTCGATCTCCTCCTCACCACGGCCCGCGACGCGGGCGCACCGGGGGTCGATCCTGTATATGGTCGCGGCGTGATGGACCTGTCCCGCGCCTTTCAGCCGGTCGGCGGCACTCTGGTGGCAGGCAGCATGGCTGCGGTCGGGCCGGCGAGCACCGGCCAGACCTCCGCGCCGATGGGCGACGCCAAGACCTCCGGCATGGGCGCAGTGATCCTTGATGGCTTCGAGCGCGCCTTCGCGATCGACCTGGCGCGCGGCATCGGCCGCCAGGGTCCGTCGCGGAACCTGACCGGCCAGCTTGTCTCGCGGCAGCGCCAGGTCGCAATCGCCGCCGGCGGCACCTCGGTGGCGGTGACTCTGGCGCCCACCCCGCGCGGCGACGTGCTGCTCCAGCCGGCGCGCCTGACCGGCTCGGACGCGGAGACCGCGCGCGCGGTCGCGGCGACGGTGACGCAGCGCCTGGGTCAGCGCACGAGCTTCGGCTTCGCGATGCGTGGCGGCGCGGAGGGGCTTGCGGCTCAGATGGCGGGCCAGGCCACCCCCGCCTTCCTCGTCGCGTCCTCGACCGGCCTCGGCTTCGAGAGCATGTCCGATGCGGCGACCGCGTTGCGCCGCCAGATCGGCGGCTGGGGCGTGACCGCCGCGATCGAGACCGGCGACGTCCTGGCGCAGCGCGAGCAGGCGACCCGCACCGGCTGGGCGCGTAGCTCCTACGAGAAGCTCTCGATCGGCTTCGACCGTCAAGTCGGCCCGGTGGCGCTGACGCTGACCGCCGCGCGCCTCGCCGAGCGCGATACCCTGCTCGGCGCGCGGCTCGGCGCGGCGCTGGGCAGCCCGGGCGCGACCAGCTGGTTCGGCGATGTCACCGCCCGGTTCGACGCTGGCCATGGCTGGACGATCGGCGGTACGATGAAGCAGGGCTGGACCAGCCCGCAGGTGCGCGGCTTCGCCGGCGGCGGGCTGATCCGCAGCAACGCGTGGTCCTTCGACATTGGCAAGGACGGGGTGTTCGGCGAGGACAGCTGGGGCCTGCGCCTGGCCCAGCCGCTTCGCGTCAGCGGCGGCGGTCTCGACCTGACGCTGCCGACCCAGTGGGACTATGCCACCCGCAGCGTGTCGGTCTGGACGAGCCAGCATCTGAGCCTGGCGCCGACGGGCCGCGAGCTCGACTTGGAGATGCGCTACGCCCGCCCGTTCGCCGGCGGCGTGATCCAGACCAACCTGTTCTGGCGCCGCGAGCCGGGCAACTGGGCGTCGCTCCCTGCCGACCGCGGCGCGGCGCTGCGCTGGTCCAAGGGGTTCTAGGCAAGGCCGGCGAGCAGGCCCATGTAGCGGGCATGACCCGCTACGCGCTGCTCGATCTCGTGCCCGTCGTCGAAGGCGGCAGCGTCACGCAGGCGCTCGCCAACGCCGCCGACCTCGCCGCCCATGCCGAGGCGCATGGCTTTACCCGCTACTGGGTCGCCGAGCATCACGGCATGCGCGGGATCGCCAGCGCGGCGACTTCGGTCGTCATCGCCCATGTCGCCGCCGCAACCCGTGCGATCCGGGTCGGCGCAGGCGGGATCATGCTGCCCAACCACGCCCCGCTCGTGATCGCGGAGCAGTTCGGCACCCTCGACGCCTCTTCCCCGGGCGCATCGACCTCGGGCTGGGCCGGGCGCCGGGGTCGGACCAGCGGGTTGCGATGGCGCTCCGGCGCACGCTGGCGAGCGACCCTAACGACTTCCCGCGCGACGTAGTGGAGCTGCAGAGCTATTTCGCCGACGACGGTCGGACCGGTATCTCGGCCACGCCGGGCGCGGGCGCGCGGCCGGAGCTTTGGATCCTCGGCTCCAGCCTGTTCGGCGCGCAGCTCGCGGCCATGCTGGGTCTGCCGTTCGCCTTCGCCTCGCACTTCGCGCCAGATGCGCTCGACCAGGCGCTGGCGATCTATCGTCGCGACTTCCGTCCTTCCGCCGCCCTCGATCGGCCTTATGCCATGGCCGGCTTCAACGTCTTCGCCGCAGACACGCGCGAGGAGGCGGAACTGCTGGCCTCGTCGCAGCAGCAGGCGTTCGTGGCGCTACGCACCGGTCAGCCGCGCCAGCTACCCCCGCCCGTGCCGGGCTATCGCGCGAGCCTCCCGCCACAGCACGCAGCGATCCTCGACCATGTGCTGCAATGCTCGGCGGTCGGCACGCGCGAGGACGTGGCGGCGGGCATCGCCGCTTTCGTCCGGCGCACCGGCGTCGAAGAGGTGATGCTGACCAGCTCGGTCTATGATCATGCCGCCCGCAAGCGCTCGGTCGCGCTTGCCGCCGAGGCGATGCGCGCCTTCCCGCTCGCGGCCTAGGCGGCATCCCGGACCGAGGCCGCCAGCGCCGCCTCGACATGCGGCAGGATGCGGCGCGCGACGATGCCGACCGCGCGGGCATTCGGGTGAACTCCGTCGGCGAGCGTCAGCGTAGGATCGCCCACCACTCCGTCGAGGAAGAATGGGTAGAGGGCCGCGCCATGCGCTTGGGCGAGCGCGGGAAAGACGGCGTTGTAGCGACGAGCATAGCCGCCCAGGATCGGGGGCGCGAGCATGCCCGCCAGCAAGGCCGGCACGCCGCAACGGTCCAGCTCCGTCAGGATCGCGTCGAGGTTCGCCCGCATACGCTCGGGCGCGACGCCGCGGAGCAGGTCGTTGGCCCCTAGCTCCACGATGGCGAGGTCCGGCGGGGTCGGTAAGCGCGACAAGAGCCGCGGCAGGCGCGCGAGCCCGCCCGCGCTGGTGTCCCCCGATATGCCCGCATTGAGGACGGTCGCATGCGGATGCCGCTCGCGCAGCAGCGTCTCGAGCTGCGCAGCGAAGGAACAATGGGCGGGCAATCCATAGCCGGCCGTCAGACTGTCGCCTAACGCCAAAATCTTGGGGTAAGTCATTGAACCGGATGTAGGAAGCAGGTCGGCTTCGCCCAAGGGCGGACGACCGGTCCGGTCCGCCCCCTTGCGCCCGCCCACCGAATTGCCCCACGGGAGCGCGATGCTGGTCGAAGGCGAGAATTGCTGGCGGATCGCAGAAGCGGACCGCATGGCCGTGATCGTCGATGCGGATCGCTATTTCGCCCACGCGCGCAGCGCCTTCTTGAAGGCGGAGCGTCGCATCCTGCTCGTAGGATGGGATTTCGACGCTCGCATCGTCTTGTCGCGCGAAGGCGCGGCGGCGAAGCCCGACACGGCGCCGCGCGACCGGCACGGCGGGGGCGACGAAGGGCCGAAGCAGGTCGGCGACCTCCTTTATTGGCTGGTCGAGCGCAACCCGGACCTGCACATCCACCTGCTCCGTTGGGACCTGGGCGCGGTCAAGTCGCTATTCCGCGGCCGCACTGCCTTCACGCTCGTCAAATGGATGCGGCACCCCCGCATCCACGTCCGGCTCGACGGTCATCATCCAACCGGCGCGTCGCACCATCAGAAGATCGTGTCGATCGACGACCGCATCGCGTTCTGCGGCGGCATCGACATGACAGGCGACCGCTGGGATACTTCCGAGCACCGCGACCATGAGCCGGGCCGCAAGCGCCCGAGCGGTCGTTCGTACAAGCCCTGGCATGACGCAACGACCTGCGTCAGCGGCCCGGCCGCCCGCGCGCTGGGCGATCTCGCGCGCCGGCGCTGGGCGCTGGCGGGGGGAGAGATGCTCGCGCCCGTGCTGCTGCGCGGCGGCGACGGCTGGCCGGACGGCCTCATCCCCGACTTCCAGGATGCGCGGGTCGGCATCGCGCGTAGCGAGCCGGAGATGCCGGACTCCGCGCCCGTGCGGGAGGTTGAGACGCTGTTCCTGCAGCAGATCGCAGCCGCCAAGCGCTGGATCTACCTCGAAAGCCAGTATTTCGCCTCGCGCCGGGTGGCGGAGGCGGTCGCGCGACGACTGGAGGAGCCGGACGGGCCGGAGATCGTCGTGGTCAACCCCGTGACGGCGCAGGGCTGGCTGGAGCCGCTGGCGATGGACACGGCGCGCGCCCGCCTGGTAGCCGCTATCCAGCGGCGGGATCGCCACGGTCGCTTCAGGCTCTACCATCCGTTCACGCAGGGCGGCACGCCCATCTACGTGCATGCCAAGGTGACCATCGTCGACGACTGCTCGCTGCGGGTCGGCTCAGCCAATCTCAACAATCGCTCCCAGCGGCTCGACACGGAGTGCGACGTGGTGATCGACGCCGGACTTCAGGAGGCGGGCGTCGAACCGCGGATCGAAGCGATCCGCAACGGCCTGATCGCAGAGCACCTCAACTGCGCCGCCAGCGTGGTCTCCGAGCAGCTGGAGCGCACAGGCTCGTTGATCGCCACCATCGAGGGGCTGCGCGGACCCGGACGGAGCCTCAGGCCCTACGAGGTGCCGGACCTGCCCGCCGTAGAGAAGTGGCTAGCCGACAACGAGGTGCTCGACCCCGAGAACCCGGAGGAGCTGTTCGAGCCGTTCAACGGTAAAGGTCTGTGGAGGGGGCGGCTCGGCCGGCGGCGGCGCTAGCTCGCGGCCGGAAGGCGCAGGCGGACGAGCAGGCCGCCCAGATCCTCGCTCTCCTCCAGGCCGACCGTGCCGCCATAGATTTCGGCGACGTCCCGGACGATCGCGAGGCCGAGCCCTGTCCCGGGCTTGCCGGTGTCGAGCCGGACGCCCCGGTCGAAGATGCGCACGCGTTCCGGCTCCGGGATACCCATCCCGTCGTCCTCGACCAGGATTTCGACGAACTCGTCCACGGCCGCCACCGTCACGAAGACGCTGCCGCCCCCATATTTCGCGGCATTCTCGACCAGGTTGCCGAGCATCTCGTCCAAGTCCTGCCGCTCGACATGGACGGACAGGTCCTTCGGCCCCGAGGTGTCGATGCGGACGTGCCGATAGAGCCGGGCGACTGCGCGCTCGACCGACTCCAGGCTGGGCCAGACCTTCGCGCGGCTATGGGCGGAGCCGCGTCGCCCCACGGCACGCGCGCGCGCCAGATGATGGTCGACCTGGCGCCGCATGGTCCGCGCCTCGCGGATCACGGTTTCGGCGAGGTCGTCGGCCTGCGCGGTCGCGGCGTTCATGATGACGGTGAGCGGGGTCTTGAGCGCGTGCGCCAGGTTGCCGGCGTGACGCCGCGCCTCCTCCGCCTGGCGCTCGTTATGCTCGATGAGCGCGTTCAGCTCCTCCACCATCGGCTGGATCTCGACCGGCAGCGCCGCGGACACGCGGTTGGAGCGTCCGGCCCGCATCAGCGCGATCTCCTCGCGCACGCGCCGCAAGGGACGCAGGCCGTAGACGGACTGCAACGCCGCGAGCACGATCAGGCCGAGCGCCAGCAGCGCGAAGGAGCGGAGCAGCGTGCGCCGGAGCGCCGCGATCTGCGCGTCGAGCCCGGCGCGGTTCTCCGCCACCTGGAACCGCCACACCGTCGGCGCCCCGGGCAGCATTACGTCGCGCTCGACGATGCGCAGCGTCTCATCGGGGAACTGGCGGCTGTCGAAAGTATGGACCTGCTTGTCGGCGTGCTGCGCGCCCGGTGTCAGCCGCCGGTCCCAGAGCGATCGCGAAGCGAACGGCTCGCGTCCGCGCGCCGACACCTGCCAGTACAGACCGGAATAGGGTTCCAGGAAGCGTTGGTCGGCAGCCTCGCGGCTGAAGATCACCTCTCCGCCGGAGAGCTCGGCGGTGTTGATGAGCGCGGTCAGCACATATTCGAGCTGGCCGTCGAAGTTGCGCGTGATCGCGCTGGTCAGCACGCGGTCGAGCGCGTAGCCGCCGCCCGTCAGCAACAGCGTGATCCACGCCGCCGCGATGAGGATCATGCGCCGCTGCAGCGACCCGGTGTTGCGCTGCCTCGCGGAACCGGCGGGCGCCGTCTCGCCCGCCGTCGCGTCAGGCATCCGGGTCGTCCAGGCTATAGCCGAGGCCGCGGATCGTCGTGATCACGTCCTGACCCAACTTCTTGCGGATCCGGGTCACGAATACCTCGATCGTGTTCGAATCGCGGTCGAAATCCTGGTCGTAGATATGCTCGATCAGCTCTGTGCGGCTGACCACCTTGCCCTTGTGGTGGAGCAAGTAGGACAGGAGCTTATATTCCTGCGCCGTCAACTTCACCGCCTCACCGGCCTTGGTCACCTTGCCCGAGCGGGTGTCGAGCCGGACGTCGCCGGCGATCAGCTCGCTCGACGCGTTGCCCGAGGCGCGGCGGATCAGCGCGCGTAGGCGGGCGATGAGCTCCTCGGTCTGGAACGGCTTCGCGACATAGTCGTCCGCGCCCGCATCGAGGCCAGCCACCTTGTCCGACCAGCTATCGCGCGCGGTCAGCACCAGGACGGGCATCGTCTTGCCCTCCTTGCGCCAGCGATCGAGGACGGTCAGCCCGTCGATCTCGGGCAGGCCCAGGTCGAGCACCACGGCATCGTAGTTCTCGCTGGAGCCGAGATAGTGCCCCTCCTCGCCGTCCGTGGCGAGGTCGATCGCATAGCCCGCGCTCTCCAGCGTGTTCTTCAACTGCTGGCCGAGATTGGGCTCGTCCTCGACGATCAACACGCGCATGGTCAGTCCTGCTCCCAACGACAACGGCCAGGGCCGTGCTACACGACCCCGGCCGCTAGGCAAACGCCGCTGTCGGGCGGCTTAACGGTTCAGGCGAAGGCAACCTGCACCCGGCGGCGGCGCATTGCCGCGCCGGTCAGGCCGAAGCCGGCGATCAGCATCGCCCATGTTGCGGGTTCGGGCACGCCCGACTGGACCTGCGGGGTAAGCGTGTAGGTGAACTGAGCGGTCACGCCGTCGGGCGCGCCCCCGTCGATGCGGGTGGCGCTCACCGGGAACTCGAGAGCCAAGTACGAGGGCGCGAAGTCGAATTCGAAACCGACGGCCATGAGCGAGTACACGCCTCCGGACAAACGGACGGTCATGTCGTCGGGGTAATCGCCGAGCTTGAACGTCGACGGGGTGCCGACACCGCCGAGCCATTTCGCCGAGCCGCTCGCACCCACAATCGTGAATACGGTGTCCGAACCGTTGTCGACTGGGTTCTCGATGACGAGCTCGCCTTCGCCCCCATATGCGTCACCGTTGCCGAGGTTGACGACGAAGGTCAGATCGAGACGTTCAGCGGCGGTCGCCGGCTGCGCCATGAGCAAAGCAGCCGTCGATGCCGCGACGGCGCCGCATATCATTTTCATATTTCCCCCTTAACGACCCGTTCACCGATCTAACGGGCGCCGTCGGGTTCGTCCAGCGGAGGTGGATACCGGCGCTGTCCCACTTTGATCAGCGTCCCGTCCGGCCCAGCACCTGGCCCGAGCGACCGTCGACCTCGACCCAGATCACCCGCCCTTCGCGCAGGAACTTGAGCGTGTAGACGCCCTCCGATCCGTCGAAATCGAAGCCGATATACTCGGCGCCCCGCATGCCGGGCACAACCCGGCCTTCGATCTCCCGCAGCGGCAGGATACGGCCCTCGCGGCGCTGCTCGAACGCGCGCCACTGGTCGCCGCGCTGGGCGATCACTTGCGAGTCAGCGAGCAGCAGCAGGAACGCGAGAGGCAACATAGAGGCGGGGTGTAGCGCGGCTCCTTTGAACCGCCTGTGAATGAAGCGGAAAGGTGACGGTTCCATTGCACTGTCGGTGGCCCGTGACCCGGCCGCGACCTTGCCCTACATGCCCGGCGTCATGGCTGCTCCCATCCTCGCCTATGAAGATCTCGGCCTAGTCCAGGGCTCCGGCTGGCTGTTCCGCCACCTCGACCTGCATTTGATGCCGCGCGACCGGCTGGCGCTGATCGGCCGCAACGGGGCGGGCAAGTCGACGCTCCTGCGGCTTATCGCCGACACCATAGAAGCCGACGAGGGCCGCCGCACAATCGTGCCGGGCACGCGCGTCGTGCTGCTGGAGCAGGAGCCGAGCCTCGCCGGCTTCGATCGCCTGGTCGACTATGTGCTGTCCGGTGACGACGCGCCCGCCCGGCACGAGGCGGACGCGATCGCGGGGCAGCTCGGCATCGACCTTTCGCGCGAGGCGGCGACGGCCAGCGGCGGGGAACGGCGGCGGGCCGCGATCGTCCGTGCGCTGGCGCAGGATCCCGACGTGCTGCTGCTCGACGAGCCGACCAACCATCTCGATCTGGCCGCGATCGAGTGGCTGGAGGACTGGCTGAAGCGCTACACGGGCGCGTTCATCGTCATCAGCCACGACCGCACCTTCCTCACCCGGCTGACCCGGCAGACCCTGTGGCTGGACCGGGGAACGCTGCGGCGCAACGAGGTCGGCTTCGGCGGCTTCGAGGCCTGGACGGAGCGGGTGTACGAGGAGGAGGCGCGCGCGGCGGAGAAGCTCGACGCCAAGCTGAAGCTGGAGCTGCACTGGCTTCAGCGCGGCGTCACCGCCCGGCGCCGGCGTAACCAGGGCCGGCTGGAGGCGCTCGGTCGGCTCCGGGCGCAGCGCGCTGCGATGATCGGCCCCAGCGGCCCGGCCAAGCTCGCCATCGAGAGCGACGATGTCCGGACCAAGAGCGTCATCGTCGCGGACGGCGTGAGCAAAGTCTATGGCGAACGCACGATCATCAAGGACTTCACCCTGCGCATTCAGCGCGGCGACCGTATCGGCGTGGTCGGCGCGAACGGGGCCGGCAAGACGACGCTGCTGAAGCTGCTGACCGGCGAGATCGCGCCGGACACCGGTACGGTCACGCTCGCTAAGACGCTGGACGGCGTTATCATCGACCAGCAGCGCCGGCTGATGGCGCCCGAAAAGCGGGTGCGCGACGTGCTGTGCGACGGCGGCGACTGGATCGAGGTCCGCGGGTCCAAGAAGCACGTCCAAGGCTATCTCAAGGAGTTCCTGTTCGACCCGAAGCTGGCCGACGCCAGGATCGGCACGCTGTCGGGCGGCGAGCGCTCGCGGCTGCTGCTGGCGCGCGAGTTCGCCCGCGCGTCCAATCTCCTCGTCCTCGACGAACCGACCAACGACTTGGACCTGGAGACGTTGGACCTGCTGCAGGAGGTGATCGCGGACTATGACGGCACCGTCCTGATCGTCAGCCACGACCGCGATTTCCTGGACCGGACGGTCACGGTCACGCTGGGACTGGACGGGTCGGGCAAGGTCGACATCGTCGCCGGCGGGTACGAGGATTGGGAGCGCAAGCGTAGCCGCCCGGCCGAGCCCCGGCCTGCGGGGAAGAGGCTTGCTGCCGCGCCGCCGTCGCCACCGGCCCCGTCGCGCAAGCTGAGCTACAAGGACCAGCGCGACTATGATCTGCTCCCGCACAGGATCGAGGAGCTGGACGAGGCGATCGCGCGCGACGAGGCGCGGCTGGCCGATCCCGATCTCTACGCGCGCGATCCGGCCGCATTCGCCCGGCTGACCGCCGCGATCGACGCCGCGCGGTCGGAGAAGGAGGCGGCCGAGCTCCGCTGGCTGGAGCTGGCCGAGCAGGTCGAGGCGCTGGGCTGAGCCTGTGCTCCCGCGCAGGCGGGAGCCTAGAGCCGCACGGGACAGCCCACTGGGACTCTGGGCTCCCGCCTTCGCGGGAGCACAACCTACACCGCCCGCCCCGCCCGGCCGGCCAGTTCCACCACATACTGCCAGGCGACGCGGCCTGAGCGGCTGCCGCGGCGCTGCGCCCATTCGAGCGCGTCGGCGGGTTCGAACGCGAGGCCGTGCGCGTCGGCATAGCCCTGGACGATCGCGAGATAGCCGTCCTGATCGAGCGCGTGAAAGCCGATGCTCAATCCGAAGCGGTCGGCGAGCGCCAGTTGGTCGTCGGCGGCGTCGCGGCCGTGGATCGCTCTCGCCTGCGCGTCCATGTCGCGGGGCTGAAGGTGGCGGCGGTTGGCGGTCACGATCAGGCGCGCATGGGCGGGACGCGGTTCGGCACCGCCCTCCAGCAGGGAGCGTAGCGCGCGGGCGTCGGCGGGCGCGTCCACGCCCACATCGTCGATGAAGACGGCGAACGGCCGCTGCACCGACGCAAGCTGGTCGAACAGCCCCGGCAGGCCCTTCAAGTCGGGTGCGACGACAAGCGCCAGTGCCGGCGTCTCAACCTGAACGGCCGCGACCGCGCTCTTGGCCAGCGCGGATTTACCGCTGCCGCGCACTCCCCAGAGGAGCACGTCATGCGCCGCATGGCCCTGTGCCAGCCGCCGAAGGTTCGCGAGCAGAACGTCGCGCTGACGGTCGATGCCGATCAGGCGCTCGAGCGGCAGCGCCGCGAGCGCGATCGCTTCCAGCCGATCGCCGCGCCAGGCGTAAGCAGCGTGGGCGAGCGGGTCCGCGGCGACTGGCGGCGGCGGCGCGAGACGTTCCAGCGCTGCGGCGATGCGCTCCAGAACCGCCGGGTCGATCAACGGCGTCCCCCGCGAAAGGTCACACTAAGGTCACATCGCCTCGACCCGAACGCAGGCCGCACGCCGTCACTAAAGCGCGCAGAGCAGAAGGTGCAGCAGGATGCGCGAGGCTCGATCATGCCAGCTTCATGGCAACGCGGGCGGCTGTAGGACAGTGTTTTCGGCGTTTGGGCGGCAGCGACGCTCAGCCCTGAAGATCGTACGTCTTGAGCAGGTCGTACAGGGTCGGCCGGCTCACGCCCAAGAGCCGCGACGCGCCCGAGATGTTGCCGTCGGACTGCGCCAGCGCCCTGGCGATCGCCCGGCGGTCGGCTGCCTCGCGGACCTGGCGCAGGTCGAGCGGCTCCGCAGCGGAGGTCCCGGCCAGGTCGAGATCGGCCGCGGTGATCCGCTTGCCCTCCGCCATGATGACGGCCCGCTTCACGCGGTTCTCCAGCTCGCGGACATTGCCCGGCCAGCGCCAGGCGTCGCATGCCGCACGCGCATCCGACGCGAGCCCGGTCACCTGCGGGTTGAGCTTGGGGGCGTAGCCGCTGACAAAATGCTGCGCGAGCAGCGCCGCGTCTCCGGTACGCTCGGCGAGCGCGGGGATGCGCACCACGATCTCAGCGAGCCGGTAGTAGAGGTCCTCGCGGAAGCGGCCGTCGGCGACCATGGCGTCGACGTCCTGGTGGGTAGCCGAGATGATGCGGCAATCGACCGGGATCTGCTTGCGCCCACCCACCCGCTCGATGACACGCTCTTGCAGGAAGCGGAGCAGCTTGACCTGCAGCGCTTGCGGCACGTCGCCAATTTCGTCGAGGAACAGCGTGCCGCCGGCGGCCTGCTCGATCTTGCCCTCGACGGTGCGGACCGCGCCGGTGAAGGCCCCCTTCTCATGCCCGAACAGCTCGCTTTCCAAGAGCGGCTCGGGGATGGCGGCGCAGTTGATCGCGACGAAGGCGGCGTTGCGGCGGGGCGAAGCCTGGTGCAGGCCGCGCGCCAGCAGTTCCTTGCCCGTCCCGCTCGCGCCAAGCAGCATCACCGACACGTCCGCCGGGGCCACGCGCTCCAATGTGCGGGTGACTGCCGCCATCTCCGGCGAGGCGTAGATCAGCCCGCCAAAGCCGCCCGCGCCAGCGCCCGCCAGCTGACGGTTCTCCGCCTCCAGCGCATGGACGTGGAAGGCGCGCGCGACGATCAGGCCGAGCTGGTCGATGTCGATGGGCTTTGCGTAGAAGTCCCAGGCGCCATCGGCGATCGCCTGCAGCGCGCTCTCGCGCGCGCCGTGACCGGAGGCGACGATGATCTTGGTGTCCGGCCGGGCGTGCAGGATCGCCGCCATGGTGGCGAAGCCCTCCGACGTGCCGTCCGGGTCGGGCGGCAGGCCTAGGTCGAGTGTCACCACGGCCGGGCTGTGCTCCTTGACCGCGTCCAGCGCTTCCGCGCGCGTCCCCGCGATCAGCACCTCGTAGCCGTCATAGGCCCAGCGGAGCTGGCGCTGGAGCCCCGGGTCGTCCTCGATGACGAGCAGAACCGGTTTGCTCACGCAGCCGCCTCCATCGCCGGCGCGGCGGGCAGGACGATGCGGAAGCGCGTGCCCTCCCCTTCGCGGCTGTCGACGCTCAGCGTCCCGCCCATCCTGGCGACGAGCTGGCGCGCTTCATAGACCCCGATCCCGAAGCCGCCCGGCTTGGTGGAGGCGAAGGGCCGGAACAGCTGGTCGCGGACGAACGCCGCCGACATGCCCACGCCGCAGTCGGCGATCTCGACCACCACCCGCGGTCCGTCGTGCGCGGCGGACAGGGTGACGGGCACGCCCAGCGCGCTCGCCTCCACCGCGTTTTGCACCAGGTGGGCGATGGCCTGCTCCAGCCGGTGCGGGTGGGCGAGCGCGAGGCACGGCGCGGCGTCCACCAATACGGGATGCGCTGTCCGGCGGGCGTCGGCGACGCGGCGCAGCAGGGCGGCGCAATCGACCGGGGCCAGCGCCTCGGCCGGGACCGCCTCGGCGCGCGACAGGCGGGCGATCAGGCTGGTCATGCGGTCGGCGGAGTCCTTGAGCGTGGCGATCATGTCGGCGCGGAAGGCGGGATTATCGGCGTGGCGCTCCGCATTGCGGGCGACCAGCTGCTGCTGGCTGACTAGGTTCTTGATGTCGTGCAGGATGAAGGCGAAGCGCCGGTGGAACTCGTCGAAGCGCTGCGCCTCGGCCAGCGCCCGGCCGGCGCGATCCTCGGCCAGATAGCTCGCCGCCTGGCGTCCAGCGACGCGGAGCAGGTCGAAATCCTCCCAGTCGAGCGCGCGCGCGACCGGCGGGCGGGCGAGCAGGACGGCGCCCGCCAGCGCGTCGCCATGGAGGAGCGGGACCAGCGCCCAAGCGTCGGGCGCGCTCAGCATCCAGCCGGGCACGAGCCCCCGCTCGTCGACGCGGCGATCCCGCACCGCGTCTAGCTCGACGATCCGCCCCGTGGCCGCGAGGTAGTCCATGAACCGCGGGGAAAGCGCCCCGGCCTCGCCGCCCCATTGCCAGGCGGTCGACCCGCCCTCCGCATCCAGCAGCAACGCTGCGGGCGCGTCGAGCAGTTCGGCGACCGCCTGCGCGACGCGTTCCTCCAGCGGCGCACCGCCGCCCCCCAAACGGCCGGTGAAGCGCTGCCACTCGGTGCGATAGTCGTACCGGTGGCTGAAGAAGTGCTTGGCGAGCTTCACCTTGGCCCACGCCGCCCACCAGGAGGTCGACCAGGCGGCGAGCAACGCGGCCGCCGCGCCGATCACGATGGCGGCCTGGACAGCCCGCGCCTGCTCGCCGCCCCAGCGTGCGACCAGCACCGTCGATCCGACGACCGCACCGACATAGAGGAGCAGCGCGACCAGACCGAGCGTGCGCATGACGGCGGGGCGGGAGAGCGCGAGGCTCCAGCCGTCGCGCCGCTGAGCGGCCCCGACGAGGAGCAGGGCGACGACAGACGCGCCCCCGCCCCGCGCGACGATCAGCCACGCCGGCGCCGCGCGCATCGCATAACCGACCGCCGCGACGGCGAAGTCCATACTCCAAAGAAGCGCCAGCGCCAGCGCGACCAGGCGAACCTTCAGCCGGTCGTTCCCCGCCGCCGCGCGATACAGGTGAAGCACCAGCACCAGCGACCCCGCCCAGGTCATCATGTCGAACGACAGGCGCGCGACGCCCAGGTCGGCACGTATGACGGGGCGGTCCATCGCCGCTTCCGCGACGGCCAGCCCCAGCCCGATCGTCGCGACCGCGGCGACCGCGAGGTAGACCGCGCTCAGCGCCAGTCCGCCGGCGCGCGCGCGTCGCACCAGCGCGAGCATAAAGCCGAGCCAGGCGAGGTCGCGCCCGGCCTGCGCCGTCCGGGTGCCAAGATCGCGTGCGTCGATGCCCGCGACCGCCAGCGCCCAGAGCGCCGAGAGCAGCAGCGCCGTCGCGAACGCGGCGCGCAGGCGGCCATCCGGTCGCCGCCACGCCGTCAGGGCCGCCGCGCCGAACAGCAGCGCGGCAAGGGCGTGGCTCCACAGGATCAGCGCGCCGGTCATCGCGCAGGCGCGTCCAGGGCAAGCGGCCGGATCATGGGGTCGGCCTAGCCAAAACCGGCAAAGGAAGGGTGAAGGCCAGCCCCTTAACACAGGGCAAAGTGGCGGCTAGGGCCGGGCCATGACCGATCGTCGCATCGTTCCAGTGATCCTGTCGGGCGGCTCCGGCACGCGGCTTTGGCCGATGTCCCGGCCCGAGAAGCCAAAGCAATTGCTGGCGCTGACCGGCGAGGAGACCATGCTGCAGCTGACCGCGCGGCGTGCGCTGGGCGAGGCGTTCGCGCCGCCGATCGTGGTCGCCAACGCGCAGCATGCCGAGCCGATAGAGGCGCAGCTGGCGGAGGTCGGCGTGCGGCCCGCGGCGCTGGTGCTGGAGCCGGTCGCGCGCAACACCGCGCCCGCCATCGCGCTCGCGGCACTCGCGGCGGGCGGCGGCGAGGACGCGCTGCTGGTCATGCCGTCCGACCATGTCATCGCCGATGTGGCGGCCTTCCATGACGCGGTCAGCCGCGCACTGCCGCTGGTCGCGAGCGGCTGGCTGGCGACGTTCGGGATCCGTCCCGACGCGCCCGAGACGGGCTATGGCTGGATCCAGCGCGGCGAGGCGATCGGCGAAGAGGTGTTCCGGGTCCGCCGCTTCGTCGAAAAGCCGCCGCTCGACCGGGCGGAGGCGATGCTGGCGGCCGGCGACCATGACTGGAACGGCGGCATCTTCCTGTTCCGAGCCGATCGCTACCTGGCGGCGCTCGGCCAGCATGAGCCCGCGATCCTGCTGGCCGCGCAGGAGGCGATGGCGATGGCGCGGCGCGACGGCGCCCGGCTTTATCCGGACCCGGACGCGTTCGCAGCCTCGCCCAACGAGTCGATCGACTATGCGGTCATGGAAAGGGCCGACCATGTCGCGGTCGCGCCGGTGGCGATGGGGTGGAGCGACGTCGGCAGCTGGGACGCGCTGCACGCGATCAGCGAGTGCGACGAGGCCGGGAACGCGCACGGGGCGGTCGGGGGCGAGGTGATCGCGATCGACACGCGCGACTGCCTGGTCCGCACCGACGGCGCGCGGGTGGCGCTGGTGGGCGTCGAGAACCTGATCGTGGTCGCGTCGGGCGACGACATCCTGATCCTGCCGCGCGGCCGCAGCCAGGAGGTCAAGGCGCTGATCGAGGCGATGAAGCGCAGGTCGGCGGCGGAGACGGTCCGCTAGGCGGTACGATCCGGACTCCGTCGATCACACGGACCCGGGACGCGATGGCCGGAGGCGTGGGCCCTTCGAGCAGCACGTAGAGCCGCGTGGGGTCGATCCGCCCCGCCGCGAGCGCGCGGGCGTCGGCGTCGATCCGAGCGCGGGTCGCAACCGCCTCGCGCGAGGCGTAGAAGTAGCGCACCGGCCGGCAGGCGCGCACCGCTCGCCACGCGACCTCCTCCATCAGCTGCAGGTCGGCGAAGGGCTCGGGCGGGTGGAACTGGACGGCGCTCGCCTGCTTCACCAGCGCGGCCCAGCGTGGGTCGAGCGTCCGGGCGAAGAGGCGCGGGTCGTCGGCACGGCGGCTGGTGGCGCGCACGGCGCTCAGCATCGGGGTTAGGTCGACGATCTGCAGCGCCAACGCCGCGCCGATCACCAGCGTGGCCCGCCGCCACGCCGTCGCTGCGACCACGGCGGCGAAGGCCAGCGTATAAGTCGCCGGCCAGAGCAGGCGACCATGCGCGCGCACCGGGTCGAGCATGGCCACGAGCCAGGTCGGCAGGTCGGGGACCAACAGCGGCTCGCCCCGCCACAGTGGGAACGGACCGATCGCGAGCAGGGCGAAGACGGCGAAGGGCGGCAATAGCCAGAGCAGCCGGGCAAGCTCGCCGCGTCGCCGGTCGTCCAACCCGGTCGTCGCGAGGCGCCCGGCCATGAGCAGGACCAGCAGCAGAAGGCCGGCCCCGAGATATTGCAGCCCCTCGTAACCGCGTCCGTCAGGCGCGCGGGGGGACGATGGCAACAGTGCGGTGTAATCGGGGTTGATCGGATTCCACCACCCGTCGAGCGCGGCAGGGAAGTTCCCGAACGTGCCGGTGTTCTCGTAAGGTCCCTCGAACGCGCCATGGACGGCCATGATGGCCATGGCAGGCCCCAGCGCGACCACCGCAGTCACTAGCGTCCGCACACGGCCAGGCTCGCGCGCCAGCCGCTCCAAGACCGCGGCCGACCAGAAGGCGAGCACCATCAGCAGCAGATAGGCGTGGATCAAGGCAGCCAGCGCGGTGATCGCGACCCACCACCACAGGCTGCGCGCGCGGCGGGGCTCCACGAACACCCACAAGGCCCAGAGCAGCAGCCAATGCGCGCACAGGCTCGCATGGCCGAAGCGGTTGAACAGCGCCGGCATCAGCGTCAGCAGCGCCGCCCCGCACCAGGCGACGAGCGGGTCGTCACTGTGGCGGCGGATCAGCGCCGCGGCAAAGCCGGCGTGCAAGACGAGGCAGGCGAGGTACCAGAGGCCGATATACTGGCCGCCCACCGGCAGCAGCGGCGCGAACGGCTTCAGGATCAGCCCGAGCAGCGGGATCGAATCGGTGAAGAGCAGCGCCATGCCCTCGGGCGCGGCGAGGAGCGGCTGGTGCAGCCCCGGCCAGGGGCCGCCCGAGCGCAGATAGGCGGCAAGCCCGATCGCGCTCTGGCCGCGGTCGTCGCCAACGAGGAGCCAGCCCATGTTGGTCGGCCACAACACCGCAGGGTGCATCCAGGCGACGAACACCGCAACGCCAAGGGCGACGATGGAAAGCGGAAAGGCGGCGCGGCGCATCGGTCGCCTTCCTGCCCCGGGATGGTTAAGCGTTCAGTTAAGGCCCTCGTGGGGAGCGCGGTCTGGACCGCCGGCCGCGCCATCAGGCGGTCGCGCAACACCGCAAGCGACTCCGGCACGTCGATGCCCTGCTTGCCCGCCCAGAGCAGCATGACGAGGAGGCGAGCCCCGCCTCGTGCAGCGCGATGTGGTCGGCCAGGCTGCACGCGCCGGGGGCGTAGTAGAGCTTCGCTCGACAAAAGAAGGGCCGGAGCGGGTGTGCTCCGGCCCTTCTCTTTGGATCGGATCGGGCCCGGCGAAGCCGTGCCCTGGTGTCGAACAGGTCTGGCGGCGTTGCCGCCAACCCGCCGGCCGTTCCGATTTCGTGTCGGGAGCAGGCGAGCCTGCTCCCGTCCGAAATCAGAAGTCCATGCCGCCCATGCCGCCGCCGGGCATCGCCGGGGCCGCGGCCTTGTCCTCGGGCAGCTCGGCCACGGTCGCCTCGGTGGTGATGAGGAGACCCGCGACCGACGCGGCGTCCTGGAGCGCGGTGCGGACGACCTTGGTCGGGTCGATCACGCCGGCCTGCACCAGGTTCTCATACTGGTCGGTCTGCGCGTTGAAGCCCAGCGTCGGGTCGTTGCCGTCGAGCAGCTTGCCCGAGATCACCGCACCGTCGTGACCGGCGTTCTGCGCGATCTGACGGACCGGGGCGTACAGCGCCTTGCGGACGATATCGACGCCGCGCGTCTGGTCGTCGTTCGCGCCCTTCAGGCCCTCGAGCGCCTTGGTGGCATAGAGGAGCGCCGTGCCGCCGCCGGGAACGATGCCCTCTTCGACAGCCGCGCGGGTCGCGTGCAGCGCGTCGTCGACGCGGTCCTTGCGCTCCTTCACCTCGACCTCGGTCGCGCCGCCGACCTTGATGACGGCCACGCCGCCCGCGAGCTTCGCCAGCCGCTCCTGCAGCTTCTCGCGGTCATAGTCGGAGGTGGTCACCTCGATCTGCTGGCGGATCGCCTCGGTGCGGCCCTTGATCGCGTCGGCCTCACCCGCACCGTCGACGATCGTGGTGTTGTCCTTGTCGATCGACACGCGCTTGGCGGTGCCCAGCATCTGCAGCGTCACGCTCTCGAGCTTGATGCCCAGATCCTCGGAGATCACCTCGCCCTTGGTCAGGATTGCGATGTCCTCCAGCATCGCCTTGCGGCGATCGCCGAAGCCCGGCGCCTTGACGGCCGCGACCTTCAGGCCGCCGCGCAGCTTGTTGACGACCAGCGTCGCCAGCGCCTCGCCCTCGATGTCCTCGGCGATGATGAGGAGCGGACGCCCGCTCTGCACCACGGCCTCGAGGATCGGGAGCATCGCCTGCAGGTTGGAAAGCTTCTTCTCGTGAATCAGGATGTACGGGTCGTTGAGCTCGACCGTCATCTTCTCCGGGTTCGTGATGAAATAGGGCGACAGGTAGCCGCGGTCGAACTGCATGCCCTCCACGACGTCGAGCTCGAACTCGAGGCCCTTGGCCTCCTCGACGGTGATGACGCCTTCCTTGCCGACCTTCTCCATCGCTTCCGCGATCTTCTCGCCGACCTCACGGTCGCCATTGGCGGAGATGATGCCGACCTGCGCGACTTCCTGCGAGCCCGAGACGGGCTTGGAGCGCTGCTTCACGTCCTCGACGACCTTGGTGACGGCGAGGTCGATGCCGCGCTTCAGGTCCATCGGGTTCATGCCGGCCGCGACCGACTTCATGCCCTCGCGCACGATCGCCTGGGCGAGCACGGTCGCCGTCGTCGTGCCGTCGCCGGCCAGGTCGTTGGTCTTCGAGGCCACCTCGCGCAGCATCTGCGCGCCCATGTTCTCGAACTTGTCCTTGAGCTCGATCTCCTTGGCGACGGTGACGCCGTCCTTGGTGATGCGCGGCGCGCCGAAGCTCTTGTCGATCACGACGTTGCGGCCCTTCGGCCCCAGCGTCACCTTCACCGCGTCGGCGAGAATGTCGACGCCGCGCAGGATGCGCTCACGCGCGTCGCGGCTGAATTTCACGTCCTTGGCTGCCATCTGGCTACCCTTTCAGATGATAAGTTGAGGAAGTTGAGGTTCGAGAACGCTCAGCCGACGATCCCGAGGATGTCGGATTCCTTCATGATCAGCAGGTCTTCGCCGTTCAGCTTGACCTCGGTGCCCGACCACTTGCCGAACAGGATGCGGTCGCCCGCCTTGACGTCGAGCGGCGTGATGGTGCCGTCCTCGGCCTTGGCGCCGGAACCGGCGGCGACGACCTCGCCCTCCTGCGGCTTCTCCTTGGCGGTGTCGGGAATGATGATCCCGCCGGCCGTCTTCTCTTCCGCCTCGACACGGCGGACGAGGACGCGGTCGTGCAACGGACGAAAGTTCATGTGCACTGTCCCTCTTCAATGCTAAAGTGAACGGGCTTGGCACTCGCCCAAAGGGAGTGCCAACCCCCGGCATATGTGGCGGCCGGTCAGCGTCGTCAACGGGCGTCCGACGCTTTTTCTGAATGGATCGTCAGGCGGGCAGCAGGCCCAGCCGATCGCGCCTCGCCCAGCGCCAGATCAGCAGCGCGGAGACGACGAACAGGCCGACCAGCAGGCCCGTCCAGATGCCCACACCCTGCCAGCCGGCGCTGAAGCCGAGCCAGATCGCCGCGCCGAAGCCCGCGACCCAATAGCCGAAGCCGGCGATCAGCATCGGCACGCGCGTGTCCTGCAAGCCGCGCAGCGCGCCCGCCGCGACCGCCTGCGCTCCGTCGAACAGCTGGAACATGGCGGCGAGCGCCAGGAACTGCACCGCAAGCGCGACCACCTCGACGTGCGCGGGGTCGTCGATGTCGATATAGGCCGCGATGAACAGGCGCGGGGCGAGCCAGATCGCGGCCGCGGTGGTCAGCATGAACCCGGTCCCGAGCGAGATCGACACCCAGCCCGCGCGCGCGATCCAGCGATGGTCGCGCGCGCCATAGGCCATGCCGACCCGGATCGTGCCCGCCTGGGCGATGCCGAAAGGCACCTGAAAGGCGATGGCCGCGATGTTCAGCGCGACCGCATGGGCGTCGACCGAGGCGACGCTGATCAGCCCCATCAGAAAAGCCGCGCCGCCGAACAGCGCGCCTTCCAGCGTGAAGGTGAGCGCGATGGGGCCGCCGAGGCGCGCGATCTCGCGCAGGCGCGGCCAGTCGGACCGCCACCAGCGGCCGAACAGGCGATAGCGGCGCAGCTTCGGGTCGAAGAGCAGGATCGCGGTCCAGGCGAGCATCATCGCGGTCGCGGTGACGCAGCTCGCGATGGCGGAGCCCGCCAGTCCCAGCGCGGGGAAGCCCCCATTCCCGAACACCAGCAGCCAGTTGCCGAGCAGGTTGAGCGCGAGCGCGAGCGAGGTCACCGCCATCGCCCAGCCCTGCCGCCCAAGCGCGGCGGCGACGGTCCGCATGATCCCGGCGAAGACGTTGGGGAGCATGACCCAGAGCAGGATGCGGAGGAACCCGCCCGCCTGGCGCGAGACCTCCGGATCCTGGCCGAAGGCGAGCAGGATGCGCTCGCCGTGCCAGAGCACCGCCATGAAACAGAGGCTCGACCCCGCGCCGAGCCACATCGCCATGCGGAACGAGCGCCGCACCTCGCGCACCGCATGCGCGCGCCGGCCGAGCTCGGCGGCAATCACCGGGGCGCACGCGCCGGTGAAGCCCAGCAGCGCCCACATGATGAGGCTGAGCAGGAACACGGCGAGCGTGGCGGCCGCGAAGGGTACGGGTCCCAACCGCGACACGAACATGACGTCGACGGCATAGACCGCCATCTGCAGCAGGTTCGCGGCGACCAGCGGACCGGCAAGGCGGACCAGCGCCGCGAGCTCGTCCCGCCAAGTCGCGGACGCCGGGCCGGCCAGCGGCATCGAGGCGCTGGGAGCGGCCATGCGGCGGGCCTTACTCTGGAAGCGCGGCGAGCGTCACCCCTTTCGCTTCTCCTGGCGCCGGGCAGGAGCTACACCGTCATTCGCTCCGCGCCCGGATAGGCGAACAGCAGGTCGGCGTCGTCGCTGGCGCGCACGATCTCTTCGCCGGTGACGCTGACGCATTCGCCGGCCGTCCACGCGACCCCGGCCACCTCGCCAGCCCCGCGGATCGGGACGAGCCAGCCGGTGGTGCCCGGCGGCAGCGCGACCTGTCGTTCGCCGCCGGCCCAGCGCTCGACCACGAACTTCGGGCCCTCCACCTGGACGAAGCGCCCCTCCCCCGCCGGCCCCGGCGAGACGATCGGCCGGTACGGCGTCGGGTCGGACACCGCGATGCCGTCGTCGAGGTGCAGCTCACGGTCGGAGCCATAGTCGTAGAGGCGGTACGTCGTCTCAGAGTTCTGCTGGATCTCGATCACCGTCAGTCCCGCGCCGATGGCGTGGACCGTGCCCGACTTGCAGTAGAGAAAGTCGCCGGCCGCGACCGGGCGCCAGTCGAGCAGCCCTTCGATCGAGCCGTCACGCGCACTGTCGCGGAGCTGTTCATGGCTGATCGGCGCCTTGGGCCCGAGCGCGATCGTGGAGGTCGGCTCCGCCGCCAGGATGTTCCAGCATTCGTCCTTGCCGCGCGGCAGCCCGCGGGCGTGCGCCTGATCATCGTCGGGGTGGACCTGAACGGACAGGGGCTGCGAGGTGAACAGGTACTTCACCAGCAGGTCGGGCGCGGTGTCGCCGGGCTGCTGGAACCAGATCTCGCCGATGGGCGGGCGGTCGGCGGGCTGGTCGTCGAAGCCCGGCCACAGCCGATGGCGGCCCCAAGGCTTCTCGACGCGATGGGTTTTAAGCTTCGTTGCGGGCATGGCGGCCATGTAGTCGCTTCGACGTCGCCGTGCGAGATGCGGCCGGCCGTCCGGCGAAGGGCCTGTTTTTGGCCACAGAGCTCGGGTAAGGAGCCGCGCGATGCGTATCCCCCAGTCTCGCGCCGTCACGCTCGCGCTGCTCGCCGCCATGGCGCTCCCGATCTCCGCCTGCTCGCGCAATCGCGCCAAGGGCGACCTGCCCTATGTCGCGCGCGACGTCGGCACGCTCTACTCCGCCGCCAAGCGCCGGCTGGACCAAGGCGCCTTCAAGGAAGCCGCGCAGCTCTTCGACGAGGTGGAGCGTCAGCATCCCTATTCGATCTGGGCGCGCCGCGCGCAGCTCATGAGCGCGTTCAGCTATTATCTGTCGGGCGAGTACACCCAGTCGATCCAGTCGGCGCAGCGCTTCATCTCGGTCCACCCCGGCAACCGCGACGCGCCCTATGCCTATTACCTGATCGCGCTCGGCTATTACGAGCAGATCCAGGACGTCACGCGCGACCAGAAGATCACGCGGCAGGCGCTGGACGCACTCGGCGAGCTGACGCGGCGCTATCCCAACACCCGCTACGCCGCCGACGCGCGGCTGAAGATGGACCTGGTCAACGACCATCTCGCCGGCAAGGAGATGGAGGTCGGGCGTTTCTATCAGGTGCGCGCCCAGTGGCTGGCGGCGTCCATGCGCTTCCGGACGGTGGTGGACCAGTATCAGACCACGACGCACGCGCCCGAGGCGCTGATGCGGCTGACCGAGTCCTATCTGGCGCTCGGCGTGCCGTTGGAGGCGCAGAAGGCGGCCGCGGTGCTGGGACGCAACTATCCGGGCACGCAGTGGTACGAGCGCGCCTATGAGCTGTTGCAGGAGCACCCGCCCAAGGCGCTGGCCGCCGTGGGCCGGGGCGAGCAGCTGATTCCGATCGACCTGCCGGGGGCAAAGCCGCAGTCGCTGCCGGGCGATTCGGGCACGGCGCGGGTCAAGGACGGCAAGCCGACCGATGCCGCGCCGGCCGACGCGAGCACGACGGCCCCGGCCGACACCGGCGCGGGCGCGACGGGCGCGCAGCCCGCCCCCGGCACCACGCCCTCCAGCTAGGCTGCTCTCGGGGTCAGCCCCACCCCGGCGCAGGCCGGGGTCCAGTGTCGGCCAAATCTGTTGCTCAACGGCGGCGCTCCGCTTCCGGCTGCGTCGCGACAGGCCACGGCCTCTGCCGGGTGGGCAAGGGAGTGACGGCGTGGCCCCTCCCAAGCGGGCGGGCCTGCGGCTATATGCCTCCTGAATGCTGTCCGCCCTCTCCATCCGCGACGTGGTGCTGATCGAGGCGCTGGACCTGAGCTTCGAGCGCGGGCTGGGCGTGCTGACCGGGGAGACCGGGGCGGGCAAGTCGATCCTGCTCGACGCGCTCGGCCTGGCGCTGGGCGGCCGCGGCGACAGCGCGCTGGTCCGGCACGGGGCCGCGCAGGCGGCCGTGACGGCAACCTTTGAGGTGTCGGGCGGTGCGGTTGAGGCGCTGCTGGAGGACAACGGCCTGGAGGTCGAACCCGGGGAGCCGCTGATCGTGCGCCGCATCGTCAAGGCCGACGGCGGCAGCCGCGCCTTCGTGAACGACCAGCCCGCATCGGCCGCGCTGCTGCGCCAGTTGGGCGGGCATCTGGTCGAGGTGCACGGCCAGCACGACGACCGCGGCCTGCTCGCAGCCGCAGGACATCGCGCGCTGCTAGACGCGTTCGGCCGGATCGACACGGGCGAAGCCGCGCGCGCCTGGGCGGCATGGCGGGCGGCCGAGGAGGCGCTGGCGCAGGCGCGCGCGGAGATCGCGACGGCCGCCGCCGACCGCGACTGGCTGGAGCATGCGGTCGCCGAGCTGACCGCGCTCGCGCCGGAGCCGGGGGAGGAGGAGGCGCTCGCCGACAAGCGCCGGCGCATGCAGCGGGCCGAGAAGATCGCCGACGACCTCCATACCGTCGAGGCGTTCCTCGACGGGTCGGATGGCGGGCTCGCCAAGCTGCGCCAGGCCGCGCGCGTGCTGGAGCGGATCGCGCCCGATCACCCCGCGCTGGCCGAGGCGCTCGCCGCGCTCGACCGCGCCGTGATCGAGGGCGCGGTCGCCGAGGATCGGCTGCGCGACGCGGCGCGTGCGCTCGAGTTCGACCCGCGCGCGCAGGAGGACGACGAGGCGCGATTGTTCGAGCTGCGCGGCATGGCCCGCAAGCATCGGGTGCAGCCGGACGACTTGGCTGCCCTCGCCGATGAGCTTCGCGCGAAGCTGGAGCGGCTGGAGGCGGGCGAAGGCGGGGTCGCGTCGCTGGAGGCGCAGGTGGCGTCGGCGCGACGCGAATATGCGGCGGCGGCCGAGGCGCTGTCCGAGCAGCGGCGGCAGGCGGCGGCGCGGCTCGACCAGGCGGTGGCCGGCGAGCTCGCGCCGCTCAAGCTCGACGCGGCGCGGTTCCGGACGGCGGTGTCGCCGCTCGGCGAGGAGGGCTGGTCGGGCATGGGCGCCGACCGGGTCGAGTTCGAGATCTCTACCAACCCCGGCGCGCCCTTCGCGCCGCTCGCCAAGATCGCGAGCGGCGGCGAGCTGTCGCGCTTCATCCTGGCATTGAAGGTCGCGCTCGCCGAACAGGGCCAGGCGCGCACCATGGTCTTCGACGAGATCGATCGCGGCGTCGGCGGCGCGGTCGCCTCCGCGATCGGCGAGCGGCTCGCGCGGCTGGCGGAGCGCGCGCAGCTCCTGGTGGTGACCCACAGCCCGCAGGTCGCGGCGCGCGGCGGCCAGCACCTGCTGATCGCGAAGAGCCACGACGGCACCGTCACCCGCACCGGCGTCCGCCCCCTCGACGAACGCGAGCGCCGCGAGGAGATCGCGCGCATGCTCTCGGGCGCACAGGTGACGGACGAAGCGCGCGCCCAGGCCGAACGCCTGCTGGAGGCGGCGTGACGCCGGCCCAGCGCCGGGAAGCGCGCGTCGCGCTGGCGATGTTGCCGGTTGGGGTGGTGGTGACGGTCGTATCGTTCGTCGCGTTCTTCGCGGTGGCGGCGTTCGCGCTCGGCCTGCCCTGGCGGGGCGTCTGGTATTGGGTCTGGACGGCCGGCGCGCTGCTGGTCGCCGGGCGGAACACGCTAACGGGGATCGCGATCCTGAGCAGCTTCGACTGGCGGCGACTGCCCGCGGTCGTCCTGCTGTCCGCGATCGTGCTGGCGGGTTGGCTGGCGCTGCCCTGAGCGGCTAGGCGTTGCCCGATGGACGCGCTGCCCACCACGCCGGACGCCGCCGCCGCCGAGCTGGAGGCGCTCGCCGCCGAGATCGGGCGGCACAACCGGCTCTACCATACGGAGGACGCGCCCGAGATCTCCGACGCGGCGTATGACGCGCTGGTCGCGCGCAACCGGGCGATCGAGGCGGCCTTTCCCGCGCTGGTCCGCGCCGACTCGCCCAGCCGGCAGGTGGGCGCCGCGCCGGCCGCGCACCTGGCCAAGGTGGCGCACGCGCGGCCGATGATGAGCCTCGACAACGCCTTTTCGGCCGAGGAGGTGAAGGACTTTGTGGGCCGGGTGCGGCGGTTCCTTAAGCTGGACGACGCGACAGCCGTCGCGCTGACGGCCGAGCCGAAGATCGACGGCCTGTCCTGTTCGCTGCGCTACGAGAACCGTCGGCTCGTTCAGGCGCTGACGCGCGGCGACGGCGCGGTGGGCGAGGACGTGACCGCGAACGTGCGGACCATCGGCGACGTGCCCCCCGCCCTCCCCGAAGACGCGCCCGAGCTGTTCGAGGTCCGGGGCGAGGTGTACATGGAAAAGGCCGCCTTCGCCGCGCTCAACGCGCGCCTGCTGGCGGAAGGCGGCGACGGGGCGCGGCAGTTCGCCAACCCGCGCAACGCGGCCGCCGGCTCGCTCCGGCAGAAGGACGCGGGCGTGACCGCCAGCCGGCCGCTCAGGTTTTTCGCGCATGGCTGGGGCGAGGCCGCCGCCGTGCCGGTCGAGACGCAGGCGGCTTTGGTCGAGACGCTCGCGCGCTGGGGTTTCCCGATCGCAGAGGGCTTTGGGCTGTGCGCGGGCGTGGAGGAGGCGCTCGCCCAGTATCGGACGATCGAGGCGGGCCGCGCCGACCTACCCTTCGATATCGATGGCGTGGTCTACAAGGTCGACCGGCTCGACTGGCAGGCGCGGCTGGGCAGCGTCGGGCGCGCGCCGCGCTGGGCGATCGCGCACAAGTTCCCGGCCGAGCGCGCACAGACGACGCTCAACGCCATCGACATCCAGGTCGGCCGCACCGGCAAGCTGACGCCCGTCGCGCGGCTGGAGCCGGTGACGGTCGGCGGGGTCGTCGTGACCAACGCGACGCTGCACAACCGGGACGAGATCGCGCGGCTCGGCGTCAGGCCCGGCGACCGCGTGGTGCTCCAGCGCGCGGGCGACGTGATCCCGCAGATCGTCGAGAACCTGACCCGCGAGGAGGACCGGCCCGCTTTCGCCTTCCCCGCCCATTGCCCCGCCTGCGGCAGCGAGGCGGTGGCGGAGGAGGGCGAGGTCGACGTGCGGTGCACCGGCGGGCTGATCTGCCCCGCCCAGCGGCTGGAGCGGCTGCGCCACTTCGTCAGCCGCGGCGCGCTCGACATCGAGGGGCTGGGCGAGAAGACGCTGATCGAGCTGATCGAGCTCGGCTGGGTCAGGGAGCCCGCCGACCTGTTCCGCCTCGCCCCGCATCGCGAGGCGTTGCTGGCGCGGGAAGGCTGGCAGGCGAAGTCGGTCGACGCGCTCATCGCCGCGATCGAGGCGAAGCGCGCGCCCGACGCCGCACGTCTGCTGTTCGCGCTGGGCATCCGGCACATCGGCATCGTCACCGCGCGCGACCTCCTGAAGGCGTTCCGCACCCTCCCCGCCCTGCGCCTCGCCGCAGAGGCGGCGCACGCCGGCGATGCCGACGCGCTCGCCACGTTCGAGCTGATCGACGGCGTCGGCCCGAGCGTCGTCGCGGCGCTGGGCGACTTCTTCCACGAGCCGCACAACCAGCAGGCGTGGGACGACCTGATGCAGGAGGTCTCGCCGCCGCCCTTCGCGGTCGAGACGCGCGCGTCGGAGGTGTCGGGCAAGACAGTGGTGTTCACGGGCAGCCTCGAGACGCTGAGCCGCGACGAGGCCAAGGCGCAGGCCGAGGCGCTGGGCGCGCGGGTGGCGGGATCGGTGTCCGCCAAGACCGACCTGGTGGTCGCGGGGCCTGGTGCGGGATCGAAGCTGAAGAAGGCGGCAGACCTGGGGATCCGCGTCATCGACGAGCCCGGATGGGCGGCGATCGTCGCAGCGGCAGGGTAGTGGGGCAACGTTGCCATTTTGCAACGCAGCATAACCCAAGTGAGGTGCGGTCCGGCCGGAGTCTTCCCGCTGTAACGTTTACGACATATTCACCCGCCAAGGGCGCGGCGAACGGCACCACGGCCGCGATCAGCACATCCTTCTCGGGGCAGAAAAGTCATGCGAAACCAGTTCCTTCTCGGTGCGGCCGTCGTCGCGCTCGCGGTTCCGGCGGCGGCGTCCGCGCAGGAGACGACGTCCGTGATTCGCGGCACGGTCACCTCCGAAGGCACGCCGGTCGCCGGCGCCACGGTGGTCGCGATCGACACTGCCCAGGGCACCCGTCGCCAGGTCGTGACCGGCGACGACGGCGCGTTCATCTTCAGCGGCCTGCGCACCGGCGGCCCCTACACGGTCGAGGTCACGAGCCCGCTCGGCAACAAGTCGGTCACCGACATCTTCACGGTCGTGCAGCAGGAGTTCACGCTGCCGATCGAACTCGGCGTCGCCGCTGCGGACGCCGGCCTGACCACGGGCGACATCGTCGTCACCGCCTCTTCGATCCGGGGCGCGGGCGTCACCTCCGACGGGCCGCAGACGGTGCTGACGCAGGAGGACATCAGCAAGGTCGCCTCCGTGAACCGCGACGTGCGCGACGTGCAGCGCCGCGACCCCTTCGCGACGCTCGACCTGTCCAACAGCGGCGAGCGGGGCGGCGCCGTGTCGTTCGCGGGCGTCAACCCGCGCTTCAACCGCTTCACCATCAACGGCGTGCAGGTCGGCGATACCTTCGGCCTGAACCAGGACGCGAGCCCGACCGGCCGCGGCCCGGTGCCGTTCGACGCCTTGGCGCAGGTCTCGGTCTCGGTCGCCCCCTATGACATCCGTCAGGGCAACTTCCAGGGCGGCGTCATCGACGTGACGCTGCTGTCGGGCACCAACACGTTCCACGGCACCGGCTTCTACTCGATCAACACCGACGAGCTGTTCGGCGACCAGATCGGCTCGAACCGCCTGCCGCAGCCGAACTTCAAGTCGGAGACCTACGGGGCGACGATCCGCGGCCCAATCATCGCCGACAAGCTGTTCTTCATGGTCTCGGCCGAGCGGAACACCGACCCGCGCCCGTTCGCGACCCAGATCGGGCAGGTCCCCGGCTTCAACCAGGGCCGGTTTGACCAGATCCGCGGGCTCGCCAGCTCGCTCTACGGCTACAATCCGGGCGGCGTTCCGTCGATCAACAACCGGCTGGACGAGAAGATCGTGGGCCGGATCGACTGGAACGTGACGGACAACCAGCGGCTGTCGCTGTCCTACGTTAACGCGTTTGACACCAACGACCAGCAGCAGAACACCAGCATCAGCCAGCAGACCCCGAGCTTCGGCCTCGAGTCGAACGCCTATGCGCTGAGCCAGCTGCTGCGCGCGGGCATCGTCCAGCTGAATTCGGACTGGAGCGACACCTTCTCGACCGAGGCGCGTTTCCTGTACCGCTCGACCAAGCGCGGCCAGGAGCCGCTGCTCGGCCGCAACTTCGCCGAGTTCCGGGTGTGCAGCGATCCGACCAACGTCGGCTCGGCCACCCAGTGCAGCACCGGCACGCCGACCTATGCGTTCGGCCCGGACTTCTCGCGTCAGACGAACGAGCTGTTCTACGACACCTGGGGCGGCTCGCTGCTCGCCCGCATCGAGCTGGGCGATCACTCGATCCGTGCGCTCGCCGAGGTCAACGTCAACCGAACCTTCAACAACTTCCTCCAGGCCAGCCTGGGCTCCTTCTACTTCGACTCGATCGCCGCCTTCCAGGCGCGCACCGCGCAGCAGCTGACGCTGGCGCAGACGATCGACGGCACGCCCAACGGCGCCGCGGCCGACTTCAAGTACACGCAATACACCTTCGGCCTGCAGGACGACTGGCGGGTCACGGATACGCTGAACGTGTCCTACGGTGTGCGCGCGGACGTCTACGGCATGCGCGACCAGCCGGTGCTGAACCAGTTCTTCACCGGCCGCTACGGCTTCCCGAACACGAGCACCTACAAGGGGCTGATCAACATCCAGCCGCGCATCAGCTTCAACTGGGACGGTCCGGACCGGCTGCGGCTGCGTGGCGGCGTAGGCATTTTCGGCGGCGGTTCGCCGGATATCTACCTGTCGAACAGCTTCTCCAACACCGTGCTCGCCAACCGCACGGACTTCGCGCCGAACACCTGCGGGACCGCCGCATTGCCGCAGACGGTCTGTGACGCCGCGCTGACCGGCGTCGCCGGATCATCCATTCCGGGAACGGTCAGCAACTTCGTGCGCAACGATCCGCGTGCGCAGCCGACGTCGACCTACGCGGCGATCGACCCGCGGTTCAACCCGCCCTCGTCGCTCCGCGCGACGCTGTCGGCCGACTACAATCTGTTCGGCTTCAACATCGGCGCCGATTATCTCTACAACGAGACGATCAACGGCGTGTTGTTCCAGGATCTCCGCCTGTCCCGCGCCGGCGTGCTCCCCGACGGGCGGCCGCGTTACCAGAACTTCATTGGGCTGGGCGCGAACAACAACACCGACATCCTGCTGACCAACGCCAATCTGGGCCGCAGCCATGTCGGCGTGATCCGGTTCGACAAGCGTTTCGACTGGGGTCTGTCGTTCGGCGGCAGCTATACTCTGCAGGACGTCCGCGACGTGGCGGCCGCGACCTCCTCGGTCGCGAGCTCAAACTATGCGCTCCAGGCCGTGGCCGACCCGAACATCGCCGCTTACGGCCGGTCGAACGACGAGATCACTTGGCAGTTCAAGTATAACGTCGGCTTCGACCATGCCTTCTTCGGCGACTACCGCACGGTCGTGCAGCTGTTCGGCGAAACCCGCGCGGGGCGTCGCTACAGCTTCACGATGCAGGATCTCGCCGGCAGCGCCCGTTCGGCCGTGTTCGGGACCGCAAACGTGAGCACGGGGGGCGCGAGCCGCTACCTGCTCTACGTCCCGACGTCGGGGACCGACCCCCGTGTCAGCTTTGACACGGACGCCACGCGCCAAAGCCTCGAGACGCTGATCCAGAACACCGCGCTGCGCAGTTATCGTGGGCAGATCGCGCCCAAGAACATCGCGCGCAGCCGGGCGATCACGCAGATCGACCTCCACCTGGAGCAGGAGCTGCCGACTGGCATCGGCAACTCGCGCGTCGCGTTGTTTGCGGACATCCAGAACCTGCCGAACCTGATCGACAAGGATTGGGGCGGCCTGCGTCAGCTCGTGGGTTCCTCGCAGGCGGCCGTGGTGCAGGTGCAGTGCCTGAGCGCGGCCGTTCCGACCGGCACGGGCGTGGCCAACATCGGGGCCACCGCCGCCCAGAACCCGACGGGTCTGCCGACCGTGGTGAACACCGTCGCGACGCAGCCCTGCGCGCAGTACCGCTACTCCAGCTATCGCGATCCGAACGAAGCCGCCGTCAACGTGGTCGGCTCGCTCTATGCGATCCGCGTCGGCGCGCGCTTCTCCTTCTAAGCGCGCCGCCTGATCGGGCCGAGACAGGGCCGCCGCTCCCACCGGAGCGGCGGCCCTTTTCGTTAGGGCGGGCGGCCAGCGCGCTTTGCCTCGCCCGTCGGCCAGCCTATATGCGGCGGCGGCCATGGCGACCGTTCCCGCCCCGCAATCGCGCGCCGCGCTCAACGTCCGCCCGTTCTTCGAGGACAAGGCGCGCGCCTTCTGGACGCTGCAGGCGGTCGGCTGGGGCGGCTACCTGGTCCTGCGCGGCGTCTCCGCCATCTCCAACGGCCCGTCGCTGGAGGTGATCGTGCCGGTGATCGTGGAAACGATCCTCGGCTATTGCATCACGCTGCTGCTCTCGACGCTCTACGGCTACTATCGCACGTTGCCGCGGGTCACCGGCGTGCTGCTGACGATCGCGACCCTGTTCGCCGCGACCCTGCTCTACGCCACGCTCGACACGGTGAATTTCTCCTACATCCAGACCGCGCAGACGGGCCTGTCGCTCACGCGGCTGCTCGCCTCGATGTATGTCTGCTTCACCGTGCTCGCGGGCTGGTCGGCGCTCTATTTCGGCATCAACTTCTATCTGATCGTCGAGGAGCAGATCGACCAGATGCGCGACCTGGAGGTGCAGGCGAGCTCCGCCCAGCTCGCGATGCTGCGCTACCAGCTCAACCCGCACTTCCTGTTCAACACGCTCAACTCGATCTCGACTCTGGTGCTCTTGAAGCAGACCGAGCGGGCGAACGCGATGCTGTCACGCCTGTCGTCATTCCTGCGCTATACGCTGGCCAACGAGCCGACCGCGCATGTGACGGTCGCGCAGGAGGTGGAGACGTTGAAGCTCTATCTCGAGATCGAGAAGATGCGCTTCGAGGAGCGGCTGCGGCCGACTTTCGACATCGACCCGCGCGCCGAGCAGGCCCGCCTGCCCTCACTACTGCTGCAGCCGCTGGTCGAGAACGCGATCAAATATGCGGTGACGCCGCAGGAGGAGGGGGCCGAGATCCGCGTCGAAGCGCGGCTCGTCGGCGACAGGGTGCAGATCGCCGTGTCCGATACGGGCCCCGGCTTGCAGGACGCGCCCGCCCCGGCCAGCTTGTCGACCGGCGTGGGGTTGCAGAACATCCGCGAACGTCTGGTCCAGGCCTATGGGACGGACCAGCGGCTCACGACCCGCACTGCGCCAGAGGGGGGCTTCTCGGTCACGATCGAGATTCCGTTACAGGTGGACCACACCAAGAGAGAAGCCGCATGACCATCCGCACTATCCTCGTCGACGACGAGCCGCTCGCGATCCAGGGTCTGGAGCTGCGCCTGCAGCAGTTCGAGGATGTCGAGATCATCGACAAGTGCATGAACGGCCGCGAGGCGATCCGTTCGATCAAGACGCACAAGCCCGACCTCGTCTTTCTCGACATCCAGATGCCCGGTTTTGACGGCTTCTCGGTCGTCCAGGGACTGATGGAGGTGGAGCCGCCGCTGTTCGTCTTCGTGACGGCCTATTCCGATCATGCGCTGCGCGCCTTCGAGGCGCAGGCGGTCGATTACCTGATGAAGCCCGTCGAGGAGGCCCGGCTTGCCGACACGCTCGACCGGGTGCGTCAGCGGATCGCCGAGAAGCAGAGCGTCGGCGAGGCGGAGACGCTGAAGGCCGCGCTCGCCGAGCATGCGCCCGAGGCGGCGGCTGACCTGGAGGCCGAGGGGCTCGGAGGCGGCGACGCGCAGGTCAGCGCCAACCGTTTCGAAAAGCTGATTAACATCAAGGATCAGGGCCAGATCTTCCGCGTCGACGTGGACACGATCGAGCGGATCGACGCCGCCGGCGACTATATGTGCATCTACACCGGCGAGAACACGCTGATCTTGCGCGAGACGATGAAGGACCTGGAAAAGCGGCTCGACCCGCGCCGCTTCCAGCGCGTCCATCGCTCCACCATCGTCAACCTGGACCTGGTGAAGCAGGTCAAGCCGCACACCAACGGCGAGTGCTTCCTGGTGCTCGACTCCGGTGCCAGCGTAAAGGTGAGCCGCAGCTATCGGGACGTGGTCGCGCGCTTCGTGCATTGATCGACGGGCCGCTGCAGGCCGCGCTCGTCGCGGCCGGAGCGGCGGCGGCCGCACATGCTTGCGATCCGTGGTGGGTGATCGGCAGCGCGGCCGTGGCGCTGCACGGCGCCGATCCCGGCCATGTCGCGGACGTGGATCTGCTGACCAGCACGCGGGATGCCGTCACCCTGCTCGCGGCCGCTGGCGTGGCGCCCGACGGAACAAGCGACCAGAGCCGCTTCCGCTCGGTCTATGGCCGATGGCCGGTCAGGAGCCGGGAAATCGAGGTCTTGGGCGGCCTGGAGATCTTCACGGTTCAGGGCTGGCAAGCTGTCCGGCCGGCTACGCGAGTGCCGGTGCAGTGCGGCCCCGCAACCCTGTACATCCCCGAGCGCGGCGACCTCATCGCCATCCTTAAGCTATTCAGGCGCGACAAGGACCTGGCGCGGGCCGCCGCTCTGGCGACCATTGGAACCACCTCGATTTCCGGTTAGTCTCCGCGCCATGAGCTACGAGGAGCGCATCGCAGCCGCGACCCCGCACAGGGCAAAGCTGACGGCTTCCGACTTCATGCTTCTGAACCACGCGGGCGCGTTCTCGAATTATGCGCGATCCGAGCTGATTGACGGGGACGTGTACGTCGTGAACGCGACCTACCGGCGGCATGCCTGGATCGAGCTGAAGCTGCTGCTGGCGCTGACTGCCGCACTGGAGGGCCGTCCGGACGGGCTGACCGCGATTTACGAATGCTCCAGTCTTCTTTCGGAGACCAGCCTTCCCCAGCCTGACATCGTGCTCACGACGGAACCGCAAGGCGACGGGCCGATCCCGCTTGCTTCGATCCGCCTGATTATCGAGGTGGCCGATGCGTCCTTAGCGGCCGATCTCGGCGTCAAAGCCGATCTATACGCCCGCTATAGCGTACCTGAATATTGGGTGGCCGATGTGGAAGGGCGCCGGATCGTGCGTCACTGGTCGCCAGAGAGTGGCGCCTATCGCGCATGCGACGAAGTGCCTTTCGGTACGGAGGCGGCGAGTTGCACGATTGAGGGGCTGGTCATCTCGACGGACGCTTTGCTCTAAATCGATCCGTACCAACTGCTGGGTGCGCTCAGACTTCCGGCTCCGCATCACCGGTCTTGTACCAGGCCTCCACCGGGCCGCTCAGTTTGATGGTGAGCGGGCGGCCGTGCCGGTCGACCTTCTTGCCGAGCGCGACACGGATCCAGCCCTCGGCGATGCTGTATTCCTCGACGTCCTGCCGCTCCGCACCCTTGAAGCGGATGCCGACGCCGCGCTCGAGCGCGGCCTGATCGAAATGCGGGCTGCGGGGGTCGATGCAGAGGCGGTCGGGCGGTGTGTCGGTCATGCGCGGCCGCTTACCCCCGCCACGTCGCGGCCGCCATAGGGAAACGGCGCGAGGCCGAAGCCCCGCGCCGTCGCCGCCTCGCTACTCCTAGCGGCAGATGCGCCGATTGACGGGGGCGCCCCAATAGGGGTCCCAGTCACGGACGATGAAGCAGCGCGGGCCGAAGTTGTTCCAGCCGGGACCACCCCAGCCGCCGCCGTTCCAGCCGGGCCCGCCCCAGGCGCCGTTCCAGCCCGGTCCGCCCCAGCCGCCGTTCCAGCCACGCCCGTCCCAGCGCGGGTCCCATCCGCCGCGCCCGCGCCAACCCCGGTCCCAGCGGTTGTTGTTGCTGCTCGCAATCGCCGCGCCCAGACCCAGGCCGACGATACCGCCGATGATGGCTCCCGCCGCGACGTCGCCACCGCCCCGGTTGCGCCCGCGCCATCGCTGCGCCTCGGCCGGCGACACCGCCACCAGCGTGCTCGCCGCGAGCGCGGAGCCGAGCACCAGCTTCTTACCCAGTCCCACCATGATCGACCTCCTACTCGTTACGCGTCAGGTCGCGGAAAGGAACGCAAAGGTCCGTGACCTTGTTGCGTCGCTAACCGTATCGCGCTGAATAGGGCCGGAACGGCGCATTCAACTAGGGGAAAGCTGATGGCCCACTGGCTCGTGAAGAGCGAGGCCGACGCCTATGGCTGGGACCGCTTCGTCGCAGAGGGCGGGACCGAGTGGGACGGGGTGCGAAACCCCGCCGCGGCGGGGCACCTGCGTCACATGCGGACGGGCGACGAAGTCCTCTACTATCACAGCGGCGCGGAGAAGCGGATCGTCGGGGTGGCGCGCGTCGCGCGAGAGGCGCGTCCGGACGGCGAGGCGGGCAAGTGGGTGTCCGTCCGGCTCGAGCCGGTGCGGCCCCTTCCCCGCCCGCTCGCGCTGGCGGACCTGCGCGCCGAACCGGACCTGTCCGGCATGGCCATGCTGCGCCAGTCGCGCCTCTCCGTGGCGCCGCTCACGGCCGAGGAATGGGCGACGGTCCTGCGGATGGCCGAACGGCCGGCGTAAGCCCGTCCTTGCTCCGCCCGGCTCTCGCGCTATCATGTTATCACATTACGCGGCATTTAGGGGGCGACGGTGCGGGCAGGCCATCTGGGGGCGGTGCTGGGTCTGATCGCGGGCGCGGCGGCGCAGGCGCAGGACCGCTATGGCGATGACGTCGTCGTCCGCGCCGACCGCGTGTCCCCCACCGATCTGGACGCCCCCGCCCCGATCGCCAGCGCGCTCGGGCTGACCGCGCTGGACACCCCGGCGTCGGTGGAGGCGGTCGATCTGTCGCTGCAGACGCGCCGCGGCTTTCGTTCGCTCGCGGAGGCGACGCGCGGCGTCACCGGCGTGACCTTCACCACCCGGGCCGGCGCGCCGGGCGTATTCTCGACCCGCGGCTTCACCGAAAACGCGCTCGTCACCTTGTACGACGGGGTGCGCGTTCAGTCGGCGACGATCACCGCGCGGCCCTATGACCCGTTCAACTTCGAGCGCATCGAGGTGCTGCGGGGTCCGAACTCGCTCGTCTATGGTGAAGGCGCGACGGCCGGCGCGATCAACTATGTGCGGCGCAAGCCGCGGTTGGGCGCGTTGCGGGCGGAGACCCTGATCGAGGGCGGCGAGCAGGGGCGCTTCCGGGCTGCGGCCGCCCTGTCGGGCGGCATCGACGACGCGATCGGCTTCAACCTGTCGGGCAGTTACCAGCGCCTGGGTTCGTTCGTGCAAGGAGCCGCGAGCGACACGCTGCACGTCATCGGCTCGGTCGGTGGCCGTGTGGGCGAGCGCACCAGCGTCCTGATCGAGGGCGATCACCTCCGCGCCCGGACGGACGACGCCTATTTCGGCACGCCCCTGGTCGGCGGGGGGATCGATGCGGCCCTGTTCCGGCGCAACTACAACCGTTCGCCCAACAACCGCATGGCGGACGACGTCACCTGGCTCCGCGCGGTCGTGACGCACGAGTTCGCCGACGTTCTGGACTATCGTGGGCAGGTGTACGCCTATTCGGCCGATCGCGACTGGCGTAATTTCTATGCGTTTTCGTTCCTGTCCGGCCCGCCGGCGCAGGTGGAGGCGAGGAACGTCGAAAGCCTGGGCTATGACCATCGGCTGCTGGGCACGCGCCACGACCTGAAGCTGACGACAAAGATCGGCGCGGTGGAGAGCCGCACCGTCTTCTCGCTGGAGCACCAGAGCACCGACTTCTCCAGCCCCCGCCGCGACGGTCCGCCGTCGACCGGGATTCCCCGGCCGCGCTTCGACCCGTTCGCCCCCGCCCCCGCGCCATTCGTGCAAGGCCCGCGCCTGCGCCAGCGCGACGCGGACATTCGGCAGACAGGGCTTTCGATCGAGCAGCGCTTCGCCCTGGGCCGCTTCGCCCTGGTCGGCGGCGCCCGCCTCACCTTCATCGACGGCGAGATCGCGCGGCCCGAAGCGTCGCCACCGGTCGCCCCGTTCGATGTGTCGTTCGAGCCGGTGGACTGGCGGGTGGCGATCACGTTTCAGCCGACCACGCGTTCGACGCTCTACGCCGCCGCCACCAGCGGCAACGAGCCGGTGGAATCGCTGCTGCTCTTGCCTTTGGGTCAGGCCGACTTCCGGCTGACCCGCTCGCGGGGATACGAGGTCGGCTACAAGGCGGAGTATGGCGACCTGAGCATCACCGCCGCCGGGTACATCCTGCGCCGCGACCGGCTGCCGAGCGCCAACCCCGCCGACCCGAACCTCCCGCCCCAGATCGGCCGGCAGGAGTCGAGCGGCGTCGAGCTGGCCGCGCGGTACGAGAGGCCCCGGCTGTCGGCCGGCGCCAACATCGCCTATGTCGACGCGACTTTTCGCGAGTTCAACGACTTCGGAGCCTTTCGAAATGACGTGCGCCCCGCCAACGTGCCCGACCTGGTGGTGAACGCCGACGTCGCGGTCGCGCCGGTGGGCGGCGTGACGCTCGGCGCCTTCGCACAGCATGTGGCGCGCCGCGCCAGCAACAACGCCAACCTGCTGTTCCTGCCGTCCTATACCACGGTCGATCTGTTCGCCGAGGTGCGGCTGGGCGACGGCCTGACGCTGACCGGCCGCGTCGCCAACGTCACGGACGCGCGTTACGTCGAGTGGGCGACCCAGAGCTTCGGCCAGAACAACCTGTATTTCGGCTCGCCGCGACGGTTCGAGGCGTCGCTGGCGGCGCGCTTCTGATGCGTGGTGCGGTGCTCGGCTGCCTGATCGCGCTGGCAGCGCCGGCGCCGGCCGCAGCACAAAGCTTCGTCAATGGCGAGCGCGACGGCATTCTCGCGCTGCTGCCCGCGCCGCCGGTCGACGCCAGCATTGCGGGACAGGCGGACCTGGCGACCGTGCTCCTGATCCAGCGTCTTCGCTCGCGGGCGGACGAGACGGCGGCGAGCGCGGACGCGGGTCTGGGTCCGCTCGACTGGGCGCGAGAGGCGCTCGGCGCGGGATATGAGGCGGACCGCCACCCCGAACGGTTCGCGCTGTTCGAACGCGCGCGGCGGGACATGACCGCGCTGGTCGACCTGGTGAAGGCCAGAGGGCCTCAGCGCGCACGCCCCGCCGCGCGCGACCCGCGGGTCAGGCCGTCGCTGTCGGTGGAGGGTCATGGCGCGAATAGCTGGCCGAGCGGCCGAGCGGCTGCGTCGCGCGCATGGGCCGGCATCCTGTCGGATCTGTTTCCCGAGCGCGCCGATGCGCTGGCATTGGCGGCGCAGCGTACCGGCGAGTCCCGGCTGATCGGCGGCGTCCATTACCCGACCGATCTCGCCGCCGGCCACTGGCTGGCCGACGCCTTCTTGGCGCGGCTCCGCGCCCATTCCGCCTACCGGGCCGAGTTGCGGCGCCTGCCCCAGCACAGGCCCGCGATGAAGTGAGCGGCACGCTGCTCATCGTCTACAACGCGGACGAGGGGCTGTTCGCGGCGCTCGGCGACGCGATCCACAAGGCGGTCTCGCCCGACACCTACCCCTGCTCGCTATGCGCGATCACCTATGGCGCGGTCCGGATGCGGCCGGAGTGGCGACGCTATCTCGAGTCGCTGCCCTACGAAGTCCGCTTCCACCATCGCCCGGACTTCCAGCGGGCTCATCCCATGCTCGCCGATCTGCCGCTCCCCGCCATCCTGCTCGACCGAGGAACGGGCCCCCGCGTCCTCCTGACGGCCACGGAACTGAGCGACGTGCGGGACGTGGGCGAGCTGATCGCGGCGATGCACCGCGCCCTGGATGCTCCAGCGCCGAACTGACTTACCAGATCCGCTCGACGCCGAAGCGGTCGAACAGCTTCTCGTTGGAGACAAGCGGCGCTTTTTCGATCAACGATTGAGCGATCAGAAGGCGGTCGAACGGGTCACCGTGGGGGAAGGGGAGCGCCCCGGCCGTCGACGCGTGAGTTACGGAGATCGGAAGGAACGCGAACCCGAAAGGCGAAAGCGCGGCCTGGACGTCGGGGCTAATCGCGTCAGCCTCCGGCAGCTTGCCGATGCGGTGCTTTGTCGTGATCTCGAAAGCAGAGGCGGCGCTGATGATTTTCTCATGCGCCGGATCGTCGATGAGAAGACGCGCCCGGGTCGACAGGCGCGAACTGCCCTTCAATGCCCATAGCAGCGCGTGCGTGTCGAGCAGCAGTCTCAGGCGAGGCCCCACTCGCGCAGTTCGTCGTCCGTCATCGGCGCCCAGATCGAGTTGTCGTCGACGTCGCCCAATTGATCCTTCATCGCCCCGAAAATGGGCTTCTTCTTCGGCGGCCCCTCGCGCACCAGGCGCACGACCGGCTCCTTATTGCGCGCGATCACGACCTCCTCGCCCGCGAGTACGCGCTCGATCAGGCGGGAGAGGTGCGTCTTGGCCTCGTGGACGCTGACGGTGGTCATGAGGGGTACTTAGTCTAACCCATGACTAAGCACAATGGTGGGCGCGGCGAAGCCGCGCCTTTAGCCTGCCCCCGCGAAGGCGGGGGTCGGACGGGCATGCTGGCGCAGCCCGCCGGCCGGCCTTCAGCGTCTCCGTCGCAGCGGCGCTGCGACGGTGCGCTATGCGGCTTCCTTCTGCCGGCTCGCGCGCTTGCGCTCGTGCGGGTCGAGATGGCGCTTGCGCAGGCGGATCGACTTGGGCGTCACCTCCACCATCTCGTCGTCGTCGATATAGGCGATCGCCTGCTCCAGCGTCAGCTTGCGCGGCGGCGTCAGGCGGATGGCATCGTCCTTGCCGCCGCTCGCGCGGAAGTTGGTGAGCTGCTTCGCCTTCATCGGATTGACCTCCAGGTCATCCGGCTTGGCGTTCTCGCCCACGATCTGCCCTTCGTAAAGGGGATCGCCCGGCGCGACCATCAGCACGCCCCGCTCCTCCAGCGCGTTCAGGGCATAGGCGTTCGCCTCGCCCGCACCGTTGGAGATGAGCACGCCGTTCTTCCGCCCCTCGATCGGTCCCTTGTACGGGCCATAGCGCTCGAAGACGCGGTTCATGATGCCGGTGCCGCGCGTGTCGGACAGGAACTCGCCGTGATAGCCGATCAGGCCGCGCGATGGCGCCGAGAAGGTGATGCGCGTCTTGCCGCCACCCGACGGGCGCATGTCGGTCATCTCCGCCTTGCGCTGGTTCATTTTGTCGACGACCGTGCCGGAATACTCCTCGTCCACGTCGATCACGACCGTCTCGTACGGCTCCTCGCGCCCGGCCGCACCGTCGCGGAACAGCACGCGCGGGCGGCTGATGCCGAGCTCGAAGCCCTCGCGGCGCATCGTCTCGATCAACACGCCAAGCTGCAGCTCGCCGCGCCCGGCGACCTCGAAGCTGTCCTTGTCGGCCGCCTCCGTCACGCGGATCGCGACGTTCGACTCTGCCTCGCGGAACAGGCGGTCGCGGATCATGCGGCTGGTGACCTTGGTCCCCTCGCGGCCGGCCATGGGGCTGTCATTGACCGCGAAACGCATGGAGAGCGTCGGCGGATCGATGGGCTGCGCCTGGACCGGCGTCGAGACCGCCGGGTCGGCGATCGTGTTGGCGACCGTCGCGACCGCGAGGCCCGCGAGGCTGATGATGTCGCCCGCGCGCGCCTCCTCGACCGGCACGCGCTCCAGCCCGCGGAAGCTCATCAGCTTCGACGCGCGGCCGGTCTCGATGACCTTGCCCTCGTTGTCGAGCGCATGGATCGGCTGGTTGACCTTGACCACGCCCGAATTGACCCGCCCCGTCAGGATGCGGCCCAGGAAGTTGTCGCGGTCGAGCAGCGTCACCAGGAAGCTGAACGGCGCGTCCTCGTCGAGCTTGGGCGCGGGCACGTGGCCCACGATCCGCTCGAACAGCGGCGCCAGCGTGCCCTCGCGCGCGTCGGGGTCCTCCGACGCATAGCCGTTGCGGCCCGAAGCATAGAGCACCGGGAAGTCGAGCTGCTCGTCCGACGCGTCCAGCGTCACGAACAGGTCGAACACCTCGTCCAGCACCTCCTGGATCCGCGCGTCGGAGCGGTCGACCTTGTTGACGACCACGATCGGGCGCAGGCCGAGCGCCAGCGCCTTGCCGGTCACGAACTTGGTCTGCGGCATCGCGCCCTCGGCGGCGTCGACGAGCAGGATGACGCCGTCCACCATCGACAGGATGCGCTCCACCTCGCCGCCGAAGTCGGCGTGGCCCGGCGTGTCGACGATGTTGATGCGGGTACCCTCCCACTCAACCGAGGTGCACTTGGCGAGAATGGTGATCCCCCGCTCCTTCTCCAGGTCGTTCGAGTCCATCGCCCGTTCCTCGACACGCTGGTTGTCGCGGAAGGTGCCGGACTGGCGGAACAGCTGGTCGACGAGCGTCGTCTTGCCGTGATCGACGTGGGCGATGATCGCCACGTTGCGGAGGTTCATGTCGATGTCCTGAAGAAAGGTCGGCGCGCGCATAGCCGAGATGGGCAGCGAGCGGAAGGGCGCGGGCCCCGCTGGACGCGACGGCCCTCTTCGCTAGTCTCCGCTGGCGAAAGGGGTTTCACCGATGCGCTTCACCTCCGCCCTCCTCGCGACCGTCCTGCTGGCCGTGCCGGCTGCTGCCCAGACACCTGATCGGGAGGCACTGAAGGCTGCGGTCGCGGCGCGGCACGAGCAGACCGTGCGGGAGCTGCGCGAATGGATCGCTCTGCCCACGATCGCGGCGGAGGGGCGCAACGTGAACGAGGGCGCCGAGCACATGCGCCGCCTCGCGCTCGCGGCCGGGTTCCAGCAGGCGAGGATCGTGCCCTCCGGCGGGGTGCCGGGCGTGTTCGCGACGCTGGACGCGGGCGCGCCGGTGACGCTGGGCGTCTACTTCATGTACGACGTGAAGCAGTTCGACCCGGCGGAATGGAAATCCCCACCGCTGGAAGGGCGGCTGTACGACCGGCCGGGCGAGGGGCAGGCGATCGCGGGACGCGGCGCCGTCAATCAGAAGGGCCCGGAAACCGCCTTCCTGGCCGCCCTGCACGCCTTCAAGGCGACCGGGCGCAAGCTGCCGGTGAACTTGGTGCTGATCGCGGAGGGCGAGGAGGAGATCGCCTCCCCCAACTTCCCGAAGGTGGTCGCCGACCCAGAGGTGGCGGCGGCGCTGCGACGCACGGTCGGCGTGTTCATTCCCTCGGCGTCGCAGGATCGCCGCGGCGCGGTCAACATGACGCTCGGCGCCAAGGGCGCGGTCGAGTTCCAGCTGATCGTGGGCGGCGAGACGAGTGACAAGTACCCGAAGACCGACATTCATTCGAGCAGTCACGCGCGGATCGAAAGCCCCGCCTGGCGGCTGGTCAAGGCGCTCGACACGCTGGTCGCCGACGACGGACACACGCCGGCGATCGACGGCTGGTTCGAGAACGTCCGGCCGCTCACCGCGCGGCAGAAGGAACTGATCGCCGGCTATCTGCGTGGACAGGACGAGGCGGTCGCGAAGAAGAATTCCGGCGGTATCGGCCGCAGGATTGGCGATGAGGATTTCCGGACCAGTACCGAACGGCTCGCCTCGCAGCCGACCGTCAACATTCAAGGGCTGGTCAGCGGCTATACGGGTCCGGGAGGCAAGACCGTGCTGCCCGGTCGCGCGGAGGCGAAGCTCGAGTTCCGCCTGGTTCCGGCGATGACCAAGGAGGAGGCCGTGACGAAGCTGCGCGCCCACCTCGCCAAACGCGGCTTCGACGACGTGAAGGTGGTCGTGAGCGGCGGCTACGGCCCGAACGAGACCGCGGAGGACAGCGTGCTCGTGCGCGCCCAGCGGCGCGTGCTCGAGCGGGCGGGCATTCCTTACAGCCTGTTCCCGCGATCCGCCGGCAGCTGGCCCGGGGTGGTCTTTAATGGGCCGCCGCTAAACCTTCCCGCCAGCCAGTTCGGCATCGGCCGCGGCGGCGGCGCGCATGCGCCCGACGAATGGTACCTGATCCGCAGCACCGATCCCAAGGTCGCCGGAATCGACGAAAGCGCGATGGCCTTTGCGGACCTGCTCTACGAGGTCGCCGCGACCGCTCGCCCGCGATAAGTCGCTCGGATGCAACGGCTTGTCGCACCGGGCTGCCCGTCCGGCTAATCGGGCCGGACCGGCCGATTGCTTCTGTTAACCATTGAACGCTAGCGTCTGTCCCCAGGGCTGGGGAGCTTTGGACGTGGTCGTGCAGTTTCTGGTGATGGTTTATGCCTTGCTGGTCGCCTTCGTGCTGGTGAGCGCGGAGCGCAACCGGCGCGAGATGCGTCCGCACGGGCCGGCTCTGCTCACCGCGGGCCAGGTCGCCGTGCTCGCCAACGGCACCATCGCCGTACTGCTGGCCGGCTGGGCGCTGCTCTACGCCTCCGGCTATATCGCGGAGCTTCCCGCGATCTGACGCCCCGAGCGGCGGCGCCCTGCGACGCCGCCGCCCAGCGCTGCGCTTACATGCCGCGCATGTTGTGCTTGCCGCCGCGCATCATCCGCTCCGCATCGCGGAGGTGCTGCCGCACGATCGGCACCGCGGTCCGGGCCGTCGTCCGCAGCGGCGCCTGATCGCCGCCCTGCGCATAGCTCTGGTGCAGGTCGAGCGCCGCCTGGTGCGCCGGCACCTGCTGCCCGAAATACATATGGTCGAAATGGTCGGCCGAGGTGTTCCGCAGCTCGGTCAGCGACGCCTGCGCGCGCGGGTCGAGCGCCGGCGGGGTGGGCGACAGGCCGGCCTTGCGCGCCGCCTTCAGCGTCGCCGCCGTCGTCTTCTGGTGGTGACGGATCAGCATCTGCGCATACCGACGGGTCGCCGCGTTGGGCGACTTCTGCGCCGCGATCTGGCTCGACTGGATCTCGAACTGATCGCTCATGCCGGCGGCCATGACATAGGGCGTGGCGCTCGTCTTCGCCTCGGCGGGCGGCGGCGGCGGCGGGGTCTGCGCGAGCGCGGGGACGGCCCCGCCGGCCATGAGCGCGAACGCTGCGGCAGCGTGCTTGATCTGCATTAAGAAATCCTCTCGGTTGAAGGGGTTGCTGCGCCGAGAACCCCTTGGCTGGCCGGACGTTCCACCGGCCGGGCCGGCGCTCCGTCCGAAGATTGAGCAAGGTTATGCTGGCGCTCGGGCCGGGCGTATTATATCTACAACACAGTTGAACGCGCTCGGGATTGCCGCCAGACAAGCCCGGGACCGGTGGAGATGGACATGGCGACCGACGCGAACACGATCACCGCAGACAAGCCGCTCACGCTGACCCCGCCCGACCCGGTGCCCGTCGTGCAGGCCGAAAAGGCGGCCGGGCTGGTCCCCGTCTCGACCGACGCCAAGTCCAAGCTGGAGGAGCGGGTCGACCAGTTCGTCGCCGACTTGGTTGCGCAGGACGTGAACTCGCCCGATTTCGGCCGTCGCGTCGATGCGATCACTGCCATGGGCCAGAAGGAGATCCGCGACGCCGCCGGCCAGTCGAACCGCTTCCTGGACCGCCCGGTGCGCGCGATGGATCAGGAGACCGGCGTGGGTAAGGACCTGGCCGAGCTGCGTCGTGTCATCGAGGACCTCGACCCCGGCAAGAAGGGCAACCTGACCGCGCCACAGAAGCTGTTCGGCATCATCCCGTTCGGCAACAAGATGCGGAACTACTTCGACAGCTACAAATCCTCGCAGACGCACATCAGCCAGATCCTGAAGAGCCTCGCGTCCGGCAAGGACGAGCTGCTCATGGACAACGCCGCGATCGATACCGAGCGCGCGAACCTGTGGGCGGCGATGGGCAAGCTGGAACAGATGATCCACCTGTCCAAGACAATGGATCAGCGGCTGGAGGACAAGGCCGCCGAGCTCGACGCGACCGATCCCGCCAAGGCCAAGGCGATCCGGGAGACCGCGCTCTTCTATACCCGCCAGCGCACCCAGGACCTGCTGACGCAGATGGCGGTGACGGTGCAGGGCTATCTCGCGCTCGACCTCGTCAAGAAGAACAATGTCGAGCTGGTGAAGGGCGTCGACCGCGCCTCCACCACCACGGTCGCGGCGCTGCGGACGGCGGTGACGGTGGCGCAGGCGCTGACCAACCAGAAGCTGGTGCTCGACCAGATCACGCAGCTGAACACGACGACCGCCAACATCATCGATTCGACGGGCAAGCTGTTGAAGAGCAACACCGCGCGCATCCATGAGCAGGCCGCGTCGGCGACCATTCCGCTGGAGACGCTGCAGCGCGCCTTCCAGAACATCTACGAGACCATGGACGCGATCGACAGCTTCAAGCTGAAGGCGCTCGATTCGATGAAGACCACCGTCAACGCGCTCGGCCAGGAGGTGGAGAAGTCGAAGGGCTATATCGCCCGCGCCGAGGGCGCGGCGCAGGGCCAGATCGCCGGCCCGAGCCCGGCGCAGTTCCAGCTCGAGGCGGTGTAGCCGATCGATGAGCGAGGTCGACGACCAGATCGCGCGCTCGCGGGCGATGCTCCAGCGTATGGCGGAGGATCGCGGCGGCGCGCCGAGGGCGAGCCGCGCGCGCAGGCTCCAGGTCCGGGACCTCGGGCGTCGGCTGACCCGCATCGCGATCGCGGTGGCGGTTATCCTGGCCGTGACCACGGTCGCGGGGCTGGTGCTGAACGGGATCGGCATCATGGGCGCGTTTGCGATGATCGTCGCGATCGTCGCGGCCGTGCTCTTCTTCGGCGCGCGCTCGACCGAGCGGCCGGTCAGCTTCGAGCGGCTGGCGCAGAGCGACGTGAAGGCGCTCCCCGCCCAGACGGAGCGCTGGCTGTCGCAGCAGCGCCCGCTCCTGCCTGCGCCCGCCGTCCAGCTCGTCGACCGGATCGGCCAGCGGCTGGACACGCTGTCGCCCCAGCTCGCGCGCGTCGACAACGACACGCCCGAGGCGCAGGAGGTGCGCAAGCTGATCGGCGAGCAGCTGCCCGCCTTCGTCGCCGATTACGAGCGCGTGCCCGCGGCGCTCCGCGCGCAGGAGCGCAACGGCCGCACCCCGGACATGGAGCTGGTCGACGGCCTCAGGCTGATCGAGCAGGAAATCGGGGACATGACCCAGCGCCTCGCCGCCGCCGACCTCGACCAGCTCCAGACGCGCGGCCGTTTCCTGGAGCTGAGGTACAAGGACGAGGCGCAGGGGTGAGCCGCCCCCGCCACGCGGTGCGCCGCAAGGGCGGCTGACCCGATGCGGTTCGTCACATCTCCCCCGCCCGAAGCCTTGCAAGGTTCGGTGCGAGAGTTGTGGCAACTGGAGGATGATGGCGGCTTCCACGCCGGGCTGCCCAAACCTTGGGTCGAGCTGGTGGTGAGCCTGGCGGGCGTGCATTGGTGGCGCAGCGCGCCGGCGGGCCGCGAGCATCGCTTCGTCGAGGGCTGGGTCACGCCGATCCAGACAGGACCGCGCCACGCACGCGCCGTGGGGCGGCGCGCGCTGATCGGGGCGCGATTGGAGCCCTGGGCGGCGCGGGCGCTGTTCGGACCGTTGCCGCCCGGCGACGGCGCCCCGCCGCCGCGGCTCCGCGCCCTGATCGGACCCGAAGCGCGAACGCTGCGCCGCCGGCTCCTCGCGGCGCGGGGCGAGGCAGAGCGGTTCGCGACGTTGGCGGAGTGGCTCCTGGCGCAGCCGGCCCTGCTCCGGGCGGGAGTTGACATGCGGCCGTTGCCGCGCGCCCGCGACCTCGCCTCTGCCATGGCGGTGAGCGCGCGCTCGCTGCGCCGGCGGTTCGCGGCCGAGATCGGGATGCCGCCGAAGCGCTGGCTCGAACTCCACCGGCTGGACGCGGTGCTCCGCGCGCTCCGCGAGGCCGACGACGTCGCCCCGCTGGCCGACATCGCGGTGCGGCATGGCTTCGCGGATCAGGCCCATCTGTCGCGGGAGGTGGGCCGCTGGACGGGCGCGACGCCACGCCGACTGCAGCGGCGCGCGGCTGGGCTGCCGCCGCACCTGCTGCCAGGCGGCTGACCGCTTTGTTCAAGACGAGCCGCCGCGCGGACCGCTAACTTGCCCAGCGCAGGAGGCCAGCATGGGCGTGATGAGGATGATCGGAGCGGTCGCGGCAGGCCTGGTCGCCGGGAGCGGGGTGGTCGCGGCCATGGAGGCGGCGGCGCATGCGCGCGTGTCGGGCTCCGCGCTGTTCGGGGCGGTAGCGGGCGGCTACGGCTTGGCGGCCGCGGTCGGGACCGCGCTCGCCGCCCGGATCGGCGGCCCGCGCCCGGCGGGGGTGGTCGTGCTCATCCTGGCGGCACTGGCAGCAGCCAACCTGTTCGTCGTGGCGCACCCCTGGTGGTTCGCCCCGGTCGCGGCCGTGCTACTGCTGGTCGGCTGGCGGATGGGCCTGCGCTTCGGAGTCGGCGCACCCGCTCGGGCGGGGTAGCTCGCACGCTCCGGGCCTGCCGCACGAAGCTCAAGACCCGAACAGGCTTGAGCAGGAGCGGTCCGCCGATGCCGAGCCCGCCCGATCGCGCATGCCCATTGCGGCAGGAAGGAGCCCGTGTCAGCTTGCGCCGGATGTCTCCCTCGCGCGCCTCGCACTGGTGGCTGGCCCTGGGGCTATCCGGTTTGGCGCTCGCCTTCGCCAACGGGCGGCATGGGTGGCCGCCCTTGGCCTGGGTCGCGCCCGCCCTGCTGCTCGCGACCATGCGCGTGGCGCCGCTCCGCCCCGCGCTGCTCGGCGGCCTGGCCGCAGCGGCGGCGGCCAGCGCGGTCGCGTGGAGCGGCGTGGTCCCGCTACCCGGCCCGGCCGGAACACTCGCCGCGGCCGCGCTCGGCCCGCTCCTGTTCCTGCCCTACGCGGCCGATCGGCTGCTGACCCCGCGTCTCGGCGGCTTGATGCGGGTGCTCGTCTTTCCGGCCGCGCAGGTGGCGCTCGAATGGGGGATATACCTCGTCTCGCCGTTCGCCAGCTTCGGCGCGTTGGCCTATACCCAGGTCGGCTGGACCAGCCTGATCCAGCTGGCGTCCATGACGGGCCTGTGGGGCGTCAGCTTCCTGGTCGCCCTCGCCGGGTCGGTCGGCGCTTCGCTGATCACCGAACGGGCCGGGAGGAAGTCGGCTGCGCTGCTCTTCGGCGGTTCCCTGGCTGCGACGTTGGCGTTCGGAACGGTCCGGCTCGGCGCGGCCGCGCCGGCGGAGCGATCGGTCCGGGTGGTCGGGCTTGCGGCGAAGCCGGCCGATCTCGGCGTCATCTACGCCACCAAGGCCGGGTGCAGCCCCGATTGCACGGCCGCGCGGCAGGACGCGCGTGTTCAGTTCGCCCGCATGCTCGCGCGCACCGAGGCGGCCGCTGCATCCGGGGCGCAACTGATCTCCTGGTCCGAGGTCGCCGGCCCCGTCTTCGCCGAGGACGAACCGGCCGCCATGACGCGCCTGCGCGCGCTGGCGCGGGCGCGTCGCGTGATGCTTGCGCCCGCGCTGTGGATCGTCCGTCCTGGCGAGCGGCTTTGGGAGAACAAGACCCTCCTGATCGGGCCGGACGGCTCGGTGCTGGCCAGCTACCTCAAATCCCGCCCCGTTCCCGGCGACCTCGACGTTCGCGGACCCGGCGTGCTGCCGGTCGTCTCGACCTCGCTCGGGCGTCTCGCGCTCGGCATCTGCTTCGACATGGACTTCCCGGACCTGGGGCGGTCGGCGGGCGAGGCTGATCTGGCGCTGGTGCCCGGCTCCGACTGGGCCGCCATCGATCCGCTGCATCCCAGCATGGTGGCGATGCGGGCGGTGGAGAACGGCTACGCGCTGATCCGGCCATCCCGCCAGTCGCGCTCGGTCGCCTATGACGCGTACGGCCGCGTGCTAGCCCAGACGGAGTGGCGCGGCGTCGGCCAGCCGAAGGTGGAGCTCGATGCGCCGATCGCGGGCGTCACCACCCTTTACGAGCGGTGGGGCGATTGGTTCGCGCTTTTGTGCGCGGCGGCGCTCCTCGCGCTGACGGCGCGCGCGACGGTGCTGCGCGACAGGGCGGTTCGGCGGCCGCTGCTCGCCCGGGTCGCCTAGACCGCGCTCGCCAGCCGCCCGGCCCGATCCGCGAGATGGTCGACGGCGGCGCGGTGCAGGCCCGGCGCGCTGGCGAGCACGCCAAAGGCGCGCGGCTCCGGCTTGTTGAAATGGAGCGGCAGACCGAGCGCGTCGGTCACCCGCGCGCCCGCCTCCGCCGCGATCAGCGCGGCGGCCGCGATGTCCCACTCCGCGCCCCAGCGGAGCGTCGCGATGAGGTCCGCCTCGCCGGCCGCGACCATGGCGACCCTGAGCGCGATCGAGTTGGGCTTGTGGACGGTCGCGAACAGCCGGTCCGCCTTGGGCAGCGCATCCGCCGGGATGCGCGCGCCGGCGAGCTGGCGGCGGTCGCTCGCCGCCAGCCGGTCCGCGCCGCGCCCGGAGAACCTCTGGGCGCCCTCGCCTGCCGCCGCGCGCCACACCTCGCCCCGCGCGGGCGCGTCGAGCACGCCGAGCACCACCCGCCCCCGCTCGACCAGCGCGACCGACACGCACCAGCCCTCGCGGCCGCGGATATAGTCGCGCGTGCCGTCGATCGGGTCGACGACCCAGACCCGCTGGCGCGCGAGCCGGTCGGGCGCGTCGGCGGTCTCCTCCGAGAGCCAACCGGCCTGCGGATCGAGCGCCAAGAGCCGCTCGCGCAGGAACGCGTCCACGGCCAGGTCGACCTCGCTCACCGGGCTGGCGTCGCCCTTGCTCCAGCGGTGGAAGTCGCCACGCCAGCGGCTGAGCGCGAGCGCGCCAGCCTCGGCCGCCACCGCGGCGACCGCCGGCAGCAAGGAGTGCTCAGGCACTCGCGACCGTCATCCCGTCCACGCGCAGCGTCGGCGTGTTAATCCCGTAGCGGAAGGTGAGGTCGTTGGCGGGCGTGATCTCGCGGAACATCTGCTTCAGGTTACCCGCGATCGTGAACTCCGCGACCGGCCCGGCGAGCTCGCCGCCCGCGATCCGGAAGCCCGCCGCGCCGCAGCTGTAATCGCCCGTCACGCCGTTCACGCCCTGGCCGATCAGCTCGGTGACATACACGCCCTCGCCGACCTCGGCGATCAGCGTCTCCACCGGCACGTCGCCCGCCGCCATGTAAAGGTTGCCGGTCGACACGCCCGGTGCGCCGGCGACCCCGCGCGCGGCATGGCCGGTCGGCTCCAGCCCCAGCTGGCGCGCCGAGGCGGAGTCGAGAAGCCAGGTCTCCAGCATCCCCGCCTCGACGATCGCCATGGGCGACACCGGCAGGCCCTCGCCGTCGAACGGCCGCGAGCGCAGCCCATGCGGGCGGTGCGGGTCGTCATGGATGCTGATGCGGGTGGAGAAGACCGCCGTGCCGAGCGCGTCGAGCAGGAAGCTGGTCTTGCGCGCGATCGCCTGGCCTCCGATCGCGCCGATCAGGTGACCCAGCAGCGACGGCCCGACCCTGGGATCGAACACGACGGGCATCGCCCCGCTCTCGACTCGGCCCGGATTAAGCCGGGCCACCGCGCGCTCGCCCGCGCGCCGGCCGATCTCGACCGCAGACTCCAGGTCTCGCCGCTTGCGCGTGGCGTGATGGGCATAGTCGCGCTCCATCGCGCCGCCCTCACCCGCCAGCACGCTCGCCGATAGGCCATAGCCGGTGGTGGCATAGGCCTGCGCGAAGCCGCCGGAGGTGGCGAGCGCCCAGACCTGCCGCGAGGCGGACGCGCCCCCGCCTTCGCTGTTGGTGACGCCCGGCACCGCGCGCGCCGCGTCCTCGGCCGCGAGCGCCAGCTCCTTGAGGCCGTCGGGCGACGCCTCCCCGCCATCGTCGAGGTCGAGCTGGGGCGCCCCGCCGTGGAGCAGCCGGTCCGCCGGGGCCAGCCCCGCCCAGGGGTCCTCCGGCGCCTCGCGCGCCATCGCGACCGCGCGCTCGACCGCCGCGTCGAGGCTGGCGGGCGCGAGGTCGGAGGTGGCGACGCTGGCCGAGCGGCGGCCGACAAAGACGCGCAGGCCCAGCTCCGCGCCGTCGGACCGGCCGACATCCTCCAGCCGGCCGAGCCGGACGGAGACCTGGGCGGACGCATCGGCCGCGAACACCGCGTCGGCGGCGTCGGCCCCGGCCCGGCGGGCGCGCGCGACGATATCAGCGGCGCGGTCGCGCGCCTGATCGGGGGTCAGCATGGCGCGCGACTTAGGGACGCGCGCCGGACCATGCCACCCTCTACGTACCCACGACGACGCAGGCGAGGAACACGAGCAGCCCGGTCATCCGATTGGCGCGGAACCGGTGCAGCGCATTCGTTCCATCCTCCGGATCGAGCGTCAGCACCTGCCAGCCCAGATGCAGCGCTGCGGGGGCCAGAGCCACTACCGCGAGCTGGTCGGCCCGGACCTGCCAGATCGCCGCACCCCAGAATGCGAGCGCGACGAGGTAGAACAGCGCCACCCCGCCCCGCACCTGCCGCCCGAGCCGCAGCGCGGACGAGCGGACGCCGATCAGCGCGTCGTCTTCGCGATCCTGGAGCGCATAGATCGTGTCGTAGCCGACCACCCAGGCGATCGACCCCGCGTAGAGGAGCCACAGAGCCGGACCGAAGCCTCCCGCCACCTCCACCCAGCCGACCAGCGCGCCCCAGGAGAAGACCAGTCCCAGCCACGCCTGCGGCCACCAGGTGATCCGCTTCATGAACGGATAGGCGGCGACCGGCAGCAGGCTCGCGAGCGCCACCCCCTGCGCCAGCGGGCGGAGCTGGAGCAGCACGGCGAGCCCGACTAGGCTCAACGCGACGAGCCAGGCGGCGGCCACCCGGACCGACACCAGCCCGCTCGGGATCGGCCGCGCGCGCGTCCGGGCGACCTGTGCGTCAAGGTCGCGGTCGACGATGTCGTTGTAGACGCACCCCGCGCCGCGCATCGCGATGCTGCCGACCAGCAGCAGCACGAGCAGCTCCCACCGCGCGAACGCGCCGCCCGCGAGCGCCATGCCCCATGCGCCCGGCCAGAACAACAGCCACCAGCCGATCGGCCGGTCGAACCGCGCGATGAGCGCCAGCCCGCGCAGCCTGGGCGGCAACAGGCCGATCAGGCCGGGATGTTCGGTATCGGGAGGTGAAAGTGGTTCGCGCACCCGCCGTCCCATACGCCCCGACCGGTTCCCCCGTCACCCCGGCCTTGAGCCGGGGTCCAACGCACGGCAGGCGCAAGCCCTTGCGAAGGGTTGGATGCCGGCTCGAGGCCGGCATGACGGCGGTGGCACGCACCGGCTCCCCGCGCTAACGCCCTGGTCATGCCCTGGAAGGTCCCCGCATGATCGGCCTGTCCGTCGCCGTCGGCCGCTTCGTGGAGGCGCTGTTCTGGGCGATCCTGCGCGTGGCGGGCACGGTGACCGTCGCGGTGCTCGCAGGCGCGCTGGTGCTGGCCGCGACCGGCGTGCTGACGCGCCGCTGGTGGCGCAAGCGGCGCGCCTGATGCCGGCGACCCCCGCCTGGCCGCCGCGCTCGACGCCGCGGCTGTTCGTGGACCGGGAGCTCGGCCCCGGCCTCTTGCCGCTCGACGGCCCGCCCGCACATTACCTGCTCCAGGTCATGCGGCTGAAGCCGGGCGGGCCGGTGCGGCTGTTCGACGATCGCACGGGCGAGTGGCTCGCGACCGTGGCCGCCGTCGGCAAGCGCGACCTGACGCTGGACGTGACCGAGGGGCTGCAGCCGCGCGAGGCGGTGCCCGACCTCTGGCTCTGCGCCGCGCCGCTCAAGAAGGGGCGGATCGACTGGATGGCGGAGAAGGCGTGCGAGCTGGGCGTCGCGCGCTTCATCCCCGTGCTCACGCGCCGCACGGTGGTGGATCGTCCCAACACCGACCGGCTCCGCGCACACATGGTGGAGGCGGCCGAGCAATGTGGGCGCACCGCGCTGCCCGAGGTCGCCGAGCCGGCGAAGCTCGACGCGCTCCTGCGCCACTGGCCCGAGGAACGCGCGCTGTTCTTTGCGGACGAGACCGGCGGCGCGCCGGCGCTGGACGCGATGCGCGGCCGGCCCGGCCCCGCCGCGGTCCTGATCGGGCCGGAGGGCGGTTTCGATGACGCCGAGCGCGAAGCGATCCGCGCGCTGCCCCAAGCAGTCGGCATCTCGCTCGGCCCCCGCATCCTGCGCGCCGACACCGCGGCCGCGGCGGCGGTCACGCTGTGGATGGCCGCGGCGGGGGATTGGGCCCAACCCCCTCTCCTGTAGGAGAGGAGGCAGCCGCGCAGCGGGCGTGGGGGTGAGGACGGGCGCTTGGCTGTCCTCACTCTTCCGCAGCCTCCGGCTGCTCCCTCCCTCTCGCACGGGAGAGGGAGTGGACTAGCGCCCGCCCGCGCGCCCGGATAAGCGGCGGGCGATGACGACGAAGACGGACAGCCCCAAACACTCCCCCGTCATCGAGTCGCGGCAGCAACTGATCGACAGCTTCGCGCGCGGCGAGAAGCCGGCGGAGCGCTGGCGGATCGGCACCGAGCACGAGAAGTTCGTCTATGCCCGCGCGGACCGTCACGCGCCCTCCTGGGACGAGCCCGGCGGCATCCGCGACCTGCTCCTCGCGCTGACCGAGTTCGGCTGGACGCCGGTCGAGGAGAACGGCAACGTCATCGCGCTGACGGGCGCGGACGGCTCGGTCAGCCTGGAGCCGGCCGGCCAGTTCGAGCTGTCGGGCGCGCCGCTCGAGAACCTGCACCAGACCTGCGCCGAGACGGGCCGCCACCTCGACCAGGTCAAGGCCGTGGGCGACCGGCTCGGCCTCGGCTTTCTCGGCCTTGGCATGTGGCCCGACAAGGCGCGGGTCGACCTGCCGGTCATGCCCAAGGGCCGCTACGACATCATGCGCCGGCACATGCCCCGGGTCGGCTCGCTCGGCCTCGACATGATGCTCCGGACCTGCACCATCCAGGTCAACCTCGACTATGCGTCCGAGGCCGACATGGCCAAGAAGTTCCGCGTCGGCCTGGCGCTGCAGCCGCTCGCGACCGCGCTCTTCGCCAATTCGCCCTTCACGGAAGGCAAGCCCAACGGCTTCCTTTCCTATCGTTCGCACATCTGGTCGGACACCGACCCGCATCGCACCGGCATGCTGCCCTTCGTGTTCGAGGACGGCTTCGGCTACGAGCGCTACGCCGACTACATGCTCGATGTGCCGATGTACTTCGTCTATCGCGACGGCCGGTACATCGACGCGGCGGGGCTGTCCTTCCGCGACTTCTTGAAGGGCGAGCTGTCCGTCCTCCCCGGCGAGAAGCCGACGCTGGAGGACTGGAACGACCATCTCTCCACCGCCTTCCCCGAGGTGCGGCTCAAGACCTTCCTGGAAATGCGCGGGGCCGATGGGGGGCCGTGGAACCGCATCTGCGCGCTGCCCGCGCTCTGGGTCGGGCTGCTCTACGACCAGACCGCGCTCGACGCGGCGTGGGACCTGGTGAGGGACTGGTCCATCGCCGACCGCCAGGCGTTGCGCGACGCGGTGCCGCGGCTGGGGCTCGACGCGCCGCTGCCGGGCGGCGGACGCCTACGCGATATCGCCGCGGACGTGCTGGAGATCGCCAACGCGGGGCTGTCGGCGCGCAGCCGGGGCAACTTCGCGGGCGACAACGAGACGGGGTTCCTCGACCCGCTGCGGGAGATCGTGCGCGCGGGCAAGACCCCGGCCGAGCTGCTGCTCGATCGCTATCATGGCGAATGGGCGGGCGATATTGACCGCGTGTACGACGAATACAGCTTCTGATCGGGGTCCGCGACGAAGCCCGTTGTGTCCAAACCGGGCCCGGATTAAGTCGCAACATCCTTTCGGGAGGGGATTTCTAGATGATGTCTCGTACGTATCGCGCGGTGTTGCTCGCCGGCGCGCTGGCCGCCTGCGCGTCAGGCGCCATGGCCCAGACCGCTGGCGGTTCGCGCTTTGGCAGCTTCGGCGTCGACCTGACCGCCCGCGATACGGCGGTAAAGCCCGGCGACGATTTCTGGACCTATGCGAACGGCGCCTGGGATAGGCGCACCGCCATCCCGGCGGACAAGGTGATGGCGGGTCCGGCTATGGACCTGGTCGACCAGGCCGAGCTGCAGGTGCGGGCGATCCTGGACGACGCCGCCAAACGACCCGCCGCGGTCGGCCCCGGCGCGCAGCAGCTGGGCGATCTTTATGCCAGCTTCATGGACACGGCCGCGATCGAGCGCGCCGGCACCGCGCCGCTGAAGCCCTATTTCGCCCGGATCGACGCGGCGAACGACGCGGCCAAGCTGCAGGCGCTGTTCGCGAGCCCGGGCTATGCCTCGCCCGTCGACCTCGGACAGCTGCCCAACCCCAGCGATCCCACGCAATATGTGCCGGCGGCCAGCCAGGGGTCGCTCGGCATGGGGGGCCGCGATTACTACATCCTGGAGGGCGAGAAGTACGACGCGTATCGCGCCGCCTATCGCAACTATGTCGAGCAGATGCTGACGCTCGCCGGGCTGTCGGACCCCAAGGGCCGCGCGGACCGGATCATCGCGCTGGAGACCGCGATGGCCAAGGCGCATTGGGCGCCGACGCAGCTGCGCGACCTCAGGGCCATGCTGAAGCCGATGGACGCAGCCGGTCGCGCCGCGCTCGCGCCGCAGTTCGACTGGCCGTTGATGCTCAAGACCGCCGGGTATGACCGATTCCCGGTCGTGATCATGGCGACCTCGACGGCGCTGACCGAACTCGGCAAGATCTTCGCCGCCACTCCGGTGTCGACGTGGCAGGACTGGCTGAAGCTCAACTTCCTGACCAGCAACGCCGCCGTGCTGCCCAAGGCGTTCGACGACGCCCAGTTCGCCTTCTACGGCAAGACGCTGGCCGGCCAGCAGCAGCAGCCCGAGCGGTGGAAGCGGGGCGTCGCGCGCGTCAACGGCACGCTCGGCGAACAGGTCGGACAGATCTACGTCAAGCGCCACTATCCCGCCGAAAGCAGCGCCAAGATGGCGGAGCTGATCGCCGACCTGCGCGCCGCCTATGGCGAGCGGATCGCGGCCAGCACCTGGATGGACGAGCCGACCCGGGCCAAGGCGCTGGCGAAGCTCGCCGCGTTCGATCCGCGGATCGGCCACCCGGTCAAGTATATCGACTATTCGTCGCTCCGGATCGACCGCGCCGACCCGCTCGGCAACGCGATGCGCTCGCAGGAATTCCAGCAGAACCTGCAGCTGTCGCGGCTCGGCAAGCCGGTCGATCGCACCCTGTGGGCCATGACCCCGCAGACGGTGAACGCGTACTACAGCCCGCTGTCGAACCAGATCACCTTCCCCGCCGCGATCCTGCAGGCGCCGATGTTCGACCCCAAGGCCGACCCGGCGGTGAACTATGGCGCGATCGGGGCGGTGATCGGGCACGAGATGGGTCACGGCTTCGACGACCAGGGCAGCCAGTTCGGACCGACGGGGAAGTTCGAGAATTGGTGGACGCCGGCCGCGCGCGACGCCTTCAAGGCGCGCACCGCGGTGCTGGTCGGCCAGTACGACCAGTATGAGCCGATCCCGGGCGTGAAGGTGAAGGGTCAGCTCACGCTGGGCGAGAACATCGGCGACCTGGGCGGTCTGGAGGCGGCCTATGCCGCCTATCGGAAGTACCAGGCGAAGCACGGCAAGGCGCCGGTGATCGACGGGCTGACCGGGGACCAGCGCTTCTTCCTCGGTTATGCCCAGGCGTGGCGCGCGAAGCTGCGCGACGATGCGGCGCGCAACGCGCTCCTGAACGACCCGCACTCGCCCGCCTATTACCGGGTCAACGGCGTCGTCCGGAACGTGGACGCCTGGTACGACGCGTTCGCCGTCAAGCCGGGCGACAAGCTGTACCTCGCGCCAGAGCAGCGCGTGAAGATCTGGTGAGCCGCGGCCCACACGCGCCCAGCGCAGCTGGACGCGAGGCGGGCAAGCCCGGCCGGCCCCGGCGCAAGCCGGGGTCCGACGACGCGGAATTTACTTCCGCGTCGCACCGCCGTATCGCCGATCAGGCGCGGGTGTAGCTCAATGGTAGAGCAGAAGCCTTCCAAGCTTACGACGGGGGTTCGATTCCCCTCACCCGCTCCAGTCCAGCAGATGCGAGCCACGGCAGACGCATGAAGACGGCCCTGCGCTGGATGTGGCGGATCGCGGTGGCGCTGATCGCCCTGCTCGCCGGCCTGATCGCGATTCTATGGACGCCCGATACCGATGCTGCCGCGATGCAGGCGAAGTATGGCGGGCCGCCGTCCCGTTTTCTTGATCTCGGACGGGGCCTCCGCGTCCATGTGCGCGATGAGGGACCGCGCGGCGCGCCGGTGCTGGTTCTGCTGCACGGGTCCAACGCGGACCTTCATACCTGGGACGGCTGGGCGCGGTCCCTCGCGTCCCGCTATCGCATCGTACGCTACGACCAGATCGGGCATGGGCTGACCGGGCCCAGCCCGACGCGGGACTATCGTCCGCAAGCCTTTGTCGACCAGCTGGATGCCGTCGCCATCCGCCTGGGCCTTGAGCGTTTCGTGCTCGCCGGGAATTCGATGGGCGGCGCCGTCGCATGGCGCTACGCGCTGGCCCATCCGGAGCGGTTGACGGGCCTCGTGCTCATCGACGCGGCGGGCGCGCCGCTGCGGGCCAAGGCGCGCCTGCCGCTGGGCTTCCGTCTCGCCCGTACGCCAGGGCTCCGCGACCTGATCATGAACCTGACGCCGCGGGCGTTGATCGAGCGCAGCCTGCGCCAGACCGTCGCGCGCGAAGAATCCGTGACGCCCGCCATGGTCGACCGCTATTGGGAACTGCTTCGCTATCCAGGCAATCGGCAGGCGACCGTGGACCGCTTCTCTGTGCCGCCAGAGCCGGCCCGGCCCGAGCGCCTGCGCGCGCTTCGCGTGCCGACCCTCGTCATGACGGGCGAGGAGGACAGACTGATCCCGCCGTCGTCCGCCCGATGGTTCGCCGCGACCATTCCCGGCAGCCGCCTCCAAGCTTATCCCGGCGTCGGCCACATCCCGATGGAAGAGGTCCCGGAGCAGACTGCCGCGGATCTCAATGGTTGGCTTCGTACGACGCTGACGAAATAAGCCTTGGTGGACAGGGCTGGATTCGAACCAGCGTACGGGAGACCCGGGCAGATTTACAGTCTGCTGCCTTTAACCACTCGGCCACCTGTCCAGATAGCCGCCCGAAAGCGAAGCGGCCCCATGCCGAAGCCCGCCCCCCAAGTCAACGCGGGCGTTGCCCTCCGCTGCCCGCGCGCATAGCAGCGGGGCAACGACCGAAAGAGGGGACCCGAATGCGCCGTCTGCTGCCGACAACAGGTTTCTTGGCCGCCACCATGCTCGCCGCCCTGCCCGCCCCCGCGCAGGACCGTTCGACCCCGCTCAACCGCATCCTCGACGAGGGCACGAACAAGAGCCAGGTAATGGCGACGGCGCAGCACCTGACCGACGTGATCGGGCCGCGCCTGCCCAACTCGCCCAGCATGCGCCGGGCGGAGGATTATGCCGTCCGGCGTTTCGCCGACTGGGGCCTCAGCAACGTCCGCAAGGAAGGGTTCGACTTCGGCCGCGGCTGGTCGATCGAGCGCTCGAGCGTGCGGATGGTCTCGCCGCGCCCGATCCAGCTCACCGCCATCCCCATCGCCTGGACGCCGGCCACCGACGGTGCGGTGACCGCGCCGGTCATCGTCGCGCCGATGCGCCGCGAGCGCGACTTCGACAAGTGGCGCGGCCAGCTCCGCGGCAAGATTGTGCTGGTGACGCTCCCCACCGATCCGCGCGACCCGGCCGAGCCCGTGGTGCGCCGCTACACGGGCGAGGAGATCGCGAAGCTCGATACCTTCCAGCAGCCGACCTACGATCCCGCCGCGGCCGACCGGCGCATGAAGCGGCTCGACTTCGCCAAGAAGCGCGACGCGTTCCTCAAGGCCGAGGGCGCGCTCGCCTATGCGACGATGAGCTACCGCGACGGCAAGCTGCTGCACGGCGAGGGCTATCTGTATCGCCGCAGCGACACGCCCGCGCTCCCCGCGGTCGAGATCGCGGCCGAGGACTATCGCCGCCTCGCCCGCCTCGCCAAGTCCGGCCCGGCGCCGACGCTGGAGATCGTCAGCGATGTCCGCTTCCACGACGAGGACCCGCAGGCCTACAACATCCTGGCCGACATCCCCGGCACCGATCCGAGGGCCGGCTACGTCATGGCCGGCGCGCATTACGACAGCTGGGTCGCGGGCGACGGCGCGGCCGACAACGCGGCCGGCAGCGCCATGGTGATGGAGGCCGCGCGCATCCTGTCCGCCATGGGCGTGCGTCCGCGCCGCACCATCCGCTTCGCGCTGTGGAACGCGGAGGAGCAGGGGCTGCTCGGCTCCTTCGCCTATGTCGACAAGTACCTCGCCGCGCGCGGCAGGCCCGGCGACGCGCCGCTGCATGGCGACGCGCTCTATTATGGCTGGTCGCAGCGCTGGCCGGTCACGCCCAAGCCGGGCTTCAACGACCTCGCGGCCTATTTCAACATCGACAACGGCTCGGGCAAGCTGCGCGGCCTCTATGCGGAGGGCAACCTCGCGGCCGTGCCGACCTTCAGGGAATGGCTCGCGCCACTTTCGTCGCTCGGCGCAGCGGCGGTGGTGGCGCGGCGGACGGGCGGCACCGACCACGTCTTCCTACAGCAGGCCGGACTGCCGGGGTTCCAGTTCATCCAGGACCCGCTCGATTACGACAGCCGCACCCATCACACGTCGGTCGACACGTTCGACCATCTGAAGGCCGAGGACATGCGTCAGGGCGCGATGGTGCTCGCCCATGTGCTGCTGAGCGCCGCCAATGCCGAACGTCCCCTGCCCCGCCCGCCGGTGCCGACCGAGCCGGTGGTGACGAACCCCTGGGCCTATTCGAATGACGACGATGATTGAGGTCTGTTCACTCCTCCCCTGCAAGGGGAGGTGGCGCGCGGCGCAGCCGCGTGACGGAGAGGTATCCCGCAATCGAGAGGGGGACACCCCTCCACCACCGGCTTCGCCGGCGGTCCCCCTCCCCTTGCAGGGGAGGAGCTGACATGCCCCGCCGCGGTCACCGCCCGTCCACCGGCACGGCGAACAAGCCCCGCTTCTGGGGCCGCCACCCAGTCACCGCCGCGCTCGCCAACCCCGAGCGCACCGTGCGCAAGCTCTGGGGCACGCGAGAGGCGCTGGCGGGCCTCGACCTGCCCTCCAGCCTGCCCGTCACCTATGCCGATGTCGCCGACCTCGGCCGCCTCGTCCCCGCCGACGCCCCGCATCAGGGGCTGGTGGCGGAGGTCGACCCGCTGGAGGACATCTGGCTCGGCGACCTGCTGGCACAGGGCCGCGACGATCGCCGCCCTCTCGTCGTGCTCGACCAGGTGACGGACCCGCACAATCTCGGCGCGATCCTGCGCTCCGCCGCCGCCTTCGACGCGCTCGGGCTGGTGACGCAGGACCGGCACGCGCCGCCCGAGAGCGGCACGGTCGCGCGCGCGGCCTCGGGTGCGCTGGAGACGGTGCCCTGGGTCCGCGTCGTCAACCTCGCCCGCGCGCTCGACGAAATCGCGGAAGCCGGCTTCTGGCGCATCGGCCTGACCGGCCACGCGACGCAGACGCTCGGCGAGGCCATGGGCGGGCAGCGCCTCGCCATCGTGCTCGGCGCGGAGGGCGAAGGGATGCGCCAGAACACCGAGGCGCATTGCGACGAGCTCGCCCGCCTGCCCATCTCCGACAAGGTCGAAAGCCTCAATGTCTCCAACGCCGCCGCCATCGCCCTCTACGCGGCGGCGACGCGTCCGGCCGCCTGATCTTCGGCGGTCCGCCCGCGCGGCCTCAGTCCTCCGCCGCGATCCGCACGCGCAGGCCGTCCAGCTGCGGCCCGAACGGGATCTGGCACGACAGGCGCGAGGTCGCGTCCCGGTCGCTGGTGGAATCGAGCAGGTCGTTCTCGTCCTCGCTCATCGGCTTGCACCGGTCGAGGAACGCCGGGTCGACATGGACGTGGCAGGTCGCGCAGGAGCAGTTGCCGCCGCACAGCGCGAGGATCTCGTCGATGCCGCCGTCGCGGATCACCTCCATGACGGAAAGCCCCGTTTCGCCGTCCAGCTCGCGTTCTTCCCCCTCGCGCGTGACGACGATAAGCTTGGGCATGACGGTCTCCTTCCCTGACGCGCCCGCCCATGCCGCGCGCCTCTGCGCGACACAAGCGTGAACGCCGAGCAGATCCGGGCGGGCGTGGACGCGCTGGCCGAGCGGGAGCCCGGCTTCGCGGCGGCGCTGGGCCGCGTCGGCTATCCCGGCCCGCGCCAGCGCGAGCGCGGCTACGCGACCCTGCTCCGCACCATCGTCGGGCAGCAGGTCAGCGTCGCCTCCGCCGACGCGGTGTGGCGCAAGCTGGAGGCGGTGGTCGGCGACCTGACCGACCCCTCGACCGTCGCCCGCGCGACCGACGAGCAGCTGCGCGAGGCGGGGCTGTCGCGGCAAAAGGCCGGCTACGCCCGCAGCCTGGCCGACGAGGTCATGAGCGGCCGCCTGCCGCTCCATGCCCTGCCCGACGATGACGAGGAGGCGATCGCCGCGCTCACCCGGGTCAAGGGCATCGGCCGCTGGTCGGCGGAGATCTACCTGCTCTTCGCGGAGGGGCGGCCGGATATCTGGCCGGCGGGCGACCTCGCGGTGCAGATCGAGGTCGGCCGCATCCTGGGGCATGAGACCCGCCCGACCGAGAAGCAGGTGCGCGAACTCGCCGAAGCGTGGCGACCGCATCGCGGCGCGGCCGCGATCTTCGCCTGGCATCACTACAACAGCGACATGGCCGTGATCTGACCGGAATGGTTGCTTTCCCGGCGAACGGCGCTGGTTCACTAGGACAATGATGCCCCCCCTCCATACGCCCACCCCGTCCCTCGCCGAAAGCTTCCGCACCGTCGCCGTGCCGCAGCGAGCGGGCTGGCTGGGCCTGCGCGCGTTCCTGGGCCCGGGCTTCCTCGTCGCGGTCGGCTATATGGACCCGGGCAACTGGGCGACCGACATCGCGGGCGGGTCGGCGTTCGGCTACACGCTGCTGGCCGTCATCCTTCTCTCCAACCTGATGGCGATGCTCCTCCAGGCGCTGTCCGCCCGGCTCGGCATCGCCGCCGGCCTGGATCTGGCCCAGGCGTGCCGCGCGCAATATCCGAAGCCCGTCGCCATGGCCCTTTGGGTGCTGTGCGAGATCGCGATCATCGCCTGCGACCTCGCCGAGGTGCTGGGCACCGCCATCGCGCTGAAGCTCCTGTTCGGCCTGCCGCTGCCCTGGGGCGTGGTCATCACCGCGCTCGACGTGTTCCTGATCCTGGCGCTGCAGCGCTACGGCTTCCGCAAGCTGGAGGCGTTCATCATCGCCTTGCTGGCGATCATCGCCGGCTGCTTCGCGTTCGAGCTGCTGCTGTCGCAACCCTCCATGCCCGACGTGCTGCGCGGGCTGATACCGACGCCCGAAATCGTGACCGATCCGGCCAAGCTCTACATCGCGATCGGCATCCTCGGCGCGACGGTGATGCCGCACAATCTCTATCTCCATTCGTCCATCGTGCAGACGCGCGCCTTCGACCGCACGGACGCGGGCCGGCGCAGCGCGATCAAATGGGCGACGGTCGACTCCACCGTCGCGCTCGGCCTCGCCTTCTTCATCAACGCCGCGATCCTGATCCTCGCCGCGTCGACCTTCCACGTCGCGGGCCGCACCGACGTGGCGGAGATCGACGAGGCCTATCGGCTGCTCGCGCCCATGCTCGGCGCGGGGCTGGCGAGCACCTTGTTCGCGGTCGCGCTGCTGGCCGCCGGACAGAATTCGACCGTGACGGGCACGCTGGCGGGCCAGATCGTGATGGAGGGCTTCCTCCGGCTGAAACTCCCCTTCTGGCTGCGCCGCGTCATCACGCGCGGCCTCGCGATCGTCCCCGCCGTGCTGGTGGTGGCGGCGGCGGGCGACCAGGGCGCGACGCAGCTCCTCATCCTGAGCCAAGTGATCCTGTCGCTGCAGCTCCCCTTCGCCGTCGTGCCGCTGGTCCGCTTCACGGGGGACGCGCGGCTCATGGGCGCGTTCGCCAGCCCCGCCTGGATGCGGACGCTGGCCTGGGTGGTCGCGACCGTCATCATCGGCCTGAACGCGACCCTGCTGATCGGCATGGTCAGGGGATAGAGGATCGTCACCCCGGGCTTGACCCGGGGTCCAACTCTCCCCGCCGTTGACCGCTTGCGGCTCGATGGACCCCGGCTCGAGGCCGGGGTGACGAAGAACTAGGCGGCGCTCGCCCGCCGATACTCCTCCACCAGCTGCCGCTTGTAGAGCTTGCCCGTGTCGTGCCGCGGCAGCTCGGCGCGAAAGTCGATCCGGCGCGGGCATTTGACATGGGACAGGTTGGCGCGCGCGAACGCCATCAGCGTCTCCGCCAGCGCCGGCCCGGCCGCGCCCATGTCGCGCGGCTGGACCACCGCCACGACTTCCTCGCCCATCTCCTCGTGCGGCGCGCCGATCACCGCCACGTCGGCGACGTCCGGATGGGTGACGAGCAGGTTCTCGATCTCGGCCGGATAGATGTTCACGCCGCCCGAGATGATCATGAAGCTCTTGCGATCGGTCAGGTAGAGATAGCCCTCTTCGTCGAGCCAGCCGATGTCGCCGAGCGTCGTCCAGCCGTGCCGGTTGGCGACCGATCGGGTCTTCTCCGGGTCGTTGTGATATTCGAACGCGCCGCCGCCTGCGAAATAGACGACGCCTTCCGTGCGGGGCGGCAGCTCCTCGCCGTCCTCGCCGCAGATCTTGGTCTGCGCGGTCAGGTTGCGCCCGACCGAGCCCTTGTGCGTCAGCCATTCGGCCGACGAGATCGCGCAGAAGCCGTTCCCCTCCGTGCCCGCATAATATTCGCCGATGATCGGCCCCCACCAGTCGATCATCGCTTCCTTGACCGGCACCGGGCACGGCGCGGCCGCGTGCCAGACGCTCTTGAGCGAGCTGACGTCGTAGCGGCGGCGCACCTCTTCGGGCAGCTTTAGCAGGCGGATGAAGTGCGTCGGCACCCATTGCGCGTGGGTCACGCGGTAGCGCTCGATGGCGGCGAGCGCGGCCTCGGGATCGAAGCGCTCCATCACCACGACGGTGCCGCCCAATTGCTGCACCGCCATCGACCAGCGCAGCGGCGCGGCATGATAGAGCGGCGCGGGCGAGAGATAGACCATGTCGGGCGAGAAGCCGTAGAGCGCGCTCCCGAGACCGACGAGGGCGGAGACGTTCTGCCCGAACGGCTCCTCGGACAAGGGATGCCGCACCCCCTTCGGCACGCCCGTCGTGCCCGACGAATAGAGCATGATCTGCCCTGGCGACGGATCGGGGATCAGCGTCGCGGGCCGGGCGTCCCGCTCGGCCTCGTAGCTCCGGAACCCCTCGACCGCACCGTCGCACATCAGGCAGGTCAGGTCCGGCAGACGGCGCTGCAGTTCGGTCGCGACCGCCGCGACGCCGCCGCTCGCGATCAGCACGCGGCAGTTCCCGTCGCGCACGATATATTCCGCCTCGCCCGCAGTCAGCTTGGAGGAAATGCAGGTCGCATAGACGCCGGTCCGTTCCGCCGCCCACATCACCTCCAGGTAGCGCGCGGAGTTGTCCATCAGCACGGCGATGCCGTCGCCGCGTGCAAGCCCCAGCGACCGCAACAGATGCGCGCCCTGGTTGGCGCGCCGGTCCAGCTCGGCATAGGTGACCGTCTCGCCCGATCCGGCCATGATATAGGCGGGCTTGTCCGGCGTCGTCTCCGCATGCCGAACCGGGTGCAGCATCGTCCTCGTCCTCCCCAGCCTTCACGGCTTTTCTGGACCGTAACATTCGTTATGGTCCCGGGGGTGTCAAGCACCGCGTCCAGTATCGCAGGCCCTTCCCGCGCGCCCGACTTGACCCAGCGCGACTGGCTGGAGGCGGGCCAGGCGCTGCTGCGCCGGGGCGGCCTGCGCACGCTCAAGCTGCGGCCGCTGGCCGACGAGCTCGGCGTGTCGACCGGCAGCTTCTACCACCATTTCGCGGACTTCGACGCCTATCAGGGCCGGCTCGCCGACTATTGGGCGGAGGGCCAGGTGCATGAGCTGCTGGAGGCGATCGGGCGCGCCGAGGCGAACCCGGTCGGACGTATCCGGCTGCTCGCCCAGCTGGTCCGGCGCCGCGGCCTGTCGCGCCTGTCGGTCGCGATGAGGGCGTGGGGAGAGAGCGATCCGCGCGCCAAGTCGGCGGTCGAGCGCCACGATCGGCTGATGCTCGGCTTCCTCACCGACTGCCTGGTCGCGGCCGGGTTCGACCGCGACGCCGCCGCGGTGCGCGGCTATGCGTTGATGACCTTGGGGCTCAGCAAGGTGCACGCCCCGCACCTCTCCATGCCGCAGCTCATGGAGGAGCTGATCGGCATCCTCTGCGTGCCGCGATGAGGGCCCTTGTCGTCCACGCCCTGGCCGACGACCTGTCGGGCACAAGCCTGCGGGACGTGCCGGAGCCGGTGCGACGGCCGGGGGAGCTGCTGGTGCGCGTGCGCGCGGCGGCGCTCAACTACCCCGACCTGCTGATGACGCGCGGCGCCTATCAGCTGAAGCCGGACCTGCCGTTCACGCTCGGCATGGAGATGGCCGGCGAGGTGCTCGCCGCCGATCCGGACAGCGGCTTTGCGCCGGGCGACCGGGTGGTCGCGGGCACGCGGCTGGGCAGCTTCGCGGAGCAGGTCGCGGTGAGCGCGGACGCCGCGCGGCCGATCCCGGCGGGGCTCGACCATGCTCAGGCCGCCGCGGTCGGCGCGGCCTATCTCACCGCCTATGTCGCCCTTGTCCGGCTGGGGCGGATGCGGGCCGGCGAATGGGTGCTGGTCCATGGCGCGACCGGCGGCGTCGGGTTGGCGGCGGTGGACCTGGCGCGCGCGCTCGGCGGGCGGGTGATCGCGACCTCGCGCTCGCCCGACAAGCTCGCTCGCCTGGCTGAGGCCTATCCCATCGAGGCGACGCTCCCCGCGTCCGGCTTCCGCGAGGAGGTGAAGGCATTGACCGGCGGCGGCGCGGACCTGGTTTTCGATCCCGTCGGCGGCGACGTCTTCGACGAGTCGACCCGCGCGATCGCGTTCGGCGGCCGCCTGCTGGTGGTCGGCTTCACCTCCGGCCGCATCGCGACCGTCCCGACCAACCTGCCGCTCATCAAGGGCTTCAGCGTCGTCGGCGTGCGCGCGGGCGAGTTCGGGCGACGCTTCCCCGACCTCGGGCGGGAGAACCTGGACGCGGTCTGGCGCCTGGCGGCGGAGGGGCGGATCACCCCGCACGTCCATGCCCGCTACCCGCTTGCGGGCTGGCGCGCGGCGTTCGAAGACATGGCCGCGAGCCGGCACATCGGCAAACTCGTGATCGAACCCTGAAGGAGGGCCAAGTGGAGAGCTGGGACTATATCGTGATCGGCGGCGGCTCGGCCGGCTGCGTCCTCGCGGCGCGGCTGACGGAGGACCCCTCGATCCGCGTGCTGCTGCTGGAGGCCGGCGGCCGCAACACCAGCGTGCTCGTCCGCATGCCCGCGGGCGTCGGCCAGCTCATCAAGGAGAAGAGCGACTTCAACTGGGGCTTCTGGACGGAGCCCGAGCCGCACCTCGACGACCGCCGGCTCTGGTGGCCGCGCGGGCGCGGGCTGGGCGGCAGCAGCGCGATCAACGGCATGATCTACATGCGCGGCCACCCGCTCGACTATGACGAGTGGCGGCAGATGGGGCTCGCCGGCTGGGGCTGGGACGACGTCCATCCCTATTTCAAGCGGCTCGAGCGCCACCACAGCGGCGCCGACTACCATGGCGCCGAAGGGCCGCTCCACATCTCCAAGGGCGAAAGCCGCAGCCCCTTCTTCCAGGCGCTGATCGAGGCGGGACGGCAGGCGGGCTATCCCGTCACCTCGAACTTCAACCATGGCGAGACGTTCGAGGGCTTCGGCCCGTACGACCTCACCATCTCCAACGGCCGGCGCTGGAGCACGGCGGAGGCGTATCTCAAGCCGGTCCGGAACCGGCCCAACCTGAAGATCGTCACCGACGCGCACACCACCCGCATCCGCGTCGAGAACGGGCGCGCGACGGGCGTGGAATACGCCGTCGGCAAGCGCCGCGAGCCGCACTTCGCGAGCGCCGCCGGCGAGCTGCTGCTGTGCGCCGGCGCGGTGCAGAGCCCGCACATCCTCCAACTCTCCGGCATCGGCGACCCCGAGCGGCTGCGCGCGGCCGGCGTGCCGGTCAGCCACGCCCTGCCCGGCGTGGGCGAGAACCTGCAGGATCATCTCGACGTCATCATGAACTGGCGCTCGACGGGGCTGGAGAGCGTCTTCTCCGTCACGCGCGGCATCCGCCAGCTCGGCGTCGGCATGCGCTACATGCTCGGCGGCAAGGGACCGGGCCGGCAGAACTTCCTCGAATCGGGCGCCTTCATCCCGTCGCGCCCCGGCTTGTCGCGGCCCGACATCCAGGTCCACGGCGTGCTCGCGATCATGCGCGACCATGGCAAGGTGCAGGCGACGGAGGACGGCTTCTCGCTCCACCTCTGCCAGCTCCGGCCCGAGAGCCGCGGCCGCATCGGCCTGCACGGCCCCGATCCCGTCGCGGACCCGAAGATCGAGGCGAATTACCTCGCCACCCCCGAGGACCGGCGCGTGCTGCGCGAGGCGGTCAGGATCGGGCGGCGCGTCGTCGGGCAGCCCGCCTTCGCGCCCTATAGCCCGGAGGAGCTCGCCCCCGGCGCCCCCGTCGCGACCGACGAGCAGATCGACGCCTGGGTCCGCGCGACCGCGGAGACGATCTACCACCCCGTGGGCACGGCCAAGATGGGCGCGAAGGACGATCCCCTGGCGGTGGTCGACGCCGACCTCAGGGTGCGTGGCCTGTCGGGCCTGCGGGTCGTCGACGCGTCCGTCATGCCGACGCTGGTGTCGTCCAACACCAACGCGCCCACCATCATGATCGCGGAGAAGGCGGCCGACCTGATCCGCGCCGCGCGCCGCCAGCGCGTGGCCGCCTAGGCTCGCGTGCGGCTCCGCTCCGCGCTCTACCTGCCCGCCAGCAACGCGCGCGCAATCGCCAAGGCGCGCGGGCTGGCGTGCGACGCCGTGATCCTCGACCTGGAGGATGCGGTCGCGCCCGACGCGAAGGCGGCCGCGCGGGCGCAGGCCGTCGCGGCGCTGCGCGAGGGCTGGGGCGGCCGGCAGCTGGTCGTGCGGATCAATGCGCCCGACACCGACTGGGGTCAGGACGACGTGGCCGCGCTGGCCGAGACGGACTGCGCCGCCGTGCTGATCCCGAAGGTGGACGCGCCCGCCGAGCTGCAGGCGCTGCGCGCGCGCCTGCCCCGCCCGGAGGTCTGGGCGATGGTGGAGACCCCCGCCGCCGTGCTCAACCTCGGCGCGCTCGCCCAGGCGGCGCGCGCGCTACGGCTCACCACGCTCGTGGCCGGCACCAACGATCTCGCCAAGGAGCTGCGCTGCAGGCCCGACCCGGCGCGCACCCCGCTCCTCCCCGCGCTCGCCCAGATCGTGCTCGCCGCGCGCGCCGGCGGGCTGGTCGCGCTCGACGGCGTGCTCAACGCGCTGGGCGACCCCGACCGGCTGCGCGCCGAGTGCGAGCAGGGCGCGATGCTCGGCTTCGACGGCAAGACGCTGATCCACCCCGACCAGATCGCCGCCGCCAACGCCGCCTTCGGCCCGACCGAGGCCGAGCTCGCCTGGGCGCGGCGGGTGGTGGACGCCTTTGCCGCGCCCGAGGCGGCGGGCAAGGGCGCGATCCGGCTCGACGGCGCGATGGTGGAGCGGCTCCACCTCGCCGAAGCGGAGCGGCTGCTGAGAGGCTGAGCCTGGGTCGCCGTTCCCAGGCAATCGTCACCCCGGCCTTGTGCCGGGGTCCACCGTGCAGCACGGAATGCGCTCATCGGAAAAGGGGGGCGGGTCAAGCCGAGCCGTGGATGCCGGCGCAAGGCCGGCATGACGGACGATTGTGAGCCTCACTGGAACCGGCGTGCGATCCTCGTCAGGGTCGGACGGGGAAAAGCTAGGTCGCAAGCTTCATCAGCGCCAGCCCGACGACGATCAGCCCGGCCGCGACCAGCCGGAGCGGCGTCGCCGCCTCGCCCAGCGCCACGACGCCGACCAGGAACGCGCCCACCGCGCCGATCCCGGTCCAGACCGTGTAGGCGGTGCCGAGCGGCAGGCTCCGCATCGACCAGGACAAGAGGCCGAAGCTGATCACCATCGCCCCGATCGTCAGCACGCTCGGCCACAGGCGCGAGAAGCCGTCCGACTGTTTCATGGCGGTCGCCCAGACCACCTCGAACAGCCCCGCGATCACCAGCACCACCCACGCCATCGGCAGCCCTCCTCTCGCCACCGACGCCCCTGGCGGCGCGGCTACTCCTTCGCCGTACCCGGTTCCGCCATCTGCCGATGCCGTTCGGCCAGTATCGCGTTCGGCGTCACATTGGCGAGCACGCCCTGCACCTTGGTCGCCAGCCCCGAGAAAATCGACGCCTTGCCCGCCATCAGCGCGTCCCAGCCGTCCTTCGCCACGTCCGCCGGGTCGCGCTTGCTGCTCGTGCCGACGGAGGTGTCGTCCATGTCGGCGCGATGGAAGAACTCGGTCTCGACCGGCCCCGGCATCAGGTTGGTGATCGTCACGCCGTCCGCGTCCTCCAGCTCGTTCTGGAGCGCGGCGACGAAGCTGTCCACGAACGCCTTGGTGCCGTTGTACACCGCCTGGAACGAGCCGGGCATGTAGCCCGCGATCGACCCGGTCACGAGCACCTTGCCCTCGTTGCGCGCGACCATGCGCTGCAAGACCTTCTGCAGCAGGTACGCGGTGCCCGTCACGTTGGTGTCGACCACGTGACGCCACTCGGTCGGGTCCTGATCCAGGAAAGCGTGACCCAGTCCGTGTCCGGCATTGGCGCAGAGCAGGTCGACCTGGCGTCCGCCGGCCGCGTCCAGCAGGCGGTCGACGCCCTCGAAGGTGGACAGGTCCACTTCGAGCGTCCGAGCGCCGCCCGGCACCTCGCCGAAGGGCGTGTCGGCGGCGAGCAACAGATCGTACCCGTCCGCCGCGGCCAGCTTGGCGAGCTCCAGCCCGATGCCGGACGACGCGCCGGTAATGATCGCAAACTTGTCCGCCATTGTCTCTCTTCCTTCTCTCCCCTCCCTGCAAGGGAGGGGTCGGGGGTGGGTGTCGGCGCGACCGCGCCGATTTCGGTAGGCCGGCCAGAGCTCCCCCCGATCAAGGCCGGGGTCGCGACCCGCCCCTCCCCTCCCTTGCGGGGAGGGGGACGATCAGTTCATGCCGGGCTTCAGGACGATCTTCGTGTATTCGTCCTGGTGGTCGTGGAACATCTTGTAGCCGGTCGGCGCCTCGTCGAGCGGCATGTGGTGCGAGATCAGGAACGTCGTGTCGATCTTGTCCTCCAGGATCGCGTTCAACAGCCCCGGCATGTAGTGCTGGACATGGGTCTGCCCCGTCTTGAGCGTCAGCCCCTTCTGCATGAACGCGCCCAGCGGGAACTTGTCGACGAACCCGCCATAGACGGCGGGCATGGAGACGCGCCCGCCCTTGCGGCAGGCGATGATCGCTTGGCGCAGCGCATGGATCCGGTCGGTGCCGAGGAAGGTCGAGACCTTGATCTGGTCGATGATGTTGTCGACGAAGAAGCCGTGCGCCTCCAGCCCGACGGAGTCGATCACCGCGTCCGGGCCGATCCCGCCGGTCATCTCCATCAGCGCCTCGTAGACCGCGGTCTCCTCGAAGTTGATCGTCTCCGCCCCGAAGCGCTTGGCCAGCTCGAGCCGGCGCGGGAAATGGTCGATCGCGATGACCCGCTCCGCGCCCATCAGGAAGGCGGACTGGACCGCGAACAGCCCGACCGGGCCGCAGCCCCAGACCGCGACCGTGTCGCCCGGCTCGATGTCGGCATTGTCCGCCGCCATCCAGCCGGTCGGCAGGATATCGGACAGGAACAGCACCTTATCGTCGTCCACGCCGTCCGGGATCACGATCGGGCCGATGTCGCTGAACGGGACGCGGACATATTCCGCCTGGCCGCCCGCATAGCCGCCGGTCATGTGGCTATAGCCGAACAGCCCGGCCATCGGATGGCCGTATAGCGTCTGCGCGATGTCCTGATTGTCGGCGGGTAGGCCGTTGTCGCACGCGGAATATTGGTGCTTGCCGCAATGGTAACAGGCGCCGCAGCTGATCGTGAACGGCACGACGACGCGCTGGCCGACCTTCAGCGTCGACTTGGCCCCGACCTCGACCACCTCGCCCATGAACTCATGGCCCAGGATGTCGCCCGACTTCATGGTCGGGATGTACCCGTCGTACAGGTGCAGGTCCGACCCGCAGATCGCGGTGGAGGTGACCTTGATGACGCAGTCGCGCGGGTTGACGATGCCCGGGTCGGGATGCGTGTCCATGCGGACGTCGTGCTTGCCGTGCCAGGTGAGCGCCTTCACAGCCCCATCTCCTCGAATTCCTGTTTGTTCTTGGCCGGGGTCGCGATCTCGCCCGTTTCCATCAACTGCTTGAAGCGGCGGAGATCGCGCCGCGCCTGGATGGCCGGCTCGCGCTGGAACATCTTGGCGATGATCTTGCCGACCACGCCGAAGGGCGGGTCGTAGGTGATCGTCGCCGTCACCACCGTGCCGCGCTGGCCCGCGTCGCGGAACTCGACACGCCCCGAGTTCGGCACGTCCGCGCCCGGCTGCGATTCCCAGGCGATATGGCGGTCCGGCGCCTCGTCGGTGACGATCGCGTCCCACTCAACCGTCTTGCCGCCCGGCGCCTTCACGACCCAATGCGACTGACGATCGTCGGCGACGGTGATGGAGACGACGTTCTCCATGAATTGCGGCAGGTTCCGGAAGTCGCGGAAGAAGCGGTAGACCTCGGCCACCGGTTTGTTGATCGTGACCGAACGCGCGGTGACCTGCTGGTGCGCGTCGCCGAACAGCGCCTTGGCCTCGGCTGCTGGGTCCTGTTTGGACGCGGCGACGGGACCGTCGTCGCTACGGAGGGTGGCGTCCGCCATCGGCTGCTCCTGCTGGTTGCTCCGCCTCAACCGCAGGCGGGCGTGGCAGGTTCCGTGCGCCGGACGAGAGCTTGCCCTGGATCAACCTCTTCGGAACCCCGGCCGACGCGACGGGTTCGCTCTGGGCAAAGGAGTTTGACGTCATGACCGCATTGTTCGGCGAGGTGCATGAGGACGCGTTGCCCGGCCACGAGTCCCAGCTCGAGCCCAAGCCCGACTGGCAACCGCGCTACCCGGGATCCGGTCGTCTGGCCGGCAAGGTCGCGATCATCACCGGCGCCGACAGCGGCATCGGTCGCGCGGTCGCCGTCCTGTTCGCGCGTGAAGGCGCGGACATCGCGAACATCTATCTGTCCGAACATGACGACGCGGCCGAGACCGCGCGTGCCGTGCGCGACGAGGGCCGGCGCTGCATCAACATCCCCGGCGACGTCGGCGACAAGGCGTTCTGCGACGCCGCGGTGGCGCAGGTCGTCGGCGAGCTCGGTCGCCTCGACATCCTAGTCAACAACGCCGGCGAACAGCACCCGGACAAGGACATTACCGACATCACCGAAGAGCAGCTCCGCCGGACCTTTCAGACCAACATCTTCGGCATGTTCTTCCTGACCCAGGCCGCACGTCCGCACCTGAAGGCGGGCGCGTCGATCATCAACTGCACCTCGGTCACCATGTACAAGGGCGCGCCGGAGCTGCTCGATTACTCGTCCACCAAGGGCGCGATCACGGCCTTCACCCGCTCCTTGTCGCAGAATCTGGTTGGGGACGGCATCCGGGTGAACGCGGTCGCGCCGGGACCGATCTGGACGCCGCTCAACCCGTTCGGCGGCCAGCCGCCCGAGAAGATCCCGGAATTCGGCAAGGACACGCCGATGGGGCGCGCCGGCCAGCCCAACGAGGTCGCGCCGTCCTTCCTGTTCCTCGCCTGCGAGGACGCGAGCTACATGACGGGGCAGGTGCTGCACCCCAACGGCGGCATCATCGTCAACGGTTAGGAGAGATCAGATGGACGAGCACGCGACCAGGCCGACCGAGGACAGGCTGGACCCCAAGACGACGAGCGAGCACGAGGGCGAAGGCACCGCGCGCCGCCCGGAAGACACGCTCGACAAGAACCGGGAGAGCACGGAGACGATCCCGCGCAAGAGCTCGCTGTTCTGAACCTCCCTTGCAACGCCGGCACGGTGCCTTACCTGTGCGACACACGCACGGGGAGTCGTCGGTGGGCAAGAAGAAAGACAAGGCAGCCAAGAGCGGCCCCAGGATTCCGAAGTCGATCGGCGGGGTGAAGCTGCCCAAGGCGCTGCGCCACAAGGGCGAGGCGCTGATCGCCAAGGCGGCCAGCCCGGAGGGGCAGGCGGCGCTCGCCAAAGGGCTGACCGTCGCCGCGACGCTCGCCACCGCCGCGGCCGAGCGAAACAAGGCCAGGGCGCAGCCCGACGGCGAGGCGGCCGGGGCCGACGCCGCCAAGGCGAACGGCCCGCAGGCCGCCATGGACCCAAAGAAGGCCGCCGAGGCCGTCGGCATGGTCGCCGAGGCCGTTCTGAGCCGGCTGTTCACGGGCAAGAAGGGCTGATCCGGGCCGCGGGCTGCCGCACCGCTTGCAATGTAGGATCGCGCATGGGACGCCGATGATCATGTCGGCCGTCCACCCCTGGTCCGTGCTCTCGTTCCTGCACTCCGCCTCGCCCGCGCGCGCGCTCGCGCACGTGTAGACGTGCGACCTTCCGGACTTTTCGAATTTTTTGGCAGGGGCGGCACGGGATGAACACTGACCACACATTGTGAGGAGCATCGTCCCATGCCGCCCCTGACCCGCCCCGAGGGCACGGAGCCCGCCGCCCTCCACCTCACCCGCCGCGGCGCGGTGTCGATGTTCTTCGCCGGCTACGCGCTCGCCGCCTGGTCGGCCGACGCCGCGCCGGTCACGACACCCGCGGACGGGCTGGTGATCGAGGAGGCGCTGATCCCGAACGGGGCCGCCCAGAACGGCAAGGGACCGTTGCCCGCCTATGTCGCGCGTCCCAAGGGCCGGGCGCGGCACGCCGCGGTCGTGGTGGTGAACGAGATTTTCGGCGTCCACGACTACATCAAGGACGTGTGCCGGCGGCTGGCGCGGGAGGGCTATGTCGCGGTCGCGCCCGAGTTCTTCTACCGCTCCGGCGTCAACCTGCCGGCGCTGACCGATTTCGCGCAGATCCGTCCGATCGTGGCGCAGGCGAGCGTGGGCCAAGCCGATGGCGACCTGCGCGCGACGACCGCCTGGCTCCGGCGGCAGCGCTTCGCCAAGCCGGGTGCGGTGGGCGTGACTGGCTTCTGCTGGGGCGGCACCGTCGCATGGCGCGCCGCGATGGTCGATCCCGACGTAAAGGCGGCAGTCGCCTGGTACGGCCAGCTCAAGCCGCTGATCCCGCGCGCCGCCGAGCTCCGCGCGCCCGTGCTGGGGCTGTACGGCGAACGCGACCAGGGCATCCCCGTCGCCGACGTCCAGGCCATGCGCGCCGCGATCAAGGCGGCGGGCGCGAAGTCGGAGATCGTCCTCTATCCCGAGGCGCCGCACGGCTTCCACGCCGACTATCGCGACAGCTACCGCGAGGCAGCGGCGAACGACGGCTGGGCCCGCCTGCTCCGACACTTCCGGGCGAATGGGGTGAGCTAGCTTGGTGCTCCCGCGCAAGCGGGAGCACGGCGTTAGCCAACCTTCCCCCGCCACCTGAGCGACTGAGCATTGAGCGCATGGAGATCCGCCGCCCCCGCCGCGACCGCCTCGCCCAGCGCCACCGCCGCGGCGAGCCGCTCGGCGTCGAGATGCCGATAGGCCGGCCGCCCGGCCACCCGGTCGTACCACCGCCCGCCCACCGCATGGTCGAGCAGGATGCGCTGGAAGCAATGGTCGAACCGGACCGGCCACCCCCGCGAGCCCGCCAGCCCCGGCAGCACCTCCCGCGTCAACCGCAGCCACCGCGCCTCCAGATCGGCCCGTTCCATCCCACTCCAAGGCCCCATGCGGGGGCGATGTTCCGGCCGGCGTTACAAATCTGCAATGTCGCGCTCCGCCTCTTCCCGGCCGCCGCCCGCGCGATAGGCTGGCGACTTGGCAAGGGGGGAATGGGCCTATGGAACTGGCGACCAAGCTGGTCGAGCTGGAGAAGCGGACGGCGCAGCATCGTGAGCTGCTCCTGACCGAAGAGGCGGCAAAGACCGCGCTGGTCATGCCCTTCCTCCAGGCGCTCGGCTACGACGTGTTCAACCCGAGCGAGGTGATCCCCGAGTTCACCGCCGATGTGGGCGTGAAGAAGGGCGAGAAGGTCGACTACGCGCTGTGCATCGATGGCAAAGTCTCGATCCTGGTCGAGTGCAAGCCGTCCTCGGTCGACTTGGACCTCAAGCACGCGAGCCAGCTGTTCCGCTACTTCGCGACCACCGACGCCCGCGTGGCGGTGCTCACCAACGGCGTCGTCTACCAGTTTTACTCCGACATCGAACAGCCCAACCGGATGGATGAGAAGCCGTTCTTCGTCTTCTCCATGGACACGATCCGCCGCAGCGACCCGGCGACGCTGGAGCGGTTCGGCAGGCACCAGTTCGACATCGACGCAATCCTGGCGGAGGCCGGGCGACTCAAGCTCGAATCGCAGATGCGGATCGAGCTGGAGCGCGAATTCGCGCAGCCCTCGGATGAGTTCGTCCGCTTCATGGCGGCGCGGGTGCAGCCCGGCGAGCGTTTCACGTCGGCGCTCAAGGAGCGGCTAGCGCCGGTCCTGACGGCGTCGATCGCGGGGCTGATCCGCGACCGCGTGAACGACCGGCTGACCAGTGCCCTGAACGTTGCCAATCCGGCCCCGGTCGACATGCCCGAGGGCACGTCCGACGACATGTCGGTGGTCGACGACGGCGTGATCACGACCGAGGACGAGATCGCCGGCTTCCGCATCGTCCAGGCAATCGCGGCGCGGCACGTCGACCCGAAGCGCGTCGTGATCCGCGACAGCAAATCCTATTGCGCGATCCTGCTGGACGACAACAACCGCAAGAGCCTGGCGCGGCTGCATTTCAACAGCCCGACGACCCGCTATGTCGGGACGTTCGTCGGCAAGGCGGAGACGCGGCATCCGCTGGCAGCGCTGACCGACATCTACAAGCTCGAAAACGCCATCGTGGCCCGCATCAGAGAGCTGGAGGCCGGCGGCGGCGAGCCCGCCCAGCCTTGACCGTCTCGGAGCTGGCCGGCCGTCACGGCCCGCCGGCCCCGCGTCGCGCTAGCGCGGCTTCACGAACTTGAGCGTCATGCGGTCGCTCTCGCCGATGGCGGCGTAGCGTGCGCGGTCGACGTCCTTCTCCGCATAGTTGGGCGGCAGGGTCCACACGCCCTTGGGATAGTCGTGCGTGTCCTTGGGATTGGCGTTGATGTCGCTCTCGCCCGCCAGCCTGAAGCCGGCCTTGGTCGCATAGGCGAGCACCGTCGAACGCTTCATGTACCCGCTCTTCGCCTCGGTGATCCCGGCCTGGTTCTCCGGAAGACGATGCTCGACGACGCCCAGCGTGCCGCCCGGCTTCAGCATCGCGAACATCTGGTTGAACGCGTCCTGGGCGCGGTCGGTCTGGCCCATGCTCCAGTTGTGGACGTTGCGGAAGGTGAGCACCAAGTCGGCGGTGCCGGCGGGCACCGGCGGCGCAGCGATCGGCCCCGTCGCGGAGGGAAGGAAGGAGGCGAGCCGCACCTTGCCGTAAAGGTCCGAATTGGCGGCCTGGAGCTTTTTAACGCCCTCCGCACCGCGTTCACTAGGAACGGCGGCGTACAGCGTGCCGCGCTTCGCCAGATAGGGCGCGAGGATCTCGGTATACCAGCCGCCCGACGGGAAGATTTCGACCACCGTCATCGTCGGCTTGATGCCGAAGAAGGTCAGCGTCGGTCCCGGATTGCGATAGCTGTCGCGCGCCACGTTGGCGGGGGTGCGCGTCGGCGCGGCGATGGCGGCGGCCAGCGCCGGGTCGATGCGCGGAGCCTGGGCGGCGATCGGCGCCGCTGCGACGAGCAGGGCGGCGGTGGCGACGATGGGACGCATGGCTGAACCTCTCCTGGACAGTTTGAACCTGCTTAGCTCACCGGCAGGAACCCGTCACCGCCTAGCGTACGCCATGCCGGCGTCCGTCCCGCATTCGACAAACCGCAAGTCCGCTTCGACAGGCGCATCGAACTTGGCTCACCGCGAGGTGGCGCAATCAGACGTGAATCGCCTTGCCCCGAACGCTCATGGCCGCTTCCTTGATCGCCTCCGAATGGGTCGGGTGGGCGTGGCAGGTATAGGCGATGTCCTCGCTCGTCGCGCCGAACTCCATCGCCTGCGCGGCCTGCGCGATCATGGTGCCGGCGACGCTGGCGATCGCCCAGACGCCGAGCACGCGGTCGGTCTTGGCGTCGGCGATCACCTTCACGAAGCCGTCGGGCTCGTGATTGGTCTTGGCGCGGCTGTTGGCGAGCATCGGAAACTTGCCGACCTTGATCTCGCCCTTCTGCTTCGCAGCCTCTTCGGTCAGGCCCACGCCGGCGATTTCCGGGAGCGTGTAAACGACCGAGGGGATCACATCGTGGTTCACGATGCCGTGCTGGCCCGCGATGTTCTCCGCGACCGCAATGCCCTCGTCCTCCGCCTTGTGGGCGAGCATCAGCCCGGGGACGCAGTCGCCGATCGCCCAGACGCCGGGGACGCTGGTGCGAAAGTCGTGATCGACCTCGATCTGGCCGCGCTGATTCACCTGGAGCCCGATCGCGTCGAGCCCGAGGCCGTCCGTGTTGGGCCGGCGGCCGATCGAGACGAGCACCGCGTCCGCCTGCAGCGTCTCGCCCTCGCCTCCTTTGGCGGGCTCGACTGCGACGCTGGCCTTGCCGCCCTGCACGGTCACGCCCGTCACCTTGGTGCCGAGCCGGTATTCCATGCCCTGCTTCTTGAAGATCTTGTTGGCCTCCTTGCGGACCTCGCCGTCGAAGCCGGGCAGGATCTGATCGAGATACTCCACCACCGTCACCCGCGAGCCGAGCCGCCGCCAGACGGAGCCCAGCTCCAGCCCGATCACGCCGCCGCCGATCACGACCAGATGCTCCGGCACCTGGGCGAGCTCGAGCGCGCCGGTGGAGTCGACCACGACCTTCTGGTCCACCTCGACGCCGGGCAGCGGGGTCACGGACGAGCCCGTCGCGATGACGATGTTCTTCGCGGTCACGCTTTGCCCGCCGACGCTGACGGTGTGCGAGTCGGTAAAGCTCGCCTGGCCCTTCAACCAGGTCACCTTGTTCTTCTTGAACAGGAACTCGATGCCGCCGGTCAGCTGCTTCACCGCGTCGCGACGCTGGCCGTGCATGGCGTCGAGGTCGAGCTCGGGTGTGACCTTGATCCCCATCTTGGCGAGGCTGCCGTTCTTCGCCGCGTCGAAATACTCCGATGCGTGCAGCATCGCCTTGGACGGGATGCAGCCGACATTGAGGCAGGTGCCGCCCAGCGTCTCGCGGCTCTCCGCGCAGGCGGTCTTCAGCCCCAGCTGCGCCGCGCGGATCGCGGCGACATAGCCGCCCGGGCCGGCGCCGATGACGAGGACGTCGTAGTCGAAACTCTGGTCAGCCATTCGCAACTCCGTTCGCCCTGAGCTTGTCGAAGGGCCGTTCTTCTTTCAGCGCCGTCCGGAGAAGAAGAGCAGGGCTTCGACAAGCTCAGCCCGAACGGGATATGGGTGTTCCGGTCGGAAACTTACAGGTCGATCAGCAGCCGCGTCGGATCCTCGATCGCGTTCTTGAGCGCGACGAGCCACGTCACCGCCTCGCGCCCGTCGATCAGGCGGTGGTCGTAGCTGAGCGCCAGATACATCATCGGACGCACCACGACCTGCCCGTCGCGCACCACCGGGCGGTCCTCGATACGGTGGAGGCCCAGCACCGCCGACTGCGGCGGGTTGATGATGGGCGTCGACATCAGCGAGCCGAACACGCCGCCGTTGGAGATGGTGAAGGTGCCGCCCTTCATCTCGTCCATCTTGAGCTCGCCCGTCTTGGCGCGACGGCCGAAGTCGCCGATCGTCTTCTCGATGTCGGCGACCGATAGCGCCTGTGCATCGCGGACCACGGGAACGACGAGACCATTGGGCGCGCTGACCGCGACCGAAACGTCGACGTAATCGTGGTAGACGATGTCGTCGCCGTCGATGGAGGCGTTCACCGCAGGCACGTCCTTCAGCGCCATGCAGGCGGCCTTCACGAAAAAGCCCATGAAGCCGAGGCGCACCCCGTGCTTCTTCTCAAACAGATCCTTGTACTTGGTCCGCGCCTCGATCACCGCCGTCATGTCGACGTCGTTGAACGTCGTCAGCATGGCGGCGGTGTTCTGCGCCTCCTTCAGCCTCCGCGCGATCGTCTGGCGCAGGCGGGTCATGCGCACCCGCTCTTCCTTGCGGCCGGTCGAGGCGGCGACGGAAGGGGTCTGCGGCGCGGCCGGAGCTGCCGGCGCGACGGCGGTCGGCTGGGCAGGCTTCTGCGCGGCGGCGAGCACGTCCTCCTTCGTCAGGCGACCGTCCTTGCCGGTGCCGGTGACGGTGGCGGGATCGACGCCCGTCTCCAGCACGGCACGGCGAACCGACGGGGAAAGGGCAGCGGCATCGACCGGCGCGGCCTCCGACTCGGGCGCCTGCGTCACGGCGGGCTGCGGCGCTTGCGCCTGAGCGGGCGCGGTCCCGCCCGCCTCCACCGTCGCGATCATCGCGCCAACGGAGACGGTGTCGCCGACCTGCACGGCATGCTGGCCCATGACGCCCGCCACGGGCGAGGGCACCTCGACCGAAACCTTGTCGGTCTCCAGACTCGCGATCGGCTCGTCCGCCGCGACCGGGTCGCCCGGCTGCTTCAGCCACTCGCCCAGCGTCGCCTCGGTGATCGACTCGCCCAGCGTCGGGACCAGAACTTCGGTTGCCATATCTTTTCCGTCCTTAGCTGGCGGCCTTGCCCGCCTTGCGATCGGTCTCGCGGCCGCGGCGCACTTCCTCGCGCACCGAATGGCCGAGCGCGTCGGCGATCAGGGCGCCCTGTTCGAGCTGGTGGCGCTTCATCAGCCCCGTCGCCGGCGACGCGGCCGCGGCGCGACCCGCGTAGCGGGGGCGCTTGACCGGGCTGCTCGCCTTGATGAGCGCCGCCTCAATGAAGGGCTCGACGAAGAACCAGTAGCCGTTGTTCTTCGGCTCCTCCTGGCACCAGACGACCTCCTGGACATGGGGCATGCGCGCGAGGCGGACGGCCAGCGGCTCGCCCGGGAACGGGTAGAGCTGCTCGATGCGGATGATCTGCGTGTCGGTGTCGCCCGCCGCATCGCGCGCCTCGATCAGGTCGTAGGCGACCTTGCCTGTGCAGAGCACCACCCGCCGCGTGGCCTCGTCGGCCGCGCCGTTCGGGTCGGACAGGATGCGGCGGAAATGGCTCTCGCCCTGGAAGTCCTCCGCCCGGCTGACCGCCAGCTTGTGCCGGAGCAGCGACTTGGGCGTGAAGACGACCAGCGGCTTGCGGAAGCTCCGGTGCATTTGCCGACGCAGCAGATGGAAGTAATTGGCCGGCGTGGTGCAGTTGGCGACCTGCATGTTGTCGCCCGCGCACAGCTGCAGGAAGCGCTCGGGTCTCGCCGACGAGTGCTCCGGCCCCTGCCCCTCGTACCCGTGCGGCAGCAGCATCACGAGACCGTTGGCGCGCAGCCACTTGGCCTCGCCGCTCGCGATGAACTGGTCGATCATGATCTGCGCGCCGTTGGCGAAGTCCCCGAACTGCGCCTCCCACAAGACAAGCGTCTTGGGATCGGCGAGCGCGTAGCCATACTCGAAGCCGAGCACGCCATATTCGGACAAGGGCGAGTCCAGCACCTCGAACCGGCCATGTTCGACGCTCGACAGCGGTACGAACTTGCGCTCGTTCGTCTGATCGACCCACACGGCATGACGCTGCGAGAAGGTGCCGCGCCCGGAGTCCTGCCCCGACAGCCGAACGCCATAGCCTTCCGACAGGAGGGAGCCGAAGGCGAGCGCCTCGCCGGTCGCCCAGTCGAAGTTCTCGCCCGTCTCGAACATGGCCCGCTTCGCTTCGAGCACGCGGCCGAGCGTCTTATGGACGTTCAGGTCCGGCGGCACCGTCGTCAGGGTACGGCCGAGTGCGGCGAAGAGCTTGGGCTCGATCCCCGTCTCGACGTTACGCCGCGCGGTCTCCGCGTCGGCGGGGGCGTGCAGGCCCGACCAGCGACCGGCGAACCAGTCGGCCTTGTTGGGCTTGTACGATCCGCCCGCTTCGAACTCGCCCTCCAGCAACGTCGTGTACTGGCGGATGTTCTCTTCGACCCAAGGCTGGTCGACGATCTTCTCGGCGATCAGCCGCTTGGCATAGACTTCGCTGACCGGCGGATGGCTACGGATCGCCTTGTACATCAGCGGCTGGGTGAAGCCCGGCTCGTCGCCCTCATTGTGGCCGAAGCGGCGATAGCACCACATGTCGATCACGACGTCGCGGTGGAAGCGCTGGCGGAACTCGATCGCAATCTTGGTGGCGAAGGTCACCGCCTCCGGATCGTCGCCGTTGACGTGGAAGACCGGCGCCTGGACGCCCTTGGCGACGTCCGACGGATAGGGCGAGGACCGCGCGAACTGCGGGCTCGTGGTGAACCCGATCTGGTTGTTGATGATATAGTGGACGCAGCCGCCCGTATTGTACCCGCGGATGCCGGAGAAGCCGAGGCACTCCCAGACGATCCCCTGCCCCGCGAACGCGGCGTCGCCATGGATCAGCACGGGGAGCGAGCCCTTGTGCTCCTTCAGGTCGTTCGCGAGCGTCTGCACCGCGCGCACCTTGCCCAGCACGACCGGGTCCGCGGCTTCGAGGTGCGACGGGTTCGCCACCAGCGACATGTGGACCTTGATCCCGTCGAACTCGCGGTCCGTCGAGGTGCCGAGGTGGTACTTCACGTCGCCCGAGCCGCCGATCTCGTCCGGGTTGGCCGAACCGCCGGCGAACTCGTGGAAGATGACGCGCAGCGGCTTCGCCATCACGTTGGCGAGGACGTTCAGCCGGCCGCGATGGGCCATGCCGAACACGATCTCGCGCACGCCCATCTGGCCGCCATACTTGATGACGGACTCGAGCGCCGGGATCATGCTCTCGCCGCCGTCCAGGCCGAAGCGCTTGGTGCCGACATACTTCCGGCCCAGGAAGCGCTCCCACTGCTCGGCCTCGATCACCTTGTTCAGGATCGCCTTCTTGCCCTGCGGCGTGAACTCGATCGCCTTGTCCTTGCCCTCCATGCGCTCCTGGAGGAAGCGGCGCTCCTCGACATCGGCGATGTGCATGTATTCGAGGCCGACATTGCCGCAGTAGTTGGCGCGCAGCGTGTCCACGACCTCGCGCACGCTCGCCCATTCCATGCCGAGCGTGCCGCCGAGATAGACGGGCCGATCGATGTCGGCGTCGGTGAAGCCGTGATACTCGGTCGTGAGGTCCGCCGGCAGCTCGCGCGTGCCGGCGAGCCCGAGCGGGTCGAGATTGGCGGCGAGGTGGCCGCGCACGCGATAGGTGCGGATCAGCAGCTGGACGCGGATCGCGTCGGACGCGGCCTTGATGATGGCCGACTGGTCGGGCGCCGCGGCGGGCTCGGCCGGGGCAGGCTTGCCACCGCTCCTTCCGATTTGGGCCGGCTTGGCCGCGGGCTCCATCTGCGTCGGATCGAGCGCGGCCGTCAGGTCGTCGGTGGTCGCGGGCGGCCAGGCGGGGTTGCCCCAGCTCGGTCGCGCGTCGGACCCTTCCAGCCCCTCGAACATGCCGCGCCAGCCCGGCTCCACGCTGTCGGGCGAGGCCCGGTAGCGGGCGTAG